>Ga0335081_10018643_pt1 | contig 11222 bp, 9 predicted proteins | sample Lox_Sample_35_FD_206713 | JGI IMG/M metagenome (GOLD analysis project Ga0335081, IMG submission 206713) | Soil microbial communities from Loxahatchee National Wildlife Refuge, Florida, United States - Lox_Sample_3.5 | ecosystem: Environmental > Terrestrial > Soil > Wetlands | place: USA: Florida...
ACACCCGCAAGGGCGAGAATGGCTGCGAGAACGCTGGGGCGCGCCGCCAGGATGAGCCAAGCCATCGCCGTCACCAGGGTTCCCAAGGTGATGGCGCGGAAAGAAGGAATCTTGCGGGTGAGAGCGTTCACGGCCACCGTCAGCGTAATCACCATCAAGGGATCAGTGATGAGGATCATCTCCGTGTTCGCCCGGGCATTGACGTAGTCATGTATGTAGAGCGGCAAGGTCAGGTACTGCTGCCAGAAGACGATCCAATAACCGACGAAGATGAGCAGAAAAATGACAAAGCGCACGTTGCGCAGGACGGTGAAGAGGTTGCGCGCAACCTGGCCAACGCCCGAGGCTTCCTGTTCGCCGGCGCCGCGAGGCTCCTTGAAGAAGACCAGCACGGCCACGAACATCAGGAGCACACTGAGCGCGGCCAGGCGGAAGACGTTTTCCACCCGCATCCGCTGGTGCACCCAGCCGGCGAGGAACGGTCCCAGGGTGCTGCCGATGTTGACCATGGTGTAGTAGATCGAATATCCCAGGGAACGCACGTTTTCCCGGGAGGCGCGCGCGGTGGTGCCGACCACGCTGGGCTTCACCAGCGCCACTCCAAGGGCGGGCAGGAAGAGAATGACGCCGACCATCAGCCCGAGGGGGACGGCGTTACGCACCGGCGCCAGCCAGGATGCTCCGATGGAACCGATCAGAAAATAAGAGCAGCTCAGGATGAAGTACGCCAGCGAAAGAGCCCGGCGGAAACCAATGCGGTCGGCGAGCGCTCCGCCGAAGATCGCCATCACCCACACGGCGCCGCCAAAAATGCCGCTCAGACTTGTCGCCTGCGCGGTAGGAAATTGCAATGCCTCGTGCAGGTAGCGGGCGAGCGCGGCAAAAACCGCGTAGTAGGAGAGGCGCTCGAAAATCTCGCTAGTGTTGGCGACCCAGAAGGGACGCTCGAAGCCGGTGCGCACCTCGCGCCACCTCCGGGCCAGACTCAAGATGTCCTCCTGGCCCGCAAGCGGTCTGCGACTTCGGTCGCCGTGAGGCCGTGTATGCAAACCACCTTGTTACGGCTGGTTTGACCGGCGGTTATGGTAACGGAGGAGCGCGGGACTTTCAAAAGTTCCGCCAGAAACTCGATGCACGCCTGATTGGCGCGGCCTTCGATGGGAGGGGCGGTCAGAGCGAGCTTGAGGGAGTCGCCAAGTTCGCCGACGATGGCATTCTTGCGGGCGCGCGGCTGCACGCGTACGGCGAAGGCCGCACCCTCGTGCGTATCGCGGATGGGAATCAAGTCTCGGTGCCTTCGCCGCGGGCCCACCCCGGGTCGGAGCGTGGGCCGAAGATGGCTGTACCGACGCGCACGCAGGTCGAGCCTTCCTCGATGGCGATCTCGAAATCGTGTGACATGCCCATGGAGAGTGTCTCCATGCCGACTCGGGGCAGCTTGCGGCCGGCGATCTGGTCGCGCAGCTCGCGCAAGGTGCGGAAGAAAGGCCGCGAAGCTTCGGAATCCTCCGTGAACGGCGGAATGCTCATCAGGCCGCGGAACTCGAGATGCTCGAGGCGTGGCGCAGCTGCGAGCAGCGCTTCCAGTTCCGACGAATCCGGCGCCACGCCGCTTTTCGCAGCCTCGCCGCCGACGTTGATCTCGATCAGCAGGGGCAGGCGCTTGCCGGTCTTTCCCGCCGCGCCATTCAGCTTTTCCGCCAGGTGCAGCGAATCCACGCAATCGATGCCGGCGAAAATCTGCGCGGCTTTGGCGGCCTTGTTGGATTGCAGGTGGCCGATCAAGTGGAACTCGATGCCCGGCAGATCGGCGAGCTGCGCCGCTTTTTCCGCGAACTCCTGCACGCGATTTTCGCCGAACAGGCGGTGTTCGGCGGCATAGGCCTCACGAATGATCGCGGGCGGGAAGGTTTTTGTCACCGCCATCAGCGCAACGTCTTGCGGGCGGCGGCCGGCGCGGCGCGCGGCATCGGCGATGCGCTGGCGCACGCGGGCGAGATTGTCGGCGATAGGCAAGTCTCAAGGTTTCAAGGTTTCAAGGTTTCAGAGTCTCAGCTTCGCTCAGAACCTTGAAACTTTGCAACGCTGAAACCTTGAAACGCTGTCTTACATGATCGCCGTCGGCGGCGCGGGCTCGTCGGGGCTACCGGCGCTGGCCAGGGGCAGCTTGATCATCACCGCGATCAGCACCGCTAAACCGATCAGGCCGGAGATCCAGGCGTTTCCGGGCGTGAGCTGGAACAACTCGGCGGCGGCGTTGGCGTTCAGTGCCAGTTTGTGCGCAATGATGGCGGCAATGACGATGCCACACAGCGCCTCGCCAGCGATCAGGCCGGAGGCGGTGAGCACGCCGGCGTTATCCACGCGAGCTTTCTGGGCATCGTTCAAGCCGCGGCGGTCGCGCAGCACGTCAGTGATCCAGCGGACGACTCCGCCGAGGAAGATGGCGAAGGTGGTCTCCAGCGGCAGGTACATGCCCACGGCAAACAGCATGGGGCTGCGCACCTGCACCATGATGGCGGCGAATCCCAGGAAAATGCCGACCACCACCAGCGGCCACGCCATGTTTCCCCCGACGATGCCCTGCGCCAGCATGGCCATCAATCCGGCTTGCGGAGCCGGGAGCGCCGCGCTGCCGAAGGTGTAGGCCTTGTGCAGCATCATGAGGGGGAAGAACAGCACCGCGCTGGCAATGACGATCCCGAGCAGGTCGCCGATTTGCATCTTCGAGGGCGTACCGCCCAGGATGTGTCCGACTTTCAGGTCCTGCAGCATTTCGCCGGCGACGGCGGACGAAACGCACACCACCGCCGCCACGCCCAGCACCGCCGCCACGCCGCTTGGCCCTTTCACGCCGAGGGCCACCATCAACAGGGCGGCCACCACCAGCGTGCACAGCGTGAGTCCCGAGACGGGATTGTTGGAGGAGCCGATCATCCCCACCAGGTTGCCGGAGACGGCGGCGAAGAAGAACCCGAGGATGATCATGACGATGGCCGCCACCATCGCGCCGGGAAGCGTGCCCGAGAAATACAGGTAAAGCGCGATCATGCAGAGGAAGACGGCGAGGATTCCGGCGAAGACGACCTTGGCGTTCAGGTCATGCTCCGTGCGGTCGGTGGTCGCCTGATGCGCGGCGGCAGACTTCTTCAGGTCGGAAACGGCGCGCTTCATGCCGACGCCGAGTTGGGCGCGCATGCGAAAAAGCGTGTATCCCGCTCCCACCAGCATGCCGCCCACGGCGATCGGCCGCACGATGGAGTACCACATGTTGAAGGCCAGCGCATTCCAGTTCATGGTGGCGCCGGGTGGGAGGTTGGCCTTGATCCCCGGGCCGAGAAAGTACACCAGGAGCGGGACCAGCAAGCCCCAAGCCAGCACCCCGCCGGCGAAGTTCAGCGCGGCCAGCCGTGGTCCGATGATGAAGCCCACGCCGAGATAAGCTGGGCTGACCGCAGGACTGGTAAACGTGGTCAGACCTCCGGTCGCGACCAGCGGCGAACTGGCGCTGCGTCCGATGCGCAGGCCGCTGAGCATCGACGGGATCCGCACCAGTACCGTGCGCGTATACCAGAACAGGTTGATCTGCGAGAGGAAGTACATGACGGCGCCGAATCCCATGTTGGCAAACAGGATTTTGGCGGCGCGAGCGCCTTGCTGGCCAGCCTTGTGGATCTCGGAAGCGGCCACCGACTCGGGGAAAGGCAGCTCCGGGTCTTCCACCATGACCCGTCGAAGCAGGGTCACGAACAGGATGCCGAGGGTTCCGCCCACCGCCATCAGCGCCACCGACGGCCAATACGCGTGCTGCACGTCGAACACCGGCCAAACTCCCGCCAATACAAACGCCGGGATGGTGAACACCGCGCCCGCAGCCACCGACTCGCCGATCGAGCCGATCGTACGCGTGATGTTTTCCTCCAGGATCGAGCCTTTGAACAGACGCAACAGCGACATGCCAATGACCGCCGCGGGGTAGGTGGCGGCGATGGTCATGCCTGCCTTCAATCCCAGGTAGGCGTTGGCAAAGCCCAGGATCGCCGTCAACGGCAGACCGATAAGCACGGCCCGCAGCGTGAACTCCTTCATTTGCATCTGCGGAGGGACGAATGGCTGAAACTTCTTGGCGGCTTCCTTTGGCGGAGCCGTGGTCTGAGGGCTCATGAACTCCTCGAGTTAGCGAATTGGGGGGTACGTGCCAAGGACAGCAACAGCACCGTGATTTTACAAGGAAATCCGCCGGTTACGGGTTGGTTTCCGGGATAACGGCAGGGCAAGGCCGGATTTCAGGCGTCAACAGCGTCTCGGTAGTGTCCTAAAATCCGTGTTGCAGACTGGTGGCGGCCTGCGGCAAATCAATCAACGCATGGGGATTGTCTTGGGCGATCCCCGTCAATCCTTCCCCAATCCCACTGGCCCTGGATTCCCCGTCGATCTGACGAATCGGGGCAATCGGCCAGAGCTAACCGATGACGAGGCCGATGCGCAGGCGAAGATTCGGCATTGGACAAGCCCAACGAGTAGCGGAGTTTCCGCCCCTCGCCTTGGTCGGCAATATACTCCACTGACTAGACGTGAGGGGTCACGAAAGTCGTCGCGCTGACCGCCAGTTCGTTGCAGAACTGCCGGATGGCGACCCGCTGCGAATCAGAGGGCGCAGCGAATTCGAATCCATAGCTAAGGTTCACTTCGTTGCGGACGAGGGCCGAGACGAGGAGCGTCGAGTCAGTTGAAAGCGAGAACTGCAGTTGCACGACGCTCCCAAGGGGAATTGGCTCAGGGAGACTCGCACCGAGTCCGCCCTCAGAGATGACGAAGCAGTGCGCGCGAAGGTGACGCCCCTCCTGAGTATGAACCCTCAAAGGCAAATTAGTGCGGTATCGGGGAAAGCGCCGACGATTTGCTGGTGCCCCCTGCTCACCTTTCGTCGGGACTGGTTCAAGGACGCTGGTGGACGTGACCTGTGTGCTCATGGGCTGCAAGATATCGCCGGTAGATGAGGCGGGAATGTGACCGACATCACATTCGCAGTGACGATAGTCACCCCAGTATAGGATTGTCGAATCGGCGAAGAAAAGGCGACTTTCTTTCCCAGCTTTAGCCAGCAACACGAGTTTAAAACACTACCGGCGTCTCCTGGCGCATTGCACCCCGGGTTCATACCTCGCTATACTTGAGAAGGTTTTCCGGTGGCATTTCTGGGCGCGACAGCCGGACGAGGAGGGCGGCCTTCAGCAGTAGCAACCTAAGCCGGGCCATGGGCCAGGGATCTCCCGGTGATGCGCGCAGCACGAGTCGGCGGCGCGCGGTGTTTAATGCTGGGCTGTTCCATACTGCGGCGCAGAGCCTGTTTGCCACCCTGTTGCCCTCCGATTGCCGTCTCTGCCAGGCTCCCCTGACCAGGATCTCGAGGCTCCCTGTTTGTGATGCTTGCCTGGATGGTATGGAGCCCATCCGCGGGCGCCTGTGCGCTGTCTGCGGAGAGCGGCTCTTTACTCCTGATGGCGATCCGCTTTGTGGCCGCTGCCGCACGAACGCTCCGAGCTATGCGCGAGCCCTGGCTTACGGCAGCTACGACGGCGGTCTGCGCGAACTGATCCACCTGCTCAAGTACGAGCAGGTGCGCCCCGCCGCCTGCGTGCTGGGGCGGATGCTGGCCGAGGTGATCGATGGATTCGGGGGTGAGTTCCGATCGGCGGTCGTCGTGCCGGTGCCGCTGCACCGCGGCAAGCTGCGCCAGCGCGGCTTCAACCAGGCGGAAGAAATCGCGCGCAGCGCGTTGCAGAACCTGAACCGCAGCGAGTTAACGCTGGGAAGCGGTGTGCTGCAGCGGCGGCGTGCCACCGAGAGCCAGACCGGGCTCAGCGATCATCAGCGGCAACAGAACGTGCGCGGAGCGTTTGCGGTGGCCCTGCCCGAGGCGATCGCCGATAAGGACGTGCTGCTGGTGGATGACGTGTTCACCACCGGCGCCACGGCTAGCGAGTGCGCTCGGGTGCTGCGCCGTACGGGAGCGGACCGGGTCTTCGTGGCCACGGTGGCGCGCGTGCTCAAGGCCGAGGCGGCTTGGGCCCTCCCAGAGGAGATTGGAGAGTCCAGGGCTCTGAAGGCGTATGCATAGGCACGAACCCAATCCGGGACGCATGGGCGGACTGCAGCCGGTCGCGCTGCATGAGGGCACGAACGGTCACAACCCGATGCATGCTCCGGTGCTGGTGCTGAACGCTTCCTACGAACCCATCAACGTGTGCGCGGCGCGCCGCGCCATTGTGCTGGTGCTCAAGGGCGTGGCCATGACCGAGGAGGAGAACGGACATTATCTGCATTCAGCCCGGCTGGCCATGCGCCTGCCCTCGGTAATCCGGCTGCTGGAGTACCGCCGCATCCCTCATCAAACCCGGGCCCTGTCGCGCAAGAACCTGCTGCTGCGCGACCGCAACACCTGCCAGTATTGCGGCGAAGTGCTGTCCTCGAGCGAATTGACGCTCGATCACGTAATGCCGCGCTCCCGCGGAGGGCTCTCGACCTGGGAGAACCTGGTCGCTTGCTGCCACGCCTGCAACCGCCAAAAAGGCGACCGCATGCCCGCCGAAGCCGCGATGAAGCTGCTGCGTGAGCCCCGGGCTTTCAATCTGCATACCAGCCGCCACATCATGCGCCTGATCGGCCGCTCCGACACCAAGTGGCGCAAGTATCTGTTCTACTAACGCAGAAGTTCGCTTTAGAGTTCCATGTCAGCGGGGGCCCGGCGCGCCCGGTGTTGCCGCGTATGTTGGATGGAAGGGCGTAAGAAGCCGTGTCCTGACAGGTGACGTCACACCAAACATCTCGCTGGCTCAGCGGGGCCACCTGTTGACTTTGACTGAGACCGCCTGCTTGGATGCTCCCTCTCTTGCCAACTCTGGGCATCCCCGTTCCGAGGATTCGCCAGTTCGCGTCCGCTGCCCGGCAATCGCTATTCGGGCGATTTATTTTCATGAGGATAGCGACGGCCTGGTGGAAGGCTAACTGCAACCTTCCAGTTCGCGCCAACCTCCTGGCTGTACTTCCAGCGAACCTCCAAGGCGGAGAAAAAATGGCAGAAAACGTGATGGACCAGGTCGTCGCCGAGTTGCGGAGTTCGGCGCAAAAACACTATCCCGAGTGCGGCGAGCTGCGCAATGTGCGCATTGTCGGACACACTCCCAAGAACGATCACTACATCTACGACATCGTGCTGGACTTCGTCGCGGGCAGCGAACGCCTGGCGGCCAAGGTTTATCGCGCCAGCCAGTGCGGGCCGCAGGGTGCGCGCCTGCACGCCCGCACCGAAGCCGCGAACCTGGCGCACATTTACGCCATTTTTCAGAAGAGGAAGCTGTGGGGTGTGCCCCGTCCCATCGGCGATTTCACCAGGCTGGGCGCGGTGGTGGCGGAGAAATTCAACGGCCTGCCGCTGCAATCCATCATCATGAAAGCGGCGCTGCTGCCCGGCTACGCCGACCGCGGAACGCTGACCGTGGCGGCACAAAAAACCGGGGAATGGCTGCGCAGCTTTCATCGGGCCACCGCCGATCTGCCTTCCCCATTCGATCCCGAGGGAGTGCTGCGCGAGCTGGAGCAGCTGTGCGAAGAGTGTCGCGGCGAAGGTCTGGAAGAAGCGGCCATCCGCAGCATCCTGAGGGGGGCGCGCGCGGCGCTGGCGCGCAGCCGCAAAGCGCTGCCTTGTTCAGCCGTGCTGCACGATTTCACCCCGCTGAATCTCGTGGTCGGCGAGCACGGCGTCGGCTTTTGCGATTATGGCCGCATGATCCCGCGCGGCAGCTCCTTCCACGACGTGGCCACCTTCCTGGCCTCGGTCGAGGCGCTGGAGAAGTATCCCTTCTGTAATCGCAGCATCACCTCGCAGGTGCAGGAACAGTTCCTGGAAGCCTATGACGTCAGCCCGGCGGAAGAAGCCGTCCTGCGGGTGCTGAAAATGAAAGCATTGCTGGGAATGCTTGCTCAGGGACGCAGCGTGAAGGAGAGCGCGGCGCGCAAGAAAGTCATGTGGGCGACGGTGATGAAGCGCTTCATCCGTCAGGCCGCCCAGCGCTCGCTCGCCCCGGCGGCGTAGCAAAGTCTCAGAACAATCAAAGGGCGGTGGATTGGCCACCGCCCTTCGCTATTACCCCCAATATGAACTTAGGCGTTTAGATGGCGTCCGAGCTTTTTCGGATTCAGAGTCATCGCTCCCAACCGTGAGCATGAAACCTGAAACTTACTTTGGCGGCGGCTGGCCGCCGTTCTGCCCGCCTTTGCCCTGTTGTGCAGGCGGGAGTTCCTGGCCTTGGTAGGTGATGCGCACCTTGGAACCGAAGCGCTTGTAGTTCTCGTAGCGGATGATCTCGCGAATGCGCACGTCTCCGGTCCGGAAGTGCAGGATGTCGTCGGCGCGGGTATACGTTGGAAACCAGTACTGTCCGTCAATCTGCTCCCGCCAGGTGGTGAAGGCGGGAAAAAGGTTCTCCTGGCCCCTCTTGGGCCGTATTTCGGGAACGGTGCGGCCCTTGGTCTTCACGATCTGGAAATCGTGGTCGTCCACCCAGATGCGGCCGTCAAAATAGCGCTTCTTAGGATCGATCTGCTTGGGCCTCAGATCGAAAACATAAGTGGTAAGCTCGTCTTCGCGCTGGTGGCCTACATAGCTGACGTCGTAGAGCGGAAGCTCGGCAGTGGTCAGGACGAAGGGCAATAGATTGCGGATATCTTCAAAGTCCTCGCGCGACATATATATGAGCTGCAGCGTGGACTGCGGGGCATAGACTACGTTCTCCACCCGGCGGCCCTGGTCGTCGAACAGCACATCCCAGGTCTGCTCGAAGCGGCCGCCATCATCCGGCGTCTCCACCCTGATCGTCTGGCGGTAGGTGTAGTTGTCGCGGGCTTCCTTGAACTGGGTTTCCTTGGCGGCGAATCTCTGGATGATCTCCTGCGGAGTGATGCCGGTTGGCATCGACGGATCGAGCGGGCCTTCGCCCCTCTGTGCGACCGCCGGCAAGCCGAGCAGCAGCAGAGCCAGGACGGGGAAAAGAGTTTTCAAATGGCGCATAGGAACTCTGTGGGTCCTCAGTTTAGATGGCGAAACTCGGCGCTACGTTGCTGCCGCGGCGTAGTTCACCTCCGAAGGAAACAGTTGACACTCTCCTTTACACTAATCTGTTTGCCTGGGAGGTACCGTGCTGCGCCGAGTTAGCGTTTTCATTCTAGTCCTTTCTGCGGGCTCTCTGGCCCAAGTCGCTCAACCGAAGCATCCCTTAACCTTCGAAGACATGATGGCGCTGAAGCGGGTGAACGAGCCCGCCGTCTCGCCGGACGGCAAGTGGGTCGCCTTCAGCGCCGTTGAGGTGAACCTGCAAGCCAATACCAGGACGCCGCATCTGTGGGTGGTCCCGCTGGCAGGCGGCGAGGCGCGGCAGTTGACCTCGGGAGAGAAGGGAGAAGACCGTCCGCGCTGGTCGCCCGACGGCAAGCGCCTGGCCTACATCTCCAGCAAGGAGGGCAGCTCGCAGGTCTGGACCGTGGGCTTCAACGCCGAGACCGGCACGCTCGCAGGCGATCCCAGGCGCATCACCGACATTTCGACCGAGGCCGACGGCGAGCTGTGGTCGCCGGACGGGAAGAACATCGTGTTCGTCTCCGAGGTCTATCCTGAGTGCCCGGACGACGCCTGCGACAAGGCGCGCAAGGAAGAGCTGGAGAGGTCGAAGGTGAAGGCGATGGTCTTCTCCCATCTCTTGTATCGCCACTGGTCGCACTACACGGCGGGGAAGCGCAGCCATCTTTTCGCCGTGCCGGCCGAAGGCGGAGTAGCGCGTGACCTTACGCCCGGCGATCACGATGTCCCGCCATTCAGCCTGGGCGGACAGGACCTGTATGCAATCTCGCCCGACGGAAAGGAAGTAGCGTACACCTCGAACATCGACGAGGTCGAAGCCACCAGCACCAACAACGAGATCTTCGTCGTGCCCATCACGGGCGGCACGCCCAAGAGGATCTCCACCAACCCCGGCGGCGACTCCACGCCGCTCTACTCGCCCGATGGGAAGTACATCGCCTGGCGCATGCAGAAGCGCGCGGGATACGAGAGCGACCGCTTCCGTTTGGTGATTTATGAGCGGGCGACGGGGAAGATCAGGGATCTAAGCGAAGACTTTGATCGCTGGGTGGAATCGTTCGTGTGGGCTCCGGACTCGAAGACGATCTACTTCACGGCGGAAGACAAGGGAGAGGCGCCGATTTACGCCGTCTCGCTGAAGGGCGGCGCTATCAAGGAGGTCACGCGGGGCACGAATGACAACCTGGCAGTCACCCCTGACGGCAAAGAATTGATACTCAGCCGGATGTCGGTGCGCGCACCTAGCGGGATCTATGAAGCGGCGCTGCTCCCTGCAGTCGACGTGCAGCAACTCAGTCACCTCAATGACGGCGTGCTGTCGCAGGTATCCATGCAACCCCTGGAGCCCTTCTGGTTTACCGGCTCGGAGAAGCACAAAGTCCAGGGCTTCCTGGTCAAGCCGCCGAATTTCGATTCCAAGAAGAAGTATCCGGTCAAATTCCTGATTCACGGGGGCCCGCAAGGCCAGTGGGGAGACGAGTGGTCGTTCCGCTGGAACGCGGAGATGTTCGCTGCAAGCGGCTACGTGGTGGTGATGATCAATCCGCGGGGCTCAACCGGCTACGGGCAGAAGTTCATTGACGACATCAACGGTGACTGGGGCGGGCGCGCCTATCAGGACCTGATGCTGGGGCTCGATTACGTCGAGCGCACCTATCCGTTCGTCGACAAAGATCGCGAGTGCGCGCTGGGAGCCTCCTACGGCGGGTACATGGCGAACTGGATCCTGGGGCACACCAACCGCTTCAAGTGCATCGTGTCACACGACGGCATGTTCAACAGCGAGTCGGCCTGGGGCACGACGGAAGAGCTATGGTTCAACGAGTGGGAGTTCAAGGGCACGCCGTGGACTAACCGCGAGATGTACCGGCGCTGGTCGCCGCACCTGTCAGCCGCCAACTTCAAGACGCCCACGCTGGTCGTGCACGGCCAGCTCGATTATCGGCTGGACGTCTCGGAAGGCTTCCAGCTCTTCACCACGCTGCAGCGGCTGAAGGTCCCGTCAAAAATGCTTTACTTCCCCGACGAAGGCCACTGGGTGCTGAAGCCGCAGAACGCGCAGCTCTGGTACAAGACGGTGAACGGC
>Ga0335081_10018644_pt1 | contig 11222 bp, 15 predicted proteins | sample Lox_Sample_35_FD_206713 | JGI IMG/M metagenome (GOLD analysis project Ga0335081, IMG submission 206713) | Soil microbial communities from Loxahatchee National Wildlife Refuge, Florida, United States - Lox_Sample_3.5 | ecosystem: Environmental > Terrestrial > Soil > Wetlands | place: USA...
GGGCCTGTGTTAACGGCACGGCACTCCTCCTGGATGGAATCGTGGGGATGGATTTGCGGATTCAACCGTGGACAGCGGACGGACGGGCGATTTGTTCCCCGTGGGAGGCCTGCCCGATGAGCGGCCCTGTACGGCACAACGGCCGGACATAGTCGCGCATTAAACGAATCGATGCATGATGAGCAGCCCAACGTATCCGTGCTCGGGGTGCTCGAACGCCTCCGGCACGGTGCCCACCACCTCGAACCCAAGCGACCGCCACAGCCGCACCGCGCGCTCGTTCGTCTCGACGACCGCGTTGAACTGGATCGCCCTGAACCCGCTCCGCCGCGCCCACTCGATGACCTCCTCGCCCATCGCCCGGCCGGTCCCGCGGCCTGCTCCTGCTTGATCGACCATGAAGCTGGCGGACGCGACATGCGAGCCGCGGCCGGGCCGATTGGCATACATATTGGCCGTCCCCACCACCGTCCCGTCGGCGCCGGTCGCGACCACCGTCCGCCCGGGCGGACCGATCATCCACAGGCGCCGGCCCGCGTCGTAGTCGGTCTCGGGGTCGTAGGCGTACGTCTCCCCCGCGGCCACGATCTCGTGGAAGAACGGCCAGATCGCGTCCCAGTCCTCGGGGCGGGCGTCCCTGATCGTCACCGGATCGTTCTCGGGCACGCTGGACGAGTGCGCCGGCGCGGCTTGCGGCTAGCGGGCTCGTATGTAAGTCGCAGGACTTGCGGACGGATCCACTAGGAAGCCTGGACGGACGCGGTCGTCTTCTGGAGCTGGCGTTCGGGGGTGATGCGAACGACGTTCCACGCGAGATGCATCTTCGCGAGCGTCGAGATGAACATGCCTGACAGGTCGATCTCCCACCAACGCAGTCCGTGGTACGCCGAGCGCGGGAACGCATGATGGTTGTGATGCCAGGACTCTCCGAACGAGAACACGGCAAGCCAAGCCACGTTGGTCGAGTGGTCCTCGATCTCGAATCGGCGTCTTCCGAAGAAGTGGCAGATCGAGTTCACCGACCAGGTGACGTGGTGGACCAGGAAGATCCGCACCAGGCCGCCCCAGATGTACCCGAGCAGCGCCCCGCGCAACGTGAAGCCGTCGAGCACGAAGCCGGCGACGGTTGGGATCGCAAGCGAGACCACCACCAGGACCGGGAACCGCCGCCCGATTCGGCGCATGCGCTTGTCCTCATAGAGCTCGGTTGCGTATTTCTTCCAGTCGGCCTGGCCCTGGGTCTCGAGCAGCCAGCCGGTGTGCGCGTGCCACAGGCCCTTGAGGCCGCTGCCGTGTCCGACGTGAGGGCTGTGCGGGTCGCCCTCCTTGTCGGCGTTGGCGTGGTGCTTGCGGTGGTCGGCGACCCAATCGAGGACTGAGCCCTCGACCGCGAGCGAGCCGAGTACCGCGAAGGTGCGCTCGAGCCAGGGGTAGGTCTGGAAGGCGCGGTGCGTCAGCAGCCGGTGAAAACCGACCGTGATCCCCAAGCCGGTGATCATGTACATCACGACCAGGATCGCGAGATCGTTGGCGTCCACGGCGCGATTCCAGAGCAGGACGATGGCGGCGAGCACTCCCGCGAACGGGACGACTACGCCGAGCAGATTTGCGATGCGTTCGGCACGCGTCATGTGCTGAGAGCTTTCCACATACGGTCGGGCATCAACCACGCGTCGACAGACCAAACCCCCCGCATGTCGGGACGTTACACGTGTTTTTCCGCAACATTGCCGAAGCGGAAGGCATGATTCGCCGATCGCCGACGAAGTGGAACTCCCCGGCCTGGTTGCGATCGAGCACTCATTCGAGGTCCCGCTCGATCACGCCGACCCCGCGGGCGAGCGGATCACGGTGTTCGCGCGCGAGCTCGCCGACCCCGACGGCCGGGATCGGCCGTTTCTCGTCTATTTCCAGGGCGGTCCCGGATTCGAGGCGCCGCGACCGACGCGGCATCCCAACGGTCCCGCATGGCTCGACAGGGCCCTCCGGGACTTCCGGGTGCTGATGCTCGACCAGCGCGGCACCGGGCGCTCGACCCCGGTCGGCACCCTGGCGGACCTGAGTGCGCAACAGCAGGCGGACTACCTGGCGTACTTCCGAGCCGACTCGATCGTCCGCGACGCGGAGTGGATCCGGCGCGAGCTCGGCGTCGAGCGCTGGAGCGTGCTGGGGCAGAGTTTCGGTGGCTTCTGCGTGATGACCTACCTGTCGCTCGCCCCGGAGGGATTATATGAGGCGCTCATCACCGGCGGCATCCCTCCCCTCGGTCCCCGGATCGACGAGGTTTACGCCCGGACTTACGAGCGGGTGCTCGAGCGCAACCGCAGGTATTACGCGCGCTATCCCGCCGATCGTGACCGGGTGCTGCGCTTGCACGAGCTGATCGAGAGTGACGTCGTCGTACTGCCGTCGGGCGACCGGTTGACCTGGCGGCGGTTCCGCCAGCTCGGTCAGGTGCTCGGGATGAGCGATGGCGCCGAGCGGCTGCACTACATGCTCGAGCTCCCGCCAAACTCGCCGGCGTTCCTGCACGATGTCGATCACGCGGGTCCGTTCGCGCGCGATCCCATCTACGCGATCCTGCACGAAGCCTCATGGGCCGACGGGGGCAACACCCGCTGGTCGGCCGAGCGCATGTTCCCGGCCGAGTTCGACGCTCCGGAGCTGTTCACCGGAGAGCACGTCTTCCCGTGGATGTTCTCCGATTACACCGGGCTCACGCCGCTCCAGGAGGCGTCCCAGCTGCTCGCCGAGCGCGAGTGGACTCGCCTCTATGACGACGATGTCCTGCGTTCCAACGAGGTTCCGGCCGCCGCTGCGATCTATGCCGAGGACATGTACGTCGAGCGATCCTTCTCCGAGGAGACGGCCGCGCTTACCCGAGGCCTCCGGCCGTGGGTGACCAACGAATACGAGCACAACGGGATCCGCGCCGACGGGGAACGCGTGCTGGGGCGTCTGCTCGACCTCGCGCGCGGACGCGCCTGAATGCGGGCGCCCTGAGCCTACGACCGGCGGGTGACTCAGTGGTGTTGCAGCTGCGCGCGGGCGTGTCGGACGTAGAGGAACCCGACGGCGATTCCACTCCCGATGATCACGTAACTGGCGATCCGCGCCCCGACGACGAAATGTGTCGTCGACAACGTGAGCGCCAGGATGATCTGCGCGGCCGCATCGGCGACACCCGTCACGCCGATGATTGCGGTGAGCGTGGCGAGTGAGCGGCGGGCGCCGGGGCTATCGAGGTTGGACTGCCCGTCCGTCTCCTCACCGCGCGCACGACGGGCCCTGACCACGGCGACCACCAGCAGCGGACGGTGAACGGCGAGGGAGATCAGGCATGCGAGCCCCACGGTGCCGGGAAACACCGCGCGGCGTAGTTCGAGCGGAAGGGCGCTGCCTCCGAAGGCGATCGAGAGGACGAGCGCGAGCGCGAACACCGCGAGGGCGATGAGCCCCACCGGTTCGATCTTGCGGCGCCAGACCCCGTACGCGAGCAGCCACACAAGCGGGATTCCATCGGTGATGGCGAGCGCCCCGGTGGCGTTCCCGAGAACGCCAAGCAGCGCGAAAAAGACGAGCAGCGGTAGCGCCAGGCCGGCGATCAGCCGGATCAGACGGCGCCGAGGTGATGGCGTCGGCGTCACCTCACGACGGAACCGGCCGCCGGCGTTGCGTTTTCGAGCGGCTCTTCGAGCCGCGCGTGGCGAGATCGAACAGGTTCGCGAGCTCGTGGCCGAAGTGCTCGAGGTCGAGTCCCGGATCGTTCGCGAGCCGGCGGGGCACCGCGTCGATCGCCGCCCTGATCGCGGTCGCCATCACAAGCGGATCGAACTCTTTACGGAACTCGCCCCTTTTCTGGAAGCTCGCGAGTAGCTGGGCGAGTGACTTGACGGCGCCTTCCAAGGTCGCCGGGTCGACGCTTGGCTCACCATCGGCGCGCCGCGCGTTCCGCGCGATCTCGGCGATTGCGATCACGTGGTTTCGGTACTGGCCCATGAACTCGAGGTTCGACTCGATGTAGGCGCGCAGCATCTCCGGGCCGCTCGACGCCGCGCGAATCCGCGGCTCCATGTACTCGCGGCCCCGCGTCAGCACCTCGGCGACCACCTCTCGCATCAGGTCGTCTTTGCCGGCGAAGTGGTAGCCGATCACGCCCTTGCTGATTCCGGCTCGTTCCGCGATCCGAGCCAGGGACGCTTGGCCGTAACCGAGCTCGGCGATCGTGTCGATCGCGAAGCCGACGATCTGCGCTCGTCGTGCCTCCTCGATGAACGAGCGGCTCGTTTGCTGATCGTCCGTATTGGAATTTGTCCGCACGTCTTAAATGTAGCACCGCCGGATAGCGCGTCTCGTGGGCCGGGCGGCGCTGTCCGTGAGAAGCGAATCCGGGGGAGGCCCGCTTGCGCAGTTACGTCCGACGCGGTTCCGTGGGAGGAGCGCTCGCGCGAGTGGCGAACATGATCGGATGCCCCGTGTTGCCACGATCGCCTACGTGGTGATCGGCGTGATCGTCGCCTCCCAGCACAGCTATTACGCCCATCTGGGGAGCCTGTCCCAAGTCCACTCGGCCGTCGCGGCAACAGCGCTCTGGCCGCTGGTGCTACTCGGGGCCAACCTCCACCTCAGCCTCGGCAATCTCTAGCGCGCGGTCGCTCGCGCCAGAGCGTTGTCCTCCGGCGCACTCCGCACTCCGCGCCTTTCCTCTGGCCGCCCGCCGAATGCGAAAACCCCGCACGAGCGGGGCCTTCTCTCAGGACCGCTACCGGGATTCGAAGCCAGCCGTCGAGGATTGAGTTTGGCATTACCAGCTCAGCAGCGGCGGGGGCACCCCGCCCCGCCTCGACCGCGTCGACGCGAGGGGTCGGCGCAAGCGATGGCGAGCGCTAACCCGGTCCCGGTCCACCCAGCCGAAAGTCTAGTTGCAGGCTGAAATCGGCAGTTATGTGCCCTAATCGGAGCGATCCCGATTTAGACTTCCTGTTATCGCGTCATCGCTCAGCAAATCGGAGAGCTTGCGGCGAATGGCGAGGGACAGTTATCGGGCAGTTGATCAGCGTCCCGACCTTGCCGACAGGTTCAATCTCGGCCTCTTACTCGAGGAGCGGGGCGACGTTGCCGCGGCTGAAGACGCTTACCGAGACGCCGACTCGCGGGGGCACGGCGCCGCGGCGGTAAACCTTGGCGTGCTGTTGGAGAGTCGCGGCGACCTCCGCGGCGCCGAGGCGGCGTACCGCCGGGCGCAGAAACGCGGCGATCCAAACGGCGCGTTCAACCTTGGCCTGCTGCTTGAGGAACGCGGTGACATCGCGGGAGCGGAGCGCGTCTATCGCATCGCCGACGAGAAAGGACAAGCGGCAGCAGCGTGCAACCTGGGTGCGGTCCTCGCGGAGCGCGGTGATTTCGGCGGTGCCCAGGCGGCTTTCGGGCGTGCCCTGGAACGCGGCGATCCCCACGCCGTTGCCAATCTGCGGGCGTTGATAAGCACGCGCGAAGCCTGGGGTCAGTCGTCTGCTGCGCCTCCAGCGAGCAGCTCTCCAGTGCAGAGTGGCGCATCCACAGCCCCCGACCGTTTCGTATCCCCGCAGCGCCAGGTCGGGCGTCGTCGTTTGCTGCACACAAGGCGGAGGGAGTCACTCACCCTGGCGGCAACGGCGCTCGCGGTGGCCGCGGTGTTTGCGTTCGGCTCCGCCGGGAGCAAGAAGCCAAGGCGACCCGCAACGGCGTCGGCGGTCGCCGCCAGCACGAATCGGCCGACCGGCACGGTCACGGCACCGATCGTGTCGGCGCCACCACTGAGCGCGACCGCGCCGCCAAACAGCGTGCCGGCGCCACCAACCCCTCGCCGCGTCCACAAGGCCCCGGCCAAGAAGCAAGTCGCCGAAAGGCACAGGGCCCCGGCGCCTGCGAGAGCCTCCACTTACGTGACGCGACCGGTCCCGCACACCGCTCCGCCTCAAGTCTCCCCGCCGTCCGCTCCGCAGCCCACCTACGTGGCCGGCAGCGGGAGCACCCGCTCTGCGCCTAATGCTGCTGCGGTGCTCCCCGCGCCGAGCAGGCCCGCGCCCGCCGCCCCCGTCACCGAGGTCCCCGCCCCGAGCCACCCGGCACCGAGCAGCGGGACCAGCGTCGGCGCCTCCCGTCCGACCACGTCGAGGCCGACCGGCGCCGGCGGTGGCACAGGAGGTTCCCCGAACAACAGCGGAAGCTCCTCGGGCGGTGGTGGTAGCGGAATCGTGAGCGGAGGCGGCGGCTAAGCAGCTTGTCCGCAGTCCGGGACGTTGCCGCGCGCAATCGCGCTACCGCGACGGCCACCTCGTTCCGGGCAGCAAATCGATCAGTTCTCGGCTCGAGGTCAACCGCACTGGAGGGGCTTACAACCGCCTTCGATCGGCATCGACTGTGGCGCAACTGCGGGACAGCAGACTCTCATTGTCGTGACCTCGTAAGCCGCCGAGCGCCAGCGCGTCGTGTCTGATCATCGGACGAAGGAGCGCCCCAGCACCCCTTGCGACGCGCTCGCGAAGGCTGCTACTTGAGTGCGCGGTGCTTGCCGGCAAGGCGCGAGTGACAGTGGCGTCGAGGCGTACGAGATGGCTGCCTCAGCGATTCGCTTCCACCCTTCGCGGCGGTGCTGGTCTGCCTACGCTGCGGCGCGTCCCACGCCGAGACGTAGCCGCGCGGCCGCGCGATCGACGCCTAGCGTGGAGATCAGCTCGGCGGCGGGATCTGGCGGCTCGAGCTCGAGTACCGTTAGAAGCACGTGTTGCGGGCCGCTGTGGTGACCACGGCGTATCTCTTTATACGATTTCTCCAGCACTGTCTTGGCTGCGGGTGTCAATGGCAAGCGGTCCCGCAAGACGGCTTTGAGCGTCGGCCTCGAGGGGCGTTTGATCGGCTCGTCGATCGGTATCGGTGGAGCGTTGAACGCAGCGCCGATGCCGACTGCGGCGAGCGCATCGTGATCCATCGCGTCGAGCGCGTCGCGGGCTGTCTGTAGGTCGCATCCGAGGGCCTGCGCCAGGACTGGTTCCCTGAGGAGCCCGAGTATCAGGTGCTCGGTGCCGACCTTGCGGTCGCCGCGGCGCCGTGCTTCCTCGCGAGCGTCGATGTACGTCCTCCAAGGGTGATACGTGTCGGCTGGTTTCGAATGCTTGGTCATGGGAGTCGCTTTCCGTACTTGGCGTGGACTGATTGGCGGGTAACGCCGAGCGCGTCACCGATCTGCTGCCAAGACCACCCCTGCTGGCGGGCGGTCGCGACGTGGTCCGCCTCGACCCGTTCCGCGAGCCGGTGCAGAGCTTGAGCGGCGCGAAGCCCCAGCGACGGGTCGTTGGACGCGATCGCGGAGGCAATGTCTTGGGCGTTCATGGCTGTCAGTCTAGATTGACAACAGGTCGTTTGTCAAGCCAAACTGACACTGCGTGGTCCGCGGACGATCGGTATCTAGTCCCGTGCATCTGCTTTTCGGGCCTGTAGCGGCCACCGGCTAAGCCGGGGTGTAACGGGTCGCAGGGTGCGGCAACGTATGCGGTGGTGAGCTCGGAGTCTGATGTGAGCGTGCTGAGACACTCGATTGATCAGCCGGGCTGCTTCGCGGTGCTGTTCGATCGCCACTTTGCGCAGGTGCATCGGTATTTGGGCCGTCGGCTGGGCGATGAGCTGGCGGCCGAGCCGGCGGCGGGGACGTCCCTGCAGCCTTTCCGCTCGCGGGGGCGCTTCGCTGGCGAGGAAGCGTCGGTGCTCGCCTGGCTGTGCGGGATCGCCACCAACCTTGTGCGGATGAATCACCGCACTGCCTCGCCCGTCCTCGTCCGGCCGATGCCGACGCGCTACTACTGCGTCCACACGGGGATCTCCCAGCCGAACGTACTGCGCATCCCCTGCGACCGGCGCTTCCCGAATGGCTACGTCCGGCTCACCGGTGTCGCCGGATGGATACGTGAGGGTTCCCGTTATGTGGCTGTTACCGATGCCTTCCTAGAGTTGCCATCGCTCCCGCCCTAGATAACCCCACGCGCGAGACTAGGCATGCACAGCCAGCGCCACAACAAGTTGATGCCGCTGATCGCGGCAGGATGCCTGGTGGCGATAAGCGCCTGCGGGTCGTCACGGGAGTCGAACGGCACGCCGACGAGCAGTGATCCGCTGCTCAAGTTGGCGGAGTGCATGCGCTCGCACGGTGTCCCGAACTTCCCTGATCCCACTGCGCGCGGTCTGGTCATCCCCAACGACATCAACACTCAGTCCCCCGCGTTTGAGTCCGCCCAACGGTCATGCCGAAATCTGGGGAGCCAGCCGGGTCAAGGTGGCGGCGGTCAGAGATCAGCCTCCGAAAGCCAGAAGCTGAGGATGCTCGCGCTGGCGAAGTGCGTGCGCGTACATGGCTTCTCCAGCTTCCCTGATCCGACGACGACGCCTCCGCAACCCCCACTTTCGGGCGCGCGCACGGGCAACGTCATCGGAATCGGCGGTGTCTACCTTGCACTGCCCCCCGACTCCCCTGCGTTCAGACGGGCAGCCGCAGCGTGCGGGATCCCGTGACGTCGGTGTCGCTATGCCTGCGCTTCGCGAAACAGGTATCACTGCAGCCTCCCGCTTTGATCGACCGATCAAAGCGGCAGCAGTGCCCGGGTGTGCGGCACGCACGGCTTGAAACGCGACGACGGTGACCGCCCCCAACGCCGCCGTCAATGCCGTCAAGCTGCGAGTTTCCCATCCGCCCTGCGCGTCGAAATCCCTGCACACCGCGAATACAGCTACCGGGAGTCGAACCCGATAGCCCATCGTTGCGATCAATGGGTATCGAGTGTTTACAGGCGTTCCAGGGGGTCTCGGAGGGCTTCGTTTGCAAAAATTGGTCCGCGATTGGTCCGCGGAGCGAAGGCGTCGTCGATCAGTTCGGACTCGCGCTCGCCGGGCATGTAGTCGGCGTAGATCTGGGTCGTGCGGATGTCCTCGTGACCCATCCATTCCTGGAGGGTGCGGAGGCTGGGGCTGAGGCCGCCATGGTCGTACCGAACGTGTGCCGGAGATCGTGCACCCTGATTTTGCGCACGTCGGCGCGGACCAGAGCTGCGTGGTAGTGCAGGCCGATGCGCGCGTGGTCGAGCGGACGGCCGGTGTGTGGGTGGGCGAGCACCAGGTCGCTGTCCTGGTTCCACACGGTGCGCTGGTGGTGCTCGTCGAGCTCGGTCACGAGCCGAGCGGCGAGCGGGATGCCGCGCTCCGACCCAAGCGACTTCGGCTCGTCGTACTGCCCGCGGACATACTCCCGCCGGACTCGAATCTTCATCGCGCGGTAGTCGATGTCCGACCAGCGCAGCGCCCGCAGCTCGCCGAGACGCATGCCGGTCATCGCCGCGAGCAGGATCAACATGCGCAGAACGGGCCACCAGTCCCGGGCGGCCTGCGGCCCGCCGAACTCGCTGGTGCGGTCCTTCTTTCGGCTCGGCGGGAACGCGGCCACGAGCTCCTGATCCGACTCGGGCAGCGGTGTGGAAATGACGCGGTTGAGCTCGTCGTGATTCAGGAACCGCAACGTCTTCGACTTTCGGACCTTCGGGAGCTCGGCCATCGCCGCCGGATTGCGCTCGATGTGGCGCCCGCGCACGGCGAGACCCATCACAGAGTGGAAAGTGCCGATGTAGTTGCGGATTGTCTTCGGCGCGAGCCCGGCGTTAGTCAGCCGGGTGACCAGCCGTTCGGTGTCGCTCTCGACGACCTCGGAGACGAGCATGTCGCCGAGCATGGGGTTGATGTGCTTGCGGAGATGCCCGGAGGCTGTTTCGATGTGACTGTTTTTGAGGTCGTCGCGGCGCATCCGTGCGATCAGCGCGTCTCCCATCTCCTTCACGGTGGGCGCTGCCCTGTTGCGGCTGCGCTCCCCGCCGATGTCCGCCAGCACCAACTCGCGGAGCTTCGCCTCTGCCTCCTTCTTTGTCAGCCCCTCCCGCCGACCAGAAGTGCGTGCGAGCCCGAGCTTGCGATGCGGCCGGCGACCGTCACGCGTGTGCCAGCGAGCCCACCAGCAGCCGTCCTTGCCGACGTAGAGGGTCCCGGTCCCGTACTCACGTTTGTCCCCCATGACCATGTCGAGAAGCATCGGAAATCACCGTTGCAGCCGTTCCTGCTCGGCGATCCACGCATCTAGCGAGGAACGGCGAAACCGCCAGAACTTCCCAAGGCGAATCGCCGGGATCTCCCTGCGCCTCGCCCGCTGCCTGACGGTGTAGGCGCTGATCTTCAGGACGGCGGCCGCGTCATTCGCGTCAAGCAGCGGATCAGCGACAGTCTGGTGGGCGTCGCGCGACCGTTCATGGGAGCGATCGAGCCGATCTGTCAGATCGAGATCGTTCATTGGTCGCTGAAGACCGCACCTACGGCGTACTCGGTCACGTCGTCCAGCGAGCATCGCGGCTCGTTCACCGGGAACAGCCGCCTAGGGCGCCGGCGCCACCACTCGCGTGTGCGGCCGGGCGTCCTCCACGAAGAACTCCTCGCAACGGCCGAGCGACGGCACGCCTCCTGCTGAGTCAGCGCGATCTGCCGATACTGCTCCACCGTCGTGACGGCCGCCCCGTCCGAAACGGGCGCTACGGCCCGCCCCCGGCGCTGCGCCCAGCCGAGCTCGCTGATCTGGGTGGTCACGACGCTTCATCCCGTTTCAATTGCCGCTGGAAAGCACTGCCTTCTAGGTACAGCGTTTCCCGCCCTGAATCCCGATCTGCGCAGCCGCTTCCCGGACAATCGTGCGCGTTCGGTTGGCGATCGGCGATGACCTCCCTCCCGGCCGGCCGTGTGTCGTCAGGACCGACGCTCCCGCGACCGTCGATTGCCATCGCCAGTCTGGATGACCTGCTCGGCGGCCGCTGCTCGTGCCGCCTTCCAGCTCCCGTAGACGGCGGTCACCACGGCGGCGGAAGGCCAGTCGTCTGTGCTGAGGCGCTCGAGCGCCTCTCCCCCGCGCCGGCGTGCGTGCGTGCGCGACCAGTCGCACGACGACGGCAGCCGGCCGTAGCGGCGGCACCAGTCGAGCATTGCCGCGACCGCGCGCTCGCGGGTCCAGCGCCGCGCGATCGCGCCGGGACGGCAGCGCGCCGAGGTACGACGCCGGCGAGGTGCCCTTGCGGGTCCTTTTCCGACGCCGCCCTCCCGAACCCGTTACGTTGAATTCAACGTAACGGGTTGTATGTCCGGCGGATGGTTATGTTGACGACGCG
>Ga0335081_10018645_pt1 | contig 11222 bp, 9 predicted proteins | sample Lox_Sample_35_FD_206713 | JGI IMG/M metagenome (GOLD analysis project Ga0335081, IMG submission 206713) | Soil microbial communities from Loxahatchee National Wildlife Refuge, Florida, United States - Lox_Sample_3.5 | ecosystem: Environmental > Terrestrial > Soil > Wetlands | place: USA: Florida...
ACGGCCTACCCGGGGCCGACCAAAGAATACGGGCGATGACGCATGCCTAGAATTCAGACCTCATCCTGAGGAGCCCGCCGAAGCTTTAGCGAAGGCGGGCGTCTCGAAGGATGGCAGAAAATTCTGGGGCCTCATGGTTCGAGACGCGTTCCTTCGGAGCGCTCCTCACCATGAGGAGTGGGTCAAACCGCAATATTATCGATCAACCGCGTCCTGCCGATTTTCGCGGCAACCAAGAGCCTGATCGGCGCGTCCTTGCGCGAAGCGACCTGCGCCAGCGTCAAGGCATGGCGCGCTTCCAGGTAATCCAAGGCAAAGCCGGCGACGACGATCTCGCGCCGGCCGATATCCAGCACGTCCGCCATCGGCTCGCCTTTTTTGATGCGCGCTGCGCAGGTTTTGAGCACGCGGTAGAGCACGGGCGCGGCGCTGCGCTCGCCGGCCGAAAGATAGGCGTTGCGCGAAGACAGCGCCAAGCCGTCGCTCTCGCGCACCGTCTTCACGCCGACCACCTTGAGCGGCAGGTCGAGATCCTTGGCCATCTGTGTGACCACGCGCAGCTGCTGGTAGTCCTTTTCTCCGAACAGCGCGACGTCGGGTAAAACCTGCGTAAACAGCTTGGCGACGACGGTGGCGACGCCGCCGAAAAAATGCGGACGGAATTTGTCTTCCAGCCCGGCCAAGGCCGCGCCTTGCGGCACGATGCTGGTGGCAAAGCCTTGCGGGTACATGACCTTTGCCGCCGGCGCCCAGACGAGGTCGGCTTTGGCCTCGGCCAGCGCCTTGAGATCCGCGGCGAAGTTGCGCGGATAGCTGCCGAAATCCTCGCTCGGCGCGAACTGGGTCGGATTGACGAAGATCGACACCACGACGCGGCGCGCGCGCCGCCTGGCCTCGCGCACCAGCGCCAAATGGCCGGCATGCAGCGCGCCCATGGTCGGCACCAAAGCGACGTTTTGGCCGGCTTTGCGGTCAAGTTCCACGGCGCGGCGCAGCGCCGGGATCGTTCGCGCCACTTGCGGGCGATTTGCCATGTCCACCGGCCTTGTCGGCTGACTGTCACAGACGCAGGCTAGCAACTAGCAGAGCAGGGTTAATCCGGCCACGCGGGTTAATGGTTAAGTAACGACGAACTTGACTAAAAGCCGCTAATACCTTGAGAATTGCCGGGTCAAAGGACGCGTCATGTTGGTCCAGCCCATTCAGGAGGCTACCCCGTCTGCGCACGTCGTCGTGCTCGGCAACGAAAAGGGCGGCTCCGGCAAATCGACCACCGCGCTGCACATCGCCGTCGCGCTGCTCAAGGCCGGCCAGCGCGTCGCCACTATCGATCTCGACTCGCGCCAGAAAAGTTTCACGCACTATATCGAGAACCGCCGCGACTGGGCCGCGCGCGCGCGCATCACGCTCGAGCATCCGACGCATTATTGCGTCGAGCGCGGCGAGGGTGCCTCGGTCGAAGCCAACGAAGCGATCGAGTTCGCCAACTTCTCGAAAGCGATCAGCGCCATCGAGCACACCCACGACGTGGTGGTGATCGACACCCCCGGTAACGACACCTATCTGATGCGGCTCGCGCATTCGATGGCCGACACGCTGGTGACGCCGCTCAACGATTCATTTCTCGACTTCGACGTGCTCGCCACGCTCGATCCGACCAATTTTTCCGTCACGGGCGAAAGTCATTACGCCGAGATGGTGCGCGAGGCGCGCCGCCAGCGCCGCCTGGTCGACGGCCGGGTCACCGACTGGATCGTGGTGCGCAACCGCCTCTCCGCGTTGGGCTCGCGCAACAAGCGCCTGGTCGGCGAGGGGCTCGCCGAACTGTCCAAGCGCATGGGCTTCCGCTGCGTCGAAGGTTTCGCCGAGCGCGTGGTCTATCGCGAATTCTTTCCGCGCGGCCTGACCGCGCTCGATGATCTCGACGAGACGACGCTCGGCACCAAGCCGAACATGTCGCATCTGACCGCGCGCGAGGAAGTGGTCGCGCTGCTCAACTTGCTGCATCTGCCGCTGTCGGAAAACGGCAAGCGCCGCGCCGCCGCCCGCGCCGAATGGTATTCGGTCATGGACCAGCCGCTGCAGGTCCACGACGTCATCGGCTGATTACTTCTCCGCGAACGCCCTGCGCCCGTCTCTTCACCGATTGCTAGTAAATCGGTGTAGAGTCCCATCATGCGCATAGATCGTAATTTCGCTCCTCCAGCCGCGCCCGCGCCATGCCCGCGCTGATCTTCGGCATTCTCGCGCTGGTGCTCGGACTCTGGGCGCTCAACGTCATTGCCAAGGTCGATCCCAAAGTCGGCGCGCGCGTGGTGAAAATTGCCGGCGGCTTGCTGGCGCTCGGCCTTGCCGTCTTCCTCGGGCTGCGCGGCGAGCTCTGGGTGGCGCTGCCGCTCGGCGCCTTCGGGCTTGGGCTGCTCGGCTGGGCGCCGTTCGGGACGCTAGGGATTCCGTATCCGAACCGCGGGCAATCCGGCTGGGGTGAACACGCGCACGGTGACTCGGCAGCGGGGCGCTCGGCGGCCCGCGGAAAAATGACGGAAAAGGAGGCCTATGAGATCCTTGGCCTGCAACCCGGCGCGAGCACGGATGCCATCACCAGCGCGCATCGCACGCTGATGAAGAAATTCCATCCCGACCAGGGGGGAACGACGTATCTTGCGGCCCGCATCAACGAAGCCAAGGAAGTCCTTCTTCGCCGCCATCGCTGAGGTACTCCATACGCAACACCATCAGCGGCTCCTGAGTTTGGCAGCTCCCCGTTATCGGTCTTTTCTAGCCCTCAATTCTTAAGCAGCATGCAAGGAATTTCGCTGCGCTTGAGGTTTTTGCAGGCGGCTTCGGCCTGGATCTTTTCCAGCCCCGCAAAACGGGCGCGGTAAAGCGTCTTGTCGCCTTTGGCGACCGGCTCGGTAAAGGGTGAGGCCTCGCCGAGCTGGTCCTTGGCATTGGTCTGCGCGGCGGTGAGGCGCTCCTTGGCCTCATGCTCGGTGTCGAAGGCGCCGACCTGGATCATCCAGCCGCCGCGCGGCTTGGCGGCGATATTCTGTGCCGCCGCGACTGGCATCGGTGCAGTGGCGCCGGCGGAAGCGACTTGCACCGGTTGCGCCGAAGCGACTTGCACCTGTTGGACGGGTTTGGCCGGCGGTAGTGGCGCCGCGCTCTTCACGGTTGTCAACGTGGTGACAGTTGCCGGGCTTGCGGTCGCCGGCGCCGGCATAAGCTTGCGGCTGTCGGACGGCAGCGGCGACAACGCGGCGGTCTGCATGGCGCCCGGCTGCACCGAGACCGTCCGCACCGGAACGGGCTTGATCGGATCGGTCGAGCCCGGTTCGGGAGCAGGCGCGGCCGCGACGGCAACGAGCGGGACCACTTTCGGCGCCGCCGCCGGCGGCGGCACGGGTACGGACGGCGCCGCAACGGCGACTTTTTCCTTGGCGGCAGCGGCCTGCGCGACCTGGTTCTGCCAACCTTCGACCATCGGCGGAGCGGTGTGCTTGGTGGAAGCGACGTTGATGTTGTTGTTGATCAGGCTGATGACGCGCGCGTCGCGCGCCGACGCGGTGCGGCCGCCGAATACGACCGCCACAAGATGGTGGCCATTGCGGTGCACCGAAACGATAATGTTGAAACCGGACTCGTGGATATAGCCGGTCTTCATGCCGTCAACGCCGTCAATCGTGCCCAGCAGGTGGTTGTGATTGCGCAACTCCTTGCCGTGATAGACAAAGGTGCGCATCGAGAAGAAATGAAAATATTGCGGGAAACGGTCGTGGATCGCGCGCGCCAGGATCGCCTGCTCGCGCGCCGTGGTGATCTGCTGCTCGTCCGGCAGGCCTGAAGCGTTGTGGTAATTCGTGTGCGTCATGCCCAACGCATGCGCCTTGGCGGTCATCAATCTGGCGAATTCGATCTCGTTGCCGCCGATCGCTTCGGCTACCACCACGGCGACGTCGTTGGCCGATTTGGTGACGATGGCGCGGATCGCGGTGCCGACGTCGATGCTCTCGCCAGCCTTCAGACCGAGCTTGGAGGGCGCCTGCGCGGCCGCGTGCTCGGAGACTGGCATCTGGGTGTCGAGCTTGATCTTGCCCGCCTGCAGCCGCTCGAACAGCAGATAGAGCGTCATGATCTTGGTGAGCGAGGCCGGGTGACGCAGGCTGTCGGCGTTGCTCGACTGCATGACGGCGCCGGAATTGGCGTCCACCACGATCGAGGCATAGGCCGGATCGTAGCTTTCCTCGGCTTGCTTGCGATGGCGGCGGGCTTCGGCGGGACCGGCGACGGTTAGAACCGCGAGGACGGTTGCCACAGCCAGGGGGGCCCAACGGCGCCTGCGTTGGACGCGAACTCGACCAGGCGACATTTCCTCTCCCCAACCCCGATAATTGGGCGGACCCCTAAAGCGTCATCTTGGCCGATTTATAGCAATCTCGCGGCGCCATAAATTACAACGCTAGGGGAACAGAGTTTACAAATTGTTAAGGGAATCCCCTGCATTTTTCGACGTTTTTCGCACTGCAATAACCACCCTTGACTTTATTGTGCAGTGCACTATATAAAAATTGTTCCCCGGACGGGCCGGGGAGATGAATTGTCAGAGGCGCCGCCCTGGGCGGGCCGGGAAGGGGTTGCAAATGGTCAAAAATTTTGAGGACCTCCAGCAGGTCGGCAAAGAAAACATGGATTCCACGCTGAAGTCGTGGGGTGCCATTTCCAAAGGTGCGCAGGCAATTGCGGTCGAAATGGCCGATTATTCGAAAAAGGCCTTCGAAGACAGCACCGCCGCGCTCGAGAAAATGTTCGGTGTCAAGTCGCTCGACAAGGCGATTGAGGTGCAGACCGAATATGCCAAGACCGCCTACGAAGGTTTCGTCGCCGAGGCGACCAAGCTCGGCGAGCTCTGCGCCGATCTCGCCAAGGAGTCCTACAAGCCGTTCGAAACCATCATGGCGAAGACGAAGTAATCCGAGTTAGTTGCGTAGCGTGGCTGTCGCGTAACAGTTTTCAGTGCGATAGACAGCAAGAGCCCGGTCCGGTTGGCCGGGCTTTTTGCTTGGCCGCGTTCTTGGCCGCGTCACTGCGCGATGCGCAGTTTGGTCAGGTTGGTGCCGATGGTATTGAACGTGGTGATGATCTGATTGGCCGAGGTCAGCAGGAAGAATTTGGTACTGTCGCTCGCGCAGTTTTGCAGCAGCGTCGAGGTCGGGTCGCCACCGGTGTCCACCTGGATGGTGTAGAGCGTGATGCCGGCAGCCTTGATGTTGGCGCAGGTGCCGTTGCCGCTTGAGTCGTACATCCGGCTATCGACCTGGGTGGAGGTCTGGCTGCCGTTGCCGTACCAGCGGTCCTGCGTATTGAGCCCGTCCGACAGCAGGATGATGACCTGCTGGTAGGTATAATTTGAATCCATCGTGGGCGCGGTGAACGGACCGCCGCCGACCAGCGACTGCCAGCCCCACACCAGTCCGATCGGCTGATCGGTGGCGCCGTTCGGCGACATGGCGTTGACCAGCGAGGTCATCGTTGACCAGTTGTAGCTCAAGCCCATCATGGCCTGCGGGCAGGCGTTGTATTGCTCGGCCGGGAACAGCGTCGCCGGGATGCTGCTGGTCGGCGCTGTCACTTGCTGGTCGTAGTTCTGGGTGCGGTCGGTGAAGCAGCCGTTCCATTTGGTGGGGTCGACGAACCAGTTGTGGACGTATGTCGTCGTCGTCGTTGTTATAGTGCAACTCTTGGAATTGCCGCTGCCGCTGCACGAGCAGTTGTTCTGACCGGAGCAGCTGCAATTCCTGCCGGTACAGAACGTATTGGTCGTGGTGCTGATCTGCGGCTCGCTGTCATAGCAGCCGATGGTGCCGCTCGGACAGATATCCCCGGCGTAAGTGCCGCTCGACGGCACCGATGACGTGGTCGAGGTACCGCCCGGCTTGGTGACACAAACGAAGCCATTGCTCGAGTTGCTATAGGGGCAGGACGAGCCGGGTCCGATGCTCGAACTCGGGGTCGCATTGGCCGGAGCGGTCGGCGTCCAGTCGATCCAGCTGTTCCAGGACGAGTTGTAGTTACCGGCGCCGGCATTGACGTCCTTGGCGAAGGGAATGATCGAAACATAGACATCGCCGTTGATGGTCGCGGCGTTCTTTAATTGCGTGAGCAGGTTGTTGGTCGCGGTCTGCAGCGCGGCCATCTTGCCGCTGTCGGCCATCGAGCCGGTGTTGTCGAGCACCAGCGCCACGCGCAGCCGTACCGAGCCCCATTTGGCGGTCGCGCTGCCGGTAACGGTGAGCGACTTGAATCCGAGAATGGCCATGAACGTGGTCGGCATGTCGGCCGAACCGTTGACCAGCACGCTCGATCCGCCACTATTCGAATAGCTTGCCGTGAATTTGACGTTGGTCGCTTGCGTGCTGGTGAACAAGGCATTGAAGTAGTTCTGCGCCGAGGTTTGCAGCGCGCTGCTCGTCTGCGAGGCGGCGTTTTTCGACACCATCAGGGCGGTCGAATCGAGCGCAGCCTGCAGATCTGTCTTCAAAGCGTTGGCGCGGCTGTAATCGACGGCGGCGCCGACGAAAGCGAGGATCGGGATCAGGGCAAGCGCAAAGATGATGGCGACGTCGCCGCGGCTCTGGCGTTGAAAGCGGAGCCAGGCGCGGGCGAGGCGGCGAAGAGGATGCGGGATGGCAGGCATTTTTTACGCACGGCTGTTGTTCAGCCGCCGTCTACGCCGTCATGTTAAAAAAGGGATGGAGGCGTTGCTGCGAATGCACAGGCTGCGGTAAAGGCTGACGTTCAGCCCAAAGCGAATTGTCAAGCGCTGCCAAAACTTAGGTCGTTAATGCCGTGACGCGCCGGTTAGGGAAAATACGTATCGCATTCGAGATGATGAGCTTAATGCGCAGTTTGCGCGCTTGCAGAAATCACAAACGAAAGCGGGGCGAACGCATGTCCGCCCCGCTTTGTCGGTGCTGGCTGCCGGCGTTATTTGGCGACGCGCAGCTTGGTCAGGTTGGTGCCGATCGTGTTGAACACATCGGCAATGCCAGAAGCCGACGTGAGCAGGAAGAACTTGTCGCTCGTGCTCGCGCAATTCTGCAACAGCGTCGAGGTTGGGTCGCCGCTGGTGTCGACCTGAATCGTGTAGAGCGTGATGCCGGCGGCCTTGATATTATTGCATGTGATTTGCTGCCGCGCATCAATCGAACCCTGGCTCGTGTACCAGCGATCTTGCGTATTCAAGCCGTCGGTCAGCAGGATGATGACTTGCTGATACGTGTAATTTGGGTCCATCGCCGGAACGCTGAACGGCCCGCCTGCAAGCGTCATCCAGCCGACCTGCAGACCGATCGCCTGATTGGTATTGCCGGCCGGCTGCATGTTGTTGACCAGGCTGCTCATCGAGGTCCAGTCGTAGCTGAGACCCATCGCGGCCTGCGGGCAGGATGAGTACTGTTCGGCGGAGTAAAGCGTTGCCGTGATGCTGGTCGTCGGCGCGACGACGTTGGTGTCGTAATTGGCGGTATCCGGCTTGTTTTCGTCGCCGCGGTCGACGACGCAGCCGTTCCAGGTGTTGTGGTTGTTGGGCGTACAATTATTGCCGTTGCCATTGCCCCAGCCCCAGCCCCACCCATTACCGTTGTTGCCGCTGCATGTCTGGTTGTTGGCGTCCCAATCGGTCCAATCGATCCAGTTCGAATTGTAATTGGCCGACCCGAGGTTGACGTCTTTGACGAACGGGACGATCGACACATAGACATCGCCGTTGGTGGTGGCGGCGTTCTTGAGTTGCGTGAGCAGGCTTTGCGTCGCGGATTTCAACGCCGTCATCTTGCCGTTGTCCGCCATCGACCCGGTATTGTCGAGCACCAGCGCGACGCGCAGGCGGGAAGTACCCCATTTAGTCGTGGACGAGCCGGTCACCGTGATTGTTTGCATCGAGGACGTGCCGAGCACGCGCAGGAAGGTGGTCGGCACGTCGACCGAGCCGTTGACGACGACCTGGGAGCCGGCGCTCGCCGTGTAGGTCGCGCTGATCCCATCGATGGTGGCTTCCGGCCGGTTGAACAGCGCGGTGAAATAATTACGCGCCTCGGTCTGCAAGTCACTGTTGCTGAGCGTGGCGGCGTTCTTGGCGACCATCAGCGCGGTAGAGTCGAGCGCGGCTTGCAAGTCGGCCTTGACCGAATTGGCGTGGCTATAGTCAAAGCCGGCGCCGACGGCGCCGATCACCGGAATGGTGGCGAAGGCGAAGGTGATGGCGACATTGCCTCCGCGCGCGACGCAGAAGTTACGCAAGGCGCTGCGCAGTTTCGTCCAGGCATTCATCATGGCGGTCACCGGAAATACGGTTGATTACGTATGCGGTTTTAAGTCGCGGGCTTAAAAGCTCGGTATATGGCTGTGCCGAAAAATTGGGACCAGCCGTAAACTTATTGCCGTCGAATTCGCCTAAAGCGTCGCGTCCACAACGACTTCTATGATTAACGCGCGCCGGCGCGGCTGCCGGTGGCGGATACCGCTCTCATTTAATGTCGTTAACGCGCGGTTTTCGTCGTCATCCAAACCGGGTCACATCGCCAGCCGCAGGTTGGAAAGCGCGGTGCCGATCTGGTTGAAAGTGGTGACGATCTCGGTGGACGAGGTCAGCAGGAAGAACTTGCTGCTGTCGCTCGCGCAGTTTTTCAGCAGCGTCGAGGTGGGATCGCCGCCGGTATTGACTTGCACGGTATAGATGGTGATGCCGGCGGCCTTGATATTGTCGCAGGTCTTCTGCTGCCGCGTGTCGATCGAACTGGCGGTGCTGTACCAGCGATCCTCGGTATTGAGACCGTCGCTCAGCAGGATGATGGCTTGCGTGTATTTGTAATTCGGATCCATGGCCGGCACGGTGAACGGTGTCGCGGTCAATGATTGCCAGCCGCTCTGCAGGCCGATCGCCTGATTGGTGTTGCCGTTGGGCTGCATGTCGTTGATCTTGCTCGACAGCGCAGTCCAGTCGTTGGAAAGCCCCATCAATTGCGCCGGGCACGACGAATATTGCTCGGCCGGATAGAGCGTCGCGCCGGCGAGCGGGGCGTCGTTGGTGGTGTCGTAATTCTGGTCGCGGTCGGTGACGCAGCCGTTCCAGGTGTTGTGGTTGGCCGGCGTCCAGGTCTTGCCGTGCGAGGTGCAACTGCTTTGCGACGTGTAGTTCGTGTTGCTGCATGTTCCGTTGGCCGCCTCCCACAGATCCCAGCGCAGCCAGGACTGTTGGTAGTTGCTGGCGCCAAAATTTACGTCCTTGTTGAACGGAACGATCGAGACATAGACGTCGTCGGGCCCGGTGGCGGCGGTCTGCAACTGTGACAGCAGGTTTTGCGACGCGTTCTTGAGCGCCGTCATCTTGTTGGATTGCGCCATCGAGCCGGTGTTATCGAGCACCAAGGCGACGCGCAGCCGCGTATTGCCCCAGGTCGAGGTCGACGTCGCGCTGATGGCGATTTGGTCGAAACCGAGGATGTGAAGAAAAGCGGTCGGGATGACAGCGCTGCCGTCGAGCACGAGCTCTGAGCCGCCGGTCGAGGAATAGTGTGCGGTGACGGTGACGTTCTGCACCTCGGGCCGGTTGTAAAGGGCGTTGAGGATGTTGGTCGCCGAGGTTTGCAGATCGCCGGCGCTCGCCGTTGCGGCGGTTTTCGATAGCGCGAGCGCCGTCGAATCGAGCGCGGTCTGGAAGGCGGCGCGGGCGGCATTGGCGCGGCTGTAGTCGACGGCCGCACCGACGGCGCCCATCAGCGGAACAATCGCGATCGCCAGCATGGGGGCGACGCCCCCATGGCGGTTCTTCCAAAAGCGGGCCAGCAGCATGGGTCGTCCTTATCGCAATGAGAAATCCGATGCCGTGAAGGTATGCCCTTGCCGCCTTGAGGATTCGTGAGAACCACGCCGCGAATTTGGGGACAATTCGGATTGGATTGTCTGCAACCGGGTTGAGATCGGCTAACCAGGCACTATCTGATGGATGCTGCCCGGAATCGCGTCGAGCCAGGCCCGTTCTGTCCCGGAACGGGTCAAAATGCTGACTTGGAATGGCGGGGCCGGGGTCTTTATGATGGTGGCCGGGTCGCGGGTGGCGCGGCCCTTGCAAGCCACGGCAATGCAATGACGTCGAGCGCCAAGAGCAACAACCCCACCGCCCAACGGGCGGCGGCCGGCTCAGCCGGCCTTGCGCCGCGCATGGCAGACGACGACCGCAAACGCAAGTCAGGTAACCTGGGCGAGCCGGGCGGACCCAGCACTGCGGTCATCACCAAGACCAAGCCGCAGACCAAGAAGCCGAGCATGTACCGCGTGCTCATCCTCAATGACGACTACACGCCGATGGAATTCGTCGTGCACGTGCTGGAGCGCTTTTTCGGCAGGGATCACGAAGCCGCCACACGCATTATGTTGCATGTGCATCACCACGGCATCGGCGAATGCGGCATCTATACGTACGAGGTGGCGGAGACCAAAGTGACGCAGGTTATGGACTTCGCGCGCAAACATCAGCATCCTTTGCAATGCGTGATGGAAAAAAAGTGAGTCGGGGAGCGACCAAGTACAAATGAAAATGGACGTCTAAATGCCAACTTTTTCGCGCAACCTCGAACAATCGCTGCACCGGGCGCTGGCGCTGGCCAACGAGCGTCATCATGAATACGCGACGCTCGAACACCTGCTGTTGGCACTGATCGACGATCAGGACGCCTCGGCGGTGATGCGCGCCTGCAATGTCGATCTCGATAAATTGCGGCGCAGCCTGGCGGCCTATCTCGAATCCGAGCTCGAGAACCTGATCACCGACGGCGCCGAGGATTCCAAGCCGACCGCCGGCTTCCAGCGCGTGATCCAGCGCGCGGTCATCCACGTGCAGTCGTCGGGCCGCGAGGAAGTGACCGGCGCCAATGTGCTGGTGGCGATCTTCGCCGAGCGCGAGAGCCACGCGGCTTACTTCCTGCAAGAGCAGGACATGACGCGCTACGACGCCGTCAATTATATCAGTCACGGCATCGCCAAGCGGCCGGGCCTGTCCGAATCGCGGCCCGTGCGCGGCGTCGAGGAGGAGGCCGACACCAAAGGCGGCGACGAGCCCAAGAAGAAGGGCGACGCGCTCGATGCCTATTGCGTCAACCTCAACAAGAAGGCCAAGGACGGCAAGATCGATCCGCTGATCGGCCGCGACTCCGAGATCAACCGCA
>Ga0335081_10018646_pt1 | contig 11221 bp, 8 predicted proteins | sample Lox_Sample_35_FD_206713 | JGI IMG/M metagenome (GOLD analysis project Ga0335081, IMG submission 206713) | Soil microbial communities from Loxahatchee National Wildlife Refuge, Florida, United States - Lox_Sample_3.5 | ecosystem: Environmental > Terrestrial > Soil > Wetlands | place: USA: Florida...
CCGCGCTCTCCGTTATAACCCGGCGAAAGTTTCTCCCGGGGAAGTGCTGACGCAGCCCTACGACAAGATCACCCCATCCATGCAGGAGCGGTATTACGCGGCCAGTCCGTACAACCTGGTACGGATCATTCTGGGCAAGGCTAACCCGGGGGATAACGGCCAGAGCAACGTATACACGCGGGCGGCGGCCTCTCTGGCGCAATGGCAGGCTGCCGGCGTGCTGCTGCGTGACCCTGAACCCAGCATCTACGTCTACGCCCAGACATTCAGAATTCCAGGAGAGCCGACGGGGGCCGAAGCCGAGCGGCGCGGCTTTATCGCACTGGGACGGGTGGAGGACTACGAGCGGAAGATTGTCTTCCGGCACGAACAAACCCTCAGCAAACCGAAAGCTGACCGCCTGAACCTGCTGCGCGCAACCGAGGCGCACTGCGGGCAGATTTTCATGGTCTACAGCGATCCCGCAGACGAAGTCGGCCGGCTGCTGAGGCAGGACGGGCCGCCCACGATGGAGTTGCGCGACGAATACGGCGTGCTACACCGCATGTGGAGGGTATCGGATGCGGCCAAAGTGGCGGCGGTCCGGGCGAAGATGGCAGACAGGAAGCTGATCATCGCCGACGGCCATCACCGCTACGAAACGGCGCTGAATTACCGCAACGAAATGCGCCAGCAGCGGAAAAGCGACGATCTGGAAGCGCCGTACGAACGCGTGATGATGACCTTCGTCAACATGGATGCTCCTGGTCTGGTGATTCTGCCCACGCACCGCGTGGTCTTCGGGTTGGAGGGCTTCGACATCTTCGCTAAGGCCGCCGAGGTGATGCAGTACTTCGATATTCAGGACCTCGGGAGGGTTTCGGATGTGCAGGACGCGATGCGCCGCTTGCGCGAGGCGGGCAAAGACCGCACGGCGCTGCTGGCAGTGACGGCGCAGAACGCTTTCCTGCTGCGTAGCCGCAAGGACCAGCCATCGCCTAAACTGGCGGGCCTGTCGGAGCAGCAGCGCACGCTCGATGTCGTCCAGTTGCACAAGCTCATCCTGGAGGAAATCATCGGCATGTCGGAAGAGGACATCCGGGCGCAGAATCACCTGAAGTACGTCCGCGACGCCGCGGAGGCCATCGAGGAAGTTCATAGAGGGGCGCAAGTCGCATTCCTGATGAACCCGGTGCGCATGGAGCAGGTGCGCGATATCGCTTTTGCCGGCGAGGTCCTGCCCCAGAAGTCCACGGACTTTTATCCCAAGATGCTGAGTGGACTGGCCATTTACCTGGTGGGGGCGGAGGCGCAGTCCATGACGGGAGGGCGCTAGCCGCAGACTGACTGAAGCCCAGCTGCGGCGTAGAGTGCATTCCGTTGTCGTTCCACGCTTTCGAGAACGCGGGCGATAGGGCTTTCAGTGTCTTCCATCGGCTTCCCATCCCACTTTTCATCGCCTCGGGTTGCGTTTATGGTTGAGGGAACCCGGTATATCGTTCGTGGACTGATGGAATGAGTTCGAGGCGCCCTCTGGCCCATGGCTGCTGGCGGCTGGCAGTCGCGCTGCCGCTTGCCACAGCAGCCGCGGCGATTCTTATTGCACATTACGTTACCGCCGATGCGCAATCGGCGGACCAGCTCACGGTGTACTCGCCGCAGACCTTCTACGCAATCCCCCTGCTTGATGTAAAAGGCCAGCCTTACGTGGGCCTGGTGGAACTGCTGGAGCCGCTTGGGTCCGTCGAGGCGCGTTCGGAGGGCAGGAAATACAGGCTGCACTTTACCCTGCCCGGCAGCCGCCCGATCGAGGCGCAATTCAACGAAGGCAAGGAGAAGTCAAAGGTCCGCGGCAGCAGTTTCTTTCTGCCGGCCAACTTTGCCCTGCAAAATGGCCGCGGCTATGTGCCACTCAGCTCGCTCCCGGAGGTCCTGACGAAGCTGCTGGCTACGCCAGTTCAGTTGCATGCTTCGGCACAGCGGCTCTTCATTGGCGATGTAGCCATTCATTTCGCACTCGAGCTCGACAAAAGCGCGTCCCCCAAGCTGGTGGTGAGCTTTCCTTCGCGGGTGAATCCCTCAATCGCTACCGAGCCAGGAGGTGTGCGTTTCACCTTCCGCCGCGAACCCGTCGTCTCCAGCGGACAGGACAATGTAAGCTTCAACGACCCGATGATCACAGGCGCGGTTTTCAACGAGCACAACGGACTGGCGGAGCTCGATGTAAAGGCGACGGTCCCGCTGATGGCCAACTTCGCCGATGGCGGCAGGACCATCATCGTCTCAGCTGCACCTCTTCCTCCGCCCCCGGCCCCGCCGGCTCCGACGCCCAGGGCGGAAGCTCCGGCACAAACGGCGGCGCCGACACCTAACCTGCCCGCAGCTCCACGGTTCATGGTGCTGATCGATCCCGCTCACGGCGGTTCGGACAGCGGCGCGTCCATCACTCCATCGCTGCTGGAAAAAGATGTAGTGCTGGCTCTGGCGCGGCGGGTGCAACGCGAACTGGCAAGCCGCGGAATTGCAGTGGCCATGCTGCGCAATTCCGATGTCACGATCCCGCTCGAGCAGCGCGCGGTTGCGGCGGATGCGGCGCGCCCGGCGCTCTATGTGTCGCTGCATGCCGCCAACACCGGACGGGGCGTGCATGTTTTCACGTCGTTGTTGCCCGCCGCAAATCTGCAACGCCAGGGCTTCCTGCCGTGGGAGACGGCACAGGCGGCGTTCCTCGACCTGAGCGGCACGGCCGCGGGATCGGTGGCGGCCGAACTGGAGGCACGCAGGCTGCCCAACGCCACGCTGCTGGCGCCGCTGCGGCCGATGAACAGTATTGCCGCACCAGCCATCGCGGTGGAGATCGCGCCTCCCGACGCCAAAGTGGAGGACATTGCCGGCGCCCAGTATCAGGAGCAGGTGGCGCAATCGATCGCGGCAGGGGTTGCAGCCGTGCGATCGAAGCTGCCGGCGGTGCGGCCATGAGCCGGCGCCTGCTGATCATGTTCGCCGTGCTGGCGATGGCGGCCATCGGGCTGGGTTATTACGCCCTGCACCTGAAGAGGAAGGTTGCCCGCGAGGAACAGGTCGCGACGGGAGAGCAGATGGCAGTGGCGCCTTCAGGCAACGGACCTCCCGAGCCGGTGACACTGTACGTCGCCAATGACAGCGATGGCACGCTGCGCAGGATGCAAGTGGAAGTGGCGCTCCCCGCCGAGCGGAGCGAGCGCTCCCGCGCCGTGCTGCGGAGCCTGCTGGCACAATATCTGGGTCCTTCTTCGCCGCATGCCATCGGCGGCGGCTCCGATGTGCGGCAGGTTTACCTGATGGGCGATGACACGGCCATCGTGGACATGAATCTGGCATTCGCCGAGGCGCACCCTGCGGGCGTGCTGGCCGAGGAGCTGACCGTGGCATCCGTGATTGTTACCCTGAACGCAAACGACAGCAGGATCGGGCGGGTAAAGATTCTGGTGAACGGACAGGAGCGGGAGACCTTGGCCGGACACGCCGATCTGAAGCGCTTCTATGAGGCCAGCAGTATCGGCCAGATCGTAAAGGACATGCAGTGAGCCTGGTGCGTATCGGAGTGTTCGATTCGGGCGTCGGCGGCCTCACCGTGCTCAAGGCGCTGGCCGAGCAGTTGCCCGCCCACTATCTGTACTTCGGGGATACCGCTCGCCTGCCATACGGAACCAAGTCGGCGGGAACGGTTGCGCGGTACGCCATCTGCGCCGCCCGCTTTCTGGAAGCGCAGAACATCGATCTGCTCGTCATTGCCTGCAACACCGCGACGGCTTTGGCTCTGCCGCAGATCAGGGACGCGGCGCACGTGCCGGTGATTGGAGTGGTTGAGCCGGGGGCAGCCATGGCAGCCGAGGTGAGCAGGAACCGCGCGGCCGTCGTAATCGCGACAGAAGCGACGGTCAGCAGCCACGCCTATCGCGACGCGCTGGAGAGGCAGGGGCTGCAGGTGGTGGAGAAAGCCTGTCCCCTTTTCGTACCGCTGGTTGAGGAGGGATGGACCGATCATCCCGTCACTGAGGAGGTGGCGAAGATTTATCTGGGCGAGGCGATGGCGCAGGCACCCGATGGCGCCGATGTGCTGGTTCTGGCCTGCACGCACTATCCGCTGATCGCGCCGCTGCTGCGGCGGCTCATCGCTGAGAGGATGCAAATCGTGGATTCGGCGGAATCGACCGCACGCGCGGTGAAGAAGATGGTTGAGGCAAATCTTCCCCTGTCAGCCGAGATCGGTGAGAAATCGCCGGGCGCCGCTCCTGTCGTAGAGCATCGTACCTTTCGCTTTTACGTGACCGACTCGGTGGAGAAGTTCAAACGCCTGGCCAACCGCTTTCTGGGGCGACAGGTGGACAACGTGCAGCACGTCGATCTGGGAGGATAACAGGAACGGCTTCGGCGGCTGTATCGCCTGGCGAGTGTGAAATGCCTTCGGACTGTCTGGCAGTGTGCGTGACGTTCGTTGTTTTCTGCTGTAGATTGGAACGCTGGAGAGCGGGAGCAGGCGTTGGCAAGCAGAACCGTCGTGATCACGGGAGGCGCCGGTTTCATAGGCGTGAACGCCGCCGAAGCCTTCATCCGTGACGGCTGGCACGCAATTCTCTTCGATAATCTCTCCCGCAAGGGCACGGACCTGAATCTCCGTTACCTGCAGCAGAAGTATCCTGCCCAGTTCGAGTTTGTGCTGGGCGACATCCGCTACGATTATTTCCCGCTCCTGCATGCCGTGGGACGGGCGCAAATGGTGCTGCATCTGGCGGCGCAGGTGGCAGTCACCACGTCGATCGCACGGCCGGTCGAGGATTTCGAGATCAACGCCCGTGGCACCTTCAACGTGCTGGAGGCGGTGCGAGAGTCGGGCAATCGGCCTCTGGTGATCTACTCTTCCACGAACAAGGTGTATGGCGGAATGCCCGATGTGGCGTGTGTGAAGAGCGCGACGCGCTACAGTTTCCGCGATTTTCCCGACGGCATAGCGGAAAGCCAGCCGCTCGACTTTCATTCGCCCTACGGCTGCAGCAAAGGGGCGGCCGACCAGTACGTTCACGACTATGGCCGGATTTACGGCATTCCAACGGTAGTCTTTCGCCAGTCGTGTATTTACGGACAGCGTCAGTTCGGCGTGGAGGACCAGGGCTGGGTAGCCTGGTTCACGATTGCGGCCCTGCTGGACCGGCCCATCACGATTTACGGCGACGGCCTGCAGGTGAGGGATCTGCTGCACGTGGACGATCTTGTCGCAGCCTACCGATGCGCGGCTTCGAAGTCTGGGGCGGCGGGGAAGATCTTCAACATGGGAGGCGGTCCAACGCGGACGCTCTCGCTGCTGGAACTGCTCGCGTTTCTGGAGGAGCGGCTGGCGAAGAAGATTCCCGTCAGCTACGCGGAGCCTCGTGCCGGGGATCAGCCGGTATTTGTCGCCGACATCCGCAAGGCTGAGCGCGAACTCGGCTGGCAGCCCGCCATCGACCCTTTGCCGGGCATCGGATTGCTGCTCGACTGGATCTGCCAGAACCGCGCAGACGTGGAGCGCGTGGTGGCGACCTTCGGCTGAGCTGACCGCTCCCCATGGCCAAGAGCTACGTCATCATTCCCGCCTACAACGAAGGCCCGAACCTCGGCGCGGTGCTGCACGATCTCGAGCAGCTCGCCCAGACCATGCCGCTGGCCGTGATCGTGGTGAACGACGGCAGCCGCGACAACACCGTCGAAGAAGCCGAGCGCTTCCGCAACAGGATCGAGCTGCAGATCGTCACCCATCCCGTGAACCTTGGTGTCCCCATGACCTTTTATGACGGACTGGTGGCGGCTGCCGGGAGGGCCGAACCCGGCGATTGCATCTTCATCATTGAGGGCGACGGCACCAGCGACCTGAAGGTCATGCCGGAGATGGCGCGACGGGTTTTTGCAGGCGATGATGTGATCATCGCCTCGCGCCACATTCGTGGAGGCGGGTACGTCAACTTTCCCTGGCAGCGGACCTGGGGCAGCTATGTGGTCAATCTGGTCCTTTCCGTGGTTTTTCATGTCCGGGGCATCACCGATTACACGATCTTCTACCGCGCGTTCCGGGCCGCGGTGGTGCAACGGGCGCTAAAGGGCTTCGGCGCGGGTTTTGTGACCACGAAGTCGTTTGCGGCAAACCTGGAGGTGCTGCTGCGCGTGCTGCCCCACAGCAGCCGCTTTAGCGAGGTGCCGCTGCGTTATGACTACGGGCTGAAGAAAAGCCAGAGCAAGATGAACGTATTCAGGACGCTCGGTGAGTACCAGGGCCTGATAGTCAGGCGCCTGCTGCGCCGGATCTGACGCATCGCCCGCCGCCCTTCATCCGCCACCGCCGTTACTTAAGTTTCCCCGATGGTTGGCGCCGCACATGTACAATAAGGGGGTTCGTCGTCCGTTCAGGGGCGCTGATTTTGCGGCCGATGGCGATTCGATTGTTGTTCTGGAGCCACGAATGCGCATCGCGGTAATCGGATCAGGCTATGTCGGGTTGGTCACGGGGGTATGCTTCGCGGAACTGGGTCATGATGTCACCCTGTTCGATAACGATCCCGCAAAGCAGGACGTGCTCCAGCAGGGCCTGTCGCCGATTCATGAGAAGTACGTACCGGAACTGCTGCAGCGGCATCGTGGCACCAGGCTGCTGCTCTCCACTTCGCTGGCGGAATCGGTAGCGCAATCGGAGGCGATCTTCATCGCGGTGGGCACGCCACCGACCTTCAACGGCGAGGCTGATCTCTCCTACGTTGAGTCGGTGGCCCGGGAAATCGCGGCCAGCATTCACGACTACAAGATTGTAGTCGGCAAGAGCACCGTGCCCGTCTATACCAGCGACTGGGTTCGCCGCGTGATGCTGCTCAATGGCGCTCCTGCCCATCTGTTCGACGTGGCCTCCAATCCCGAGTTCCTGCGCGAGGGGACGGCGGTCACCGATTTCCTTTACCCCGATCGCATCGTGATCGGGACCGACAACGCGGCCTGCGGGGAACGTTTGCGGCTGATCTACGAACCTCTGGTGAACGGCAGCTATTACCGGCGAGCCGACGCCATCCCGGCGCCCCGGCCGATGGCCGCGCCTCCGCGGCTGATTGCCACGACGGCCAAGAGCGCGGAACTCATCAAGTACGCCTCCAACGCCTTCCTGGCGATGAAGATCAGCTTCATCAATGCGGTGGCCACCCTTTGCGAGTCCGTGGGGGCGGACGTCGATCAGGTGAGAGAAGGCATCGGCTCCGATTCGCGTATTGGAAGGCAGTTCCTGAACCCGGGCCTGGGCTATGGCGGCTCGTGCTTTCCCAAAGACCTGTCGGCCTATCGCGCGGTGGCCCGTGAATGTGGCTACGACTTCCGTCTGCTCGAGGAGGTCATGCGCATCAATAACGAGCAGCGCGAGCGTTTCCTGCGCAAGGTGCGGAGCGCTCTATGGACTCTCAAGGGCAAGCGGCTGGGCGTGTTGGGGCTGGCGTTCAAGGGCGGTACCGATGATGTGCGGGAATCTCCTGCCATTGCGGTGATTCGTTCGCTGATGCAGGAAGGATGCCGGATCCAGGCCTACGATCCCGCGGCGACCGGGAACGCGCGCGAACTTCTGGGGGATGAGAACATACGATATGCGGCCTCTGCACTGGAGGCTGCCAAAGGCGCGGACGCCCTGCTAATCCTGACCGACTGGGACGAGTTTCGCAGCCTGGACCTCAGGCTTCTGCACGAGGCGCTGCATTATCCCATTGTGATTGACGGTCGCAACCTGTTCAGTCCGGCCGTGATGGCGGAGCATGGGTTCACGTACACCAGCGTGGGGCGTCCCGATGTGTCGCATGAATACGCCCAGGCGCGCGAGCCGAAGACTCGGGCCGCGACCAGTGACCCTGCGCAGCACAGCGAAGCCGCTGCCGCTGCGGTCAAAGTGCCTTCATAGCCTGCCGTCAGCCCGCCTGCAGCACCTCTTCCAGCGCAATCGCAGGTTCGGCCGGCACCGCCTCAGGTGCAGCTTCCGCCGGTTCCGGCACTTCCGCCAGCTCTAATTTCTGCTGCCGGACTTCCTCCACGGTCAGTTCCCGCAGAATGACGACGGAACGGCCGGCGACATCCAGCGATCCATCCAGGAATCGTTCGCCGAACGGGTGCTCCAGGTCGCTGGTGTCCATGAGGAGCTTCCAGCCGCGGTTCAAAGGCGATTGCGGCAAGGTGTAGGTGACCTTGTCGCCATACGAGTTCAGCATGATCAGGAACGAATCGTCCGTAATCGGTTCGCCCATCTGGTCAGCTTCGGCCAGCGTCCAGCCATTGAGCAACACCGCGAGGCTGTGCATCCAGCCCGTATTCCACTGCTCCCGGGTCATTTCCTGGCCATCGGTGCGGTACCAGGCAATGTCCCTGGAGGAGGGATGATAGACGTCGCGGTCCTGGAAGAATCGGCGCCGGCGGAAATTGGGATGGGCCGTGCGGAAGCTGATCAGCGCGCGCGTGAACTCCAGCAGCCGAGTCCGGCGGTCGTCCAGGTTCCAGTCGTACCAGCTGATCTCATTGTCCTGGCAATAAGCGTTGTTGTTGCCGCGCTGGGTGCGCCCGATCTCATCGCCGCCGCACAGCATAGGAACGCCCTGGGAGAGGAAGAGCGTTGCCAGAAGGTTTCGCTTCTGACGCTCGCGGGCGGCAAGAATCTCGGGGTTATCGGTCGTTCCCTCGGCTCCCATATTCCATGAATTGTTGTTATTGTCGCCGTCCTGGTTGTTCTCTCCGTTGGCCTCGTTGTGTTTCTGGTTGTAACTGACCAGGTCTTCCAGGCTAAAGCCGTCGTGCGCGGTCACGAAGTTGATGCTGGCGTAGGGGCGCCGGCCATCGTTCTGATAGAGGTCGCTGCTGCCGGTCAAGCGATAGCCGAGATCGGATAACTGTCCTTCATCACCCTTCCAGTAACGGCGGACGGTGTCGCGGTATTTGCCGTTCCACTCCGCCCACAGGACGGGGAAATTCCCCACCTGATATCCGCCGCTGCCGACGTCCCACGGCTCGGCGATCAGCTTCACCTGGGAGACGATGGGGTCCTGGTGAATGATGTCGAAGAAGGCGGCGAGCCGGTCCACATCGTGCAGCTCGCGGGCGAGGGTCGCCGCCAGATCGAAGCGGAAGCCGTCAACATGCATCTCCGTGACCCAGTAGCGCAGGCTGTCCATGATGAGTTTCAGCACCTGGGGATGACGGACATTCAGACTGTTTCCCGTGCCGGTGTAATCCATGTAAAAACGGGGATTGTCTGCCACCAGCTTGTAGTAGGTGGGATTGTCGATGCCGCGGAAACTGAGCATCGGTCCCAGGTGATTGCCCTCGGCTGTGTGGTTGTAAACGACGTCCAGGATGACCTCGATACCTTCGCGGTGCAGCGCCTTTACCATCGCTCTGAATTCAGCGACCTGCGCCCCGGTATCGCCGCACGAGGAATATTGCGACTCGGGGCTGAAGTAGTTCAGGGTGTTGTAGCCCCAATAGTTGCGCAGCCCGCGGTCCACCAGCGCCTTGTCCTGCACGAACTGGTGCACGGGCATCAGCTCAACGGCGGTGACGCCGAGCTGTTTCAGATATCGCAAGGCCGGAGGAGAAGCCAGCCCGGCATAGGTTCCGCGCAGATCCCGAGGGATGCGTTCGTTCAGCATGCTGAAGCCGCGAACATGCATCTCGTAGATGATGGAGTCGCTCAGGGGCGTACGCGGCGGGCGGTCGTGCTCCCAGTCGAAATAGGGATTGACCACAATGCTCCGCGGCATGCCGGGAGCGCTGTCATGGCGGTCCATCTGCAGATCCGCGTTCTCCGCACCGAAGCGATAGGGGTACACCCACTTCGTCCAGTCGACATGACCTGCAATGGCCTTGGCGTAAGGGTCGATCAGCAGCTTGGCGGGATTGAAGCGCAGGCCACGATCGGGCTCCCACGGACCATACACGCGGTAGCCGTACTGCTGTCCCGGCTGCAGCCCCGGAATATAGGTGTGCCACACAAATGCTGTCTGTTCCTCCAGCGGGATTCGCTGCCGTTCACGCCGGCTGCGGCTGTCGTACAGGCAGAGCTCGACTCTGGTGGCGTTTTCCGAATAAATTGCGAAGTTCACGCCGGTGCCATCCCAGGTGGCGCCCAGCGGAAACGCTTTGCCCGGCAAGGAGCGGAGTTCCATTCGTCCTCCACGCAATCGGTTGGTTGGATGCAGAATCTGGCACCGGAACAGCGGAAAGAAGATTTCGGCGTGACCGCCTGGAGTTTGAGGAGCCATCGGTGCTGTGGCCGCCGCCTGGCAGGTCGATCAGGCCGCCAATCATTCCGGCCGCGCGAACCTGGCTCCGTCGACAGCACCCTGAACAGGCTGGGTGACAGCCGGAGTGATCGCCAGGATGCACCCGGACTGCACCTTCTTCGAGGCAATCGCATCCTACTACTTGCCTATGCGTGCACCAGCGCTGGGGAAGTGTGCCAACCCGGGGTGCAAAGCCGAGTTCAAGCGGCTCGGTAGCGGCGAGATCTATACCTTGCCGGTGAGCCAGCCCCGGGCGTGGGGCCTTCCGGCCCACGTCAGGCAGAAGGTGATCTGGCTCTGCTCCGCCTGCGCAGCCATCAAACAGGTCAAGTTCGATCAGGAACATTGCGAAGTGCTGGTGGTCAACCGTCGCTCACGGCGGCAGACGGCATGAACGGGCCTCACCGCACCTGATCACCCCTCCTGCGGTCCTTCGATCGCCTTTGCGGGCCACCAGCACGGATGGCGGATTACGCACACAATCGCATTTTTTGCGCTTCGCGTTCCTGATGGGCGGCGGTTCAGTGCGCCGGCGGCAGCTCGGCCGCGAAGGAGCTCTGGTCGGGCAAGCGCATGATATGGGGCGTGATGACAACCAGCAGCTCCTCCTCGGTGACATTCTTGTTATGCACCGAGGAGCCATAGCCCAGCCCGGGTATCTGGCTGAGGAAGGGATAGCCGTTGATGCTGCGCGAATCGTTCAACGAGATCAACCCGGTCACAACACTGGATTCGCCATTCTTTACCGTGATCGTGCCCGTGTACTGGGTATTGTTGATGATGGGAATCCCGTTCACGTTCTGCGCGCCCAGGGAGCGCAGCTGCAGGTCCACCTTCAGCGTGACGTCCTGGTTGTCGTGAATGAATGGGGTTGTTTTCAGGTTCAATCCCAGGTCTTCAAAACTGAAGGAGGGGAATCGAGCGAGGTAGCTCTGGTT
>Ga0335081_10018647_pt1 | contig 11221 bp, 8 predicted proteins | sample Lox_Sample_35_FD_206713 | JGI IMG/M metagenome (GOLD analysis project Ga0335081, IMG submission 206713) | Soil microbial communities from Loxahatchee National Wildlife Refuge, Florida, United States - Lox_Sample_3.5 | ecosystem: Environmental > Terrestrial > Soil > Wetlands | place: USA: Florida...
AGCGGCCACGATGCTCGTCGACGTAGCGGCTCACCTCGGTCGGTCTGGGTCGAGCTCCTTGGCGAAAAACACGCTCGCCGACTTCAGGATCTCGTTCGCGCGGCGCAGCTCGAAGTTCTCTCGGCGTAGCCCGCTTGATCTCCTCCCGCTCCTCGCTCGTCGGCAGATCCGGCCTCAAGCCCTGGTCGGCCTCCGCCTGGCGCACCCGCTTACGCAACGTCTCCTTGTGGATGCCCAAATCATCAGCGACGTGCGCGATCGGACGGCCACTCTCAAGCGCCAACCTGACACCACGCTCGAGCAACTCCTCCGGGTACTTCCTCGGTCTCGACATGACAGCGGGGGATCTCCTCTCCCCAGGACAGCATCCTGGCTCAGAGGTCCCCGCGAAACCCGGTCCGGCTCATACGGCTGCTCAGCCGAGGACGTGATCGCTCGAGCGTCGCGGCTGATGGGCTGCCTGCCGAGCTACGTGTGGCTGTCGCCGAAGGAGGCATGGCATGGCCCCCCGGCCTGCTGGGCACAGTGGCCCGCCTAGCGAGGACGAGTGGCGGGAGCGGGTGCGAGCGTGGGTCGAGCGAACGTGCGCAGAGCAAGGCGTCCCGTTCAAGGTGACCGATCGGCGCGTCGTCGCCCAGGTCGCGGAGCTACTGCGCGACCCGGCTCAGAGCCGCCAGCGCGGCTCCAAGCGCGACTCGTCGAAGCGGTTGTAACCGCGACGGGCAGCGCCGACCTGGACGTGATCCACAACTGCGCTGATGATCGCGTGCTGGCGGGTCATATCCAGTGAGGCCCACTGCTCGCGCAGCTCCTCGCTGTTGCCGACCCAACCCTCAAGGACGGTCACCCGGGAGGCCTTCGCAAGCTGCTTCCGCGCGGCGGTACGGCGCTCCTCGATCGGGCCACGGGCGGTCATGTATTCGCCGCGCGTGATCTCCTTCGCGGCCCACATCGCGGCCAGCTCGTCCAGCTGCGACTGCGCCTGGTCGACCTCCTCCTGCCACCGCTCCGCCTCCGGGTCTTCCGCATTCACGTCCGCGAGGGCAGCGGCGAGCTCGGGAGTGTCGAGCCGCTGGAAGCAGGCCTCGATCGTCCACGCCTCGACCTCGTCCGCGTTGATGTAGCAGTGCCCGCACCCCGCAAAGCCAGGGCCTCTCGCGCACACGTAGCGCCGCTTGCCGTCATTGCGGGGCCGCGAGTGCAGGTACTCCCCGCACAGCCCACACCGCAGCAGGCGGCGCAAGAGGTAGCGGCGGCCGTGGCGGTGGGTGTCGCGGTCGGGGTCGGCCAGGATCGCGCGGATGCGCAGACTGTCCGGCTTGGGGATGATCGGCTCCCACACCGCGTCGGCCACGATCTCGCCCTTGTGCTCGCGCATCCCCCCGATGCGCGGCGAGTTCAGCAAATGGCGGACGGTGCTGGGCGACCAACGGCCGCCGTTCGCGCCGGTGATCCCGCGCTCGTTCAGGTCGGCAGCGATCGACTTGATCGAGTCACCCGCCAGGAACCGCCGCGCGACCTCGCGCACGATCGCGGCCTCGGAGGCGCGATGCGTGATCTTGTCCTCCTCGAAGCCGAACGGCCGCGAGCCACCCCCGGACGGCTTGCCCGCCGTGGCCAGCTCCTCGTGCTTGCGCAAGATGCGCTCGCTCTTGTGATCGCTCTCATACCTGGCCAAGCCACCGAGCATACGAGCCGTCAAGCGGCCGACGTGCGACCCAAGGTCAACATCCCCCGTCACACAAGCAAGCGCCTCAACGTGCGCCTGGTCGCACAGGTCAAGGAACGCCTCCAAATCGCGCGGGTGCCGGTGCAGCCGATCGAGATGCCACACCACAACCCCGTCAATCCGCCCCGAACGAAGATCGTGCAACAGCCGCTCATACTCCGGGCGCCGCTTCCCACTCCACGCGCTGATGTCGTCATCCACGTACAGATCGACCACCAGCCAGCCACGCTCCCGAGCCAGGCGCTCGCAATCCTGAATCTGCCGCCGCACCCCCAGCTCGTCGCCCGCACGATCAGACGAAATCCGCGCATACACACCAACCCGCGGCACCGCCGAACGAACGACAACAGCCATCAGGCTACATTAGCGCACACTGGCATGCGCGAACGTCCTCTCACCTGAACTGGATCGGCCCCTGTTCTCCGAGGGAGGTGCGCGAGCAGGGCGTAACACTTTGGCTTGAGGTGGACAGTCCTTTCTCGATGCCACGCCTTCCGGTTCTCGCTAGACCCGACCAGGCGCGCTGCTTCGGAGAGCTGTATGCGAACTGCTCGGCTGGTGCTGGGATACGTCATGCGGCGCATGCCCGTGGCGGTTGCTGCGGACATGGTGGCCGAGGTCTTCCTGGTCGCCTGGCGGCGGCTGGACGACTTGCCGGGCGAGCCGCACGCGCTACGGCACGTTCGGAACTGTCAGCCTCACCCCACCAGTGATTCGATCTGCTTCGCGAGCTTCTCCTCGATCTCGAAGTTCCATGCCGTCTCGGCCACATCGACGACCAGGAAGAGATCGGAGAGCAGCAAGGTCTCGAGCGCCGCCACACCGAGATGCTCAAGCCACTTGCCGATCCCAAGCCGGACGGTGAAGTCGTTCGGCTCCCCCGAGATGAGGATCGAGAGTGCGCGGTCGGCGGCGATCACCTTGTCCAGGAAGCCGCCCTTCTGCGCTTGGATCACGACGCCATGCGGGCTCGGAGCCGAGGTCTGAACCGAGAACTTCTCCGTCTTGAGGTAGTCCTCGATCTTCTCTTGCAACGAACCAAGGTCGGTGCCTTTGCCCTGGAAGTGTTGGACCTTCTCACCGATCATCATGCTCCCTTCTTCGATAGTGGCGCCGAATCGCCACCGAACCCCAGCGAGCATATGCACTGGTCAGGAGAACCAACCGCGCCCTCGCGTCCACGTCCATCCGGCTGTTTCAGCGAGGAGGGCTGCGAGCCGCTCGAGGGGTCGGCTCGGTGGGGATCGTCTTTTGCGGCGTACTCGCGCATGATTCACGTCGTGCGTGACGATCTCCCTCGTGGGACGGTGACGTTCTTGTTCACGGACGTCGAGGGATCGACGCGGCTGTTGCAGGAGCTCGGTTCCGAGCGCTACGCGGAGGTCGTGTCCGAGCAGCGTCGCGTTCTGCGGGAGGCGTGCGCAGCGGAGGACGGCGTCGTGGTCGATACGCAGGGCGATGCGTTCTTCGTCGTGTTCGCGTCGGCGCCGGGGGCGCTTCGGGCGGCTGAGCAGGCGCAGCGAGCGCTGTCCGACGGGCCGATGAGGGTGCGGATGGGGTTGCACACGGGCAGTCCGCTGTTGGATGGCGAGGGGTACGTCGGGGTGGATGTGCATCGGGCCGCCCGCATCGCGGCGGCGGGGCACGGCGGGCAGGTGCTCGTCTCGTCTGCGACGGCGGCGTTGGTCGAGCGGGAGCTGAACGACCTTGGCGAGCATCGTCTGAAGGATCTGGCGGTTGCAGAGCGGATCTACCAGCTCGGCGAGGGCGAGTTTCCGGCGCTGCGGAGCTTGCAGCGGACGAACCTGCCGATCCCGGCGACGCCGTTCGTCGGCCGTGAGCGAGAGCTCGCGGAGGCGGGCGCTCTGCTCGGTCAAGCGCGGTTGCTGACGCTGACCGGGCCTGGCGGCACGGGCAAGACGCGACTCGGCATGCAGCTCGCGGCCGAGGCGGCGGAGACTTACCCGGACGGCGTGTTCTGGGTGCCGCTTGCGCCGCTGACGGATCCGGGGCTCGTGTTGGACGCGGCGGGACGGGCGCTCGGGAGCAAGAACGGTCTCGCTGAGCACGTGGGCGACAAGTCGCTGCTCTTGATGCTCGACAGCTTCGAGCACGTCGTCGAGGCAGCGACCGAGCTGGACGGTCTGCTCGCCGCCTGCGCGAACCTGCGGCTGTTGGTGACGAGCCGTGAGCTGCTTCGCCTTCCAGTCGAGCAGGCGTACCCGGTGCCGCCGCTCGAGCCGGTCGACGGCGCCGCACTGTTCGTGTCCCGGGCGCTCGCGGCCGATCCCGGCTTCCGCGCCGAGGATGCGGTGGAGGAGCTGTGCGCTCGGCTCGAGCAGCTGCCGTTGGCGCTCGAGTTAGCGGCGGCGCGCGTCCGGGTGCTCTCGCCGCGACAGCTGCTCGACCGCCTGGGGCAGCGCCTCGACCTACTCAAGGCAGGTCGCGGGGCCGATCCCCGCCAGCAGACCTTGCGCGCAACGATCGAGTGGAGCCACGAGCTCCTCGACGAGGAGGAGCGCTCCCTGTTCGCTCGCCTCGCTGTCTTCCATGGCGGCACGACACTCGATGCAGCGGAGTGGGTCTGCAACGCGGAGCTCGATGTGCTCGAGTCGCTCGTCGACAAGAGCCTCGTCAGGGTTCGTGGCGGCGAGCGCTTCTGGATGCTCGAGACGATCCGCGAGTTCGCCCATGAACGCCTCGAGGCCTCGGGCGAGGCGGAGACGCTACGTGAGCGACACGCTGAGCTCTTCCTCGAGCTCTGCGAAGCGGCGGAGTCGGAGCTTCTCGGCGTCGACCCGAAACCGGCGCTCGACCGGCTCGAGCCCGAGCTCGAGAACGTCCGCGCTGCACTCGACTGGTTCGAAGGCGCCGATCGCATCGAGGACGCGATGCGGCTGGGCGGGGCGACGATGGAGTTCTGGTGTCTGCGCAACCGCTGGGGCGAGGGATGGCGCCGGGTCGAACGCTTGCTCGCGACGGATGAGGGGTCGCCAAGCGTGCGAGGGAAAGCGTTGATCTGCTCGGCCCATCTGGCTGCGCATGCCGGACCCGAGGGGGCAGCGTTGCAACGTGTTCGAGCCGAGGCGTCGCTTCAGGCGCAGCAGGCACTCGGCGACGAGTGGGGGATTGCATTCGCGGAGTTCCAGCTCGCGGCCGTGTGCGCAGTCGAGGACGACTGGGAGACCGCGCTGCCGCTCTGCGAGCGAAGCGTGGCTCGGATGCGCGAGTTGGGCGACGAGCACCGGGCTTTGCAGGCGATGCAGGGGCTCGCTATGTCGTACTGGCGTACGGGCAATCTCGAGGAGGCCGGACGGGTCGCGCAGGAGCTTCTTGACGGCGCTCGAGACGCCGGCGACCGCTTCATGGAGTCCTCCGGTCGTTTCGCACTCGCAATGGTGGCGCGCGACGAAGGCCGATTTGCTGATGCATTGGCGCTCTTGCAAGACACCCTCCACTTCGCGAGTGAGTTCGGATCGGCAATCATCGTCTCGATGGACCTGCTCGCGCTCGCGAGCGTGCTTGTCCGGATCGGCGATCCCGCGACCGCAGCACGGCTCCTCGGCTCCGCGGAAGCGCGCCGCCGCGAAGCGGACGTCGAATATCCGATCGCGGCGCAGCGCAAGCTCCGCGATGAGACGAAGGAGGCTGCACGCGCTGCGCTGGGCGATGCCGTCTACGACGCCACCTGGGAAGCAGGCTTGCAGCTGAGCGCCCACGAGGCGGTCGCTCTTGCGCTCGCGGCAGCCGCTGACCAAGAGCTGACGGATAGCTAAGGAACGACCTCCCCGGAGCGCTACTACGGTCGGCAACCTACGGACACTCGCCTGGGCGAGAGTCCGGAATGACCACCGAAACGACTCCAGGTCGCGCACACTTCCGAGCTGGACGCGGTGGGTCGGGGGAATGCCCGGATGCCGGCTGCCTTCCTGTGCGCGAGAATGCGGTGGAGGTGAGGATGATGAAGAGGCTCCTGATCGTGAGCCTGCTCCTCGCTGCACTGCTGGTTCTTTCCGCGCAAGCTGGAGGGGCCAAGCCGCAACCGGACAAGGTCAAGGTAACGGCCACTCCGATCTGGACGCTGGCGATGGATTGGCCGCGGGTCGCCTATGCCAGTGGCAAGGAGGGGAGCACCGAGAAGATCCGTGTCTGGAATCTGGTCACGGGCGCGACCTCGGTGGTCGAGAAGAAGTACGGCTACAGCATCGCCACGCACGGAACCAGTGAGATCGCGATCGCCGGCAAGCGGCTCGCCTGGATCCGGATCACCGGGGATCCCATGGGACCGCTGAACCACTTGCTCTACACCGCACCGCTGGGAGGACGGCCGAAGCTGCTCAGGTATGAGTCCGGCACCAACGGCGCAGGAGCCTGCACGCTTGATGGCCCCCAGATCGACGGACTCGTCGCCACCGGAACCACCTTGGCGGTCAGCACCTGGACGGCCAGCAAGCAGGCCTCGGTCGACTCCGACCAGCAGCTCGACCTGATCACACCCACGGGGCTGCGGACGATCGCCACCGGGCCGGACGCGATCGTCTCCGAGTCGGCAGATGCCGGCCGTATCGCCGTCCTGCCTCTGCCGACGGTCCTGTCCGTGGACCCGGAGGGAAACTGCACGGAGACGCCGCCCGCGAGCGTCGCCATCTACTCAACGAGCGGCACGCTGCTCGAGACCGTCGCGCTCAAGCAATACCTTTCGCCGATCGCGCTCAGCGGCAGGTGGCTGGCAGGGCTGAGAACGGAGGCCGATCAGACCGGTTCCACGCGAGTCACCCTGGCCGTCTACGACGCGACGACAGGCGCGCCGCTGTATACCTGGCCCGTTCCGGTCGAGTCGGGGAAACAGCTCGCCGTCTACGGACACCTCGCCGCCATCGAGGGGCCGTACAGGCTGTACCTCGTCGACCTCGACACCGGCAAGAACGTCGAGATCGGCCCCGTGAACGGCTATGCGCGCACCATCGCGATCGATGTGCACGGCCTCGTCTACGCCGCCAACTCGCGCAACCCCGGCAAACTCGTCTTCGTGCCGATGGCCAAGCTGCTCGCGATGCTGAAGTGAGCCATCGGTGCGACGCGGGCTCTGCCGCAACGCGCGGCCGAGGCTCGCTGCGGCTCTCGCCTCCGCGAGTGTTGTTCCGCCCGAGGAAACTGAGGCGCCATCCTTAGCTGCACGAAGCCCGTCGGAGACCGCGCTCTCCGACGGGCGTAGTGCGATCAGCCTCTTCTGAGTCGCCTGCGGCTCAGAAGAAGAAGCCCGACCAGGCGCTCCACCAGTCGTCGCCGCGGGCGACGAGCGAGCGCGGACCGGTCACCTCGACGCCCTTCCGGTTGGCGTACTCCTGCAGCCGGTCGGGCGACGTGAACTCGATCGCGATCTCGCACGGCCGGCCCGGGTCGTACGCCGCAACCGCTGAGAGGTCGGACAAAGCCTGCCTCGCGCCTTCTTCGATCAGCTCGCGTGCCCGGGCAGGGGGCTTCATCCGCGCGCTGAAGCGGCCGAGGCCCTCCTTCACCTCGACCGTCGTCAGCCCGTCGCCGAGCAGAGCCCTCGCCTCGGCGCAGACCGCGCGGTCGCCGGTCACGAGCAGGACCGGCACGCCCCAGTGGCCGCAGAGCGCGGCGTTGATTCCCGTCTCGCCGACGATAGTCCCGTTGAAGCGGAGGTTCTGCCACGCCTGGCCGGAGACGGTGTGGGAGAGGACGCCGTCGGGCGTTCCGGCCATGGCGTGCATGCCGACGAAGAGGGCGGCATCGCAGCCTGCCTCGAGGAAGGCCGTGTACTCCGTCCACTCGCTCTGGACGACGTACTCGCAAAACGGGTCGAGCAGGTCGGCGACGAGCGAGTTGAACGTGTAGTCGCCGCCAGCGCCGTGACAGTCCATGACGACGATCTCGGTCGCACCGGCCGAGCGCGCGCCGCGGACGGCGGCGTTGATCTCCTCCGTGTAGAGGACACGGGCCTCGTGGAAGAGCTTCGTGTCGCCGCCGGCCTGTCCCCACTTGACGATGCCGGCGACGCCCTCGATGTCGCTGATCACATGGACGCGCACGAGCCGGAGACTAACCTGCGCCCGTGGAGACGGGCCTCGCAGGCAAGGGCGTCCTCGTCACCGGCGGCGCCGGCGGCATCGGCTCTGCGTGCGTCCGCGCGTTCGCCGCCGAGGGGGCGCGCGTCGCGATCCACTACAACACGAGCGCCGAGCGAGCGGCCGAGCTCGCCGCGGAGACGGGCGGCGTCGCGCTCCACGCCGACCTGACCGACGAGGAGGCCGCCGGCCGGCTCTTCGCCGAGGCGCGAGACGCGCTCGGCGCGATCGACGTCTGCGCGGCGGTCGCCGGCTTCTGGCCGCGCGAGGACGAGCCCGTCTGGCGCGTGTCGCTCGAGCGCTGGGAGGCGACGCTCGCCGCGAACCTGACCTCCACGTTCCTCACGGCGCGCGGCTTCCTGCGCGAGGTCGAGCGCAACGGTCACGGGAGCCTCGTGCTCGTGGGCTCGACGGCGGGCCGTTTCGGCGAGGCGGGCCACGCCGACTACGCCGCGGCGAAGGCGGCGCTCCAGGTCGGGCTCCTGCTCAGCCTGAAGAACGAGATCGTCCGGATCGCGCCACGCGGGCGGGTGAACGCGGTCGCGCCCGGCTGGACGTACTCGCCGATGACGCGCGGCGAGCTCGACGAGGAGCTCGTGACGCGGCTGAGCCGGACGATGGCCCTGCGCAAGGTCGCGCTCGCGGAGGACGTCGCGCGGGCGGTCCTCGTCCTCGCCTCGGACGAGCTCTCGGGCCACGTCACCGGCGAGCTCGTCACCGTCGCCGGCGGCATGGAGGGCCGTACCGTCCACGAGCCATGAGCCGCTTCCTCGAGCGCATCGCCTCGGGCCCGCCGATCGTCGCCGACGGCGGCATGGGAACCCTCATCACCGCCGCCGCCGGCCACGGGCTGCGCACGCCGGAAGAGGCGAATCTCGTCGCGGCGGAGACGGTCGTCTCGCTCCACGCCGGCTTCGTCAACGCGGGCGCCGAGCTGATCGAGACGAACACGTTCGGGGCGAACCGGACGAAGCTCGAGGCGCACCATCTCGCCGACGAGGCGCAGAGGATCAACAGCGAGGCGGTCAAGCTCGCCCGCGAAGCCCGGGAGATGTCCGGCCGGGACGTCTTCATCGCCGGGGCGATCGGCCCCGGCGGCGACCTCGAGCAGGCCGAGGCGCTGGCCGCCCGCGGCGTCGACCTCTTCATGGTCGAGACCTTCGCCGAGCTCGACGAGCTGCTCGAGACGATCGAGCTCGTGCGCAGCGTGTCCGCTCTGCCGATCGTCGCGCTGCTGACCTTCGGCGCGGACGGCGAGACGCCGGCCGGCGTGACGGCCGAGGAAGCGGGACGGGCACTGGCGGGAAGCGAGGTCGTCGCGATCGGCGCCAACCACGGCGCAGGCCCGCAGTCGGCGCTGACTGCGCTCGCGGCGATGGCGAACGGGAAGCCGCTCGCCGCGCTCCCCAACGTCGGCCTCGCGGGCCGCTGGGGCAACCGGATCGTCTACCCGCACGCGGAGACGCAGTACTTCGCCGACTTCGCCGCGCAGGCGCGCGACCTCGGCGCTCGGATCGTCGGCGGCTGCTGCGGCACGACGCCGGTCCAGATCGAGGCGATCAGGGACGCGCTCCGCGACGAGCGCCCGGCGTCGAGCGAGCCGATCTTCTCCCGCAGCCGCGAGCACCGCGAGCGCGGCGTGACGACCCCGCACGAGTCGCGGTTCGCCGCCGCGCTGCGAGCGGGCCGTTTCGTCTCGACGATCGAGCTCAACCCGCCGAAGGGAGGCTCCGACGCGGGCCTGATCGAGCTCTGCCGCTCGCTCGAGGCGTCGAGACGGGTCGAGTTCCTCGACGTGACGGACAACTACACCGCGCGCGCCCGCATGAACTCGATGCTCGCGTCCGCCGCGATCGAGCGCGAGACCTCGATCGAGACGATCCCGCACCTGACGCCGCGCGACACGACCGTGATGGGCCTCGAGTCGATCCTGCTCGGCGCCCACGCGGCGGGCCTCCGGAACGTGCTCGCGATCACCGGCGACCCGCCCGACGTCGGCGACTATCCCGACTCGCAGGGCGTGTACGAGGTCGACTCGATCGGACTGTGCCGGATCATGCAGAAGCTCAATGCGGGCGAGTCGTACACCGGCAAGGCGATCGACGCCCCGACCGAGTTCTACTACGGCGTGGCCGTCAATCCGACGGCCGACGACGTGGACGAGGAGCTGCGCCGCTTCGAGCAGAAGCTCGAGGCCGGAGCGCAGTTCGCGATCACCCAGTCGCAGTTCGACCTCGAGGATCTCGAGCGGTTCGAGACGCTGCTCGGCGGCTGGCCGATCCCGGTGCTGCTCGGGGTCTTCTTCGTCACGAGCTATCCGCTCGCGCTCAGGCTGCACAACGAGATCCCCGGCATGAAGGTCTCGGAGGCGGTGCGCGAACGGTTCCGCGTCGCCGGGAAGGACGCGATGGCGACCGGCCTCGAGGTGGCCCGAGAGCTCGTCGCGCAGGCGCAGGAACGGCTGGCCGGCGTCGAGGTGATCGCGCCGTTCAAGGCGCCGCTCGCCGCGCTCGACGTCCTGCCCGAGCTCGAGGAGCGGCGCTAGGGCGCGCAGCTGCCGGTCGAGACCGACTGCGTTCCCGCCTGGGCGAGATCGCGCCGGACGACCTCGGTGGGAACGCCGTAGCCGCTCGGGGCGTCGACGCGAGCGGCGAAGATCGTCGACTCCACGGCGCCGCCGGCGTCGATCGCGGGCCCGCCGGAGTTCCCGTGCTCGACCTTGCCCGCGATCGCGGTGATCTCCCGCAGCACGGGGCCGTGACCGAGCGCGTCCTGCGTGAGGACGTTTCCCGTGCGCCCGATGCGCCCGGGCGTCGCGGTGAGGCCGCCGTCGAGCGGGTAGCCGACGATCGCGACCGACGCGCCGGGCCGCGGATCGGCGAGTGGCAGCGGTGTCTCGTGGGCGCCCTCGACACGGAGGACGGCGACGTCGTTGTGCACGTCGAAGGCCACGACGTCGGCCACGTGCGAGAGCGGGTCGCCGGGAATGCGCACGATCGTGTCCTGCTCGCCGGCGACGACGTGCGCGGCCGTCACGACGAGGTCGGAGGCGGCGAACCAGCCGCTTCCTTCCACGCCGACCCCGCATGCCGTCCCGAGCACCTTGACGACCCGCGCGGCAGCGGTGCGAACGCCGGTGGCGGAGACCACGCCGGACGACGGCGGCTGCGCCGGCCCCGCCGGGCCGGCGATCGACGGGAACGGGTCGACGCGCGCGAGCAGGTGAAGGAGCGTGCGCGGGGGAAGCGCCGCGTCGAGCTGCCGGACGATCCGAGACCGGGCGACGTCCCGGCGCAGCGTCGTCTGGCCCGGCGTGAGCAGGGCAACCGCTGCCCCGACCCAGACGATCGCGAGGCCGGTCACGGCGCCGAACAGGAAGCCCCCCGCCGAGTCGATCAGA
>Ga0335081_10018650_pt1 | contig 11221 bp, 6 predicted proteins | sample Lox_Sample_35_FD_206713 | JGI IMG/M metagenome (GOLD analysis project Ga0335081, IMG submission 206713) | Soil microbial communities from Loxahatchee National Wildlife Refuge, Florida, United States - Lox_Sample_3.5 | ecosystem: Environmental > Terrestrial > Soil > Wetlands | place: USA: Florida...
TCCGGCGCGCCTGGGGTGGACACGAGCCCGTCATGTGCGGCACGGGCCGCGATCACGTCGGCCACCGTCATCGTTGTGTCTGGCAGGTCGTCGCCTTCCTCCGAGACGATCCTGATCCGGCGGGTGACATCGGACCGCTCGGCGCGCTTAAGGCTGGCCGGGTCGACGACGAGGCGTCTGCCGCGCAAGGCCATTTTCAGTAGCTCGCGTTTTTCCGCTGTGTCGGCTTCGTCCCACCGCCGCTGCCAGTGCTCCCGGCTTGGCTGCCGCAAAGCGCCTGGAGCTGTGTCGCCTAGCGCTTCGCGTTCGGCCTTGAGCTTGGCTATGCGCTCATCCAGTGGCCGATTGGCGATGTCATAGCGCGAGAGAATCAGTTCTCCGCGCCCAAGGCGGTCGGCTAGTGCTTCCGCGACACGTTCAGCCTCGGCGATGGCCAGGTCCAGCCGCGCGGCTTCGCTCTCAAGTTCCCGGGTAGCGGATTCAATGGCCCCGGCATGGCGAGAGTCAGAAAGAATCGCCACAGCGATGGCTCCGGCCGCCTCATCCAAGCCACGCTGATCAACGCTGATCTTGGCGCATCCTTTGCCGTTAGCAGACGGGCCGCACCTGTATTCACGGCGCACCGAACCGTCCTCGTACCGCTTCAGAGCGTCTACTGGGTGACCTGTGAGCGGTTTGCCACAGTCCCGACGGCCGCAGAAGGCTATCCCCGTGCACAGGTAGATCTCCGAGGGCGCCTCGCTGCCCAGGCGCGCGGCGTATATCGCGCATATCCGGTCGAAGTCGTCTTCGGTAATGATCGGCTTCCCCGGCAGATGCCCGGCAATGGACTTAACGTTTGTTTCCGTGTCGGTGTAGAGGATTCTCCCGCAGTTGCGCTCTCTGAGCAGAAGAAGTTGCAGGGATCGGACAGTCCAAGGGTTGCCCTTGCTGCTGAGGATGCCGCGTGCGTTGAGGTCACGTACCAGCGCGTGCTGCGTTTCTCCCGCCAAGAATCGCCTCGTCAGTTCCCGGATGATCTCGGCTTCGGCTTCGCGCACGGTTACGAAATCGTCTTCGAAGCCGAATGGGCGGGTCGTGGTGTTCGGCTCCCCCGACATTGCCTTGAGCCGCTTGCCCCGCCGGGCTCTGGTGGACAGGCGGTCGGAGTAGTAAGCGGCGGCGTTGATCGCGTCACGGAACGCCTTCTTGCCGTTCGGCGTCGTCAGGTCGTACTCGCTCTCGCTGTCCAGTACGCCCAGGCCGCGAGCGGCCAGCTCGATCATCCGCTCGCCGTCCTTCGGCTGCCGAGTGAATCGCTCCAGGTCGAAGACGATGAAACCGCCGGACACGCCGCGCTCTAGCCGGTCCATCAGCTCGTCCCACGCCGGGCGCTTAACAGTCGGATCCCACGCCGAACGCCCTGGATCAACCAGAACCTTGCCCTCCGGCAGGTCAAGATCGGCGAGCCTCAGTCGGCAGATCGCGACCTGCCCCCCTGTGGACGGCTCGTTCTTCTTCTTGTCCTTGCTCTTGACTCGGCTGACGCGGGCGTAGATGTCGTAGGGCTTGGCTGTCTGATCTGTGCCGCTCAGCATGGCTAAATGGTAGCAAATTACATATCAACCTGGGACGAGACCATGGCCGTCGTCAAGCAGGCCGTGGCCGCGGTCGCGGCCCGGGCGCCGCGGGTGAGCCTGGTACGCAAGGCCGATCTGCGGCCGGGGGTCAGCGGCGCGCTCACCGGCAAGGTCGAAACGGTGGAGCGTTACCTGCACGCGGGCGAATGACCGTACCGGCCCGCGGCCGCCACGGGCTGGCCGGTCGGCTCACGGGCTGGCCGGGACGGCCTCGATGAGGGCGGCCAGGCCCGCCTCGTCGAGCAGGTCGGCGGGGCGGACGGTCAGGCCGGGCCGGACGTAGTGGAAGGCGGCGCGGACCTGCTGTACCGGGACCCCGGCCAGCGCGGCCCAGGCCAGCCGGTAGGCCGCGAGCTGGACGCCGACGGCGTGCCGTTCGGCGGGCGAGGTGGGCGGCTGCCCGGTCTTCCAGTCCACCACGTCGAACACCCCGTCGGCCGCGTCGCCGAAGACCGCGTCGATCCGCCCGCGGACCAGCCGGTCGCCGATCAGCGTCTCGAACGGCACCTCCACCTCGCGGGGCCAGCGCCCGGCCCAGCCGCTGGCCTCGAACCGGTCACGCAGGCCGGCCAGGTCGGCGTCGAGCCCGCCGGCCGCGCCGGGATCGTCGTCCGCGCCGAACAGGTCGTCGGCGTCGATCAGCCGCTGCTGCCCGAAGCGCTCCTCCAGCCAGCGGTGGAAGGAGGTGCCGCGCCGCGCGTACGGAGCCGGCGGCCGGGGCATCGGCCGGCGGACCTGGCGGGCGAGCTCGGCCGGGTCACGGGCCAGCGTCACCAGGGCCGACACCGACAGGTGCCCGGGCAGGCTGACCCGCAGGCCGCCGTCGGCGCGGCGCCGGTCCCGCTCGGTGAGCAGCAGATCCGCGTCCCGCCGCCACGCCGCCACCAGGTCCCGGTCGGCCGGGGCCAGCGCGGCCAGATCCCGGTCGCCGTCCGCGTCCCCGGCCTGGCCGGCCGCGGGCGGCCCGGCCATGGCGTGCAGCGCCCCGCTGACCATCGCCGCCGCCTCGCGGACGGCCGCGTAGCGCTGCCCGGCCGGGGACGCCGGCCAGGACGCCGCGGGCGGCTCGGCCAGCGCGGGGTTCTCCGCGTCCTCATCGGGCGGCGGGGCCCACCGGTCCACCCGGCCGGCTCCCGCGGCGCAGGCGGCGCGGGCCTCGTCCAGGAACGGCGAGGGGCCGAGCCGGCTGGCGCCGTCGCCCCACCAGTACCCGCAGCAGCCGAGCCAGAACGCGGCCCGGGTCGCGGCGACGTACATGAGGCGGCGCTCCTCGGCCAGGTCACGGTCGGCGCACCGCTGGGTGAAGGCGTCCACCGAGCCCGGATCCAGGTCGCGCAGCCCGGGCAGGTCGGCGGCGTCGCCGCGCAGCCCGAACGGCAGCAGCCGCGGGTTGTCCGTCCAGCGGGTGGACAGCCGCGGGCGGGCCGGGAAGACCTGCGCGCGCTCCCCGGCGGCGAGTCCCGGCACTAGCACCGCCGCCCATTGCAGGCCCTTGGCGGTGTGCACGGTGGCCAGCTTGACCGAATCCGTTTCACCGACCCGGCCGGTCTCCAGGCCGAACTCCTCGGTCTCGGCCGCGTTCAAATAGGACAGGAACGCCGCGAGGGTGGGCTCCTCCCGCGAGCCGGCGAACCTGTCCGCGGCGTCGGTGAACGCATCCAGGTCGGCGCGGGCCGACAGCGGGTCGGCGGCTGGCCGCGACGCGACCTCGATATCCAGGCTGAGGGTGCGCTCCACCTCGCCGATCAGGTCCGGGAGCGGCCGGCTGAGCTGGCCGCGGAGCGCGCGCAACTCGGCGCCGAGCCCGCGGAACCGGGCGTATCCGGCGGGCGAATAGGCGGCCGGATCGCCCAGGTCGTCCAGCGCCTCGACCAGGCTGCCCGCCTCGGTGGTCAGGTCGGTCAGCGCTTCGGCCAGGGCGTCCTCGAGGTCCTGGGCGGGACGGGGCGGGGTGTCGCCGGCGCGGGCGAGGGCGCGGGCCCGGCGGCCCAGGGCGACGAGGTCCCGGGGCCCGATGTGCCAGCGCGGGCCGGTCAGCAGCCGGACGAGCGCGTCGGAGGCGGCCGCGTCGTTCAGCACCCGCAGCGTGGCCACCACGTCCTGCACCTCGGGCACGGTCAGCAGCCCGCCCAGCCCGACAACCTCGACCGGAATGTCCCGGGCTTCCAGGGCACGGCGCAGCGCGGGAAACTGCGACCGTTTGCGGCACAGCACCGCGATGTCGGACGGCCGGACCCCGTCGTCCCGCCGGTCCGGCCAGCGCGCCCCGTCCGGGGCGATCCCGGGCGGCAGCGCGAGCAGCCCCGCGATCTGGCCCGCCGCCCATTCGGCCTCGTCGGCGACCGTGCCCAGCAGCGCGCACGTCACCCGGCCGCGCCCGGCCCGGTCCGGGGCCGGGGCCAGCAGGGGCACGTCCGGCGCCTCGGCGCGCAGCTGCTCCTGCAGGGCGGCGGCGGCATCCAGGACCCGGCCGGCGTTGCGGAAGCTCGTGGACAGCAGCTTGACCGGCGCGGGCCGGCCGCCCGCGCCGGGCTGGTACGGCCGCGGCAGCACCGGGAAATCCTGGGCGAAACGCCGCAGGTTCCCGGCGCTCGCGCCGCGCCAGCCGTAGATCGACTGGCACGGGTCACCGACCGCGGTGACGGGATGACCGCCGCCGAATGCGGCGCGCAGCAGCACCAGCTGGGCGTGGCTGGTGTCCTGGTACTCATCGAGCAGGACGACGTGGTAGCGGCCGCGCTCGGCCAGGCCGACCTGCGGATGGCGGGCGGCGATCCGCGCGGCCAGGGCCATCTGGTCGCCGTGGTCGAGTACTTCACGGGCGGCCTTCGCCGCCGCGTACCGGGCCACCATCGGCAGCAACTGCTCGCGGGCGCGCTGGCTCTCCCGCATCTTCCGCACGTACCCGGGCGGGCGGGCGCCGAGCGCGGCGCCGCGGGCCTCCAGCCACTCCCCCACCGCCCGGACGTCGGCCGGGTCGCACAGGTGCTCGCTCAGCTCACCGGACAGCGCGAGCACGGCCGCGGTGACCGTCGGCGGCCCCCAGCCGATGTCGCCCATCGGGCCGTCGTAGGCGGCGACGACGCGCGCGGCGAGCTGCCAGGACTCGGCCGGGGTGATCAGCCGCATGGACGGTTCCAGGCCCTCGCGCAGCGCGTGATCGCCGACCAGCCGGCCCGCGTACGCATGATAGGTGCTGATCACCGGATCGCCGCCGAACGGGCCGGCGGTTTCCGCGATCGCCGCGGCGGCCGCAGCGGGCGCGGCCGGGGTACCGGCCAGGCCGGCCGGCGGGGCGGTGGCGATGCCACACCGGCGCAGCCGGTCGAGGCGGGACCGGACCCGGTCCGCGAGCTCGGCGGCGGCCTTGCGGGTGAACGTCAGGCCGAGCACGCGGTCAGGGCGGGCCAGGCCGTTGGCGACCAGCCAGACCAGCCGGGCGGCCATGGTCTCGCTCTTGCCCGAGCCTGCGCCGGCGATGACGGCGAGCGGCTCGGCGGGCGCGGAGATCACCGCGGCCTGCTCGGCCGTGGGCTCGGGCAGGCCGAGGGCGCGGGCGACGTCTTCGGGGCTGAACGCGGCGGTCACGGCCGGACCCGGGCGCCGCTGTCGTGCACCGGGCAGCACGACGCCACCGGGCAGGTCCGGCAGCCGGGATTCACCCGCGCGGTGAACACCGGGCCGGCCATCCCGGACGCGACCGTGTCCACCAGATCCTTGGCCCAGGCTGGATCGTCGTCGTCGCCGAGCGCCCGCTGCGGCTGGATCCGGGCCCGCGCGGTGAGCGCCGCCTTGCCGACCTGGATCAGCTCGGCGCCGCCCGGCTCGGTCAGGCCGAACCGCTCGAACGCACCCAGCAGCACCGCGAGCTGGTACACCCCGAGCTGGGGATGACGGCCCAGATCCTCCTCGCGCGGCGCGCTGCTGCCGGTCTTCAGGTCGACGACCACCGCGCGGTCGCGGGAGTCCCGCTCCAGCCGGTCGACCCGGCCGGTGATCTGCACCTGCCCGATCTGGACCTGGAGGGCCTGCTCGACGGCGACCAGCTCGCGCGGGTTGGCGGCGTGCCAGGCCATGAACTTGCGGACCATCCGCTCGGCCTGCTCACGCTGCTTGGCGCTGTACCAGACGCTGCCGAAGTCGAGATGATGCCAGATGTCGTCGATCCGGCTGTCGATCTCGGTCCCGGAGGCGCCGCCCGCGGCGAGGACCGCGGCCGCGTGGATCACGGTGCCGAGGTGCCGCAGCACGTCGGACCGGCCCGCGCCGGCGGCTGATTCGAGCAGCCAGCGCAGGCCGCACCGGGTGAACGCCTCGACCTGGGAGGGTGACAGCCGGACCTGCTCCCCCGCGGCCGCGATCGGGCCGTCGTCGGACAGCGGCATGAGCGCGTACCAGTGTGCCGGGTGCGCGCCGCGCGCACCCGCCCCGGCCAGCCGGGCCAGCTCGGCGGCCGCCGCGCGGCGGACCGCCGGCGGGCGGGTGCGGTCGGCGGCGGCGCGGCGCAGGTCCGCGGTGAGCGCGGCCAGCGACAGCCACCGGTGCCCAGGCTGGCAGGCCCGTTCCACCTCGATGTCGTCACCGGCCAGCTCGGCGAGGAACCGGGACGGCCGGGTGTCGGCGCCGTCGCCGCCGACCGCGGTGACCACCAGCGTGCGCCGGGCCCGCGTGGCGGCCACGTAGAACAGGCGGCGCTCCTCAGCCAGCAGCTTGGAGGCGAGCGCCGCCGCGGCCGCGTCGGCGGCCTCCGGGCCGGCCGGGCCATCGGACGCCGCGTCGGCCAGCTCGCCGGTGCCCAGCAGCGAACCCCGCAGCCTCAGGTCAGGCCAGGTCTCCTCCTGCACGCCGGCCACCACGACCAGGTCCCACTCCAGGCCCTTGGACCGGTGCGCGGTCAGGATCCGGACAGCCTCGTCCCGGGTGGCCTGCTCGGCCAGGGTGTTCCCGGCGATCTCCTGCCCGGCCAGGCTGTCGAGGAACAGGCCCGGCGCACCGGGCGGCAGTGTGTCGGTGAACCGGGCGGCCGCGTCGAACAGGGCCAGTACGGCGTCGAGATCCCGGTCGGCCGCGGCGCCGGCCGCGCCGCCCGCGGCGCTGGCCGCCTGCCAGGCCGGGGCGAGGCCGGACGCGTCCCACACGGCCCACAGCACGTCCTCGGCGTTTCGCCCGGACCCGATGGCGTCCCGGGCGACCGACAACAGCAGGCCCAGCTTGCCGGCGGGCGCCGCGACCTGCTGCGGCACCATGGTCAGCTCGCGCGGATCCCGGATCGCGGCGGCCAGCAGGTCGCCGTCGGGCGGGAGCCCGGCCGGGCCGGTGGCATCGGGGCCGGCGGCGAGGTCGGCGGCGGCCCGCAGCCAGCGGCGCAGGCGGCGCAGGCCGAGGGCGTCGGTGCCGCCGAGCGGCCCGGTCAGCAGCTCGGCGGCGGTCTGCTCGTCCAGTGTCCCGGGGGCCAGCGCGCAGCGCAGCAGGGTCAGCAGCGGCCGGGTCCCGGGTTCCTCGGGCAGCGGCAGTTCGTCCCCGGCGACCGACACCGGCACCCCGGACGCGCTCAGCGCCCGCCGCAGCAGCGGGACCTGCCGGGTCGCCGAGCGGACCAGGATCGCCATCGACGACCACGGGACGCTGCCGGCCAGGTGCGCGCGGCGCAGCGTGTCGGCGATGAGCGCCGCCTCCTGGCTCGCGCTCTCCGCGACCGCGATCCGTACCGTGCCGGGCTCGGCACCGGGGCGCGCGCGCAGGTCACGGTGGCCGGCCTGGACGGCGGTGGCGGCCGTGGCCGCGGGCAGGCGCTGCGCGATGCGGCGCGAGGCGGTGATGAGGACGGGGCCGCTGCGGCGGTTGGTCCCGAGCGCGGCGACCGGGGCGGGGCTGCCGTCGGCGGCGCGGAACCGGTACGGGAACTCGGTGATGGCCCGCACGTCGGCGCCGCGGAACGCGTAGATCGACTGGTCCGGGTCGCCGACGGCGATCAGCTCGCGGCCGTCCCCGGCCAGCGCCTGCAGCAGGGACTCCTGGGCCGGGTCGCTGTCCTGGTACTCATCGACCAGGACCACGTCGTAGGCCTCCCGCTCCCGCTGCCGGGTGGCCGCCCGGCTCAGCAGCGCGGCGGCGATCCGGACGATCTCCGCGTAGTCGTAGGCGGCCACCGGGGCCAGGTCGAAACGCGCCGCGTAGCGGTCCAGGAAGCGCCCGGCCGCCACCCAGTCCTCGCGGCGGCGCTGGCGGCCTAGCACGGCGACGCGGCGGCCGTCCAGGCCGCGCTCGGCCGCCCGGAGCAGGAAGTCGCGCAGCTCCTCGGCGAATCCGCGGGTCGCCAGGGCCGGCCGTAGCGCCGCGGGCCAGTGCGCGGCGCCGTCAGCGAGCTCGCCGCGCAGCAGCCGGCGGACCTCCAGCAGCTGCTCGGGACCGGACAGCAGGCGCGGCGTTTCCTCGCCGAGCAGCGCGAACTCCCGGCGGACGAGGGCGTAGGCGTAGCTGTGGAAGGTGAGCGCGAGCGGCTCCCTGATCGTCCGGTGCAGCCGCGCCGCGATGCGCTCACGCAGCTCGCCGGCGGCCTTGCGGCTGAACGTCAGCACCAGGACCCGGGCGGGATCCAGGCCGCGGGACTCGATCCGGTGGGCGACGGTCTCCACGATGGTGGCCGTCTTGCCGGTGCCCGGCCCGGCCAGCACCAGCAGCGGGCCGCCGGAATGGCCGACCACCTGCTGCTGGGCCGCGTCGAGGCGGAGCGGCGAAGCGGCCGCGGCCGGGTGGCGGACCAGCCGGTAGGGATGCAGAGCGTGCCCGGTGGTGGTTTCCATCTCAACGGCATTTCAGCAGACGCCACCGACATTTCGCGGCAGTTTCCGGCCCCGCGGCCCCGCGGCCTCGGGGCTCCGCGCGGGGCGTCAGGGCCGGGGCTGCTCCACGGGCAGCGGGCCGCGCCAGCGGGCGCGGCGCATGTCCACCCGCCAGGAGGTGCCGCCGGCGCCCGGCCGCAGCGGGGTGCCCTCAGCGCGATAGTGGCCCAGCGCGGCCTGCTGGTGCCCGGCCAGCAGGGATCCGTCCGCGTGGATCACCCGCCACCAGGCGACCGTGCCGCCGCGGGTGGCCAGCACCCGGCCGACCCGGCGGGGGCCGCCGCACCCGAGGTATTCGGCGATGTCCCCGTAGGACATCACGTAGCCGGGCGGGATCGCCTCGACCACCTCCAGCACGGCGCTGGCGAAGCCGTCCGGCGGCGCGGGGCCCGGATCAGTCATCGGGCGGATAGGTGTCCCCGGGATAGCCGGGAGCCGCGGTGACGGCGAACGCGGGCGCGCCGGGCGGGTGACGGTGCGCACGGCGCCGGGCCCGGCTGAGCGCGGCGAGCCGGCTGACCGCCGCGCCGGCCAGCGCCAGCGTGGTGACGGCGAGGACGGCGAACACGATGAGCTGGCCCGTGCCGCGCGGCGGGACCGGTTCGCCGCCTGCCGCGGCGGGGCCGCCGCCGAAGTGCACCGCCGAGGCCACCCCGGCGCCGGCGGAGTGCTGGGTGGCCAGCTGGCCGGCCGCGGCCAGCGCGGCGGCCGCGTCCACCGTGCCGAAGCCGACCTGCTGGTCGTAGCCGCCGGGCGGCCGGAACCGGGTGGTTGAGCTGAGCGCCCGGGCCAGCAGGTTCGGCGCGAGCCCGGGATAACGCGCCTTGATCAGCGCCGCGACCCCCGCGACCAGCGCGCACGCCGGGCTGGTCCCGGTCACCAGCCAGTACTGGCCGTCCCGGCCCTGGGCGGAGATGCTCACTCCCGGCGCGGCCACCTCGACCGAGAGGTTGTCGCTGGAGAACCCCGCGACCGACCCGCTGGCGGTGACGGCCGCGACGCCGATCACGCCCGAGTAGTCGGCGGGGAACTTCAGCGGCGCGTAGCCGTTGCGGCTGGCGCTGGAGGTGTCGCCGGAATTGCCGGAGGACGCTACCACGGCGACGCCGTGCCCGTACGCGTAGTGCAGGGCCGAGCGGACGGCGGCGCTGGGCGAGCCGTAGCCGATCGACATGCTGATGACGCCGGCCCCGTGGTCGACCGCGTACCGTATCCCCTCCGCCAGCGAGTCCTGGACCCGGTCCTCCTGCTCACGGTCGTAGCTGCTGTAACCCGGATCGTCGCGGTCGGGGATGACCCGCACAGACAGGATGTTCGCCTCCGGCGCGACGCCGGTGATGCCGTTCCCGGCGCCGAGACCATGGCCGTGGCCGGCGATGATCGACGCCATCCAGGTGCCGTGCTGGCCCCAGTCGGGACTGGACGCCGGGGTATCGATCCCGGTCAGGTCGGGGCCGGCGATGACCGAGCCGGCCAGGTCGGAGACGGCCGGCGCCACCCCGCTGTCCAGGACGGCCACAGTCACGCCCTGGCCGCGGGTCACCGCCCATGCGGCCGGGACGTCCAGCATCCCGAGGACCTCCTGCTGGCCGTCGCGGACACTGTCCGCCGCGGCCGGCGGCGCGGTCACGCCCACCGTGCCCAGCATGGCTGCGCACGCCGCGGCCAGGCCCGCCGCGGCGGCCGCGCGCAGCCTCAGCATCCGGGGGCTCCGGGGCAGGAGGGCGCGGCCGGCGGCGTGGCGAGGGTGGCGGCGACCGCCTGGGCCACGCCCTGCGCCGCGCTGGACATCTCGCTCGCGGCGTATGTGTCGTCGCCGATCGCGACGCGCGGCCGGCCGTCCGCGTACCCGGCCGTGTACATGATGAGGTACGGGCCGGCGCTGAAGCTCCGGGCGATCTGGCGCTGCACGTCGCCGAAGGAAGCGGCCGGGGTACCGGCGAAGGGTACCGTGCGCACCCCGGGGAACACGTAGCCGCCGCCGGCGGCGGTGATCGCGGTCTGCGCGGCGGACGCCTGCGCCGCGCTGGGCAGCACCGCGACGCCCACGGTCAGCACGTAGGTGGCGGATTCGTCGGTGTAGGTGGCGCGCAGCAGCGCCCGGCAGCCGCGGGTGTCCAGAGCGTGCCCCGCGGCCGGGTCGGTCGCGGCGGCACAGGCCGACTGCGGGGCGATGCCCACCCGCGCCGCCCGCAGATCCACGCCGGTCAGATCGGCGAGCGCCGAGGCGGGCAGCACGTAACGGACGGAGGACGCGAAAATGTCGCCGGCCGGCAGCGCCCGCCACCGCTTGCTGACCTCCCACGCCATGATCTGCTGCTGCTGGCCCGCGGTGAAGTGCCGCGGCAGCAGCTGGATGGCCAGCCCGGCCAGCGAGACGACCAGGCCGATCCCCCCGGCGATGGCTATGGCCAGCGTGGCGCGCACGCCGCCGCCCCGGGGGCGGCGCGCCGGGCGGGCCGCGCCGGGACGACGCGCAGGGCGTGGCTGGTCACGCCACGCATCCGGCTCGGTCGGCACAAGGGAATGGTACGGCCTGGTCCGGGCGGGCCGGCGCCTGTTTTGCACCGATCGTTGATTCCGGTGGTTAATTCTGGGTCATGCGGCGAGGCCGAGTTCGAGGCGTGCCAGGTGGCTGGTTCGCCGCCGGTCCAGGGGCGTGCCGGTCCAGAATGCCTCCAGCCGGAGGAGGTTGAGGGCGGCGGCCATGTACACGTGATCGAGGCGGGTCTTGGGCAGGCCGCGGTAGCGGGCGCGCCA
>Ga0335081_10018651_pt1 | contig 11220 bp, 8 predicted proteins | sample Lox_Sample_35_FD_206713 | JGI IMG/M metagenome (GOLD analysis project Ga0335081, IMG submission 206713) | Soil microbial communities from Loxahatchee National Wildlife Refuge, Florida, United States - Lox_Sample_3.5 | ecosystem: Environmental > Terrestrial > Soil > Wetlands | place: USA: Florida...
GCCAGGTGATCGATTTTGTCGCCGAGCGCCTCAAAGAGCGCTTCGACGCGCGAGGACGGTGTGCCGTCGGGCGCGCTTTGCTCCGCCAGATGATTGACCTTATCGCCGAGCGCCTCGATTTGCTGTTCGAGCCGTTGCGATACGGCCGCGTCCGCATGGTTGCGCTCGGCGAGCAAGTCCGAGAGCATGGCAATGCGCTGTTCGAGATGGCCGAATGCGCCCTCATCTCTGGCGCTGCCGGCACGGGCCATCACGTCGATCTTCTCGCCCAGTTCCTGCACCTGCACCGCCAGCCCCCGCACCGTCTCGTTCGAAGCGATATGGTTGCTCATTTCCCGCAGCGTGGTGATCGAATGTTCGAGCTGGGCGATCGTCGCCGGATCGTTCTGGGCGACGATGAGATCGATCTTGTGCGCGAGATCGGCGACCGCATCCGTATAGCCGACCAGATTTTCCGCCGGCATCAAGCCGCGCATGGCGTCGCGAATGTCGGCGAGGCCGTGCTCGATGCCGCGAAGTGCCGACGCATCGACGCCCGCCTGGCGGCTTTCAGCGACACGGCGATCGACGCTCCGAATCTGCGTTTCGATCGCTTCAAGCGCGCGGCGCGGCAAGGCGTCGCGGATCGAGCGCCCGATTTCGCCGAGTTCCTCGCGTAAGGCATTGATCGCGTGTTCGACGCCCGGCTTGCGCAGCGTTTCAATTTGCTTGGTGATGTTGCGAAGCTGGTCTTCCAGCCCCGCCAGATTCTGCATGGGCGCGGACGGCACGGATGGCTGTTGCGGGCGCGCTGGCGGAGCGCTGCCGTTCAGCGTGCGCTGGCGTTCGGCAATTTCGGCAACGGCAAGATCGAGGCCGGGCGGCAGTCGCACGCTCGGGATTTCCGGCGGCGGCGCGGCTACGGGTTGACTGGCCGCGCTGCGGCTGCGCTTGGGCGCATAGGCGGCAAGCCCGGCGTAAGCGAGTTGCTCGACGCGCGGCGCCGGCTCGTTGCGCTGGCGTTCCGGGGCGGCGAAATTGTCGCCCTGGACCTCGCGGTCGCCGATTGGCGGCGAGGCCTTCTGGCTTTGTTGGGCCTGCTGGATGATCGCCGTATTGAGCCATTCGCCAAGCGATTGGCCCGAGCGCCGCGCCGCTTCTTCCGCCGATTCGCGGGCTTCCGGCTGTACACCTTTCACACGCCACGAGACGCCGAGTTTCATTGCTCGCACCTGTGGTTGAGGCGGCGGCGAAGGAGCTTCATGCGCCCTCCGTGGAGCCGGCATGATTTAACAATGGGTGGATGCCGATGCAGTCCGCGGTGCATCCGCTGACTTTTTGCCGGTCACGGTAAATATGCGGTTAAGGATTGGTGCGAACCGGCCGAAAAGCCCCGAGGATTTCATCGGCCGGCTTCTGCGCCATTTAACGCAGCTGTAATTCGGATACGCGAAGCTTGTGGCCGCCGCGTTGCTGGCGCTTTTGGGGTAAGCGGCGGCCGTTCTTGCGGGGGCTGCAGCTGCTCAATAGTTAACGATTCGTTAACGGCGTGCCGCACGCCGGGAGAAAACCATGCCGACCTACAAAGCCCCCGTCGACGACACGTTGTTTCTGCTGAACGACGTCTTCCACTTCGAACGCTACGGCAATCTGCCCGGTTTTGCCGAAGCCTCGCCCGACCTGGTGGAAGCGGTGTTGCGCGAGGCCGGCAAGTTCGCCGAAGAGGTGCTCACTCCGCTCAACCGCGTCGGCGACAAGGAAGGCTGCAGGCGGCACGCCGACGGCCGCGTGACCACGCCGACGGGCTTTAAAGAAGCCTTCAAGCAGATGGTCGATGGCGGCTGGATCGGCATCTCGGTGCCGTCGGAATTCGGCGGGCAGGACCTGCCGGCGACGCTGACCGTCGCGGTGAACGAATTGCTCTGCTCGGCCAACATGGCCTTCGCCATGTATCCCGGCCTCACCCAAGGCGCGATTGCGGCGCTGCTCGTGCATGCGTCGCCGGAACTCAAAGCGAAATTCCTGCCCAAGATGGTTGCCGGTGCCTGGACCGGCACGATGAATCTCACCGAGCCGCATTGCGGGACCGACCTCGGACTGTTGCGCACCAAAGCGGTGAAGCAGGGCGACGGCTCTTACAAGATCACCGGCACCAAGATCTTCATCTCCGCCGGCGAGCACGACCTGTCCGAAAACATCATCCACCTGGTGCTCGCGCGCATCGAAGGTGCGCCAGCCGGCACCAAGGGCATTTCGCTCTTCGTGGTTCCCAAGTTCGCGGTCAATGATGACGGTTCGCCCGGGGCAGCGAACGGCGTCTCCTGCGGTTCGATCGAAGAGAAGATGGGCATCCACGCCAACTCGACCTGCGTGATGAATTACGACGGCGCGCGCGGCTGGCTGGTCGGCGAGGAGAACCGCGGCCTCAACGCCATGTTTGTGATGATGAACGAAGCGCGCCTCGGCGTCGGCGTGCAGGGCCTGGCGCTCTCCGAGGTCGCCTATCAGAACGCGGCGATCTACGCCAAGGAGCGCCTGCAAGGTCGCGCGTTGACCGGCGCCAAATTTCCCGACAAGCCGGCCGATCCGATCATCGTGCATCCGGACATACGCCGCACACTGATGACCATCCGCGCCTTCAACGAAGCCGGCCGCGCGCTGGTCTTATGGACCGCGCTCAAGGGCGACGTCGCGCGCCGCTCGCAGGACGCCAAGGAGCGCGATAGCGCCGAGGATTACATGGGGCTGCTCACGCCGGTGGTCAAAGGCGTGCTCACCGATCAGGGCTTTGCCAACACGGTGATGGCGCAGCAGGTCTATGGCGGCCACGGCTACATCGCCGAGCACGGCATGGAACAGTTCGTGCGCGATGCCCGCATCGCCATGATCTACGAGGGCGCCAACGGCATCCAGGCGCTCGATCTCGTCGGCCGCAAACTTCCCAAAGACGGCGGGCGCGCCGTCATGATGTTCTTCAACGAGGTCGGCTCCTACATCAAAGAAAAGAGCGGCGACGAAAAGATGAAACCCTTCGTCGCGTCGCTCGGCGTCGCGCTCGGCCATCTGCAACAGGCGAGCATGTGGTTCATGCAGAACGCCATGGCCAAGCCGGACAATGCCGGCGCCGGCGCCACCGATTACATGCATCTCTTCGGATTGGTCGTGCTCGGCTACATGTGGTGCCGGATCGCCGAGGCGGCGCTCGGCAAGACAGACGACGCGGCGATGAAGACGAAGCTCGTCACCGCGCGCTTCTTCATGGAGCGCATGTTGCCGGAGACGGCGACGCGGCTCGCCCGCATCACCGCGGGCGCCGGCTCCGTTATGGAATTGGACGAAGCGGCCTTCTAAGCCTTTAGCTCGGTGGCGCGATGACCGCCGACAGCCGCAAGGTCGGCGGCATCGCCGGCATTTTCATCAAGGCTTGGCGGTCGAAACCGCCGTCGGCGCAGACGAATTCGAACGCCGCCAGAATGTGGTCGACGGTTTGTCCGTCGCGGCCATAGGGCAGCAGCAGCCGCTCGTAATGCACCACGCGACGGTCGCGGCCGGTCACGTCGTGGATCGTGTAGATGGGTTGTCCGCTGTCCAGGGCCCGATGATAGGGCGTAAGGTGCGCGATCGTGCCGTCGCTCGCCGGAATGACCTCGTCGAGATATTTGCCGGTGCAGTCGGAAGATCCATAGGCCTCGGCGATGGCCTTGCCATGGAAGCGGATCAGAAATCGTACGCTTCCGTTGCCGCCGACGGCTTGCAGAATGCTGAGGTTACCCGCGATGCGCGACAAGTCATCGGCGTTCACGCCTTGCCACAGCGGAATGCGGTTGGCTTTTTTGTCGTGGATCCAAGCTTTCAACAGCCAGCGTTGACTGACCGCACGAATGACGTCCGGCCGCGCCACTGAAAATTCCATGTAAAAACGCCCCCACCTTGCTCGGCGGCGCTATTGTTCTGCGCGCCGCTCCCCGCCAGCATTACTCCGTGAGTTGGCCTTTTATTCCCGGGGCCGTCTCTCGAGCGGGCATGACATAGGGGAAATCAGAGGCTCGAGGCAAGGGCCGTCCGCTGCGGAGTGCGCAACAAGAGCCAGACGGCGATCGAAACGTTCAACAGATTCCAGCCGAGCCCATTGAGGAACGCCGCCTGATACGAGCCGGTGAAGTCGAAGATCGCGCCCGACATCCAGCCGCCCAGCGCCATGCCGAGCACGGTTGCCATCACCACCAGGCCGACGCGTGTGCTCGCTTCTTTGGGCGAGAAATATTCACGCACGATGATCGCATAGCTCGGCACGATGCCGCCCTGGAACAGGCCGAACAGACCCGAGATCACATAAAGCGAAGCGAGGCCGTCGAAAAACAGATAAAGGAAAAGGGCCACGCCTTGGAGCAGCGAGCCGAGCAACAGCGTGCGCACGCCGCCGATACGGTCGGCGATGAAGCCGGAGGCGATGCGGCTGACGATGCCGAGCCCGAGCATCAGCGACAGCATTTCGGCGCCGCGCGCCGCGCCGTAGCCGAGATCGCCGCAATAGGCGACGATATGCACCTGCGGCATCGACATCGCCACGCAGCAGGCAATGCCGGCAATGAACAACAGCACCTGCAACGTCGCCGCCGAAAACGGCAATTCTGCCTGCCGCGCCGCCGCCGATTGCGCCGCGTCGAGCGTGTGGTCCGCCTCCATGCGGCGGCGCATGAAATAAGTCAGCGGCAGCATAGCCGCGACCACGAACAGCCCGACGCCGGTGTGGGTCGCGCGCCAGCCGATGGTGGCGATGAAATGCTGCACCACCGGCGGCCATACCGTGCCGGCGAGATAATTGCCGGCGGCGGCAACCGCGACGGCGATGCCGCGCCGGCGCAGAAACCAATGCGACATGTCGGCCATCAGCGGGCCGAACGTCGTCGAGCAGCCGGCGCCGATCAAGAGCCCGTAGGCGAGCGTCACTTGTGTAAGTGTGGCGGCGTGGCCGACCGCCACATAGCCGAGCCCCATCGCCAGCGCGCCGCAGACAAGCGGCACGGTGATGCCGAAGCGGTCGGCGAGCTTGCCGGTGATGACGCCGCCGCCGGCAAAGCCGAGCATGGTGAGCGTGTAGGGCAGGGAGGCATCGCCGCGATCGACGCCGAAATCGGCCTGGATCGCCGGCAGTGCCACCACCACCGACCACATGCCGACACCGCCGATCGTGCTCAACAACACGGCGACCGCGAGCCGCAGCCAGGCTATGGCGGAATCGGTCGGGTTGCCCCGGCCTCCGGCTGAGCGCGTATCGATCACGACGATTGGGTTACCCGGCTACTGTTCGCCAGCCCTCCTAGCATTCCGGGATCGCCGCGCCCAGCCCCGGTCCAGCCGCGTGGTTCCTTATAATCATTCTAAGCTACTGAATTATTTTGGCTATTTCACTTGATTTAAATCATGGTGTGATCCAAATGAAAGTGGAAATGATAATCACACGCAAATGCAGGACGATGCGGTCATGAGTGAGCGAAAGGTGTCGGCAACCACAGCGCCTTTGGGCTTGGCCCGCAAAGGTTTTCGCGGGCGCATCGATGCCATCGCCGCCGATCACAGTTCGGATTTGCCGAGTGGGGAACTCGAGCGTCGTTTGGTCGAGCTCGGCTTCACTGAAGGCGCCAGCGTCGAAGTCCTGCATGAAGGCGCGATCGGCCGCGATCCGATCGCGGTGCGCGTCAACACAGCCACCGTCGCGCTGCGGCGCCGGGAGGCGATGGCGATTTTGGTGATCTGATCGCGCCGCTGACTGGACTGCACAATGAGCGCAACTGCCGATGTTGGCGTCCGACATTTTGCTCTGATCGGAACGCCGAATAGCGGCAAGACCGCCCTGTTCAATGCGCTCACCGGCAGCCGACAGAAAGTCGCCAACTATCCGGGCGTCACCGTCGAGCGCAAATCCGGCCCCTTACGCACGCCCTCAGGGCTGAGCGTCAACCTTATCGATCTGCCCGGGACCTATTCGCTGCGCGCGCGCAGCCCCGACGAAGAAGTCACGCGCGACGTCGTGCTCGGCCGTCTGGCGAGCGAAAACGCGCCGGATCTTCTGGTTTGCGTCGCCGACGCCACCAATCTGCGGCTGGCCTTGCGCCTGGTGATCGAGCTCAAACGCGTCGGCCGGCCGATTCTCTTGGTGCTCAATATGATCGACATCGCGCTCCGGCGCGGCATGGCGATCGACCTGAACGCCTTGTCCGCCGAACTCGGCGTCCCAGTGACGACCGCCGCCGCGGTGCGGCGCGGTGGCACTGACGACTTGATGCGCCGGCTCGAGGAGTTGGCGCAGGCGATGCCGTCGCATGCCCACACGACCACCTGGCAACCGCCGACCGCCGCCGAATTGCGCGCGGCCCAGCGCGAAGCCGACCGGCTGCTCAAGACCACCGTGCGCATGCCGGACAAGCCCGACACGCTGACCACGCGGCTCGATGCCGTGCTGCTGCAGCCGGTGATCGGCCTCGTCATTCTGCTCGCCATTCTATTCGTGATGTTCCAGGCCGTGTTCAGCTGGGCGCAGCCGGTGATGGATCTGATCTCGGCCGGTTTCGATGCACTCGGCAATGCCGTGCACGAGACGCTGCCCGCCGGTCTCTTGCAGAGCTTCCTGCAGGACGGCGTCATCAACGGCGTCGGCAGCGTGATCGTTTTCTTGCCGCAAATCCTGATTCTGTTTCTTTTCATCCTGCTGCTCGAAGACCTCGGCTACATGGCGCGCGCGGCCTTCCTGATGGACCGCATCATGGGCGGCGCCGGCCTGCACGGCCGCGCTTTCATTCCGCTGTTGTCGAGTTTTGCCTGCGCCATTCCGGGCATCATGGCGACGCGGGTCATCGACAATCCGCGCGACCGCTTGACCACCATCATGGTGGCCCCGCTGATGACCTGCTCGGCGCGCATCCCCGTCTACACGCTGATCATTTCCGCCTTCATTCCCAACACGCATGTGTGGGGCTTCGTCAACCTGCAAGGCCTGGTGATGTTCGGCCTCTACGCCGCCGGCATTGCCAGTGCGCTCGGCGTGTCGTTCCTGGCGAAGTTCTTCTTCTGGCGCGAGGAGCCGACGCCGCCGTTCATGCTCGAATTGCCCGACTACAAATTGCCGAGGCCGCGCAGCGTGCTCATCGGCCTTTTCACGCGGGCCAAGATGTTTCTCGAGCGCGCCGGCACGACGATCTTTTCCATGATGGTGCTGATCTGGTTCCTGGCCTCGTTTCCGCGGCCGCCGGCCGGCGCCACGGGTCCCGCAATCGACTACAGCCTTGCCGCGATTATCGGCCATGCCCTCGAGCCGGTGCTCGCTCCCGTCGGCTTCAACTGGCAGATCGCCGTCGCCTTGATCCCCGGCATGGCCGCGCGCGAAGTCGCGGTCGCCGCCCTCGGCACGGTCTATTCGATCGAGGGCGGCAAGGAAGCCGCGGCTCAGATCGGCCAGGCGCTGGCGCATCAGTGGTCGCTGGCGACGGCACTGTCATTGCTGGTCTGGTATATTTTCGCCCCGCAATGCGCCTCGACGCTTGCCGTGATCAAGCGTGAAACCGGGAGCTGGCGCTATATGGCGATCACCTTCGCCTACATGCTGGGCCTTGCCTACCTCGCCTCATGGTTGACCTACAACGTTGCGGCGGCGCTTGGCGCCGGCTGATTTTGCAGGGGCCTCGCCCCGAGCGGCTTCGGGCGCTATGGTGCGGCCCGCGACGGGAATCAGCTTATGGAAGCCCTCAATCTTCCGCGGCCGGGGTGGATGACCGAGGACCTCGTCCTGCTCGAAGAGCAGGCGCGGCGTTTCATCGCCGACGAATTCGCCCCACACATCGACCGCTGGCACGAAAAAGGCATTTACGAGCGCGACGTTTGGACCAAGGCCGGCGAGGCCGGCCTGCTCTGCGCCTCGATGCCGGAGGAATACGGCGGCGCCGGCGGCAGCTTCGCGCACGAGGCGGTGATCAACCGCGAACTTTCGCTCGCCGGCTTCGACACCTTCGGCGCGCCGCTCCATTCCGGCATCGTCGCGCCCTACATTTTGCATTACGGCACCGAGGAACAGAAGAAACGCTGGCTGCCCAGGCTCGCCACCGGCGAACTCGTCGGCGCCATCGCCATGACCGAGCCCGGCACCGGAAGCGACCTGCAGGGCGTGCGCACCAAGGCGGAAAAATCCGGCAACGGCTACGTGCTCAGCGGCTCCAAGACCTTCATCACCAACGGTCAGCACGCGAATCTAATCATCGTGGTCGCCAAGACCGATCCGAAAGCCGGCGCCAAGGGCACCTCGCTCATGGTGGTCGAGACCGACGAGGCCGCGGGTTTCCGCCGCGGCCGCAAGCTCAAGAAGCTCGGCATGGATTCCGCCGATACCTCGGAATTGTTTTTCGAGGACGTGAAGCTCCCGGCGGAAGCGTTGCTCGGCACCGAGGAGGGGCAGGGCTTCTACCAGCTGATGAAAGAGTTGCCGCAGGAGCGGCTGATCGTCGCCGTACATGCGGTCGCCATGATGGAGCGCGCGCTCGCGTTGACCGTCGATTACGTCAAGCAGCGAAAGGCCTTCGGCAAGGCGATCGTCGAATTCCAGAACACGCAATTCGAGCTCGCCGCCTGCAAGACCGACGCCACCATCGCCAAGGTGTTCCTCGACCACTGCATTGCCCAGCACGTCGAGGGCAAGCTCGACACGGTCACCGCATCGATGGCCAAATACCGCCTGACCGACACGCTCGGCGAAGTGATCGACCGCTGCCTTCAATTGTTCGGCGGCTATGGCTATATGGACGAATATCCGATCTCGCGCCTCTACCGCGACGCGCGCGTCCTGCGCATCTATGCCGGCACGAACGAGATCATGAAGCTATTGATCGCGCGCAGTCTTTAAGCGCGCTGGAGAACGCCGATGACCGATGCATTCATCTACGACCACGTGCGCACACCGCGCGGCCGCGGCAAGGCCGACGGCGCCTTGCACGAGGTGACCGCGCTCAATCTCGCCGCGCAGGCGCTCGCCGAAGTGAAAAAGCGCAATAAACTCGATACCGCGCTGGTCGACGACGTGGTGCTCGGCTGCGTCGACCCGGTCGGCGAGGCGGGCGGTGACATCGCACGCGCCGCGGCGCTGGTCGCCGGCTTCGGCGACGGCGTGCCCGGCGTGCAGATCAACCGCTTCTGCGCCTCCGGCCTCGACGCGGTGAACTTCGCCGCGGCCGAAGTCATGTCGGGCCAGCACGCGATGACCATCGGCGGCGGCGTTGAATCGATGAGCCGCGTCGGCATCGGCGCCTCGGGCGGCGCCTGGCCGGTCGATCCCGAAATCGCGGTGAAAACCTATTTCATGCCGCAAGGCATTTCCGCCGACCTGATCGCTACCAAATACGGCTTCTCGCGCGACGACGTCGACGCCTATGCGGTGGAAAGCCAGAAGCGCGCCGGTAAGGCCTGGGACGAAGGCCGCTTCAACAAGTCGGTCATGACCGTGCGCGACCCGAACGGGCTGCCGATCCTTGCCAAGGACGAGCACATGCGCCCCTCGACCACCATGCAATCGCTCGCCTCGCTGCAGCCGTCCTTCGTGATGATGGGCGAGCAGGGCGGCTTCGATGCGGTCGCGGTGCAGAAGCATCCCGAGATCGAGGCGATCAATCACGTGCACACGCCGGGCAATTCTTCCGGCATCGTCGACGGCGCCGCCGCGGTGCTGATTGGCACCGCCGAGGCCGGCAAGGCCGCCGGGTTGAAACCGCGTGCGCGCATCAAGGCTTTCGCCAATGTCGGTTCCGAGCCGGCGATCATGCTCACCGGGCCGATTCCCGTGACCGAGAAGGTGCTGAAGAAAGCCGGCATGTCGCTCGGCGATATCGATCTGTTCGAGCTCAACGAGGCTTTCGCTTCCGTTGTGCTGCGCTACATGCAGGCTTTCGAAATTCCGCACGACAAGATCAACGTCAACGGCGGCGCCATCGCCATGGGGCATCCGCTCGGCGCCACCGGGGCCATGATCCTCGGCACCGTGCTCGACGAATTGGAACGGCGCGACCTCAACACGGCTTTGGTGACGCTCTGCATCGGCATCGGCATGGGCACGGCAACCATCATCGAGCGCGTCTGACCACCATGCCCAAGGTCGATATTGCCAAAGTGCCGGCAAAAAGCGGCACGTTTTATCCGGCCGAATTCCAGGCGGAGTGCAAGGGCCGCCATAAGCAGGCGCTCGGCGACGTCGTCGGGCTCACGCAGTTCGGCGTCAACATCACCCGCATCGAGCCGGGCCAGGCTTCCGCCTTGCGCCATTGGCACGAAAACGAAGACGAATTCATCTACGTGCTCGAAGGCGAATTGGTGCTTGCCGAGAATGACGGCGAGACCGTGCTCAAGGCGGGCGACGCCGCCGGCTTCAAGGCCGGCAGCGGCATCGCCCACCGCTTGATCAACCGCTCTAGTCGCGACGCCGTCTATTTCGAGGTCGGCACCCGCGCGAAATCCGAGCGCGTGCACTATCCAGACGTCGACCTGGTGATGGAGCGCGACGACGCGAACCGCCGCTACCGGCACCGCAATGGCGAACCTTACCCGTAGGAGCCCGAGGCTATGGCGAACTTCAAACTCGATATCGACGGCGACGGCATTGCGCTCGTTACCTGGGACATGCCCGGCCGCTCGATGAACGTCATCGACATGGAGGTCATCGCCGAGCTAGCCGCGATCGTCGGCAAGGTCGAGTCCGACGCCGCCATCAAGGGCGTGGTCATCACGTCGGGCAAGGACGCCTTTTGCGGCGGCGCCGACCTCACTATGCTCGAGCGCATGGCCGCGGTCTATGCCGATACCGCGCGCACGAAGGGTGCCGAAGCCGCGGCGCAATTCGTGTTCGACGAGAGCCGCAAGCTGTCGCAGCTTTATCGTCGCATCGAGACCTGCGGCAAGCCGTGGGTGTGCGCGCTCAACGGCACGGCGATGGGCGGCGGCTTCGAGCTCGCGCTCGCCTGCCACCAGCGCATCGCCGCCGACAACGCGAAGACGCGCCTCGGCCTGCCCGAGATCAAGGTCGGCCTCTTTCCCGGCGCCGGCGGCACGCAGCGCGTGGCGCGCATGCTGCCGCCCGCCGATGCGCTGCAATTTTTGCTCAAGGGCGACCAGCTCAAAACCGACCGCGCCCGCGCGATGAAGCTCATCGACAATGTCGTGCCGCAAGCCGACCTCGTCAAAACGGCGAAGGATTGGATCAAGGCCGGC
>Ga0335081_10018652_pt1 | contig 11219 bp, 11 predicted proteins | sample Lox_Sample_35_FD_206713 | JGI IMG/M metagenome (GOLD analysis project Ga0335081, IMG submission 206713) | Soil microbial communities from Loxahatchee National Wildlife Refuge, Florida, United States - Lox_Sample_3.5 | ecosystem: Environmental > Terrestrial > Soil > Wetlands | place: USA...
TCCGCCATCGTGTTAACCCACTTGACCCAACAGGTTTTGTAAAATGATCGTCATCACGGGAGCATCGGGGTTGGTCGGCGGAAATCTGGTGCGGGCCCTGCTTGCGCAAGGACGCCCGGCGCGCGCATTGGTGCATCACGACCGCCGTGCTCTGCAAGGTCTCGACGTGGAGACTGTGACCGCGAACCTCACCGACCGGGTCTCGCTGGAAAAAGCCTTGCGCGGTGCGGAAGTCGTGTATCACCTCGCCAGCACGATCTCGATCAGCACGGGGAATTGGGACGAACTCGAGCGGGTCAATGTTCTGGGCACGCGCAACGTGATCGAGGCCTGCCGGCATAATAATGTCCGGCGGCTTGTGTATTTCGGATCCATCCACGCCTACCAGCAGAGTCCTTTCGACTCACCACTGGATGAAGACCAGCCGTTATTGAGTGGTCAACATATCCCACCCTATGAACGCTCCAAAGCTCTGGCGGAAATGGAAGTGCGTCAGGCTCTCGACCATGGATTGGACGCGGTGATCCTGATACCCAGCGCCATCGCTGGACCGTTCGACTTCCGACCAAGCTACTTTGGTGGTGCCTTGCAACTGCTTGCCAGGGGACGAATCCCGGCACTGGTGCGGGGCGGTTACGATTGGGTGGACGTGCGCGATGTGGTGGAAGGGGCTATGCAAGCGGAACGTTTGGCTCCGCGCGGCGGACGTTATATTCTCTCGGGGCACTGGCAGACACTGGAGGATGTGGCCCGCATCACGGCAGGGATCACGGGCAAGGCCGCACCTCTTTTGATCATCCCGATTTGGCTGGCAGAGCTTGCCCAACCCGTCATGGCGAAGATAGCACAGATCAACGGTGCGCAACCGCTCTACACGCGTCCCATGCTGAATGCGCTGAAGTCCAATCGGCACATCAGCCATGAGCGCGCTTCGCGTGAATTGGGATATGCCCCGCGTCGGTTGGAGCAGACGATCGCGGACACGCTGGAATGGTTCAGCCGGCGGGGAGGAAACCCTCTTCATGAATGAATTCAACGTATTTCAAATCATCCTGATCCTCAGCTTTGTGTTTGCGGTGGGGGTCTTCATTGCTTTGTTCTACATCTCCGCTCCCTATGGACGGCATGCCCGCCGCGGCTGGGGTCCGCAATTGCCAAATTGGCTGGGCTGGCTCTTGATGGAGTCTTTTTCTGCCATGGCCCTGCTGCTGATGTTCCTGCTCGGCGATGCACCGAGGACGCTGACCACGATCGTTTTTCTGCTGATGTGGGAGGCTCATTACATTCACCGCGCCTATATCTATCCATTCCTGCTGCGCGGCGGGGACAAGAAAATGCCCATCACGGTGGTCCTGATGGCTGTGGTCTTCAATCTCGGGAACGGTTATGTGAATGGCAGGTATCTCTTCCACTTCGCAGATGGCCGCTACACAACGGCCTGGCTGTCCGATCCACGTTTTATCCTTGGGGTGGCCTTGTTCGTTGCCGGCTTTGCGCTCAACCGCGCCGCGGATAACACCCTGCGCGGCTTACGCAAACCGGGCGAAACTGACTACAAAATCCCCCATGGCGGATTGTATGAGTACATTTCCTGCCCGAATTACTTCGGCGAGATCCTCGAATGGTCCGGCTGGGCGATCGCGACCTGGTCATTACCTGGCTTGACGTTCGCGATATGGACGTTCGCCAACCTGGCACCGCGTGCTCGATCGCATCACCGCTGGTATCACGCCATGTTCAGTGAGTATCCAGCGAATCGGAAAGCCTTAATACCGGGGATATGGTGAAGAACCGGGATTGGATCTTATGGTTAATAAATGAACGGGATCAACGATTTGACTTCCTTTTGATATTCCGTATATTCTTGAGCAAACCGCTCTTTCAGGAACTTTTCTTCTTGATTAATCTTATACAGGATGGCCACCAGCACCAGGATAAAGGCGGGTATCGCCCGCACTTCTCCGATAATTATTACGGTCCCGAGGAAAGCTGTCAACAAGCCGAAGTAGATGGGGTTTCTGACCAGGCGATACGGACCAGTCTGGATCAGCTGATGGTTTTCAGCCAGTGAGATGCGGCCACTCCAATACCGTCCCAAATGAAGGCGTGCCCAGATTGCAAAACACAAGCCGGAAACCAGTATTGCAAAGCCCAGGAGCCTGGCGAGCGTTCCTTCCGGCAGGAAGCGCCAAAGCAGAGGGCCATATATGGCCGGATCGAACGCAATCAGAGAGACTGCCAGGCCGGTTAGACCCAGATAGAAAAGACGGGAGAGATTGGACTCCTGTCGTTCCGTTTTCGCCCTGTTAAGCACGGAAGAAAGGTACCAATAGGCGAAGAAGCCCGACCAAATCAGACCGGCCAGTTTGCCAGAGGAAAGCATCATACTGCCTCCACGTGATATACGCTCTTGAGTTCAAGGCGGTTGCACTTCAACATCAGGCCCTGTCTGGAATTAAAAGTTCGTGCCATGCGGTTGAGAAATGCTACAATGAGTGAAATTCCCATTCCTGTTCACCGCGCACAGGAGGCTGATGTGTCCCATGCGGTCGATCGCCGACTTCCACAAATCGCACTGCCGATCATTTTGTTCATCCTGGCCGCCCTTTCCTGTTCCTTGCCATCGCAGGTCACTTCAGGCCAGCTTCCATCTTCCCCCGCCGGCCAAACATCAACGATTGCTGCTTCAACTACTCTTGCCGTCCAGCCAGCCGCACAGGATACGCCTGGCCTCCCTCGGCTGGCTGTAGCCGCACCGACTCGTCCATCCCAGCCGACGGTGGTAAATCACTACTGCATTAAGCCAGATTGCAGCGGTTATACCTACCCTGGAGATTTCCTCAAGGGCCTGATGGGCGGCATCAATGGGGTGTTCCTCGTCCTGCCGGTCCAGATCTGGACCGCCGCTTATCCCCAAGGCATCTATGAGTGGGATTCACGCGACGGTCATTTGATGAATACCGTCCCGCTCACGCTGGATAAGGGCAACTTTACCGACATCCAGTATGACGGTAAGCAGCTCTGGGCCGACCAGGACATACCCCTCTCTCCAACGGAAAGCTCCAAAGTCTTGTACATCATTGACCCTCGGCAGGCCGGCCTGATCAAGAAGATAACTCACCAATATGACAACGCCCAGGAAGACCATTCTTACAACTTTGGCATCTCGCCCGGCGAGGTCTGGCTTGAACACAGGTGGATTACTTCAGATACCTTTCAAATCAACGATGCGAACCATTATTTTGCATGCGGGGATTCACAGTATGCCTACGACGGCCAGGGTCATATGTGGGTGACGGGTGCGGCAGACCCTACCTTTGGTTGCGGACAGGAGTTGTACGTCTGGAACGCTGCTGATCCTGCCGGCCAGCCGCTGCCTTCCGATGGCGCAGACAATTTTGACGGCTCGCCTCTGGTCCTGGCCAATGGCAAAATGTGGATGATTGCCAATAACGCAGTGAAAACCAGTGCCGGCTGGAGCCATCCCTGGCTGTTGACCGCCTTCAACCTCAACGACCCGGTTAAACCCGCCTTCCAGATCGATATCAGCCAGTACATGCCGGAAGTGAACGGCAACCTTGTGATGGCAGCCGATAACAAGGTCATCTGGATCGCATCCGACGCCATCAAAGGCAATATCGATTATTATGATCAGGGCGATGGGCATCACATGGGCAGCCTGCAAGTCGGGCAGCTCATCGAGGATATGGGATTTGACGGCACCAGCCTGTGGGTGATGGACAACGAACATGGCCTTGAACAAATTGCCCTGCCGTGGGGAGGGTAACTGTCCGAGCCTAGCCGAAAATTGTAGATGATGAAGTTTATCTAACGCCGTGCGCTTGAGCCGCTGCTGATATAACATCAGCGGCTCAAGCGCATGTTGGATTTGATTCGCTTTTACTGGGGAGCTTCAGGCTCTCTTCATCGGCAGGTTCGCACCACAGTATCCGCACGAAGCAGACTGATTCCCAGTCCATTTGACCTCCGTCGAACGAATCGGCGCGCCGCAATGCGGGCAGGTGCCGGGCAATACGTCCGTGCGATGGACGGTGTCCGCGACAGGCGCGGCAGGAATGGGCGTAGCCGACATCGGAGGCATCGGAGGCATCGGAGGCATCGGAGGCATGGGCGGTGGAGGGTTTTGCGGCCACGGCGGCGCAGCCGCTCTGAAAAGCCCTTCGAACAGGATGCCCAAGCCGCACAGAATTAAAATGCCGGGCCACCAGTGTCCCCAGAAAAACAGGATCGCCAGTCCGATCAGCCAGAAGGCGCTGCGGAAGGACCTCCATGGGTTATAAGGCCTCGGGCCATAACCGTATCTTCTATATCTGCGCATAATGCCATCCTTATCCAATAGACCTTGCGAATCATCCATATTATACGTTCAATCCGCCTTGAGGTTGCTGGATATGCCGTTTTGATATCGTCGTCAACCGGAATCACCTTTGGATTGGAGGCAAAAAATGGACGGCGGGATTGGCCTGGACTTCGGTCACAGGCGCGCGAAGACCGTGGCCCTGTGTCCATTCCGTCCCGCAGAGGCTGTGATGCTTTTCGCAAACCCGTGTAATTCACCTGCAAGCAAATCGTAGGGTGTCCAGAGCAGGGACGGTAGTAGAATCCGGCGTGATACTATGGTCTGGAATTCATCATGGTGCGGAGATTATTTTCCCGACTGAGCCTTGTAACACGTTTCACCCTGGTCAGTGCCATCCTGACGGCGGGGATTGCGATGGCCCTGGTCGTCGGCATCGAACAGCGGCTCGAAAATAATGCCCTCCACCAGGAAGCCAGCAGCGCCGCCGATCAGGTGACGCTCATCCTCGACCCGAATCTCTGGTCCAACGACTTCAATGGTCCGCTGCCACCGAACGTGTTCGCAAAGGTCGATTCCCTGATTCGCAAGGACATCCTGCACGAACACATCGTCCACGTCAAAATCTACAGCCGCGACGGAACCGTGCTTTACGCGGATGAAGCCAGTCTCGTCGGCCAGAAATTCCCGATATCCGATGAACTCGCCGCGGCCCTCAACGGCTCGGTCGGGATGGATGTCACCGACCTGAGCAAGCCCGAGAATATCGGGGAGCGCGGCGGGCCGTATTCCCGTCTGCTGGAAGTTTATGTGCCCATTCATCCCGTGGATGCACAGAATGAAGTGGTCGGCGCCTACGAGATCTATCACGACCTGTCGGTCGTCCAGCCCTTCATCGACGACATGCGTCTCTTCGTTTCATTGAGCGTGGGGCTGGGTTTCCTGGTGCTGTTCGGCGTGCTCTACTTTCTGGTCCGCAACGCCTCGCGTGAGCTCGTGCTGCGCAACGAGGAGAACGCCCACTTATATCAGGAGACCAAGAACCAATTACTGGAGCTTCAGCGCTCCGAAGAGCATAGCCAGCGGCGTTATCAGCGCCTGCTGGCCCTGCGCGCCATCGACGAAGCCATCAGCGCCAGCCTCGATCTAAGCCTGACGCTGCGCATCTTCCTCGATCAGGCGACCGCCCAACTTCAAGTGGATGCGGCGGATATTTTGTTATTGAACCAATCCACGAGTCTGCTGACGTTTGCAGCGGGGCGAGGTTTCCGCACGGATGCCATCAAGGCTTCGAAGCTGCGCATCGGTGAAGGGTATGCCGGCCGCGTTGCACTGGACCGGGAACTACTCCACATCTCCGACCTTTCCGAAGCCGGGGATTTTCTCCCCGCCTCGTTGATCTAATCATTACCCACAAGTTAAAGGTACACCCTCTCGAAATGAGAGGGTGTAAACTTTCTAAAGAGGAACCTGCGGAATGCAAAATTGGGCAGTGGCAGAATTGGAGACAGTCAAGTTTGGGGATCGGCGGTTGAAATATCGGCTGATGCGGATCGTGGAACGAATGGTGGAGCGGCCCGCGTTGAGTATTCCAGCGGCCTGCAAGAATTGGGCAGAAACCAAGGCCACCTATCGTTTTTTGAGTTCAGACAAAGTGGAGGCGGAAGCCATTCGTGCAGCCCATCGTGAAAAAACGATGGAGCGGCTGCAGGGCGAGACTGGCATTCTTGTGGCTCAGGATACGACAGAACTCAACTATAGCAGCCATAAGAAGAAAGAAGGATTAGGGGGCCTACGACATCCAGGCGAGCGGGGATTGTATGTGCATTCCGGATTGGCGATCCGATTGGATGGAGTTCCATTGGGGTTGCTGTATCAAGAAGTCTGGGCGCGCTCGATCCGATCTGAGCGTTCGAAGGAAGAACGTCACGCCACTTCCACGAAAGAGAAGGAGAGTCAGCGCTGGATCAATACGTTGGCCGCCTGTCGGGAACACATTCCTGAGAACATCCAGACCATCCTGGTCGCCGATCGAGAAGCAGACATGTATGATTTGTTTGCCGCACCCAGATCCAGCCAGCTTCATTTACTGGTACGCGCCGTGCAAAACCGGCGCATCGATCATCCGGCAACTTATCTCAAACAGGCAGTGTCGGAACTGGGGATAGCCGGGCAAATGTCCGTCGAAGTGGGTCGCCAAGGAGAACGTGCACCTCGCACCGCCCATCTGGAAATTCGTTATTTGAATGTAGAGATCCTGCCTCCTCATCGAGGTCTTTATCGAAAAGGGGCTCAGCCGATTTCGGTCTGGGTGATTTTGGCTCAAGAGAGTTCTCCACCTGCGGGCGAAGAGCCCATTAGTTGGTGGTTACTCACTACTCTGTCGATTAGGACCCTGGAGGAGGCCCAACGTTGTATTCGATGGTACAGCTATCGCTGGCTGATTGAACGCTATCATTTTGTTCTGAAAAGCGGGTGCCGGATCGAACGTTTGCAACTTGAGAATGCCCAACGCTTGGAGCGGGCGATTGCTACTTATGCGATTGTGGCTTGGCGTTTATTATGGCTCACTTATCAGGCGCGTCTGGCACCAGAACAGAGTTGTGCCATCGCTCTCGAAACCTTTGAATGGCAGTCGTTGTGTTGTACCGTGTTGCGATCGGCCACGCCGCCCCAGCAGCCTCCTTCGTTACAACTTGCCATCCTTTATATTGCCAAGTTGGGTGGATTCTTGGCAAGAAAAGGTGATGGCCCACCCGGCGTCCAAACCATCTGGCGCGGATTGAACCGTCTTTCTGATATTGCCGCTACTTGGCGTTTGCTTCATCCATCAGATGTGGGTAATGGTTAGCTCGTTGATTCGGGAAGAGGGCCTCCTCGTGTATTATGGCCTGCCTTTGATCACCAAAGGTCAGGTGCTGGGAGTGCTGGAGATCTTTCACCGCTCGCCGCTCGATCCGGATCACGACTGGCTGGAATTTCTAGAGGGCTTGGCCGAACAGGCTTCGATCGCCATCGGCGATGCCGAATTATTCGAAAACCTCCAGCATTCCAATACCCAGCTGAGCCGCGCCTACGATGCCACCATCGCAGGCTGGTCGCATGCCATGGATCTGCGCGATGAGGAAACGGAGGGCCACACGCAACGCGTCACCGAGAAGACGCTTAATCTGGCGATGGCGTTCGGGGTCGAGGCGGAGGAACTGGTCAACATCCGGCGCGGCGCGCTCCTGCATGATATCGGCAAGATGGGAATCCCCGATGAAATCCTGCGGAAAGCGGGACCGCTGACCGATTCGGAATGGGAGGTCATGCGTAAACATCCCCGCTACGCATACGATATGCTGTCCCCGATCGAATATCTCCACCTCGCCCTCGATATCCCGTACTGCCATCATGAAAAATGGGATGGCACTGGTTATCCGCGCGGCTTGAAGGGCGAACAAATCCCATTTGCGGCGCGTCTGTTTGCGGTGGTGGATGTGTGGGACGCCCTCTCGTCGGACCGGCCCTACCGGAAAAAATGGGCGGAGCAAAAGGTGCGGGAACACATCCGGGCGCAAAAGGGCCTACACTTCGAAGCGCGCATAGTGGACGTGTTCTTCAAGATGCTGGATGAGAACCCGCCGGCATCCGCTTAGATGCTCCCGCCTTCATCCCTTCTGATGGCCAAAGCCGAATAAAACTCCCGCAGGAAATTCGAAGGATGCCTTGCCAGTACGCGCGGCTCGTGGAAACCGGCGCGCACGGCAAGCTCCCGGAACGTTTCGAACGACAGCGGATGAGGCACCCAAAGATTTCCCGCATCCACGTTGTATTCTACCAACAATAAAATTCCATTCGGTTTCAGGAGCTCACGGACGTGGCGCAAAGCCTTTTCGTGGTCCCGGGAGAAGTGCAGAGAGTTCGCCATCAGAACGCCGTTCAACGGAGATACATCGAGCCGGCGCGAAAAATCACCCGCAAGAACCTGCAGGTTTTTTGAATCCCCAAACCTCGCACGATATGAGCCTTCCAATTCCTTCAAGCGCACGGCGTCGCGGTCCACCGCGTAGATCACGGCATCCGCTCCGACCAGTTCCCGCAGGGCCAAGGTGAACGCTCCGCTCCCTGCGCCCAGGTCGGCCCATCTGCCGCCCTGATTCAAATGGGCCGGCTGTAGCAGCTGAACGTGATCAGAATGATTCACGCCTTTTCTTTTCCCATCAAGTGTGCGCGGTTCGGCATGCGGTCGCTCGACCACGGCGCATACGGCGCCATGACCAACTCGCATAAGGCCAGCAATACCACATCGTAGTTCACACGCCAGCCCGCAAAGTCCTTCCAGGCTTGCTCACGGTCCGCTTTGAGAGGCACGCCGCCGGCTGCGAGGCGATTCAAGGCTTCATCGAATTCCTCGCGCGGAATGCTGATGGGGTCTACTGGATAATGCGGGTCTCTTGGAAACTGAATTCCAAATTGCGCCGCGATTCTTCGCAAGGCGAGAAACCCGGCGCGGAGGCACAGGGCAGCCGAGACTTCATATGGCACATCCACCGCCGCCAGAGTCAACGCCGCCGAATCCAATACGGCGCCGGCCGCGGTAATCCACGAAAGCTCCAGTCGCGGCGAACGGAAAAAGACGATCATCTGAAGCGTGGAATGGCTTTCTTCGATGTCAGCAAACCATGTTTCCCAGGCCCGCCAATATTCGCCCAATTGGTCGAGTCCGTGAATGCGATGGAAACGTAACAACATTTCTTCTGCCGTCGGCGGAGTGCCCGCCCTCACTTCCAGCATGTTGACGGCTTGTTCACGGCGCGAGAACGCCGAATACATGGTCGGCAGATAGGCGATCAATAAGGCGACCATGATCAGACCCAGCATGGCTTCCGAAAAGACCAGCACCGACACGCCGAGAGTTTCAGGGATCGATAATCCCAGCGTCAACATCGAAGAACCGCTCAATCGGAATGCTTCCGACCAAGAGGATACTCCCGAGGCCCAATACATCAGTGTGTAACCGAATGCGATCAACACATACCAGAGCGGAAGCAACAGCATCAAACCGAGCGGCGCATAATATGCCATGATGGCGTCGCGCCTGCGAAAGGTCTTGGCGAGGTGCGAGATCAAATCAAAGATTTGCAACAACACGCCGAAGTACAGCTGGTTCAACCGGCTGCGGGCACTGCGCGGCAGCACAAAGGTGGAGATGGCAGAGGACAGGGTCAGCAAGACGATGATCAAGCCCAGAAGGAAGATGCCGATATGGGCGAAGGCAGGCATGGAAAACATGGGCGAAATTATAAATCAGCAGTCCGGTGCGCGGGGATACCGGATGGATTAATCGTATAATCCAACCACAACGAAAGGATTATCGTTATGAACAACCGCGAACTGGCCGACTCCTTCACCCTCATCGCCGACCTATCCGAGATCAAGGGCGAGATTATTTACAAAACTCTGGCGTATCGCAAAGCCGCGGAGAATCTGGCGGGACTCGGTCGCGATGTCAATGAATATTGGAAGGAGGGCAAGCTCGAAGAAATTCCCGGCGTGGGCAAAGCCATCGCTGAAAAAATCGATGAACTGCTCCGCACCGGCCAACTCGAATTCCTGGAAAAACTCAAAAAGGACGTGCCGGCGAGTCTCGCCGAATGGTTGAAAGTCCCCGGCCTCGGGCCCAAGAAAGTCGGGCTGATTTGGAAGGCTCTCCGCATCACGACTCTCGCGCAGCTCGAAGCGGCGGCGAAAAAAGGAAAACTGCGCGATCTTCCGGGCATGGGTGAAAAATCAGAATCAGCGATATTGGCGGGCATCGAATCTTTATCCCGTCGCTCTGGTCGCATCCCGCTTGGACGCGCCTATCCGCTGGCACAAGAGATTATTGTTCAACTCAAAAAGGTGAAGGGAGTCGTGGACGCGCAGCCCGCTGGAAGCCTGCGCAGAATGAGGTCAACGATTGGCGATCTCGATATCCTGGTCGCGGCCAGAGATTCGAAACCGGTCATGGAAGCATTCACGAATCTAGCGGGCGTGGTGCGCGTGCTGGGCCAGGGCGAGACGAAATCGTCCATTGAATTTGGCGACGGCGTGCGTGCCCAGGTTTGGGTGCATCCACCGCAGGAGTTTGGAACCGCGCTTCAATACGCGACCGGCTCGAAAGATCATAACGTGCAAATGCGACAACTTGCACTCGACAAAGGTTTGTCTCTATCGGATCATTCATTTGTAAAAGTTAAAGGCGGCGGTGAGATCTTTTGTTCAACCGAAGAAGAGGTTTACAAGACGCTTGGCTTGCCATGGATCCCGCCCGAACTGCGCGAGGATCACGGCGAAGTGCAAGCCGCCAAAGCCAACAGGCTTCCGAAGTTGATCGAAGTCAAAGACATCCAGGCCGATTTGCAGGTTCACTCGAATTGGAGCGATGGCAAATTGACGATGCTCGAGATGGCGCAGGCGGCCGCGAGGCGCGGCCTCAAGGTGATTGCATTCACCGATCATTCGGTCAGCCTCGGCGTTACCGGCGGATTGAGCATGGAAGATCACAAGAAGCAGGCTGCCGAGATCAAGAAGGCCCAGGATAAACTCGGCGACAGCATTTTGATTTTGCACGCCAGCGAGGTCGAGATCAAGGCCGATGGCACGCTCGATTATCCCGATAAATTCTTGGCGGGTCTCGATTTGGTTTTGGCTTCCATGCACACATCTTTGCGACAACCGCGCGAGAAAGTTACACAACGAACCATCCATGCCATCCGCAATCCGCATGTGGATATCATCGGCCATCCGACGGGACGGTTGATCCCTGACCGCGAAGGCGCAGACCTGGACATGGATGCGATCTTCAACGCCGCCGCGGAAACGGGCGTGGCCCTGGAGATCAATGCCCATCCCGCCCGCCTCGACCTGGACGATA
>Ga0335081_10018653_pt1 | contig 11219 bp, 11 predicted proteins | sample Lox_Sample_35_FD_206713 | JGI IMG/M metagenome (GOLD analysis project Ga0335081, IMG submission 206713) | Soil microbial communities from Loxahatchee National Wildlife Refuge, Florida, United States - Lox_Sample_3.5 | ecosystem: Environmental > Terrestrial > Soil > Wetlands | place: USA...
GGTATATTTGGCATCCTGCCCGCCTATTTCAAAGATTGTGTCTACCGTCTTATCAAAAAACAATGCCCCCGTAGCATGGGCTATAATCTCATTTATGATACCACCTGTCATGGCATGTAATCCTGCTATCTGCCTGCCCGAGCCTGTTACGCCCAATGCAACTATTTTTATTCTCTCTCCAAGCCCACCCAGTTGCTGATGGAGGTCGGCATAGCAATCTCTTGAGGCCTGAACCGGATTCCCCTGAGTTCGCAAGTACACGGAAGCCAGGACACTGTTATCCCTCACCCTGAGAATGACGGCCTTCGTTGTTGTTGATCCTACGTCAAGTCCGACAACACAGCGATCATTCTCTTGGACCGTCCCTTTCTCTGCGCTTCTGAAATCGACCATACCGGCAGCATTAGTAAGAGGAGGCAATAAGGAAAAGGAGTCCTTGCCTCTTTTGAATATGTGGATTCTTTCCGGCAATTTTATCGTTTCGTGATTTAGAGCCCATAAAGCTGAACCCAGGGCTTCAAAGTAAGGAGCTTCTTCCGGAACGATCAGATTTCTGATCTTTTCCTTAAGATAGCTGATCATAACCGGATTTTGCGCGGTCCCTCCGATAATCATAATGTCGTTTTGGGGAATCTGTTTGATAATTTCAATGATCTTGCCAGCCATCATCTTGCACAGCCCGGCAGCTATTCTCCCCTTCGGCACACCTTTGTTTGTAGCATGGGTGCAGTCACTCTTGCAAAATACGCTGCAGCGCCCCGATACCTTATAAGGGCTCTTTTCGTTCGCAAAACTGGCTGCCTCAGTCAGCGACACACCTATTCGACGGAGTTGTTGAATGAAAAACTCCCCTGTCCCTGATGCGCACTTGTTCCCGGTCTGAACCGAACAGATTCTTCCGTCCTTTCCTAGGACATAGACCACGAAGGTCTCCCCCCCCGCACTGATGATCGCATCAAGATTCTGTCCATTGCCATTAAAGTAAAAAAGTGCAGACTCAACTGCTTCTGGCTCAGAAATGGATGAAAGATTTACGGAGTGCCTGAATTTTCTCCCGGTTATGGCAATTCTATCATATGCACTCGAATCTATATTTGAAAGCAATTCAAGAAGGGCGTGTCGAGGATTGCCGTTATGTGGCTTGACACTTATGGATGTCTTATGAATTTGATTATCGCCGTCCCGGGCAATGCCGACCGCTGATATTGTGGATGCTCCTATACAAATACCAAGACTCTTCAATTTCCCAACCTCGAATAATTATAGCGGCTATCGGAACATTCAATCGAGTTCTTCTCGAACTCCGGTGCCTCATCAGAGTGGAGAAAACCCAGTCGAGAGTCTGACAAAAATTTACCAAATACCTCTGAGTTTAAGATTTCCCGACGTCATGAAGATGATTCACTTGATCACGCAACTTTTTATTAGATATATGGTTCTTTTCTTTGTCAATACGCTTCGAGATATTTGTTGGCCTCTAATCAGAGAGCTTCAGCGGCTTCCGAGCCTCCTCACCATCTAAGGCACGATTGTCATCCCGTTCTTCTCTCTCCACAGGATTAATCAATTTGCCAATGCCTTCTATTTCTATGGTTACAATATCACCATCCTGAAGATATATGGGAGGTTGTCTGGTAAAGCCGACGCCTTCCGGCGTGCCAGTCAAGATAACAGTACCCGGCAACAGCGTCATAGACCTCGAAAGATCGCTGATGATCGCAGGTATATCGAAAATCATATAGCAAGTATTTGAATCTTGGACTGTTTTGTCATTCAATACGGTGCGGATACGAAGGTTCTGGGGATCTGGAATCTCATCTCTTGTCACCAGATACGGGCCCAGGGGACAGAAAGTATCAAAACTCTTTCCCCTTGACCATTGTTTTTTTTGTTTTTCGATCTGCCAGTCCCGGGCGCTCACATCATTGGCACAGGTATAGCCCAAAACAGCTTCCATTGCTTCAGAACGGGATGCGTTCTTGATCTTCTTCCCCATAATAACAGCCAGTTCTCCTTCATAATCGACATTTGCAGGACCTGCTTGAGGAAGGAGAATGGGTGACAAGTGTCCAATCACGCTCGTTGTCGCTTTAAGGAATAAAATTGGTATTTCGGGATAAGAGACGCTCGTTTCGTCAGCATGCTGCCTGTAGTTAAGTCCCAGTGCCAGAATATTGCAGGGATAAACGGGGGGAAGAATGCTCCCAACCCTTGCTAACTTTGATGTGACTTCAAAATCTCCGAACAGATCTCCATGGATCACCAAGGCCTGCTCCTCGAGTTCAGATTCATATAGTCCGCATATTTCACGGTTTTGGTCTGAAAGGAAGCGAATAATTTTCATGGTTAATCTCCTGGAATATTTTTTTCTGATTATATTTTTCCCCCAATTGCGAAGAGGAATAATATGAATTTACAATACACAGTCTCTTTGATTCTATTTTTCATAAGAGCAAGTATTTGCGCTTCAATTTACATTATGTTAACATTCATTGCAATTATATTGAGCCTTGGGCTCATTCTATGAGCGATGAAAGGTGACAATGATTAGCAGCATCTTGGAATGTATGCCGTTCGGGCTTACCACAGCACGGCTGTTCTTGCGAGGGCATTATGATTAGTGTCATAGTAAGAATTGGCTCAAAGACGATAAATCTTGCCAGAACATTCCGAAATACCCTTTCTTTCGCTTTCACTATCATCCTGAAGATGTTTAACAAGAACTCGTACAACAGTGCTACAAGACTGGTCCTGGTTCACCAAATATATTTTACTTCCATACAGATTCTGCCTCTGTTCACCGGCATTTCTATCATTTTCGGAACTCTCCTTATGGGTATTGTTCTTCAAATCGTAAAAAACATGGGGCTTGCCGAACATCTGGGCAGCATAATCATGGATATAGTTGTTACTGAATTGGCACCCTTTATTACAGTGCTCTTGATTGCCCTCCGCTCCAGTTCTGCCATAAATGCCGAAATTGCCGTAATGAAGGTTAATAAAGAATTAAACACGTTAGATAAATTCAATATCGACGCGGTCGATTACCTCTTTTTACCGAGGGTAATAAATGGCGTAATATCAGTTGTTTTACTGAGTGCCCTTTTTTCTATCCTGGTTCTGACGAGCGGGCTGTTATTTTCTAAGGTACTTTTTGGGCTGAGCTTGGAATCCTACTCAAATGTTTTATTAAGTTCAGCCGATTTCTATGATATAGTAATATTTCTGGTAAAGTGTTGTACGTTAGGCTTTTTTATAACCTTAATCCCAATACGATTCGGGTTAGGTGCTACTAATGATCTCACGAGCATACCGATATCCGTTCTTAATGGGATGGTCGATGTCTTTATAGCCATTGTTTTCATTGAGGTGCTGTCATTAATTCTAATCTTCATTTGAGACTTTTTGAAGATGAAGTCATACTCGGGAAAGAGCTGAATGACTTCACAGCGCAGCACAAGAAAAACCTCGGGCTCGTTTCGCTGGATGTGCCACTCCTGTCAAACCTAGACGTGTGGGTTAATATCGCTCTCATCAAGCAGTATCATGAGAATTTATCCGCAGACAAAGCACAGAAACTGGTTCTGGGCTATCTGGCAAGATATGGTTTGGAAGATATTTCCGGCAAGCGAAATCCCGCCCTGACCAATAAGGAACGATTTTGTGTGATGCTCTTGCGGGCCGCCATGGTCATGGATGCTATGGTTGTAATTGATAGACCCTTTACTATCATACCTGATGCCCAGGATGATCGATTTATATATGAAACCTTAAAAGCCGTTGACGATTCATATAGAGAATGCCACATATTTGATTATATATGGTCTAAAGACAGGTACAAGATGATCGACATTTGATGTTTGGTAAATCGACGGGGTGTATTGCCTCCGGTCTTTTCCTGAAGTCCATCTCTACTGGACTTTGCAGCTAATTACGAGAATACCATGCTTAAGAGAGTTGAATTCAAAGTCGGCTTGTTTGTAGTCCTGACATCATTATTGATCATCACATCGATAACCTACCTGGCTTACAGCAAAGGTTTCTTCACTAAAGATTATATCTATACCCTCTCATCAAAAACCGGTGAGGATCTGACTGAGGGAACGCCGGTCGTTTTTTCTGGATTCAAGATTGGCAAGGTTGAGGCATTAGAATTAAACGATGAAGGAATCCTTCTCATAAGAATAAGGATTCCGGAACAACACGTAAAATGGATCAGATCTGATAGCAAATTTAGCCTCTATAAGCCGCTCATAGGTTCTGCCCGCCTTATCGTCACTACGGAGAATCTAAACAGCCCGCCTCTGCCTCTGAAAACTGTCCCTGAAATTGTAATAGTAAACGATATAAACGACACGATAAAGAGAATCCAGCCAACACTGGATAAGATAGATAAGGTAGTTGAACATGTTGAAATCATTACGGCGAACTTGGCTGATCCTCAAGGTGACGTGAACAAAATTCTAAGGAACTCGGAGAAGCTTACGAAAAATCTGGCCGAAAAAGATACGCTCCTCGAGATGGCCGTCGGATCCAAGGAGAGCGTCAAGTCTGTTAATGAGTCTCTCAAGAAGGTTAGGGATATTCTTGTGAAGGCGGACGACCAGATGTACGGCCAAGACGGTGTCCTGCCTTTAGTCAGAACTATCCTCAAAGACGTTATCGTAAAGCTCAAAACGATGAATGCCGCTGTCGATAATGTTGTGAGGATAAGTGCTGATACGGCTGAATCAACAAAAGATTTAAAGGTATTGAGAGCAGAAATCGATACAACCGTTAATTCGATCAGCAATCTCGTCAAAGAGATTGATAGAAAAATCCCCTTTAAGAAACAACCTGAAGTAATAAACCTCCCATGAGAAGAATTGTTTTCCTGATCATGTTCAGTTTCCTCCTCGTTGGCTGCGGCTCATCAAAACCGGTGCCTGAGTGGAAAGACGCCTCCTTTAATCTACTGGATAATTATAAGAAGAGCTGCTTGAACGGCAAGGAACGTATTGCGGAAGTATATTTTAACAAGGCCGTTGATGAGATCAAGAGCAGCGGAGACCTAGACATACTCGCCCGGGCGTATCTTACAAAATACGCTTGCCAAGTAGCCGTCCTCGAGACATTTGATGACAGTGAATTCCTGAGGATAGATGCCGTCGAACCCATTTTGCGGAACAAGAACTTTTATAGTTTCCTGAAAGGTGCCTTCGATAGCATCGATGAAAACCAGCTGCCGCAGCAATATGTCGGTTTCTTGAGGGCATTTAAAGGCGGCAATAAAGATGAGATTACTCATGAAATATCGAATATGGACAATCCCCTGTCAAAACTAATTGCGATTGGCCTCCTCGTCCGAAAAAATAATGCTGATGAAACGGAATTGATACTTGCCATAGATGTTGCATCGCAGAATGGGTGGAAGAAGGCCCTTCTGGCCTATCTTGCAAAACTCCAATCTTATTACGAAATGAATAATAAACCGGATAAAGCGGCTCATATCGCAGAAAGAATCCAACTCCTTAAGGATTAGCCCCTATATCAAAAAAATCCAATCAAACTTTTATAGGGACAGAATTTCGGTTACGCCTTTCGGAAGGGTCAAAGCTATACAGTAAAGCATAAACTGCAGCCCATTAGATAAAAATTTGAAATTACGGGAGGAGAACGATGGTTGAGGAAACAAAGAAGAAAGAACATAAGAAGGAAGAAAAGTCGTTGGAAAAAATGACGGTCAAGGAACTCAGAGCAATAGCTTTGGAAATTCCGCGGGCCGTAGCAGTCCACGATATGAAAAAGGAGGAGCTTATAGCTTTCATCAAGGAGGCAACAGGCATCAAAGACGAAGAACCTGTTAAGATAAAGGATACAAATGTAGCAAAGATAAAATTGAACAAGACGGAAATAAAAGGAAAGATTAAACAGCTCAAAGAAGAGAAAAGGGCGGCCCAGGCGTCAAAAAACAGAAAACAAATTGATATTCTGCGCCGTCGTATAAGTCACTTGAAAAAATTAACACGCAGATATGCAACTGCATGAAACAGAAGGACGTTAACTTTAATTCCTCGCAATTCGGGCGTGGCGGGTCCAGCTTTTGCTGTTCCAGGCGGGAGCTATGGCGGGAATTCTCTTCTGGTCAAGGGGGTGGAACCCACATTTTCTTGCGAAATAATGATGGAAGGCAACGCACCCTGTAAGTTCAGGATGAAAAACCGTGACCATAACATCAGAACTCTCCGCAGCTGCAATGTAGTTTTCCATCCTGAGTAATACGTTGACTCCTTCCCGTACCCTTAATATCTTGGGCGCACGGATGAAGGTAAGCGGTATAGGGTGAGATGCAACCACGGGGATGCAGGCTTCCGTGACAAAACTGTCAAGCTGACACCCGAAACTGTTGCGTTCTATCTCGATATCGATGAGACCTAGATGAGTCGACTCGCCGACCACAGAACTTGCGAGGAGAATCGCCCCGGCACATGTTCCCCAAATTTTCATACCCCGTTTATATTCGCGCAGTATAACCTCTTCAATGCCGAAGATTCGCATCAACCGGGACATACAAGTGCTCTCACCACCAGGGATTATCAGGCCGGAAAGCTTGCGAAAATCAGAGGGGTCTTTGACAGGTATACCCGGAATGCCTAACCGGTCCAGATGATCTAGATGTTCGACAACTGCGCCTTGAAGACTAAGAACGCCAATCATTTTATTACCATCCCCGTCCGGCCAATAGCTGTCCTTTCGGGATTTCGGCTATCTCGATTCCTGGCATTGCCTCTCCGAGATCCATGGACGCTTCCAGCACCTTGGCAGGATCGTTATAGAAGGCCGTCGCCTTGACGATGGCCCTGGCACGTAACGCCGGATTTCCCGACTTGAATATGCCGGAACCTACAAAGATTCCATCGCATCCTAACTGCATCATCAAGGCGGCATCCGCAGGTGTTGCAATACCTCCTGCTGCGAAATTCACAACGGGGAGCCGTCCCAGTTCTCTCACTTGCAGGGCAAGTTCATAGGGCATGCCGTTTGCTTTCGCATAACCCGTAACCTCTTCAACAGGCATGCCGACTAGTTGCCTTATCTCACGGTTCATCGTCCGGATGTGACGCACAGCCTCGACGACATTACCTGTCCCCGCTTCGCCTTTGATGCGAATCATGGCGGCACCTTCGGCAATGCGGCGCAATGCTTCTCCGAGGTTACGGCAACCGCAGACGAAAGGTATGGAAAACTTCGTTTTGTCAATATGACACTCTTCGTCGGCCGGGGTTAACACCTCACTCTCATCGATATAGTCGATTTTCAGCGACTCTAGGATCTGGGCTTCAACAAAATGACCAATCCTTGCCTTTGCCATCACGGGTATCGATACGGCCTTCTTGATCTCGCGGATCATGGCAGGGTCAGACATCCTCGCGACGCCCCCCTGTTTGCGGATATCGGCGGGGACTCGTTCCAATGCCATTACCGCAACGGCGCCGGCTTCTTCGGCAATCGTAGCCTGTTCCGCATTGGTGACGTCCATTATAACGCCGCCTTTTAACATCTGCGCCAACTGAACATTAAGTTCGTATCTTTTCTGGTCCACCTTATTTTGCCCTCCCTGGCTGTATCCAAATTTCTCTTTTGTATTAATATAATATCATCAAAAAAAATAATCAAGGGTGATGAATAACGTCTGATATCACCATATCATTCTAGTCTTTATGCCGCTGCCCTGCAAATAGTTCTTGATCTCCGATATTGTGTAGCACCGATAGTGAACCATCGACGCAATCAGGGCTGCATCGGCTTTGCCGCTGGTAAGGACATCTTTGAGATGTTCTGGTTTCCCTGCCCCTCCCGAGGCAATGACTGGTATGTTAACATTCGTTGATATAAGATGTGTAAGTTTGATTTCATAACCGTCCTGCGTACCGTCGGCATCGATGGAATTCAGGCAAATCTCTCCTGCCCCTAGATTTTCGGCCTCTTTGGCCCACCATAGTGCATCGACCCCGGTGAATACCCGCCCCCCGTAAATAACCATTTCGTAGCCCGAAGGTATTTTTGTACTGGCTTCGACCTTCTTGACATCCATGCCCAGTACTATACACTGGCTGCCAAAGGCCTTGGCGCCCCCAGATATGAGGGGTGGATTTTTCACTGCCTCAGAGTTGATGCTGATTTTTTCGGCCCCCGCAAGAATAACGCGTCGCATGTCCTCAACCGTACGGATGCCACCGCCCACGGAGAAGGGAATAAAAATTGTTTCCGCAACCCGTTTGACTACATCGATCATGATATCCCGTTCGTCAGATGACGCAGTGATGTCATAAAAGACTATCTCATCAGCACCCTGTTGGTAATACTCCCGCGCCGCTTCGACGGGGTCTCCGATATCAATGTTACCCTTGAACTTGATACCCTTTGTGAGCTTTCCGTCACGGACGTCCAGACAGGGTATGATCCGTTTACTTAGCATACTTGCCTCCCCAACGGCAGAAGTTGGACAGTATTTGGAGTCCGGGCCTTCCGCTTTTTTCCGGATGAAACTGAACAGCCACTAAATTTCCGCGGGCCAAGGCAGAGCAGAAGAGCTGTCCATAATCGGTCCATCCGATAACCAGACGATCATCGAGGGGAGCCGGATAATAGGAGTGGACAAAATAGAATTGGGCTTCATCGGAAATACCCCGAAAAACAGGGTGATCATTCTGAAATGCTACATGGTTCCATCCCATGTGGGGAATCTTCAAAGGCATGCAGTCTTCCTGCAGATCCATTGGGAAGCGTTTAACTGTACCTGGGATGATACCCAGGCATTGAGTGTCATTCTCTTCGCTATAATCAAAGATAACCTGCGTCCCAAGACAGATGCCCAGCATGGGTTTTCCTTTGTCTAACCATTCATGTATCCATCGGTCGAGATGTGTCTGTCGCAGATTGGCCATCGCCTCACCTGCGGCACCAACGCCGGGGAAGATTATGCGACTGGCCTGCCCGAGTACCTTGGGATCATCACTGACCCGGCAAGGCTTTCCTAAATAACGGATGGCCCTTTCTACGCTGGTCAGATTTCCGGCCTGATAATCAATGATTCCTATCATTCTGCCTACCTACAAACCTGTTCCGTCAGACGACTTTCAAAACCTTTCCTATAATGTCAACGCTTAAGTAAATCAAATTCCCTCCAAAAATGCAATACATGTGCCGCCACACCAGCCCTGGCGTTATCTGCATCCTTCTCTGATTAGACATCTCTTCCGCAATTAACTCCTTGATATGTATCCCTCCGGCTAAGTTCCAGGTCTATTGCATTTATGACTTCCATCTTGTTGGCAGCCCACTTAGGCCCAAGAAAAACATCACGATAACCATCCGCAGTAAGCCTTTGAATTACCATCTCGGGTGGCAGAATCTCCAGGATGTCACTTAGTATTTTAACATAGGCGTCTCTGCCAAGCATAGTGATTTCCCCTTTTTCATAAAGAGCGCCAATAACGGTCCCTCTGAGCGCGAGCAGAGAATGTACCTTGATCCCATCAATTCGGAGGTTCGCAATTGCCCTTGCGGTCTCCAGGACATCTTCCCGCGTTTCACCCGGCAACCCAACAATGATATGCGCGCAAATATTAATGTTGCTTCCAGCTAGCCTCTCAATAGCATCAAGGAAAGTCGCCGCAGAGTGTCCCCTGTTGATAAGCTGCAGTGTCCTGTCATGTATGGACTGGAGCCCCAATTCGAGCCATACGTGCCTTTTTCGTGCATAGTCCCGAAGAAGGTCAATTATTCCATCGGACACGCAATCAGGACGGGTACCGATGGACAGACCGATTATGTCTTCTTCTCGCAGCGCTTCGTCATAAAGCTCTTTCAGTTTATCAATCGGTGCATAAGTATTTGTGAAAGTCTGGAAATAAGCGATGAACTTCTCTGCATTTCTGCTTTTTCTATAATATTCCTTGCCTTGGCGGATCTGCTCTGCCACCGAAGGAAGCGAACCAGTCTGCCTCAGTTTAGAACCCCGACCGTCGCAGTATATGCATCCTCCCGTGGACACAGTACCATCACGGTTGGGGCAGGTGAATCCCGCATCGATCTGGAGCTTGTAAACCCTGCACCCGAAAAGGTTCATCCAGAAACTTTTCAGATCATAATATCTTTTTGTGTTGTTCCAGAACGATGGCTTTAACAAGGAGCCCTCTTTTTTTATTGTAATTTTTAAATTGACATTATTAAATTATATGTAAAACTGCAACATTTCAATTTCGGCTCCATACCATGCAGTTGATCAGCGGGTGGTTTCGAGCCTTTCAAAATAGTCCTCAGGTTAAGGGAGTGAAATATTCGTCAAGAAATTACGATGTGATAATCGTCGGGGCCGGTCACGCCGGCTGCGAAGCAGCCTTGGCGTCCGCAAGGATGGGCTGCTTAACGATCTTGTTCAATATCAATCTGGATTCTATTGCCCTCATGTCCTGTAACCCCGCCATCGGCGGCCTTGCCAAAGGCCAGCTCGTCAAGGAGGTCGATGCCCTGGGCGGGGAGATGGGAAAGATTGCCGACAGGACAGCAGTGCATTTCCGGTTGCTCAACGCCTCCAAAGGGCCGGCAGTTCAATCCTCGCGGTTTCAATGCGATAAGCAGCTCTACAGGCTGGCCATGAAAGCCACAGTTGAGAGGGAAAAGAACCTCCATCTCAGGCAAACTCTCGTAGACCGCATTATTGTCGAAAATGGCAGGGCAATAGGTGTGGAGGATCATATAGGCGTCTTTTATCGCGGCAGGACTGTCATCATCACAACGGGAACATTTCTAAACGGCCTGATACATATTGGAACCATACACTATCAGGCGGGGAGGGCAGGAGAAACAGCATCTATCCGCCTGGCAGAATCCCTCAGGTCTCTAGGTTTAGAAATGGGGCGTATGAAGACAGGCACTCCTCCGAGGTTGCGTGCGTCAACTATAGATTTTTCGAAGCTGGAACGGCAGGATAGCGATCCCGAACCGGAACCATTTTCCTTCACCACGGAAAAGCTGCGCGAAGAACGCCTTCCTTCGTATTTTTCATATACGACGAAAGAAACACACGGCCTCATTAGGGAAAACATCAGGTCTTCTCCGCTCTATTCAGGCACCATAAAGGGGATCAGCGCACGCTACTGCCCCTCTCTTGAAGACAAGGTCATGCGTTTCTCCGATAAGGAGAGGCATCCGGTTGTTTTAGAATTCGAAGGCCT
>Ga0335081_10018654_pt1 | contig 11218 bp, 9 predicted proteins | sample Lox_Sample_35_FD_206713 | JGI IMG/M metagenome (GOLD analysis project Ga0335081, IMG submission 206713) | Soil microbial communities from Loxahatchee National Wildlife Refuge, Florida, United States - Lox_Sample_3.5 | ecosystem: Environmental > Terrestrial > Soil > Wetlands | place: USA: Florida...
CTCGCGCACAGCCGCACGGCGCCGCCTTCCCGGGCCGGCTGTCCGCTCGGCTCCAGGCCCTCGAGCCGGGCCGCGATGACCCCGGGCACCTGCTGGATCAGCTGGACGATCTCGCTCGCGACGACGCCCTGGCCGAGCTGGCGTGAGCCGAACGCGAACGCCGTGCTGAGGGCCTGCCAGACCTGTGCCAGGACCTGGTCGGCCGGGTAGTTCGCCTGGTCCATCTTGACCGCGGCCGAGAAGGTGAACAGGACCGGCACGTAGGACGCGACGCGCAGCGGGACGTGCGGGTCGCTGCCGAGCCCGATGGCCCCGATGAGCGAGGTGACGACGGGATCGTCGGCGCTCAGCAGCCCGCCGTCCTGGCCGGCCACGGTCAGGAAGACGCCGCGGACGCTGCCGAACCAGGTCCAGCTGGCCAGCGCCTTGCCGATCCCGGCGAAGCCCAGCGCGTAGTTCTGATAGTCCTGCAGGGAGACCACCCGCCCGATCGTCAGCGTGGGCAGCGGCGCGCTGGCCCGGGCCTGGTCGGCGGAGGCGGGGTCGGCGGCGCCGGACGCGGCCCCCGGGTTGGTCACGGATGACAGGCCCTGCGGGCGGTCGAGCGGCTGGCTCAGCTGCCCGGCCCCGACCATGCCCGCGCTGCCGATGCCGGTGCGGTAGACCGCGCGGATGTTGGCCGTCCCGGTCGGCGTCCGGGCACCCTGGATCCCGTTGCCGAACCGCACGACCGTGTGGCCGCTCGCGTCGGTGCCCGTGACGAATACGCGGTCGGCGGGCCCGGCCGTAAGCATGCTGGGGATCTCGGACCACCGCAGGTTGTTCACCCACACCTGCAAGGTCGACTGGGTGCCCGAGGCGCTCGCCGCGGGCAGGTATGTCAGCGGGGCCTGCTTCAGCGTGAACTGCAGGGCGGAATTGGACGCGTCGCCGGAGCCGAGGATCTCCTGGACGGTCTGCCCGTCCGTGGCCAGCACCGCGTTGGCGTTCAGCGTGACCGTGCCGGCGTCGTAGAGGCGTCCGAGCGGCGCGGTCAGGGTGAGGGCGGCCAGGTCGCCCTGCACGGCGACGCTCTGCACGACCGCGGCCTCCCCGGCCACCGGGTCGGCCGGGGCCGAGGGGACCAGCTGGAACGCCCCGGCCGGGACGCTCAGCGTCCCGGCCGCCCCGCTGACGGTCCTCACCGGCCACAGCAGGTTCCCGGTCGCCGGGTCGGTCCCCGGCGGGAAGCTGCCGGTTACGAAGACCTGGCCGGCCGCGGCCTCCGAGCCGCCGGACTGGCGGGCCGGGGTGAAGGTGCCGCCGGACACCTGGATCCGCAGGCACTTGCCGGACAGGCCGACTGGCTGTCCCGGCGCGATCTGCTGGCCGCCGGTCACCGTCACCGACGAGCCCGCCACCGGGGTGAGCATCCCCGGCGGCCGCGGGTAGCTCCCGTCCAGGCTCCAGGCAGTGGCGGGCAGGTCCGCCAGGGTGAGCGGAGCGCTCTGCACGTAGGCGGTGATGTCGGGCGTCTCCTGGACGAACAGGTAGAGGACCTCGTTGAGCGAGAGCGCGGTGTCCCCGGACAGTATCCGGCCCATCGCCAGCGTGAGCCTGGTCGTCTTGGCGGTCAGCGTGTAGTAGTCGGGGCTGCTCTCCGTGGTCGCGGTGACCTGGAAGAAGGAGGTGTACCCGTGGCTGGTCCCGGTCAGGACGATCCACTGCGGAGGCCCGTCGGACGGCTTGGCGGGCGGCGCCAGGCCGGGGTAGGAGGCGTCCAGGTTGACCTGGTCGCTTCCGTCCGTGTAGATGTAGTCCCAGGTCGGCGACGGCGGTGTCGTGCTCGGGTAGCCGGGCACGTGCGGGATGTTCGTCCCGGCCAGCGTCTGCGGGTTCGGCGCCTGCACGCCGTAGAGGGCGGCCTTCTTGCGGAAGATGTACAGGCAGACGTCGCCGGCGCCGTCGCCGGGGCCGAACGAGGCGGACAGGGGCTTATCCCACTGGATCTGCGTCTTTCCCGACGCCGGGTCGGGGGCCACCGCGGTGACGTAGTGCACGTCACCGGGCCCGGTGGCGTTGGGCTGGCCGTTGACGGCCCGGACGAAGAGCAGTGCGTCGCCCGGGCTGGCGCCGGTCGTGGTGCCGGCCACCCAGGTGCTGGTATCCGCGCCGGCCAGCCCCCACGGGACCGTCGTCTGCGCGGGCAGCGCGTTCCAGCCGATGAGCGCATTCAGGTCCGCGGACGTCTCGAATACCTGCGCTGTCTGGCCCGGCCCGGGCACGCTCTGCACCCGGGTGCCCGCCGGGATCAGCATGCCGTCCGGCGACCCGGGCGCGCTGGACAGGGTGAAGGCCAGCACCGCCGAGGCGGTCACGCCGGGCGAGGGCACGTAACCGACCAGCCTGGCCAGCTCGAACACGGAGCGCTGGTCGATGGCGGTCCGCAGGTAGGCCTCGTTCGCCAGGCGCTCCTGGTAGAAGGCCAGGATGTCCAGCGTGACGGCCCAGGCGTCGAGCAGCGCGATGGAGAAGTCCGCGCTGTCGCGGGTCCGCAGCGGGGCCAGCGCCGGGTACGACGAGCCGGACAGGTCGGCCAGCATGCTGGCGTTGAACGTGGCGTGCCGGCCGGCCCGGTACGCGATCGCGGGCAGGGCCGGGCGGTTGGCGATGGCCTCGGGCGTCTCCTGGGTCAGCCCGGAGCAGCAGCCGCACGGCGCCCCGGCCCCGGCCCCGCTCATTTGCCGCCGTCCAGGTGCAGCGTGAACGTGCCGTGGTCGAGGTGGTCCGGGTCGTTGTCGCAGCGCGGGATGTCCAGCCGTCCCATGGTGAGGTAGCCCTGCGCGACGCCGTCTACCCAGGCCGCGTCCATCCGGGTGAACACGGTCACGGTGGCGGACCTGACGCCCGGCACGGCCTGCGCGGCGGCCACCAGCGGGCTGGCGTAGACGGTCTGCCCGAAGCTGAAGTTCGCCGCGTTCAGCAGCCCGCTGCCGCCCCCGCACTGGTCGCCGGTGATGAACACGCGGGTCAGCGCCTGGTACACGTCGCCGGCGAAGTGCGCGGCGTCGACGCAGATCTCCATCTCGATCCGCAGGCCGACGATGACAGCGCCCTCCACCGCGATGTCGGTGCCCATCATCCGCAGCATGTCGAGGTCGGCGGCGGTGCCCGCGACGAGCTGCGGGGTCAGGGTGGTGACCGGCTCGATCGACGCGAACGCCGTGTACCAGCTGCCGGTCCAGCGCAGCGTGCCGCGCGCGGCGGCAACGCCAGGCAGCCGCGCGGCCATCACCCCGTAGTCGGCCTCGGTGACGCAGCGTAGCTGCTGCTCGTAGGCGAACGGCGCGAACTGCCTGATGTGCTGCATGTCCTCGGGATCGGTGCCGCCGGCCGCGGCGAGCGGGTTGGTCACCCCGGTGATGCCGCCCGGCGGCAGCGCGGCACCGGCCGGAAGCACCGCGTGCGCCAGCGCGTCGCGCCCGATGTTCCCCGCGGTCCCGTTGCCGACCCGGTACGTCGCGGTGAAGGCCGCGCCGGCCACCGGAGCGAGGCCGTGCTGGTTGTCGCCGAAGCGCAGGAAGGCCGAGCCGTCGTACTCGATCTCGGGGACGAAGACCTGATCGCTGGCGGCGCTGGAGAGCAGGTCAGGCACCGGTGTCCAGCGGCCGCCGTCCAGCGTGACGGCGGGCGTCGCGCCAGCCGTCCCGGGAGCGAGGAAGGCGGCCGCCGAGGCCGCGCTGCCGTCGTAGGGGACGCTGAACGTCAGCGGCGCCTGGGCCAGGCCCGGGTAGTAGCGCGGCCGCGGGGGCGCGGCCTGGGGCCCGGTACCGCAGTCGCAGCCGGCCCCGGGGTCCGGGGCGGGCGGCGCCGGCGGCACGGTGCCGAGCCCCTCGTCCGTGATCCAGGTGCCGTGGTCGGCGAGCACGATGTTGCCGAGCGCCACGCTGACCCCGGATACCGGCCGGGCGCCGTGCCCGGCGTCGGTCGTCGAGGAGATGCACAGCGGGAACGGCAGCGCGTCGGCGGCCGCCCAGCTGATCCGCGTGACCTGCTGATCGGGGAAGACCGGATCGGCCAGCGGACGGCCCAGGTAGTCGGTGGTGGTGGCGCTGGTGAGCTGGACCGCGCAGCGATGAGCCGGGTCGGCGTCCTCGGCGGCCCCGGTCAGCGGCCCGAGAACCTCCTGGAAGATCAGCATGCTGCCGGGCCCGAGCATCCCGAACGAGCCCGCCAGGGTGGCCTCGGTGGCGCCGGCCGGCAGGCAGCAGCATGCGTCTCGCCAGGTGTAGAAGTCGATCTGGTTGAGCTCGGGCCGCAGGCTGGCGTCCCGCATGCTCATGAAGACGGGCTGAGGGCCGGCCGCCAGCTGCTCCGCCACGGTGCCGCCGCCCTGGGCCGCCGGGGGCAGGCCGGGCACGCTGGTGTAGAACAGGGTGCCCGCGGGCAGCGGCAGGCCGGCGCTGAGGTTCGGGTCGACGCCGACGCTGACCAGGGCCCGGGCGTTGCAGCCCTCGCCGATCTGGTAGCCGACCAGGCGGGCATGCCGCCGCAGCGAGATGCGGCTTCGCGCGGTGCCGAGATAGGCCTCGGTGCCGACCGCGTCCTGCTGGTAGCTGAGGTGATCGGCGGCGTAGGCGAGCACCTCGGTGATCGCGATGCCCAGGTCGGCGGCATGCCGTTCGGTCCAGCCGGGCGTGAGTACCGCCAGCCGGTCCAGCATGACCTGCAGGAAGCCGGTGTAGTCCTTGGCCAGGTAGTTGATGTCCGGCGGGCTGGCCGGCCCGGGCGGGCAGCAGGTGACCGGCTGGCAGTCAGCCGGCGAGGGACAGCCGGCCTTGAAGGAGAACTCGACGCTGGCCAGCTGCGGGTCGATCCCGTCCGGCGGATCGGCGATGCCGGGCCCGGCCACCAGCGCGAAGGTGTACACGGAGAAGTCGCCGGTCTGGGCCAGGCCGACGGTGACGACGTTCGGGTCGGTGTCCGTGGCCGGGGACACCGACACCACCGGTACCGGGGCGCCGCCGGTGATGCTGATGAGGTCCGGGGTGAGGCCGAGCGAACGGGCGTCGTTGACGAAGGTGACGGCCAGCTCGGTCCCGCAGCCCGGGCTGCCGGGCACCTCGAGGTAGTCGATGCCGTTCAGGCCCGCCCGGTCCAGGACGGCATCGCGGCGGTTCTCCTGGGCGCAGAAGTAGATCATGAGCCGGCGCTCCCGTAGACGAACTGCCGCGTCTGCTGCTGCTGCGACTGGAGCAGCATGTACACCACGGTGACCTGCAGGACGGACTCCTGGGCGGTCACCGTGATCGACTGCACGCGGATCACGTCGGACAGCCACTGCTGGAGCCCGGCCTGGATGATCTGCTGCTGCGCGCTGGCGAGCACGTCGCTGTTGGGCGCGAACACCAGCTGCGCGGTGCCGCTGCCGAAGGTGGGGCGGTTCACCCGCTCCCCGGGCGAGGTGAACAGGATCTGCTCGATCATGTCGCCGATGTGGGTGAGCGGGTCGGTCTGGGCGGTGTGGCCGGTCGCGTCGAACGCGTAGGGGAAGGCGATGTTCATGCCGCGGCCACCCGGACCTGCGTGACCACGGGCAGCAGCGGGGTGCCGGGCGGGGCGCAGACCGCCGCGCCGCCCTGGCTGACCAGCGGCTGTCCGTAGGAGGTCACCCGGGTCGTCCCGGCGACCCACTGGCCGGTGACGCACGGCGGTATCCCGGACGGCGGCACGCCGGGGCAGCCCGCGACCGTCCACGGGTCGGTGATCACCGACGCGGGGGCGCCGTCCAGCGAGACGGCCGGGCTCGGCACGGTGGCCATGGCCTGCCCGCCGTGGGCGCACATGACCGTGGCGCCCTGCTCGATCAGGTAGCCGGGCATGGTCAGATCACCTCCAGGGCGCCCTCGTTGACGGTGACGGCGGGCCCGGTCATGGTGATGGTCGCGCCCTGGCCGTTGCTGATCGTGATCCCGGCGTCGGACACGGAGATGAGCGCGCCCGTCGACGACTTGAGCAGGATCCCCCCGGCCGGGCCCGGGGTGTCGCTGATCAGCAGCGTGTTCATGCTGACCGTCTGGACGACGATCTGCTGCAGGCCGGGCGTGCCGGCCAGGGCGAGCGCCGGGACGTCGGCCGCCGTAGGCCAGAAGCAGCCGGTCCAGACGGGATAATCTGGGTTGCCCTGCTCGAACTCCACCCATACCGCCGAACCGATCTCGGGCACCGCGTAGAACCCCGACTGGATTCCGGCGAACGGCAGGCAGGGCAGTGCCCACGACGAGGGCAGGATGTTGGACACGTCGGGGACCTGCACCATCAGGCGCCCCGTCTGCATCGGGTCGATATTGTCGATGACGGTGCCGCGGTACTTGCCGTAGTACTTCTCCGCGTCGCTCATGGCATCCTCTCTCGGTCCGCTCAGTACGGCAGGGCCGGCACCAGCGGCAGGTCGGCGATGAGGGCGTTGCGCTTGAGGACGAAGTCCTGCTTGTACTCGCCGGGCTTGAGTTTGTGCGTCACGCTGTCGACGTAGTGCAGGCCGTCGTAGGCCACGCCCGCGCCGCGCACGCCGACCAGGCTGCGCGCCCGCAGGATCTGCCCATAGCGGTCGACGTCCAGGCTCCCGGTCCCGGTGACGACGTCGGCGGTGCGGACCGCCTCGGCCATCCCGAGCATCAGCGCCTCGGCCGGGGACCGCTTGGCCGTGTCGGTCAGCTGCCTGACCTGCTGCGGCACCGGGACCAGGGCGCCCAGCGGCGGGTTGAACGGCGTGACCGGCGGGATCGGCACGGGTATGGTCACGCCGCTGAAGGCGTCCTGGATGTAAACCACCGGGGTGACCGAGGACTGCGGCTGGTAGCGGAAGGACAGGCTCTCCACGTTGGTCCAGGCGTCCATGTTCACGTTGAGCGCCGGCTGCGGGACCCCGATCCTGACCTGCGGCCCCCAGTACGCCCGGCTCGTGCCGGGGGCCGGGCCCGGCGCCACGTAGAACACGTAGCCCGCGTCCTTGGCGAGTTGCTGTATGTAGGCCAGGTCGGTGCCCTGCTGCACCGGGATCCGCTGCACGGGCACCGGGATGTCGGGCACCGGCACCGGCACCACCTCGGGGATGACGCCGAACGCGGCGTACTTGGCCAGGATGGCCAGCACCCGCAGGTCCGGGCTGGTGCCGGGGTACGGCAGGCCGGACAGATCCACCAGGCCCATCAGCGCGGACAGGTCGTGGCCGCTGACGACCAGCTTCGAGGATCCGCTGGTCGCGCCGGGCACGACCTCATGGTGCTCGATGACGCCGTCCATGACCGCCTGCGGGAGCCCGCCGAACGTGACGACGAGGATGACCCGCAGGACCGGGATCGCAGCCCCGGACGCCAGCAGCAGCAGGGTCTGCAGGACGGAGTCGTCCGCCAGGGTGAAGGTCAGCTGGAAGCCGCTGGCGCCGGTGGCGGACTCCGTTATCTCGGCCGACACGAACGCGTCGGTCACGGGCTTGGGGACCGGGATGGCCTCGACCGGGCCGGCCAGCAGCGTCAGGTACAGCGGGCTAGCCATTGCGGGCCCCGGGGGAGATCCCCGACGCGACCGGGATCAGGATCGTCCGCCCCGCCTGCGCGGTCAGCTCATCGGGATCGGTCGCGCCGTTGGCGTCGCAGACCATCCAGTACAGCTCCGGGTCGCCGAGGAACTGGCTGGCCAGGTTGTCGAGGCGGTCGCCGTCCACGATGACGTAGGACCGGGTGGCGGTGTAGGTGGCCGCCTGGGGGATGATCCGCCGGGCCAGGTACCTGACCGGCGTGCCGTCCGGCAGCGTGAGCTGCTCGGTCGGCGCGCCGTAGTACCGGCTGCCCGGACTGGTCGGGGCACCGGTCCCGGCGGCCGAGGTGATCAGCGCCGCGAGCGAGGGGTCCACAGGGATGCCGCCTTTCCTCAGGCCTGCCCGGCCATGGTTTCCTTGGCCAGCTGGTAGGTCAGGTAGAGCGCGCCGGCGGGCGTCAGGAAGCCCACGTCGCTGACACTCAGTACCCGCATGCTCAGCGAGACCTTGGCGCGGATCGGGTTGAGCTGCGGGTCGAAGAACTCCTCGGTGATCTCGATGTCGGTGATGCGCACCGGCGTTATCCGCTGCTGGCTCCACGCGAACACGGTCAGCGCCGAGCTCATCGGCACTATCTCGATGGTGCCGGCCAGGGACAGCGCCTCGTTGGCGAGCAGCACGCTGCTCGCCGGATACACCAGCAGCTCGAGCGCTGACAGCTGCGGCTGGATGCCGAGGCTGGTGGCCACCGGATCGGCCGCGGCCAGCTGGTCGGTCGCGTCGATCTCGACGTCGCACTTGAGGGTCTCCACCGGCGGGCCCTTGAGCCGCAGGATCTCGCTGCGGTCCGGCTCCTCGCCCACCGCCTGGGGCTTGAGCGACCGAGTCAGGGTGTCCGGGTTGTACTGCAGCATGATCGTGCTCAGCGGGACGCCAGTCGTCGGGTTGAGCGAGATGATCGCCCCCTGCCGGACCAGCGGCGACACGTTAGGCATGGGGCCCTCCCGGCTGGGTCGGCGGCGGCCCTGCCAGCGCGGCGAACAGCCGGGCCGCGATGCGCTCGGCGGCTTCCTCCGGCGACGCGCCGGCCCGCAGCACTCCGGCGTCCAGGTGCCCGATCCGCCGGTCTCCCGCCGCGGGCCAGCGGCCGCCACCGTCGGCCGCCAGCCCGGCCAGGCGGGCCTGGAGCGAGCTGACGAACCGGGCGCGCTGCCCGGAGGAGTAGCCGGGCAGCGTGAGCCGGCCGATGTCGAAGTGAACCGACTGAGGAACCCCGGCTGGCTGGCTCACGTCAGGCCCCGCGTCTCCGCCGCGGTAAGCGGCTTTTCGAGCTTGGCGTACTCGGTGCGCGCCGCGGCCAGCACGTGCCTGGCCTCGACCACCATGGCGTCGTCGGCGGCGAGGAAGGCGGCGTGGGTGGCGATGTTGCGGATGACTCCCCCCGCCACGTTCAGCTGGGCGAGCTTGTCGAAGTCCAGCCCGGCCAGCGGGGTCGGGGCGGGGAAGACGCCCCGCCAGATGGCCGCCCGGGCGGCCGCGTCGGGGAACGGGAACTGCACGATGAAGCGGATCCGGCGCAGGAACGCGGGATCGATCGCGTGCTGCATGTTCGTGGTCAAGATAGCGACGCCGCGGTAGGACTCCATCTGCTGGAGCAGGTAACTGATCTCCAGGTTGGCGTAACGGTCGTGGCTGTCGCGCACCTCGCTTCTCTTCCCGAACAGCGCGTCGGCCTCGTCGAAGAGCAGGATCGCGCCGCTCTGCTCGGCGCCGTCGAAGATCCCCCGCAGGTTCTTCTCGGTCTCCCCGATGTACTTGCTCACCACCGAGGCGAGGTCGACCTTGTACAGGTCGAGGTCGAGCTCGGCGGCGAGGATCTCCGCGGCCATCGTCTTCCCGGTGCCGCTGCAGCCGGCGAACAGCGCGGTCAGGCCCAGGCCGCGCGCGTGCTTGGCCGCGAACCCCCACCGGTCGTTGACGACGGCGCGCTGGCGCAGGTGGATGGCGATCTGCCGCAGCGTCTCGACCTGGGAACCGGGCAGGATCAGGTCGGCCCAGCCGGCCCGGGCCTCGACCCGCTGGGCGAGGCTGTCCAGCGGCCCGCGGGCGTGCTCGCGGCAGACGCGCCAGCCCACCGGGCCGGGGTCGGCGTCCTCGTCGGCGCTGGCCGCGTCAAGCACGGCGGCGGCCGACTGGCGGATCGCGGGCTCGTCGAAGCCGAAGTACTCGGCCATCCGGTCTAGGTACCCGTCCATCCGCTGGGCCAGCGGGCCGAGGTTCCTGGCCCAGGCGTTCCTGCGTTCGGCCGCCGTCATGGCGGGCAGGTGCAGCCGCAGGCCGTCGAGCCGTTCGGCCGGGGTACCCGGCCGGACCTCGACCGCCACCGGTGCCTCGGTGGCCGCGAGCCAGGCGGAAAGCAGCCGGACGCTGTCGCAATCCTCGGTCCGCAGGTAGAGCGCGGCGCCGGTCAGCGCGGCTTCCCGCGTCCATAGCCGGGCGAGCTGCTCGCGTTCGGCCGGCGCCGCCGGGATGTCGTTCGCGTCCAGGGCGTATGGCGCCAGGCCGGTGCGCAGGCAGATCCCGGCGAAGGCGGCCTCACGCACGGACCGGTGCCTGCCGATCAGCAGGAGCGGCTCGCGCCCGGCCTCGGGCCGCTCCCAGTGCCGGGCGCCGGCCAGCAGCTGAGGGGAGACGTCGGCTTCCGGCGGCCAGGGCCGGGCCGGGCCGGGGCGGGCCAGCCCGCTCAGCCGCTCGTCCACCGCGGGCACTCCGAGCAGGAACATCAAGATCCGCTCGTCCAGCTGCAGCGCGGCGTTCAGCAGGCCGCCCGGGTCCAGGTCGACCAGGTGCCAGTAGCGCAGCGGCCGTGCCGCGCTCACGGCGCTCCAGTGCGGGTCGTCAAGCACGGTCAGGGCGAGCCCGAACGTGGGTATGCCGCGGCTGTCCCCCCGGGCGGCGCAGGCGGCGGCGAACCGGCCCTCCAGGGCGTGGCCGGCACAGAGCACGAGCAGGTCGCGCTCGAAGGAGCTGAGCCCGAACAACGCGCACAGCCGTTCGAGCGGGTGCCACGGCTCGTCGGCCCCGGCCTGCGGCTGGGTCGGCGCCCCGGACGGAGCGCCGTCCTCCGCCGGCCCGGCCAGGGCCCGGTAGACGCGGTCGAGCGCGCCAGCCATGGATTCGGGGACCGCGTCGCGGCCGGGCCCGGCGGTCACGGGCCCACCTGCACTTGCGGAAGGAACTGCCCGCCGGACAGGGTGAGCGGGCTCTGCGCGCCGTCGATCTCCACTCGGACCGGATACGACCTGGCCGGGAGGCCGGCCGGCACCGGGAAGGCCAGGGTCGCCGAGGACGCGGGCCCGGAGGCGGGGCGCTCGCCGATCGGGATGGCCTGGTCGCCGAGGTACAGCGTCGCCTGCTGCGTGCGGCCGACCGCCGGGGACAGCGTCAGGGTCAGCGGCGTGCCCGGCGTCGCCTGCGGCACCGGGGGCTGGATCACCGGGGTCAGCTGGAACGGCGCCGGGCTGGAGCTGAAGCCCTGGTGCGGGTCCGGTGACCGGGGGAAGCTGACCATCCGCTGGACGCGCACCATCCGGGTGCCGGCCATCAGCCCCGGCGGCAGCGTGACGCGGATCAGGTTGCCCCGGACGGTATCCGCGGGTACGGCCGCGCCGGAGTCGAAGGACACCACGGTGTCGGCCG
>Ga0335081_10018656_pt1 | contig 11218 bp, 12 predicted proteins | sample Lox_Sample_35_FD_206713 | JGI IMG/M metagenome (GOLD analysis project Ga0335081, IMG submission 206713) | Soil microbial communities from Loxahatchee National Wildlife Refuge, Florida, United States - Lox_Sample_3.5 | ecosystem: Environmental > Terrestrial > Soil > Wetlands | place: USA...
TGTCCTTTCTTATGTGTTGAAGCAGGTTGGTGAAACTGCTTTGTCCACTCTTCCAATGTTTTGGGATACCTCCCTGTTTAAGATTAAACGAAGTAAGCTGTAGAGTGCATGGGAGGCAACATTTGTTAAGCCTCTGACTTTGTTGATGAACATGTTGGCCAGCTATCCTAAAAAAAGCCAGCTAATGCTGCCGGTTAGCATAAGGCACATAGTTAGGCTAAAGGAAAAAAATAGTTAGAAAAAAGGATACTGTATTAATTAAAAAACAGAACGTTATGGTTTAAGTAAACAGTCTACTTAAACAGTTATGAACAAAAAAAATCTAATCAACCAGAAACAGTTTACTAAGTTATCATAAAGATGAGTATTAAATCTGAATAGCGTAGAAATAAGCTAAAAACTACAGAAGCACAGTTACAAGGCTTAAAGTTGTTTAATTTGTCGCAAAAACAAAGCTTTCGAGACGTAAGCGTATTTTTTTTAAAAAAAACAAAAAAAGAAAAGATGGAGACGGAGTGGCGTTGCTTAAAGTGGAAAGCGCCCTCTATGGTGTCTGCCAATATCCAGTCCACGGCGCCGTGTACAAATTGGGGGAAGCCACATCAATAACTTGTCTAGCGTATGCACCTATGCCGTAAACAATTATGTGTGACGAAACGGCTGTCCACCCTGGATAACCAGTTATTCCAGTTGTTCCACCCAAGAGGTCTCCTGTAGAGAGAACAGGGTGGTCGAATCCGACAAATGCAGGCGCGCTTGATATAGTCCACACTTCATAAAACGTGTATGAACCCATGTTAGTTACTATGTTATAGGTTCCCCAGCAAGTATCAACGTAACTTACAATTGCAAACGGGGTGGATGGAAGATTTGTATAGCCATAAGTGCCTTGGTAGAGGGCAAGTGTGCCCGAAAGCTTAGCGTATAGCAAATACTCGATGTGGTTATTCACCACATATTTAACGGTAGTGTAGTCAGTGACAGAAGTTACTATAACAGCTGTGATGGGCGTTTTAGTCGGCTGTGGAATTAAACATGCCTTTACGCATGAAGCCATCGATAGCAGCATAAGCAAAGCTAAAACTGGAACAAGAATTTTAACTACAATTTTCCTCACTTTTTTCACCTCCTCCACATGAGTTATCTATAGATCCTGTTTAATCCATATTTGATTCACTTATGAGCTAAATTTGAAAACATCTTTGCATTATAAAAAATTTGCGTGGAGCGTTTATGTCAAAAACCGTAACGCTCCTCTTAGTTTGAACCGTACGTTTAGCGTGCAATTTAGAAAAATCCATAAATAACAGCAGTTATATAAGAAAAGCTTCAAGCCGCGTTTCAATGACTAAGAACAACAACCAAGAAAACTACGTAACTCTAAAGGTTCCAAAGGCATTGGCAGACGAAATCGACCAGCTAATCGAATCAGGAACACTTGGCTACAGAAGCCGAGCCGAAATGGTAAACGACGCCATAAGACATAGAATAGAAGAACTTAGGGCAAACAACTCCACAAGTCGCAATCACTCACATAGCCAATAAACACAGTCTATCCATATGCGAGAAGTTAAAAAGGAAAAAAGCTTCTAACCAATTCAAGAACAAAGCTGATAATGCAATCGGCTAGGTGACCTCGAAGAGGCGATCAGCGGCTATGATAAGGCTCTTGAAATAAATCCTGGGATGCCGATGTGTGGTACAATAAAGGGCTAACTTTGGAAAAATTAGAAAATTTTCAAGGCGCAATAAATTGCTTTAGAACAGTTCTGGAATTGAACCCTCATGATGCTGGAGCTTGGTACACCAAAGCGTGTGACGAGGACAAACTCAAGCAGAAAACCCAAGCTCTTAACGCTCTTACAACAAGTTTCTAGAGTTCACACATAAAAAAGACTCAAGCGATGCAAAGTACACAAAAAAAGAGTACAGGAATTAATTTAAACGATCCCAATAACGCTTATTTTTTAACGGATTCGAGCGCGCTCTCGAGGTTAAAGGAAAATTGGAATTTGCGAATCTTGGAACCCAATATTTTTTCGTTCCCAACGTACTTTGCAAACAAAAGAGCTTCTTCTCTAATCATTGCATCAATAGTCTGCCGCCCCGATCATGTTTCGGAGGAGAATCGAGAGGATTATGTCAATCACGCAATACAATGCTAATAACAAGAAATAACATCTTTGGCTATTCTGTTCACGACAGATTGATCATTGTAATCGCTTTTTAAGTCTATTGTTATGTCAGCGTATTTTCTGTAAAGAGGCAGTCTTTCGTCAAAAAGTTTCTCAAGCCCCATTTCTAAGCCTACAATTCCTCTTTTAGAAAAGTTTGAAGTACGTTTTTTGATCTCTTCAAGAGTTGCGCTGAGGAAAACTATTTTCGATATGCTTTTCAGGAAATCCATAGCCTTCCCAGAATAGATGGAACTCCCTCCGGGAGATATCACCGAATTTTCTATTCTGCCTATGCCCAGTATGGCTTTCTCTTCTATCTTTAGGAACTCTTCATTGCCCAACTCGTCGATCATTTGCTGCAGCTTCTTCCCGCTGCACGTCTCAATTATTTCGTCGATGTCTATGAAGTTGTAGCCCACTTTGTCCGCGAGCTCCCTGCCTATACGGCTTTTTCCAACGCCAGACATCCCTATGAGGGTTATATTCATAAATATCACTCGGTTAGAAAACAATATAAGATTTTTACTTGTGTTTAGATTACGAAGCCTTCTTGTTAGTGTTGCATGGAAGCTCATTCCCAATGTTTGGACTACTCTTGCACGACATCGCCGATCTTTCTTGAAAAGCTCTTCGAAATCCTTAAACAAACTCCATAGCATGGCTTGGTAGAAAGGAATATGTGATTTGTATTGTAAAGATGGGAAGTAATGACGTGCGTTATAGGTAGGGCAATATCCTTAAGAATTACTTTTCACAACAGTATTACTAATGTGTTAGACTTGAACGAAGTTGTCTCCGTTACGAAGAAAGGCCAAGCGACTATACCTAAGCGACTTAGGACAAAATACCACATTAAAGACAAGGTAATCTTCGAAGAAAACGAATGCGGCCTCCTCTTAAAGGCAGTGCCTACCCCCGATGAGTTGTTTGGCTCCTACAAGCAATTCGCCAAAGGCAAGACAGCCCAGCAGTTGCTCAAGGAAGCCCGAAAAGAAGAGTTTGCAAAAGACAGCGAGCTGATGAAACATGCCAGAACATCTAACATTTGATTCCGAACCTATCTTAGCCTTCTTTCTAGGCGAAACAGGCGGCGAAATCATCAGCGATTGCCTAGCTAAGATTCAACGAAAAGAAATAGACGGCTTCATAAATGTGATTAACCTAGCCGAAGTCTACTACATTTTATATCGCTTAAACCCTTCGCAGGCTGATGATACTTGCCGAGATCTAATCCATCTCGGCATGACCATTCTACCAGTGGAAGACGATGAATTATGGCGCAATGCAGCTAAAATCAAGGCCCAACATTCGCTGTCTTTAGCCGATGCATTTGCCGTGGCAACTGCTGAAAAACAAAAATCTACACTTGTCGTTGGTAGCGATAAGGAGTTTGATGGACTGACCCTGAAGCTTCTTAAAATAAGAGAATAATTGAGGCTAACAGAATCTAACTAAGAGAATCCAAGAATTATCGCAATATAACAAGAAAGTTAAACAAAAAGGCTCATATCATTTGTTTAGCGACTTCACCAAAAAAGCCCATTTCTAAAGGCTTATATGTTTATTTTTGTTTTCTTCTATCCTAGAAATCGAGTTATTTTGTTATTAACCGAGTGAACGTTATGGGGAAAGCTATTCTTGTTGTGGGCGCAACGGGTCATCAGGGCGGAGCAGTTGTTGAGGCGTTGCTTAGAACAGATTTCCCTGTGCGTGCATTGGTTCGCAACATGGGCAGCGATGAGGCGCAGGCTCTGAGGAAGCGCGGAGTGGATATGGTTCTTGCAGATCTGGATGATTATGGTAGTCTCATTCATTCGATGGATGGGACGTATGGCGTTTTCAGTATGCTGAATTTTATGGATGCAGGTGTCCAAAAGGAGGAAGAGCGAGGAAAACGCGTTGCTGACGCTGCAAAAGAAGCGGCGGTGCAGCATTTCATTTACTCTTCTGTTGGAGGCGCCGAACGGAACACTGGAATTCCTCACTTTGAAAGCAAGTGGCATGTTGAGCAGCATATCCGAGAAATTGATTTGCCCTACAGTATTGTTCGTCCTACAACTTTTATGACGAATTTGATGGAGTCGCCTGCGAACATGCGTTTTGGCATGTTTTCAAGGATGCGAGGCGAAAACATGAAGCCCCTCCAGATGATTGCGGTGCAGGATATTGGCAAATGGGTTGCACACATGTTTTTGAATCATGAGAGGTTTCTGGGTAAAGCGGTGGAAATTGCGGGTGATGAGGTTGACTTCACCAAAATGATGAATGCCTACAGGAAAGTATATGGGAAAACACCTATGGATCTCCAACCGCCGCCTCAACCTGCTACATCGGCTCCTTCAACCTTCGTTTCCGGCGACTTTGAAAAAATGATCGATTGGATAAACAGCTATGGGTACAAAGCGGATTTAGAGATGAACCGCAGAGAAATCCCGGATTTGTTGACGTATGAACAGTTTATAGCTCTAAAGAAGCCACTTTGATGCGTGAGTGAAGGGTGTTTCTGGGCTTCGCGCCGGTTTATTTTATGCTGGTTCAATTATGACTTCTATGATGCGGTTTTCTAATGTTTGCCTGTCTTCTTTTATCAATGAAATTGACACGGGTGGAACTGTGATGTGCCCGTCTTTTCGCATTTTGCCGAAAAAGCTGTCCTTATTGCCCAATGTGTCGGCTAGGGTGATTGTGACTTTTAAGATTTGAGTTGGTTCAAGCTTGAACTGGCCACGTATAACTCTTGGGACACTTATGCGGTTGCTCTTGCGTAGAGGTGTTTTGAAGGTTACTGTTTGATCCAGAGGCATGTTAAATTGATCTCCGTTTGACTTTTCTAGCTTATTATAGCGTTTTCTAGCTTACTTTAGCTTAATATAGCTTATTATAGCGCAATTTAGCTTTTTCTAGCTTACAGTTGCAACTGGTTCAGTCACTGTTTCAAAAAAGCAACCCAAAACACAAAGAACTTTTTTTCAACCGAACTCTTTCTCCATTCCGATCTTGCCTCTAAAAGGCTCCTTTTAGTTCTGAGGATTGTCTAATAATGTCTAATTTTGTCTAAAATTGTCAAATTGTGTCAAATTATGTCAAATTATGTCAAATAAAGACTCAACCTACAACTGGTTCAAGCCCCAATCCAAGAAACCAACCCAAAACACAAACAAAAAAATCTGCCGTAAATTCCCACAGTTTGAAACCCTACATTCCGCTTTTCTAATCACAGTAACGTTTATAGCAGTCTAACATGGGTAAGATGCAACGAAAAATCTATAATGTGAAAAGGATGGATTTTGGCAATGAATGTGACAAAAGTTATGGAGTTGATGGGGGAACTCGGCGTATTCGAAGTTACTTGGGAAACTGCGCAGGGCGGTGCTGTTTCTGAAATTGTTTTTGTTGCGACTGACGTAGATTACGCATCGAAGAATAGGGGTTTCCTGGGTTACGTTCTTGAGCAAAATGGAGAGAGCGGCAAAGTTCACTGGAAAGAACACTCTGAGAAGTGTCGGATGGATTGCCAAGCCTACCGATTCACGTATAACGAGAAGCTGCACGGTACGCCAATAAGAAACGAGGAAGTCATCAAAACAATCGGCGTGACCAAATATAGCATACTGAAACGCAAAATGCAAGCTTTAAAAGATCTATACAACGCAGAAATCGACCTACAAAAGCTTCTGCAAGAAACCAAACAGAACACTCCAACAAAAACCTCAGAAACAGTTTCCGAAGCTAAAGATTCTGTTGACCAGAAAGGCAAAAGCGACTCCTTGAAGTTACCGTTCAGTTGGAAAAAGAAATTGGAGGATAACAACGAGCGAGTTAAGCTCTTAGTAGATGACTTGATGCTTTCTATCGCAAACGAGTTTTCTGACTTAACTACTCAACCAAGGGGAGATGACTTTCAGTTATTCAGGGGGCATACAGGATCGAAGTACAGGTTTGCAGTGCTAACGCTTCGCAAAGATGGAGTATCCGTCAGGTTAAGAGTAAATGTTAGATCACTTATTGATCCTCAAAAGTGGATTACAGAAAAAACTTACAAATGGTATTTCAACGATGGAAATGGAGAAGAGAAAGAAATTAAGATTACACAACAAGACCAAATCTGCTATGCAATGGAACTGTTAAAGCAATCATACGCATTGGCAAAATAACAATCAATAGTATCAAACATGTGCTGTTGGCTAAGATTAGACGAGTTTTTTCTCCCGGTTTTCTTCAGTGCAACCGGTAGCAACGCAGTAGCAGCTAAAGTAAGGACGGCAACAGGAATTGATAGCAGCTGTAACGTGATCGATCCGTTGTCTTGAAGGTTAAGTTTTGCAAGCCAAACGGTATTGTTTTCTGAACCTACCATGACGTATCCGCCGCCTTTCACGGATATAATGGAGTTGTAGTTTGCCTCCAACCCCCATGGCAGCGTGACTCCTGGGAGGCTCATGGTCCAAAGTTCTTTGCCGGCTTGATCAGTCATCATTAATCCAGGAAGTGTAAGGTTTGAAATAGTCAAAAGCAAGTAGCCTCCGTTTGAGGTTTCAACTGCCCCCGTTATTGAGCTGCCTTTGGCACCGTACGTTTGGTTCCACTTCATAATGCCTGCAGCATCAGTTTTTACAATCCATGCACATTTGTCCCATAGATAACCGAACATTAAGTAGCCCCCGTCTTGCGTAGCTATTGCCCCGTTGCATTCAGGCTGGATGAAATAGCCTTCGCCCCCGTAAGTTGTATTCCAAACCACGTTGCCAGCGGCATTCATTTTGGTGAGTGAGAAGAAGCCCTGATTGGGAACAAAGGAGTAAGGTGTGCAAGATAAAATGTATCCGCCGTCAGACGTTTGAATAAGACTGGAGGGGCAATCGGCTACTTTGCCTTGAAGCGTTTCGTTCCACTCCATGTTTCCCAACGAATCAGTTTTGAAAAACCAAATCCAGCCTAAACTTTCCACAGCATTCTCTCCAAAGTCCGCAGCGGCGAAACCTCCGTCATGTGTTTGGATAATCGCCATGAAATAATTTACCTTAGCCCCTGAAGTGAACATTTGAGTCCATTGAATGTTGCCTCTCGAATCGGTTTTCACCAGCGTACACGCATTATTCACAAGTCCAGCCAATAGGAAGCCGCCGTCGCTTGTAGGCAAGAGACGGGTAAGATTTGTTACGTCTTGACCTATTCTAATCGTCTGCATCCACAAAAGATGATTTGAAGTATCAAGTTTAACCAAGAAAGTGCAGGTTTGGTTAGAAGTATTCAAAACTAGGCTTCCGTCGGAAAGCTGAAAAACCGAGTAACCCACCTCGCCGGGTAAATTAGACTTCAACGCAACAGGTGAAGACAACGAGCCTGACCCTTTCGCTTCTGTGGCGGCAAACGCAACTCCTGACAAAGCCGAAATCAACAGCACTGTTACCAAAAACGCCGAAAACACATTTCTCAGGGTGGGCTTATCCGCAAACATCATTATCGCCTCATGTCCATGTTAGCCTAGCCTAAAGCTGGTTTCGATGAATATTAGTCTAATCTTGGAACATATCTGTTCCACGGCTGGAACAGGTTCACTTGAACAGCATCCTCTAGGGAAATGTCTTCTGTTTTGCGTCCGACAAAGGTTTGCGCGGCATGTGACGACCGGCGTTTGAGAAATTTATTTTCAATAAAGCAGGTAAGGTTTATTCTCATAGATGCTGTTGGCGGCGTGGTCAGTTTACTCAGATGGCTATGGCTAGCAGGTGCAAGTTCGAAAAATCGTGGAACGTGCAGTTGTAAACAGGATGGTTTGACCGCTAAGAATTCAACAGGCCGTGTAAATCATTAAGTGTTCGGTACAGTGATCGATTCTTAATTTATGACTCTTAACGTAATCTTCCAACTCGTTAAGACCTGTTTCTTTAGTTGAAAATGTGTCAGCAAAAACTACGTAGCCTTCTGTTTCTGTGTCAAAAATGCCCCATTCAACAAAGCCTTTGAATATTCTTGGACGATAAATGGGGAATTTCTTTGATAACTCTAAGGCTTCAGCAAAATCCATCGGAATTAACCTTTAACTCAAATGGTGTGTTAAATTAAATACTTAAACTATTGTGGCTACAAAAAGCAACAATAAGTGACATTCTTCAATTGCATCGTCAATTAACAAAATTTATATATTAAGAGTTGAGTTACAATACTGTAGTTGGCGCCGACATGACTAAGACCAACAAAAAGAAACGCAGCAAACTCGCAATAGCTCTATTATCGCCCATACTAGTTATCGTTTTCGCAGTCGGATGGATCTTTTATATTTTAGGACAGCACTCAGAACAGCCGAAAACAATGGGCGCGCGAAAACCAGTCGCCAAATCACCATCAAAACAAAATGAAATCGAGCTAATGGTTATTCCACCGAAAGAGGAAGAAGTAATAGAAAAATAGCGCTATTTATCCAAACCCTTGGTTAAACACAAGCAAGTAGCTTTCGAGCCGAGAATAAAACGCGTTGATAATGGCAAAAGCTTTGGTTTCATTTTCTTAAAACTGTTTTTTTCCGAACGTTCTTAGCGCTTGCTTTCCTGATATACATGCGTGTTGCCAAGCAAGCAATAGTAATTCTTTTAAGGACTATGGGATATTCTTGTATGCTATTCGACAAGGAGATAAAGTGTTGGCTTCAGGTTCAGGGGCAAAAATAGTTTTAACGGCGTCGGCTACAGAAATGAGTGACTTTTACAATAATCCTTTCATAGCGTTTACGGCGGGGTTTGCAAGAGGCCCCTTCCCTCTCACACTTGTCAGAAAAACCCTGTATCCTCCAGTAGACCGGAAACCTGACGGAAGAGCAAGATTCGCTCCTTACGGCTTAAGAAAAGTAGAAGCGATGCTCCTGGAAAACGGGTTCACAGAAAAAGAAGTAGTTGTCGTTCACCCAGATGATTTAGAAGATTTTGTAGGTCCAGAAACGAAGGTTGTCGGCATATCTTCCATGGATCCAACAGGCATGGGCTATGTAAGCAAAACGTACTCTTCAATAATCGGCGGCGGCGAACCCATGAACGCCGTTGAATTCCAGAAACTAGTCACCCACCCAAGCATCAAGAAGTATAGGCCGAAAATCATCGTCGGAGGCTTTGGCGCTTGGCAATTGGAACGCAAACACGTATCCGACAGTTACGGCGTCGACTGCGTGCTGCTCGGCGGAAGACCCGAACCTATTGTTGGCATCTTCAAAAAAGCAGTTAACGATAAACCCCTTCCTCGCATTGTTAAAGCTGACGAATCAATTAGCAACTGGAACTACAACGCCATAATGCCCCTAGCTAAGCATGCAGGTATTCATGGTGCGGTGGAAATTTCAAAGGGTTGCGGCAGAAACTGCCAGTTCTGCACACCTACGATGCAGCATAAGATCGATGTTCCGTTTGAAAAAATCATGCATGAGGTCGCATTGACCACCGCAGAGGGTAGCGACCACATAACCCTTGTCACTGAGGACTTGTTCCTTTACGGAGCAGATAAGGATTTCGTGCCGAACAAAGATGCCGTCGTAAATCTAGTAAAGAACGTTGCCAAGTACCCTGGAGTTAAGAGCATTCAAGCCTCGCATATGTCTTTGGCGCCGGCAGTTAATAATCCCCAAATGATTAAGGAACTTGCGGAAGTCCTCATTGATCGCAGCTGGTATTCCTTCGGCAAAAAAGCGATCATCACGGCCGAAACTGGGATTGAAACTGGCAGCACACGCTTGATGAGGAAGTACATGGCGGGCAAGATGCTGCCGTATAAGCCTGAGCAATGGCAGGAAATTGTTGAAAACGCATTTGGCATACTCAACGATAATAATTGGTATCCACTAGCAACATTGATTATTGGGTTGCCTGACGAAAAAGAGGAAGATGTGCTACAAACTCTTGAGTTAATGGATAAATTGAAAGACTACAACGCGTTCTACGTACCCCTATTCTTTGTTCCTCTAGAGAACTGTGTCCTAATGAAGCAGAAGGGCGCTGAACTTGATTCCCTCTCGCAAATACGCTGGGACTTCTTTATCAAATGCTGGGAATACAACGTTCGCATATGGAAGCCAACGTTTCTCGAAAACCGCATTCGCAGCCCATTCCTCTACAAAGCACTTGACCACATTGTTATACCATACGTAGGAAGAATCGCAGGTTTCTATTTTGGCTTAACACGGGGCGAACAACTAAAACAAGCCCTATGGACACTCAGCATGTATGAATCCGCCACAGTTAAAGGTCCTAAGGGTAAACAAAACTCAAATTGATGGTAGGCGGCTCCTCCGACGAGCCCTGCTTGTCCTCTTCTTTTATAGACTTTTCTTTACTGGGCTCCGCAGCAGGTTGAGACGGAATTTTGAGGATTTTCCGCGCATGAGTAATATAGCCTGTGTGCCCCGTCATGAGCGTTTGTGGTCGAGTCTTCCCCCGTTCAACCTGCATGGCACGCATCAAGCACTCAATGGTTTCAATAAATACAAACCCGTTTTCTTTGAGCGCCTCGGTTGTCTTAACTACCTGATCGATGGTTGGGCTAAACGAAACGATTATTCCTGATGGTCTAAGCGCTTCGTAAGCATATGGAACAACAAGCCAAGGAACCGCCAAATCCAAAATCACTGCGTCCACGTCTCGCTCCTCGATTCCTTGTGTTACGTCGCCGTTTTTCATCTCAACACGGTCGATAAGTTTAGAACGTTCAAGATTTTTGGCGGCGTTCTTCTGAAATTCGCTTCGCAACTCGTAAGTGTAGACTTTGCCTGTGGAGCCTACGTAGTGGGCTAACGCTGTAGTTAAGGAACCTGTTCCCGTTCCTGATTCGACAACACGGCTTCCAGGGCCGATTCCGCTGAACATGACGATTAGGGCAGCGTCTTTAGGGTAAATGATTTGCGTGTTGCGTGAAGACTTCATGATATAATCGGTCAAGGCAGGTTTTAGGGTGGTGAAGTATATGCCAAGGCTGCTTTTGATCGGCTCGCCGTACTCTTTTCCGATTAACTCGTCAAGTTTGATGTAGCCTTTGTGTGTGTGAAAGGTTTGGCCAGCCTG
>Ga0335081_10018657_pt1 | contig 11218 bp, 12 predicted proteins | sample Lox_Sample_35_FD_206713 | JGI IMG/M metagenome (GOLD analysis project Ga0335081, IMG submission 206713) | Soil microbial communities from Loxahatchee National Wildlife Refuge, Florida, United States - Lox_Sample_3.5 | ecosystem: Environmental > Terrestrial > Soil > Wetlands | place: USA...
GTGCTCGTCCTCGATTCGCCCCACGATCTGCTCCAGGACATTTTCCACGGTGAGCAGGCCGGCGATGGTTCCGAACTCGTCGACCACCATCGCCATGTGCGAGGGTCCATGGCGGAACTCCTCGAGCATTTGCGAGAGTGGTTTGGTCTCCGGCACCACCAGGTGCGGGCGCAGCAGCCGGGAGACGCGGAATCCACGGCTGGGTTTTCCGGAGCGGATGGCGCGGCGGCGCTCCTCCCAAACCGGCAGAAGATCCTTATAGTGGAGGATGCCGATGATCTTATCAGGAGTGCCCTTCTCGGGAGTGCCTTCGTACACCGGGAGCCGCGAGTGCTGCGCTTCGATCATGGTGCGCAGGACCTGGTCGAGCGTGGCGTCCGACGAGACGGAGACGATGTCGTTGCGCGGCACCATGACCTCGCGGACCGAAATGGATCCGAGGTCGAGCACGCGGTGGATCATGTCTTCCTCGGTTTCGGGAAGCACACCCATGCCGCGGCTGGCGGTAACGATCAGCTTCAGCTCTTCTGCGGAGTGCCCGCCGCCGTGCGGCACGTTCCTGAGTCGCAGCGCGCGCGTGATCGCGTTGGCGGTGCGTTCAATTGCGATCACGAACGGTATCGAAAACCGATAGAAGACCAACAGGGCCGGCGCCACCACTATGGCCAGTTGGTCGGCCTTGGCGATCGCCAGATTTTTGGGCACCACTTCGCCCAGCACCACGTGGAAGTAACTGATGACCAGGAAGGCCAACAGAAAGCTGACGGCGTGAAGGATAGAGGCGCCGACCGCGGAGGTGAAGCGGCCCAGCAGCTCCGACAGGATCTGGTAGAGCGTATCTTCGCCCGCCCATCCCAACGCAAGACTGGCGAGCGTGACGCCCACCTGCGTCACCGAGAGCAAACGTCCCGGCTGCGAGAGCAGGTTCAACGCCGCCTGAGCGCCGGCGCGGCCCTCTTCGGCCAATTCACGGAGCCGCGACTGCCGCACTGAGATCAGCGAGATTTCGGCCCCGGCAAAGAAGCCGTTGATGCCGATGAGCAGAATCACCAGCAGCAGGCGGAAACCCGAGTAGCTCACGGCTCGTTCAGAATCGCTGCCAGACGCACCGCCGCTTTTTTGAGCTGGCGCTCGACGATTGCATCGGCATCGTTTTCATAGGCTCCCCTCAATACGGGGGTTTCTCCGGGTCCGACGCGCGGCAGGTTCCCATATACGATATCCCGGGCAGCTTGGAACGATTCTCCCGCCCAGCTTTCCACGTCGCCGCTCGACCAGGCGGTTCGCTCGTCCCCGGTGATGGCGTGTCCGAGCGTAACGAACAATTGCTCTTCGGCGGGCATGCGATCGATCAGCGCACTGTCCCAGAGGCGGTGCAGGTTCATCCGCGCACCCTCGAATTCCACGGTCACATCATTCCCACCTCGATCGTGGTTATTGGCGCAGTGCAAAGGCTGGTGCATATCGCCCACGAAGTGAACCAGAAATAGCAACGCTTCGCGGCGCTCTGCGGGGCTAAGCGCCTCATCGCGCCAGCGCTTTCGGAATTCCGCGATTTTCGCAATCACGCACTCCGCCTGCGGACAATCCCGGTTCATGTCGAGGCCGGAGCTGTCGATCGGGATATCGACAAAATGCCACGGCTCGGTTTCTTTGCGGGTCTTGCGGATTTCATCCGCCCAACTGGATAATGCCGTGATGGTCTCGCCGGGAGCCAGGGTAGCGTTAACCCGCGCCGCCGCGGCCGGCGTCAGCAGTTCTTCCGCCATATGGGCGACCAGCCGGTGTCCTTCCGGCCCCCAGGCGAAAGCGGGAATCACAGATAGAACGAATGCAAGTAAGGCCCGTCCGCGCATTAAGAATGAGCGTAACACGCGGAAGATAAAACTCGGCGCTTGAGTCTGGAAGAGCCAGACTCGACGTAACGCTCTGGTCCTCGTCTTCTTCATCCTCTTCGCCATACAGGTGGTAGTAGTAGGTGACCAGCCCGCATCCCAACAACAACAGCAGCAGGACGCCGATCCAGCGCAGCGTCTGGCCATTCCAACTGCGCTCGTTCGAAACGGCGGCAGCTGTCGCTTTCACCGTCGCAAACGCGGCGCCGCCTCCGAGCACCAGTTTGAGGTACCAGGGCATGATGTCGAGATGGCCTTGGCCTCCTACCTCGCTCCACAAAACAAACACGGCGATCAGCGCGAGGAGGAACTGCGTCGCATAAGCCAGGCGAAGAATGGGCATCGATTCAGTTCAGGCGCGCGGCCAGGACACGGGCGGCAGCATCGGCTTCGGCCTGGGGCAGGCCAAGCACGCCGGCGAGCCACTTATCCTTGGGAAATACAAACGCGGGGCGGCCCGCATCGGTGCCGAAGTACCCGCCGAAGGTGGGAATCAACTTGGGGTCCTTCAGCGTTCCCTCCAGGTTGGCCAATCCAATCGCCGCATCGGTAGAGGTGGGAAACTGCGCAACGAACATATCGTATTCGGTGCTGCCCTTTTTGTAGTGTGCGATCGTCCCGCCGGGCATGAACGGCTTATTCAGGATGTGATCGTTGACGACCTGGGTCGAGACCTGTTCGGCAACGGGGAACCGGCGCGTTTCGTCCGCCGGTTTGGCGGCTTGGGTGACTTCGGTTTGTTGTGGCGCGGAGGGTTTTGATTCGGAGCCGCAGCCGGCCAGCAACCCCGCGGCGGCTGCGCATGCCAGCAGACGATTCACGCCTGCGCCCCGGCGGTGGCGGCGAATGCATGGCGCAGCGCGGCGGCTGCATCAGAAACGGCCTCTCGTCCCGAATCGATGACCGCGCCCATTTGGAAAAACACGTGAATCGCGCCGGCATACTGCTTCACCGTCACCGGCACGCCCGCTTCCTGCAACCGGCGCGCATAGGCTTCACCCTGGTCGCGCAGCGGATCGCATTCCGCAGTGATGACCATCCCGGGCGGCAATCCCCTCAGATTCTTCGCATTGATCGGGGAGGCATACGGCTGACGGGCTTCGCCGGGCGAGGAAACGTAGTGATTCCAAAAATACTGAATGTTCGTGCGCGTGAGCAGATAACCGTCGTTTTCAGTCATCGATGCGCGATTGCAGTCGTAATCGGTCACTGGATAGACCATCAGTTGAAAGGCGATCTTGGGCCCGCCGCGATCCCGCGCCATCAGGCAGGCCACGGCCGCCAGATTTCCGCCGGCGCTGTCACCGGCTATGGCGATTCGCTCCGGATCGGCGCTGAACTCCTGGGGACGAGCCGCAACATACGAGATCACCGCATAGGCATCCTCCGCCGCCGCGGGAAATTTGTGTTCCGGAGCCAGCCGGTAATCTACGTTGACCACGACACATTCGGCGGAATTCGCCAGCACGCGGCAGGTCCGGTCGACGCTGCCGATATTGCCAAAGACCCAGCCACCACCGTGAAGATAGACCAATACCGGCAGTGTCCGATCCGTTGCCGGCCAGTAGACGCGGACAGGAATCGGGCCGCCTGGACCGGAAATGGTTCGGTCTTCGACGCGCGCGACCGCCTGCTCGGGTCCAGCCAGCGCGGCCATCGCTTCCGCATTCTGAGCGCGGCTCGCGCGAACTTCCTCCGGCGTGCATTCTTGCATCGGCTTTCCGCCCTGCGCCGCCATTGCGTCGAGAACCGCCTTGCATTGAGCGTGGAGTGGCATGAAGACATGATAGTACGGCCGCCGTCAGGGGCGGTCAGTGGTAAAGAGCGGCAAGATGTTGGCGGTCGGCATCCGACATACCTGCATGTTTGCGAATATCGGCCCGCGCGGAAAGTTGCCGGCGGTATCGCCCAAAGTATTCCGGGATGTCGCCTCCGAATTGAAAGCTGTACATGATGTCGGCAAACGCCGCCGTGTGAGCCAGTCCCAACGCGTGCCCGGTCTCGTGCAGACAGGTCAGGTAGACGATGGCATCGCGCATGAGTGGATCGCCGTTCGTCCCGGCCGCCGGGAGCACGTAAACTTCCGCGCCGCGCACGCCGTCCACTTCTACCGGACGCGTTTCGCCATAAAGCCCCTGATTCCCGTTGGCCCAATAAATGCGAATATGGGCGCGCGATTCGCTGGCGACTCGTTCGAATGTGAGAACGCCGTGGGATGCGGTCTGCCATGCCTCCACCGCCCACTGAGCGAGTTCGGGGTCGTCGGCGTGACATCCACTCTGTGGGTTCGTGCAGGGTTCCACCCAATACCGGAAACTGGCGCCCTGCGCCGTAAACGGAAGCAACAACAACAGCCAGATCCTCATTCGAACCTCTTCCGAAATTCCTCAAATTCGCGCCGCAGTTCGGCGAGCTCGGTTTCCAGGGCGGCAATCCGGTCGTCCGCTGCGGGACCGCGCGGAGCGGCGGCGGGTTGTAGCGCTTCCGGCACTTCCGGCTCTTCGACTTCCCCGGCCAGCAGATGCGCGTAACGGGATTCGCGAGATCCGCTCTGGCGCGGCAGTTTCATTACCATCCCTTGTTCCGCGAGGTGATTTAGCGTGCTTTCGACACCCTCCAGATCTTCGAACGCGTGCAGCCGTTCGGCCCGCCCGCGCAACTCGCCAACCGTCTGCGGACCACGCAGCATCAGCACGCACAGCAGCGCAACCTCACGCCGGCCGAGGTTCAGCTTCTCCGTGAACCGCTGGCCATGTTTGGGGACGCGGCTATCGCCGCCGGTGATTCGCACGGCCAGCCCCTTGCCGCGGAGCCCTTCCAGAGCCTGTTCCACCGTGTCTTCGTCATAAGAGACGACCGGCTCCCGATTTGACTTCTGGTTGCACGCATTCACCAGCGCATTGAGCGAGAGCGGGTAATAGTCGGGAGTGGCGATCTCTTTTTCAAGCAGCGCTCCGAGCACCCGCACCTCGGAGAAGTCAAGCCGGTCCATGAGCCGATTTTACTCAACCCTAGCGCATGTAGAACAAACTTAGCCGGGGAAGTCCGGCTTTTTCGAGCAGGTTGCGCTCGAGATACTGCTTTTCGAGCATCGCCAACTGATCGGCCGTCATCTTGCCGCGATACGGACGAAGCTGGCGATCGAGTTCCTGGCGTGCCTGGAAAAGTTCTTCCTCGGTTTGGCGGGTCCGAGCCGCCGCGATCATCTTCTCTTCGAGCACCGTGAGGCGCTGTTCGAGCGTTTCCAGGTCATGATGGTGCTGCTCGATCTCTGCCGCAAGCCGTTCTAAGGAGGCGGCGATTTCCGCGCACTCCGGCGGCAGCGCCCGGGCATTATTTTGCAGGTACGCGCGAAGCTCGTCCGCAGCGAACGGCGGTGCCGTCTGTTTGCGCGGCCGGGCGGTGCTGTTTTCCGCCATCAGTTGCGCTTCCGCCGCCACTGCCTGCGCGCAAAACGCCAGAGAGTTGACCATCTGGGTTTTCACTTTGCGCGCACGCCACTTCTCGAAGGCGGCGTCGATGCCGCGCAAGACCGCTTCGAGGGGCACGCCGGCGTTTTTCCAACTCTCAATCAGGGCCCAGTCGAGCGGCGACAGCAGGAAGAGGCTCGTGCCCCGCGCACGCTGGAAGTGCTCTTCGATTTCCGTGAAATAGTTGAAGTAGTTATCGACCCAGTCCGGATCGTTCACTGCGCGCCCTTATTGCGTTCCCAGATCATCTGCAACCCTTCGAGCGTGAGGTGCTCGTCCACCGTCTTCAAGTATCGCGAGCCTCCGACGATGATCGAGGCCTGCCCGCCGGTGGCGATGGTCTTGGTGTCGGGCCCAAGCTTCTGGATGATGCGCTCGAGGATGCCGTCGATCATGCCGATCGCGCCGAAATACAAGCCGGATTGCATGCTCGCCACCGTGTTGGTGCCGACCACGTCCTTCGGCGGACGGAAATCAACCAGCGGCAGACGCGCGGTCTTGCTGAAGAGGGCTTCGACCGCGATTCCAATCCCCACCGCGATGGCGCCGCCCAGGTATTCGGCGTTCTTCGAAATCACGTCGAAGTTGATGGTGGTCCCGAAATCGACGATCACGCACGGGCCGCCATATTTGTAGAACCCGGCCACGCCGTTCACCAGGCGATCGGCGCCCACTTCGTTGGGATTGTCGTAGCGGACCGTCAACCCGAGATTCGTGCGCGGGCCGACAAACATCGCCTCGGTATGAAAATACCGCTGCGTCATCAAAGCCAGCGTGCTGTCGATCGGCGGCACCACGCTGGCAATGATGATGCCGTCGACTGAGGCGATGTCCAGCCCGGCGGGCGCGAACAGGTTCCGCAACAGGATGCCCCATTCATCCGCCGTCTGTTCATGGACCGTGCGCAGCCGCCAATGCGCCCGCATTTTGCCGCCGTCGAACGCGCCTATCGTGATATTGCTGTTGCCTGCGTCAAGAGCCAGCAGCACGCACGCCTCCTGCAAGGATCAGGGTATCGGTTCCGTCGTTTTTTCGCACCACCAGGTAGCCGGAATCGTCCAGACCGGCGGTAACTCCTTCCACCGTGCCTCCAGGTTGGGTAACCGTGACGCGGCGGCCGGCCGCGTAGCTGGAAGCCTGCGTGAACAATCGAAGAATAGACTCTTTGTCGAAGAACTGGAAGCTTTCGATTGCCCGAATCACGCTTACGAGGATGGCAGTCCGTGAGAACTCACAGCCGGCGTGGAGCCGCAGTGACGTAGCGTCAGCGGCGAGATCGGACGGAAACGCGGTCTGGTTCACGTTGATTCCGATGCCGCCGATGGCGAGCCCATTCACGACTTCGACCAGGATTCCGGCAATCTTCCTTCCGCCCACCATGACATCGTTGGGCCACCGGAGGTCACAGGCGATGCCAGTCGCCGTAGCGATAGCCTCCGCGGTGGCGAGGCCGAGCGCGAGCGTGAGAACAGGGCCAGGCCGGAGCACGATCGAAACGTAAATGCCGGCGCCCGGCTCGGAGTGCCAGCCGTGGCCATGGCGCCCCCGGCCGGCGGTCTGTTCATCGGCGACGACAATCGTTCCGAGCGGCCGAGTCGCGGCGGCTGTCATCGTCGAGTCCAGCGTTGCGTAGTATTCGACGGCGCGGCCACGGAATGCGGCGCGCAGCCGGTCGAGATCGAACGGGCTCACGTCAACTCCAGCCGGAAGCTGATGTCGACGGCCCGGGCCGAATGCGTGATCGCACCCGAGGACACATAATCGGCGCCGGTCTCCGCGTACCCACGAACGTTGTCGAGCGTGATGCCGCCCGAGAGTTCCACCTTCGCGCGGTGTGCGACCTCACGGATCCATTCTGCCGCTTCGTTTGGCGACAGGTTGTCCAGCAGCAAATGGGCAGCGCCAGATTCCAGCGCTTCCTGTAGTTCGGCCCGCGTGCGCACTTCGATTTCGATCGGCAGGCCGGAGGCTCGTGCGCGCTCCATGGCGGCGCGGACACCGCCTGTCGCAGCGATGTGGTTGTTCTTGATAAGAATGGCGTCGAACAACCCCATCCGGTGGTTGGTCACGCCGCCCGCGGCCACGGCTTTCTTTTCCAAGGCGCGCAGCCCGGGAGTGGTTTTGCGAGTGTCGAGAACCTGGCAGCCGGTCCCCGCAATTGCATCGGCGAACTGGCGGGCACGTGTCGCAACGCCGCTCAGCCGCTGCAGGAAATTCAACGCTACGCGCTCGCACTCGAGCAGCGTACGGGCCTTGCCGCGTACGGTCGCCAGGAGATCGCCATCGCGGACGCAATCGCCATCCCGCCGCACCACCTGCAGTTCGTCGACACCGCCCCGGCAATCGTAAATTTCGCGGAGCAGATCGAGTCCGGCTACCACGAGTGCTTCGCGCGCCAGAAACCGGCCCGACGCCATTTGCTCTTCGGGAATGCAGGCGGTGCTCGTGACGTCTCCCGAGCCGATGTCTTCGGCCAGAGCCAGCCGCACAATCTCGCTCATACTGCGCCGCAGGTCTTGTTCCACTGGCTCTCGTAATCCGCCAACTTCTTGCGAATACTCTCAACCACCTGCGGAGGGGCCTTGCTCAGAAAAACATCGTCGCTCAACTGCCGTTTCGAGTTAGCAATGTTCTTGGCAAGTTGCTCGCATTCTTTTTCCAGCCGCTTGCGCTGCGCGTCTTCCTGCGCTTTGGGGAGTTGTAACACCAGATCGAATTCGGGCGTGGAACGGATGGCCGCCGCCCTGGGGGCAGCGTCCGCGTGAAACTGCAGCTTTACCCGTGCCAGTTCCTGAATCGCCGGAGCATGCTTTTGCGCGATTTCGAGTGCCGAGTTGCGAGAATAAAGCGCCCCGTCGAGCTGTAGCTTGGGGTCTAGCTTGTTCTCGGCGCGCAGATTGCGCGCCATCGTCACCACTTGCTGCACGATCTCGATTTCGCGCTCGGCTTTGTGGTCTGTAGATTCGCTTTGATACCGGGGATAGCCGGCGAGGGCGATCGACATCGGCCGGTCTTGGCGGCCTTCCGCAAGTCGCTGCCAAAGCTCTTCGGTGAGAAACGGCATGGCCGGATGCAGCAGCCGCAGCACGGTTTCAAACGCCCCGAGCGTATTTCGCCAGTCCGCGTTGAGGCCGGAGTTCTCACGGAATCGGAGCTTCTTCAGTTCGATGTACCAGTCGCAGAACTCATGCCAGAAGCACTGCCACAGCACCTGCGCAAATTCCTGATACCGGTACTGCTCGATGGCGCGGGCCGCCTCCGCCGCGCAACTGTTCAGACGGCTGAAAATCCAGCGGTCTTCCACCGGCACTTCCAGGCTCTCGGCATCCGCCTCCGGCTGGAAATCTTCCAGAGACTCCGGCAGCCACGGCTCCACGCCCGAGCGCTCCATGTTCATGAACAGAAAACGCGCCGCGTTCCAGATCTTGTTGGCGAAGGCGCGGGAACTCTCCATCCGGTCTTCGGTAAGGACCACGTCGGCGGTCGGAGCGGCGCCTTGCAGCAGCGACATGCGGACGGCATCGGTGCCGTACTTTTCCGTGACCACCAGCGGATCGACCACGTTACCCCGCGTCTTCGACATCTTCTGCCGTTCGGCGTCGCGCACCAGGCCGTGAAGATAGACGTGGCGGAACGGCACCTCGCCCATGAATTCGAGCCCCATCATGATCATGCGTGCATCCCAGAAGAACAGGATGTCGAAACCCGAGATGAGCAGCGAAGTCGGATAGAACATCGCGAGATCTTCGGTGCGCTCCGGCCAGCCGAGAGTCGAAAACGGCCAGAGAGCGGAGCTGAACCAGGTGTCGAGCACGTCGGGATCCTGCTCCAAATGACTCGCGCCGCAGCGCGGGCACGTCTTGGGTGCTTCGCGCGCCACAATCGTTTCGAAGCACTCACGGCAATGCCAGGCGGGAATCCGATGTCCCCACCAGAGCTGGCGCGAGATGCACCAATCGCGGATGTTGTACATCCATTCGAAATAGGTTTTCGTCCAGTGCACCGGCGTGAACTGAATTCGGCCGCTCTCAACGGCGTCGATCGCCTTCTCCGCCAGCGGCTTCATTTTGACGAACCACTGCGTGGAGATGAGCGGCTCAACCACCGTCTTGCACCGAGTACATTTGCCGACGTTGAGCTGATAATTTTCGATCTTCGCGAGCAGCCCTTGCGCCTCCAGATGCGCGACCACCTGGCGCCGGGCTTCGAAGCGATCCAATCCGGCATACGGTCCCGCCTGGGCGGTCATCGTGCCGGTCTCGTCGATGACTTGAATTTTCGGCAGGTTGTGCCGCCGGCCGGCCTCGAAATCGTTCGGATCGTGCGCAGGCGTCACCTTCACGACGCCGGTGCCGAACTCGGGATCCGCCAGTTCGTCGAGAATAATCGGAATCTCGCGGTTCATCAGCGGCAACTGCACCGTCTTACCGTGGAGATGCCGGTACCGCTCGTCGCGTGGGTTGATGGCGACCGCCGTATCTCCCAGCATCGTCTCCGGGCGGGTAGTCGCGACGATCAGGAATTCGTTCTTCAGCCCGTTGATCGGATAACGAATATGCCAGAGGTGCCCTTGCTCCTCGGAGTGCGCCACCTCGAGATCGGAAATCGCGGTGCGGCAGCTCGGACACCAGTTCACCATGTACTCGCCGCGGTAAATAAGGCCTTTCTCATAAAGCCGCACGAACACTTCGCGAACGGCGGCCGAAAGCCCCGCGTCCAGTGTGAAGCGCTCGCGGCTCCAATCGCAGCTCGCGCCTAGCCGGATCATCTGACGCTTGATGTTGTCGCCGTATTCGGCTTTCCACTGCCACACGCGCTCTTCGAATTTTTCTCGTCCGAGATCGCGGTAATTGATTCCGTCTTCGGAGAGCTTCCGCGCCACCACCATCTGCGTCGCAATGCCCGCATGGTCGGTTCCTGGAAGCCAGAGCGTTTGGTCCCCCTTCATGCGGTGCCACCGGATGGTGACGTCGATTTCCGTGTGTTCGAGCATATGCCCGATGTGCAACGCCCCAGTCACATTCGGCGGAGGGATCACGAGCGAGAAAACGGAGCTCGACGGCGTCGCGGCTGCGCGAAAAATTCCGGAATCGATCCACCACTGGGCCCAGCGCGGCTCGAACCGCTGCGGCTCATACACCTTCTCAATTTGCATGGGAAAATTCTAGGATAGCAAAGCGGAAATCGCGCACTCACCGCGAACCGGCTTTCAATTCGGCGGCCTGGTCCGGACCGGCGCGGCTGGAAACGGCATGCGGTCGATCACGGCTAGCGAGATGACTTGCCAGCCCGTTGCCGCCTGTCGAACCAGCACCAGAACGGGACGGCTTTGTTTTAGGATCAGGCTCCCATACGTCACCAGCCGCGCACTGACCAGAGTCAGTTCAGAGGTCAGCGGAAACACGTCTCGGATCTCCAGATGGGACGGGGTTGCCTCGCTGAAGGGGAAGGGCTGGAGCGCCTCGGCAATCTCAGCCGGCCCGGCCGCCACGGTACGGCCGCCGACGCGATATTCCGAGTCCTGCGCAAACATTGGTCGCAACGCATTCGCATCGGCTCCGAGAGCGCGATTCAGGGCAGCTGTGAAGGAGTCGATCGGATCCTGGGCTGGGACCGGAGTTCCTGGGGCGCACGCAGCGCAAAGCAAGAAGAAGGCTCGCAGCCAGGTCATACGGTGGAATGTCACCACCAGGAGCGGCCTTTCACTCGCTCAGATGGCTACGAAAACCGGTATTCCGGTTTCAGTTCGCAGCGGTAGACCCGGCTCCCGTCTTTGTTCACCACCTGCTGGCATGTTGCCCAGCTCAGAATCAACGCCGGTCCCAGCGGGAACACAATTGGCGAGTCGTTCAT
>Ga0335081_10018658_pt1 | contig 11218 bp, 8 predicted proteins | sample Lox_Sample_35_FD_206713 | JGI IMG/M metagenome (GOLD analysis project Ga0335081, IMG submission 206713) | Soil microbial communities from Loxahatchee National Wildlife Refuge, Florida, United States - Lox_Sample_3.5 | ecosystem: Environmental > Terrestrial > Soil > Wetlands | place: USA: Florida...
CTTCCCGGTCAACATGGCCAAGCAGTTCGTTCCGTGCACGCCGGCGGGACACGTGATCGGCGACGGCATCCTGTTTCACCTCGACGAGGACGAGTTCGTGTGGGTCGGCCGGAACCCGGCCGCCAACTGGCTCAAGTTTCATGCGGAGACCGGCGGCTACAAGCTCGACTTCGAGTACGACAACCGCTCACCCTCGCGTCCCTACGGCAAGGCGGTGACCCGCAAGTACTGGCGGTTCCAGATCCAGGGCCCGAATGCCTGGCAGGTGATCGAGAAGGTCAACGGCGGGCCGGTCGAGCAGTTGAAGTTCTTCCGGATGGCCGAGATGAATGTCGCCGGCCAGAGCGTCCGGACGCTCCGTCACGGCATGGCCGGCGAGCCCGGGCTCGAGCTATGGGGTCCCTACCAGACCTACGACGAGATCCGCGGCGCGATTCTCGACGCGGGCAAGGAGTTCGGCCTCGAGCCCTGCGGCGCCCGCGCGTACGCCTCCAACACGCTCGAATCGGGCTGGATTCCCTCCCCGCTGCCGGCGATCTACACCGGCGACGGGGTTCTCAAGAGCTACCGCGAGTGGCTGCCTGCCGACAGCTACGAGGCGAACAACGCGCTCGCCGGAAGCTTCGTCTCGGACAACATCGAGGACTATTACCTCAACCCCTGGGAGCTTGGCTACGGCCAGTTCGTGAAGTTCGATCACGACTTCATCGGCCGTGACGCGCTCGAGCAGATCGAGGCCGACAGCCAGCGCAAGAAGGTGACGCTGGCATGGGCTGACGAGGACCTTGTCAGGATCCTCGGCTCGGTGACCGACACCCTCGAGGAGCCTTACCAGTTCTTCGACCTGCCGATCGCCAACTACGGGTCGTCGAACTTCGACTCCGTGCTCGATCCCGACGGCGACGTGGTCGGCTACTCGATGTTCACCGGCTACAGCGCGAACGAGAAGCGGGGGCTGTCGCTGGCCACCGTCGACCAGTCGGTCGAGATCGGCAGCGAGGTCGCGGTGGTGTGGGGCGAGCCCAACGGCGGCACCCGCAAGACGACGGTCGACCACCCGCACCGGCAGATCAGCGTCCGTGCGGTCGTCAGCCCGGTGCCGTACTCCGAGCCGGCGCGTCTGACCTACGCCGAAGGTTGGAGGACGGCAGCCGGCAGGTGAACTCGGCGAGGCCGCGCTAGGCGACGTAGGCCAGATCTTCCGGCCGGCGGTCGCGGACCGCTCTCGGGCTGAGCCCGGCGAGGATCTCGACCGCGCGCTCGAGCTGTGCCGGCGCGAGCGTGAATGGGAGCCTGAGGTGACGCTCGAGCACGCCGGCGGCGGCGAACCGAGGTCCGGGCGTGAGTTGCAGGTCCTGGTCACCGGCGGCGATCGCGAGGTCCGTGCTGATCGGTTCCGGGAGCTCGGCCCACAGGAACATGCCGCCGGCGGGCAGCGCGTAGCGCCACCGCGGAAGCCTACGGTCGAGCGCGCCTCCGAGCGCGTCTCGCCGCCGGCGGATCATCGATCGCCGCTCGACCAGGATCTCGTCGAGGCGTTCGAGGACGTGCGTGGCGACGATCTGCTCGAACAGCGGGCCGGACATGTCGCTCGTGGCGCGGGCCGCGACCAGCCGGTGGATCATCGCCGGGTCGCAGCGGGCCCAGCCGATCCGGAGTCCGCCCCACACGGCCTTGCTCAGCGATCCGACCGTGATCGTGCGCTCGTCGCCGAAGCTCGCGGCCGGCGCCGGCATGTCGGCGCCGTCGAGGTTGAGCTCAACGAATGTCTCGTCGATCACGACGACCGTTCCCGCGGACCGGAGCGAGCGCATCGCACGCCGGCGGGCGAGCTCGTCGATCAGGACTCCGGTCGGGTTGTGGAAGTCCGGCATCAGGTACGCGAACGACGGCCGGTGGTTCCGAGCGACGGTGCGGAGTGCGTCGAGATCCCAGCCCTCGGGCGTCACCGGGACCGGCGCCAGCCGAGCTCCCGAGCCGCGTAGGGCATCGAGCGCGACGGGGTAGCTGGGCACCTCGACGAGCACCCACCGGCCGCGCGGGAGCGCCGCCCTGATCGACAGATCGAGCCCATGCATCGCCCCGTTCGTGACCAGTATCTGCTCAGCTCGTGTGGGCAGCCCGCGCCGTTCGAACCACGCCGCGATCGCTTGGCGCAGCGGCGGCAGGCCCAACGGGTCGTAGCCGTGGTGATCGAGCCAGCGCGGCAGATCGCGTGCGGCCGCCTGGAACAAATCCTCGAGCACGGCCGGCGCCGGCAGCGCGGCGATCCGCATGTCGAGACCGGGCCCTCCGACGATCGCGTCGGGAGCCGCTCTGTGGCCGCCCGGCAGCGTGACCCAGCTTCCCGATCCCTGCCGACTCTTTATGTATCCCTGTTCGCGCAGCTGGTTGTAGGCGCCCGTGACCGTGGCTCGGCTGACGGCGAGCGCGGTCGCGAGCGTTCGCTCGGCCGGGAGGCGGCTGTCGATCGCCACGCGACCGTCGAGGATCAGCGACCGGAGCGCGGCGGCGAGGCGCTCGCGGCTCGTGCCCTCGCGCCGCCAGGGGCCGAGGAGCTCGGAGAGACGTCCAGCCGGAGTTATCGCCACGAGCCACTTCTAGCAAATTGGCCTGCCACTGCATAGGCCATTGTCTGTCAGACTCGTGCCATGTCCCGGATGCGGCCACCACGTGTGCGACGTCTGATCCAGCTCTATGTCGGCCTCGTCCTTTACGGCGTGAGCGCCTCGATGCTGTTGCTCGCGGGGCTTGGCGTCGACCCGTGGGACGTTCTCCACCAGGGCCTTTCCCGCCGGTTCGGACTCGGGGTCGGCACGTGGGCGATCATCGTCAGCGGCGCGGTCCTGCTGCTGTGGATCCCGCCGCGCCAGCGACCGGGCTTCGGAACGCTGAATAACGCGCTGATCGTCGGGTTGGTGATCGACCTCATGCTTGCGATCGTGCCCCCGGTCCACTTCCTCCCCGCCCAGATCGTGGTGATGCTCGGGGGCGTCCTCCTCAACGGGATCGCCACAGGCCTGTACATCGGCGCCGGTCTCGGCCCCGGGCCGCGTGACGGGCTGATGACCGGCCTCGCCGCGCGCGGCCATTCGATCCGGATCGTGCGCACGTCGATCGAGCTCACGGTTCTGGTCACCGGCTGGCTGCTCGGCGGCACCGTCGGAGTCGGAACGGTGGTGTACGCGCTCGGGATTGGCCCGATCGCCCACGTCACGGTCCCCCGGTTCCGGATTCCCCTCGACGAGCCGCGGTCCGCATCCCCGTCCGAGCAGGACGAACAGGTGCACACTCGGCCGCGTTCCCAGGCCGAGTGCATCGAGAGTCGCGTATAGCGCGAACGACTCGCCGCTCGACCGTCGCCCGTCGCCGAATAGCGACTGCTCGGCACCGCAGGTCGCCTGTCAGCGCTCATACTGACCGTGAGCCGCCCGCAACTCTCGCTGGCGGCCCCTGTTACGGGTAAGTACTGAACCCGCACCAAGGGAGGCAGCATGCGCAGAACGCGCGTTGCCGCGGCAGGCGTGTTGCTTGTCTGCGGCCTTCTTGTGCTCGCGATCACCTCAGCAAGCCATCCAGCGCCGGCTTCGGCCGCCGCCGCCGCGCCGACCGTCACGACTGGATCGCCTTCGAGCGTAGGCCAGTCGAGCGCCACGGCCAGCGGCACCGTAAACCCCAACGGTCAGTCGACCAGCTACTACTTCAAGTACGGCACGACGACGTCGTACGGACTCCAGACCACCCCCGCGGGCGCCGGCTCCGGCACCGGCACGGTGGCGGTCCACCAGACGCTCGACGGGCTGACCCCGAACACGACCTACCACTACCAGTTGGTGGCGACGAGCTCCGCAGGCACCACCACGTGCACGGGCCAGCTCACGATGTCTCACAACGGGACGACGATCGCGCAGCGCGGCTACTCGATCGCTCCCGACAGCGGCGGCTTCCAGAACATGGAGCTGAACTCAACCGGCCAGAACGAGCTCAAGTCGAACGGCGTGTTCCATCTCCTGGCTGTCACCGTGACAGCAGCCCAGACGGGCGGCCAGACCTCGTCATGGGTAATTCACCTGGCGCGCTGGGTGTGGCACTGATTCCGCGGGCCTGAGCAACTAGGTCACGTGGAAGATCTCCTCGAGGCGCTCGAACCCGGTGTCGGGTCGGGCGCCTTCGGGGAGCTCAAAGAACGGCGCCATGTCCGCCTGCCAGCGCGCGTTGACGTCGGTCTCCTCCATCGCCCGCCCGCGAGCCGATCCGGGCGAACCGACAGCTGAAAGCAAACCCGCTCGCTCACACCCGGTTCACTTCGACTCCAGCCGCCTCCAATACTCGAACGCCCGCGGCGGGAGGATCGGCCAGGTACGCGATCTCGACCTCGGACGCCGGGACGATCACGTTCAGCCCGCGCTCGTCGAACTTGTGCGCGTCGGCGACCAGCGCCACGGTTCGCGTCCGTCCGATCATCGCGCGCTTGACCTCGGCTTCGAGCGGGTCGGGATCGGTCAGGAAGCCGTCGCGCTCAATGCCCTTCACCGAGAAGATGATGCGGTCGGCGAAGAAGCTTTCGATCGCGCGTACCGTCTGCGCGCCGACGAAGGAACGGGTCAGCTTGCGGAAGCTTCCCCCGAGCCCGATCAGGTCGACCTGCGGCAGGTCGGCGCCGCCGACGTACGCCATCACCGGCACGGAATTGGTGAGCAGCGTCATGTGAAGCCCGGCGTCGAGAATCTCCCTGACGACGTAATAGGCCGAGCTCGACGAGTCGATGAACACGGTCTCGTTCGGCTCGAGCGTCGCCACCACCGCCTTCGCCAGGCGCACCTTGGCCTCAACGTCCTGCTCGAGCCGGCTCTGGAACGAGTCTTCGTGGGCGGCCAGCTCCGGAAGGACCGCGCCGCCGTGTGTCCGCCGCGCGTAGCCCGCCTCGGCGAGCAGCGCGAGGTCGCGCCGCGCGGTCATCGGTGAGATCTCGAACTCCTCCTCGACCGCGGCAACACTCACGCTTCCCCGCTCGCGCAGCCGCTCGAGGATCATCCGCCTGCGCTCCGCCGGCACCGCCGGCCGCCTACCGTTGCCCCCGGCTTTCATAGACGCAGATTCGCACAGAAACGATCATTGCTCCGCTCACTAACGCGGGTACGCCGCGGTCACGCCGCCGTCGACGTTCAGCAAGTTGCCGGTGCTCTTGCCCGAGCGCGGCGTCGATGAGAAGTGCAATACCGCTTGGGCGATGTCCTCGGGAAGGATGTGCACGCCGAGCACCGTGCGGTTTCGATAGTGCTCCTCTAGATCCTCGGGAGCGATCCCGTAGGCAGCGGCACGCTCCTCGCGCCAGCTCGAGTCCCAGATCCGCGAACCATGCAGTACGGCATCGGGGTTGACCGTGTTCACGCGGATACCGGCCGAGCCTCCCTCCTCGGCGAGACAGCGCGCGAGATGAAGCTCGGCGGCCTTCGCGCTCGAATAGGCGGCGGCATTCTGACCGGCGACGAGGGCGTTCTTGGACGCGACGAAGACCACCGATCCTCCCGTGCCCTGGGCGCGGAGCACGCGGAACGCCTCGCGGGAGACCAGGAAGTAGCCCGTGCCGAGGATCGACTGGTTGCGCTTCCACTCGGCCAGCGTCGTGTCCTCAATCGGGGCACTCGAGGCGATGCCGGCGTTCGAGACCACAATGTCGACGCCACCGAACGCGCCCACGGCCGCGTCGAACGCCTCCCGGACGTCGCTCTCCGAGGTGACGTCGCCGCCTACCGCAACGCCCCGATCTCGGACCTCCTCGACGGCGTCGACGGCACCGTCGCCGTCGATGTCGAACGCGACCACGCATGCGCCGGCGCCCGACAGCACGTCGACGATCGCGCGCCCAATCCCGCCCGCGGCGCCGGTGACGAGCGCGACCTTGCCCTGGAGCTCGCCCGGCGGCGGCGCCAGCGACAGCTTGTACAGCTCGAGGGGCCAGTACTCAACGGCGAAGCTCTCGGCCTCGTCGAGCGACACGAACTCGGTGATCGCGCTCGCTCCGGCCATGACCTCGATCGCGCGGTGGTACAGGTCTCGCGAAAGGCTGGCGGCTCTGACCGTCGTGCCGGCCGCGACCAGCCCGATGTTCTCGATCAGGATCACGCGGGGATCGGGATCGCCGGGCTCGGTGTCTGCGTCCCGGTGGCGCTCGACGTAGGCCGCGTAGTGCTTGCGATACACCGGTGCGGCGGCGAGCAGCCGCTCGGTCAGTGCCTCGATCGAGTCGATCGCCGGGTCGTATGGAACCCACATCGCGAACCGCTTGGTATGGACCAGGTGATCGGGACAGGCCGCGCCGACGTTCGTCACCTCCGCGGCGGACGCTCCATCGACCAGCTCGAGTACGGCCGGAGACAGGTCGGCGATCAAGATCTTCGAGCGTTCGCTCGAAACCGCGCCCCGCAGCGCCGGCAGCACCTCGCGAAGCGTCTCCGTGCGCGCTTCGACGTCCAGCCCGCGCGACCGGGGGCTCGGACCGCCGAACCGCGGCATCCCGTGCGTCTTGCGGTTGGCGAGCTCGGCGGCCCGGTTGCACGCCCAGACCGTGCGCTCGTACGCCTCCGGCGCGGTGTCGCCCCACGTGACCAGACCATGCTTCGCGAGCACCACGACACGGAGTTGGGAATCAGCCCGGACCGCCTCCCCCACGAGCTTGGCGAGCGTGAACCCGGGGCGGATGTACTCGACCCACGCCGCCTGGTCGCCGAGGCATTCCGCGATCAGCTCGGCGCCGCCGCCGGCGCAGGCAAGGACGTTAATCGCGTCGGGATGGGTGTGATGGACGTGCGCGGCCGGGATGAACGCGTGCAGCAGCGTCTCGATCGACGACCTGGGCGCGGCGGGATCGAGCTGGCAGCGCGCCAGATGGGCGACCATGTCCTCGTCGCTCATCGCGTCGCGCTCGAACAGCGGCAGCACTTCGTCGAGGCGGAGCGGCGTGAAATCGGACGCCGACATCGTCGCCAGGTCGCTGCCTGATCCCTTCACCCACATCGCGCGCACCTCGCGGCCGACATGGTCGGTGGCGATGCCCTTCGCCGATGTGTTCCCGCCGCCGTAGTTGGCCACCGCCCGGTTCGATCCGAGCAGATGCGACGCGAACAGCACCTCTTCGAGCACGTCGCCCGACGGTGCGCGATCGCTCGGCCAGCGGTCCTCGACCGGCGCCACCGCCTGGGCTACGACGCTCATCGGGGCGTCCCCCCGGAGACCACCGCCGGGTCTGAGCGCTCGGCCGCGATCCTGTCCGCGTACCCGGATGCGCGTAACTCTCCGACCGGATCCTCAGCCGCGCCGTTCTGCCCGCGAACGTGAGCGCACAGCGGCCGGACGTCGGTGTTGAACGCGTCGAGCAGGATCTCGTGGCCGGCGAGCACGTCGCTCGCCTCCTGCGCCGCCACCAGCGCGTCGCGATTGACGAGCAGCGCCTTGGCGTAGGCCTCCTGGAGGTTGACGACGCTCAACACCATCGCCTGCACTTTGGGCTCGATGTTGTGCGACTGGTCGATCGTGAGACGCGGCAGTTCCCGGCCCCCGCTCACCAGCTCGCAGAAGATCAGGAACAGCTCGAGCGGGTTGACCGAGCCGACGATCAGGTCGTCGTCGGCGTACTTGCGATTGTTGAAGTGAAAGCCGCCGAGGCGCTCCTCGTGGGCGAGCAGGGTGACGATCTGCTCGATGTTCACGCCATGCGCATGGTGGCCGAGGTCGACGAGCACGCGGGCGCGGGAGCCGAGCCGCTGGCAGAGCAGCACCGCGGAGCCCCAGTCGGCGAGGTCGGTCGCGTAGAACGCGGGTTCGAACAGCTTGTACTCGACGAGCAGCTCCTGCACCTCCGGGAGACTTGCGTACAGGCGGCTGAGGCCGTCCTCGAGCCGACTGCGGCGGGCGCCGAGATCGTCCTGGCCGGCATAGTTGGTGCCGTCCGCCAGCCACAGCGACTGGGCGTCGCCGCCGACCGCGATGGCGATCTGCACGCACTCCAGCAGGTGATCGACTGCCTTGCCGCGGATCCCCGGGTCGGGATTCGTGAGCGATCCGAGACGGTAGTCCGGGTCCTGGAACAGGTTCGGGTTGATTGCCCCAACGCGCAGTCCGGCACGGCTCAGGTGGTCCCGGAGCGCGCCGTAGTCGTCCACCGCGTCCCAGGGAAAGTGAAGTGCGACCGCCGGCGCGGCCCCGGTCAGCCGGTGCACCTCGGCGGCGTCCTCAATCCGCTCGAACACATCGCGCGGTCGCCCGAGCTGTGGGAACGTGCCAAATCGCGTGCCCGAGTCCCCGTAGCCCCACGACGGAGTCTCGACCGCAAAGCTCGCGAGCTCGCGCTCTATGCGGGAGGTGTCGAGGCCCTTGTCCGTCAGCCGGTTGGTGAGGGATTCGTACTCGGCGCTCAGATCTGTCACATGGTCTCCTTGTTAGGCCGCCAGCTTGGCCGGGCGTTCGGCGTCGAGGCCGGTCACCGCCAAGAAGCGTTCGTAGGTCTCGTTCGCCGACGTCCCTCCGGCAGGCTCGTAGCGGTCCACGCTCACCGACCGCGCCACGAGCGCGCGCATCTGATCGAGGGAGGACAGCTCGCCGCAGGCTCGCGCCTGCACCAGCACGTTGCCGAGCGCGGTGGCCTCCTCGGGTCCCGCCAGCACGGGCACCCCGAGGAGGTCGGCCGTCAGCTGGCACAACAGCGTGTTGCGGACGCCGCCGCCGACCACGTGCACAACCTTGACCCGCCGGCCGGTCACCAGTTGCAGCTGCTCGACCACGAGCCGGTACTTGCAGGCGAGGGACACGAGAATCGAACGGATGATGCCGCCGGGCCCGGCCGGCGCCGGTTGCCCGGTGGCGGTGCACGCCGAGGCGACCAGAGTCGGCATGTCGCCGCCGCGGAGCAGCGACGGCTGGTCGGGGTCGAACAGCGGCACCTCGGCGGGCGCCTCGCACGCGACCCGGTGAAGCTCGTCGTATTGCAGGTCGCGCCCGGCCGCCTTCCAGGCCCGGCGGCACTCCTGGACGAGCCACAGGCCCATCACGTTGCGAAGCAGCCGGATCGTGTCCTCGACGCCGCGCTCGTTGGTGAGATTGAAGGCCGCGGCGTCCTCGCTGAGCGCCGGCTCGCGCACCTCGATTCCGAGCAGCGACCACGTGCCCGAGGACAGGACGGCCGCGCCCGGCCCTTCGAGCGGCGCCCCGACGAACGCAGAGGCGGTGTCGTGCGAGCCGACGGCGTGTACCGGGATCCCGTGCAGCTCGCCATGCCCGGCGAGCACTGAACCGAGTCGCTGGCCCGGGACCAGGGCCTCTCCGGTGAACGGCCGCTCGGGAATTCCGAGCCGCGCTATCAGGTCGAGTGCCCAGCTCCGCCCCGTGGCCTCGAGCAGGCCGGTGGTCGACGCGATCGTCGTCTCGTTGGCGAGCTCGCCGCACAGCCACAGGTTGATCAGGTCGGGGATGAGCGCGATCGCCTGACCCGCTTCGGCTGCCCCGCTCCCCCGCTCGGCCACGAGCTGGTAGACGGTGTTGATCGGGATCGTCTGGATGCCGGTTCTCCCGTACAGCTCGGAGCGCGGAACGCGCTCGTGGGCGAGCGCCATCACCTCGTCGCTGACGCGCTCATCGCGGTAGTGAAACGGCAGCCCGAGCATCCTGTTGTGCCCGTCGAGGAGGGCGTAGTCGACACCCCACGTGTCTATGCCGATGCCGTCGAGACGGTCGGCGGCGCGGGCGCGGGCCAGCCCGTCGAGTGTGTCGGCGAACAGCTGTCCCACGTTCCAGTGCCGGCCCTCGGGAAGCCAAATGGGCTGGTTGGCGAAGCGGTGGACGACCTCGAGCACCACCGCGGTGCCGTCGAGGCGTCCCGTTACGATTCGGCCCGATTCGGCTCCGAGATCGACGGCCGCGAATACGCGCCCGCTAGCCACGATCGACCGCCTCGGTTCGCAACCGCCGGCGGCCGGCCATCTCGCGAAGTCGTTGCACGAACAGCGGAATGTTCGGAATCGATACGCCGCCGAGGAGCACTATCGTCGCTCAGAGACAAACGATCAGACTCGATCAAATCAGATCAGAAACGATAATGTCAAGAAGGGTCGCGTTACGGTTGTGCAAACGCAGCCTCCGCCCGGGCCGTCGGACGCGAGCCGGTGAACCATCGCCCGCCAGACGGGCGCGTTTCAGCAGCCCTAGTCTCGTCTACCAGCGTGCGCCGGCGGGGTCGCTAGGCGCGGCGGCGGCGGAACCGGTTGGTGCGCCAGCCGAGGAGGCCGAGCAGGAGGAGCGGGAGCGCCGTGCCGGAGACGACGGCGACCGTGCGGACCTTGTCGGCCTTGTGGGCTCTGGGCTTTGTGGTGTTCTTGGCCGGCGGTTTCTTGGCGGGGGTGGCGACCGTGAGCTGGACCTTGGCCACGTTGAAGCCGTACTTGCCCGAGCAATCCAGGCCCTTGGCGCAGCCGTCGAAATTCGCTGCCCACTTGAGCCACAGCTGGCGGCCGTCGGCGCTGATCCACTGGGACGGGAAGCCGGCGCCGTAACCGTTCGAGGGGCCGAAATCGCGGGAGGCAGCGACGAACGAGAACGGTCCCCAGGGGGTGGTCGACGAAACGATCACCAGCTCCGCGCCGCCCTTCCACACCGCGGGCACCTGTAAGGAGTACGAGTACGTGAACGTCAGCAGGTAGCGGTGGAGCCCGGCGTCGTAGGTCATCTCGGGATACGTGATGTGCGAGTTCCAATTGAGAACGGGAGTGGCGGCCCCGACCGAACTGGACCACTGCGAGACCCCGTTTGTCGAGCCCGTGAACCATTGCCACTGCGACGGATCGATGACGTTGGCGACGCCGGTGCGGACCCGCCCCAGCACCAGCCGGGAAGCGTTGAACTCGCGCTCGGTGCTGATCGCGTACATGTAGCCGTCGGGATACGCTCCGCCCGGGCCGCCCCCGTCGACGAACGTGAGGTTGCCGAGCGGCGGCGGGAACGCCTTGGCCGGGAAGCTCCAGGTCTTGCCGTGGTCGGTGGAGTACGCGATGCCGGCCAGGCCGTTGAAAGGTCCGTTGGCGTTCCAGTTCCAGTTCTCCTGCTGGGTGGCATAGAACACGCCCCCGGCCTCCGCGAAGCCGATGCTGTAGAACGGGCCGAGGGGGCCGTCGTCGTTGTCGGGATTGCCGCCGACCTGCGACCACGTAGTCGGCTTCGGCGTGGCCGC
>Ga0335081_10018660_pt1 | contig 11217 bp, 12 predicted proteins | sample Lox_Sample_35_FD_206713 | JGI IMG/M metagenome (GOLD analysis project Ga0335081, IMG submission 206713) | Soil microbial communities from Loxahatchee National Wildlife Refuge, Florida, United States - Lox_Sample_3.5 | ecosystem: Environmental > Terrestrial > Soil > Wetlands | place: USA...
GAAATCCTTGTAGAACCCGCGCACCGGTTTCGCGTCGTCGTCCATAGAAATGCCGATCACCTGGAAGCCTTGCGCACCATACTTGCCCTGGAACTCCACAAGGTGCGGGATTTCGCCTCGGCAGGGCGTGCACCACGTCGCCCAGAAATCAAGCAGCACGACCTTGCCGCGGTAGGTCGCCAGATCGAGTGTCTTGCCGTCCAGGTCCTTCAGCGAGAACTCGGGCGCAACTGCGCGGACTGTAGCAGACGACCCACTTGGTCTGGAGGATCGAGAGCGCCGGTAACTCGCTCCCCAAATCGGGACCGCGAGCACGATCGCGAGACCAATTAAGACATACCTGCGCGTCATCAGTCTTATTGGCCTTTGATGGTAGGGTAGCCTTTGTACACCCAATCGGCGCCGAAATTGTTGGCGATGTACAAGACCTTCACGTTGGTGAAGTGCAGGTTATGCAGCTCGTCATAAGCAGGACGCACGTTGGGACAGTGGTCCCAAGGACAGCAGCCGCAATACAGAACGATAAACGTATTGTGCGGCAGCGCCTTCACTCGGTTGCGAAGAGATTCAATCCCCTGTGGAGTTGAGCCCTGACCGATGAACTCGGAGCCGGGAATGTGCGCTTGCATGTACAGAAGAGAGGGGCCAATGTTGAGGATGAGTGGCTTCTCGCCCTTGGGCGCCTGAAGGACTTTCACCAGGTCCTCGGGATTGATAAGTTGCGCGCTGCCGGGCGCAAGCTCGGATTGCGCCAGCGCCGCCATCACAGATACGAGACAGAAGAAAAAGATGAATGCCGATCGAACGAAGCCTTTCATTTGACCTCTCTTGGACGAGGCGCCTCGCCTTCGGTTTCTTTGCGTCGAGACCCGACGCAATCAACGTTGCTGCGTCAGGTTGAAACGCCGAGCTTAGGCAGCAGCCACCGGGTCGCCAATACATAAACGACCAAGAACAAAATGATCCATGCCCCAGTAGTCATGCAGTCCTCCTAAACCATTATGCGCTCGGTACGGAGCTTCCACGACAACATTCCGTGACCTTCAGGACGCGGGCGCGGGCGCGAGTACCCGGCCCGAGCTTCTCTTGGAGGGGGCGCAACAATTCTCGACCAGCGACCCCGCACTCAGATAGGCCCCTACGCTTTTTACGACCCGCGACGGTCGAGAGATGACGACCATCCCTATGCCCCAACTAACTCCGCTTCCATCGCCGGCACGATCTCAAACGTCGTGTGCAGCTCGGCGCTTAGCTTTACCATCGCCCCAACCGAGCAATACTTCTCTTCCGAGAGGCGGATGGCGTCTTCCACCGCCTGCGGAGAGACATCCACGCCGCTCACGATGTGATGGATGCGAACCTGGGTGAAGACTTGCGGCGGATCCGGAGTCTGGTCAGCTTCGACCTTCACTTCATAGCCGGTCACCTGCTGGCGCTTCTTGCGCAGGATGTTGATGACATCGAACGCTGTGCAGCCCGCCAGGGCGATGGCCACCAGTTCGATCGGTTTTGCCCCGGTATTGCCGGCGGCGTCGTCCATCAGCAAGTGATGCCCGGTACCGCTGGTAGCTATGAATTGGCGATGAGTGCCTTGGGGCTGAGTAAGAACAACGCTGGCAGAAATCATTTCCTTCTCCTGTAGCCCATTACATCGGGCCACAGGGATAAACGCAGTGACGCCGCGCACTGTTACAGGATCTCTGCCGAGATGGATAACACTTTGGTAGTAGCGGAGGTTAAAGCAGTCTCGTTCTTGCTGTGTCCGGGTAGAGCGGGCCCCGCACTGCGGGGCCCGCTCTACCCAATCAAAGATTTACTCAAGCAGGCAGTAGCAATAGAGGAATTGCTGGGTCGTTCCCAACGGTGTGTGGTGCAGCTCCTTCAAACTCTCAATCAGGCGGAAGCGTGCGCCAAACTCGCGATGCAGCGATTCGGCGTCATAACGCATCACCTCGAGCCCGCTGCATTTCGTAGGACCTTCCGGGCCAAACGTGCTGACGATGATATGACCACCCGACCTGACGCTGCGGGCGACCTGCCGGACGTAAGCATTCCGTTGCTCTCGCGCCGTAAGAAAGTGGAACACCGCGCGATCATGCCAGATGTCGTAAGCCCGTGGGTCGAGTTCGATTGCGGTGACATCGCCGACCAGCCAACGCACCTGCTCCGCTGCCGAACCTAATCGGATCTTGGTGAGGTCGATTGCGGTTCGTGAGACATCGAGGACGGTTATATTCTCGTATCCGCGAAGAAGCAGATCGTCAACCAGCGTCGATTCGCCGCCGCCAACGTCAATGATGGCGGCTGAACGGGCCTCTGCCGCCCGCTCGATCAGGGCCAGGGATGTTTCCAGGTGAGGACGGTACCAACTGACCGCGTCCGGCGCTTTCGTCGCGTAAACCTTTTCCCAATGCTTCGTTACATCCACAGAAGCACACTATGCCCAGCAGTTTACAGCCAGAACCTTATCCGGCAGTGAAGTCCATGATGGTGCTGCCGGCGGGTGATGCCTACGAAGAAGCGGTGACCGGCTTGGCGGGGAATACGTGTTCTCCCACCTTCGCCAGCGCTGCGGTGCCGCGCACTTCGTTATCGAGCAGCGGCACAACTGCTCGCACATTGTCGAAGTCGCGCCAGATTTCCTGCATGTAACTGTCCTGCATGGCCACGCGGTTACGGACGAACTCGGGCGAGTCGGCCTTGACCTGATCTTTCTGAATCAGCATGTTCACAACCACCCCGCCGACGGGGATGCCGAAATCGTGGAACCAGTTGATGAATCGCTTGATGACGGCGATGGGCAACGCTTCCGGCAGGGTGACAAAGAAGAAGGCGGTTTGCTGGTCATCGGTGAGCAATTCGCGCGCGTGCGAGATCCGTTCGCGAAAATTGACCAGGTACTCCATCAGCGGGTCCGTTTCCTTCTTCTTGGTGAAGGACAGCAGCTCACGCAGGGACTGCGCCTCCTCGCGCGACTTCACCATCTTGTTGACCCAGAGCGAATACACCTTGCTCATGCCCAGCAGACGGCGTGCGTTGGCGGTAGGTGCGGTGTCGAAGACATAGGCGTCATATTCGTTCTTGAACATCAGGTCGACCATGTTCTCGAACATCGCCGATTCTTCGAACGCGGGATTCATGGTTGCGCTCTCGACAAAGGCGTCGGCCTGGGTGGAAATTTCGGCGAACTTCAGAAACCAGCGGATCTTGGTCTTGATGTCCTGCTTGGAGCGCTCGATGGTCTCCTTGGTATCAATCTCATACGCCCACAGGTTGGGAACGCCTCTGACCGGGGTGGGCGCTCCGTAGACGTTCTGGTCCAGCAGCCCGCTCAGGCTGTGTACCGGATTGGTTGAGGCCAGCATGGTCCGCTTGCCCTCTCCCGCCAGATGAAGGGCAGTGACACCCGCCATCACCGTCTTGCCTACGCCGCCCTTGCCGCCGAAGAACATGAACTTCATCTTGGGATGGGCCGCAACAAACTCCGTGAAGCTTTGTCTTATCTCAGGCATAATCCGCTCACCTCTTGCCGTTCCCGTACATGATATCGGCCAGTTTTTCGATCATCGGCAAACCAGTAACGTCGCGCTCCAGTTCCGGAACGCGGCCAATCACGTCTTTGCCGAAAACCTGGTCGATCTTGCGTAGATAGTCGCCCTGCATGCTTAGACGCTGCTTGAAATACGGCGGAATGTCCTGGTCGCCCAGGTCCGTCGGCAGCACGCGATTCACAATATAACCGACGATGGGCACGTCGAATTTCGAGAACAGTTGTGCCGCTTTTTCCGTGTCGAGGATGATCATCTCCTCCGGCACCACCACGAAGAAGAACGCTGTCTTCTTTTTGTCCGTCAGTATGCGCGACGATTGGTTGATGCGGTCTTTGATGTATTGCAGCTCGGTCAGGATGTGGTCTTCCTCGGTGGTCTTCTGGCGTTTGATCCGCGCCACCATCTCTTCCTGCTCGCGCATCTCCTGGCGGAGACGGGTGATGCGATTGATCCACTCGTCGTACACCTTCGCCATGGAAAGATAGTAGAGCGCGTGCCCCAGGGGAACCAGATCGTAGATGTAATAGTCGTACTCGCCCCCGACCACGATATCGACCACCGCGTCGAAGATCGCCGACTCTTCCATCGCCGGTTCCGCCGACGCCGCCTGAATGTACTGCTCGATCTCCTCCGGCACGGCATCCAGGCCGTACATGTCGCGGATCTTTTTGCGGATCTGCTCCTGGTATTCATGGATGTGACGGTCGGCGTCGACCTCCTGCGCGTACAGGTTGGGCATGATCTCGACCGCGCCCTTGCCAAAAATGTCGCGCTGGAAGATGTCGCTGAGCGACGCCTGGGGATCGACGGAGAAGACCAGTACCTTATGGCCGTTCTTCGCCAGCCAATACGCCGTGGCCGCGGAGAAGGTGGTTTTGCCCAGCCCGCCCTTGCCGCCGAACATGATGTAGCGGCGGTCCTTGTTGTTTTCGAATGTTTCTCGCAATGACATGAAAAGTCCTCGTATGAATGCTTGGGTAGAGCGGCGCTTTAGCGCCGCGTCAAACTGTCACTCTCTTGCTTGGAGGCTTTCCGCCCATTGCACCGCAGTGGGCGGAAAGCCTGAATTCTGGGGCGCTGCCTGGCCGCGGACCTGAAGGTCCGCTCTACCCGGGATACGCCAAATCAGAAACCGCTCTAAATCAGAACATCGCGTCCGATACGTCTTTCTCGCGCAACATGCGGCGTTTCCACGTCGAAATATTGGGCACGACGTAGGGCAGTAGCCGCAGCGAGTAGTACGGCGGAAGAATAGGGACCCCGATAAGGTCCCCCATGGTGATCAAGATGAACAGGTGTTCCATGCTGGCGCGGGTGCGCAAGGCGTAGCGAGACATGTCATGCGCGCTCATGCCGTAAGCAATTTCCTTCAGCTTGCTGAATAGTCCCTGCTTCTCTTCCGTTTCTTCCTTCTTGTTTGGATCGTCTGGCATTTTCACCACTCCATTACGGGGTATCACACTCCGTGCAAATGAAACTCTTCGTGGGCGGAGAGGTCACGCTCGCGCATGGTCCTCCGTTTCCAGGTACTGATCATGGGTACTGCATAGGGCAAGATGCGAAGCGCGTAGAGCGGAGGCATCACTGGGACACCAAGCATGTCACCCATGGTCAGGAGCATGAACGCGGACTCCAGTTCTCCACGCTGTTCCCTGGCCTGCTGCTCGAACTCGAATCCGATCATCCCGTAGAAAAACTCGCGTACCTTGTCCTGCCAGGTCCGGGTTGCCGGTATTGCGATTACGCGCATGTTAGCGCCATTCCGTGACGAGGGCGTATACCATAATGATCGTCGATTCCTCGACTCCGCGGCAAATGAATGTCACCCGAGCTGGCCATCTTCGTAATGGTTGTGATCGCCATCGTCGGATGGTTCGCGCTCGGTACGCACATCAACGTGCGCAAGGGCCACCACTTCCTGGAATGGCTACAGGACGGCTTGCCGCTGGTCGGGGAAAAAACCACCTTGCGCTGGTTAGGCTCTTCCGTCGTCCATCTCCAGATCGAAAACGCCCGCGCGCCTTTCCGCCGCGTCGAAGTCCTGGTCGTCCTGGAGCCCCGTGACGTCCCGCCCTTGTGGCTGCTCTCGCGCCTCCGCGGCCGGCGCGATCTGCTCATTGTTCGCACCGAGTTGCGTTTTGTTCCCAGACTGCAAGTCGAAATCCTCGATCGGCAAGCCTGGTCAACGCGGGCTGTGGACCGAGAAGTTCGGCAGCAACAGTGGCAACCGATGCCCTTCGAAAATACCGCGTTTCAGGTTTACGCTCTCGCTCCGGTGGCAAACGTCGCTGAGCTGCTGGCGGAAGCGGGATGCCCCGGTCTCGCGCCGGTCCGCATCGGCGTTCGCCGAGACAGGAACAGTTTCGAGATGCAGTGGCAACTCCCTTCGCGGCCAGCACCCTCCCGCGCCGTTTTCGAAACCCTTCAGCGCCTCGCCGAAAAAGTCTAGCGGTCGAGACTCGAGCCGCCGCTCCTCAGTCCGCCGCCATGGGTTGCACCTGCGCCGGCCCTTTCATCCGGTTCCAGGCATGCCAGGCGTCGTATGCAATGACCACCGCCGCCACAAACAGCAAGATTGCAACCACGATCATCCCCACCGCGCCGAGCAGGTTGATGGTCTGCGAGGCGATCTGCTGGTTCGACAATATGCTGGCGTACAGGTTGTAGGCGGTCACGATGATAGCCGCCATGGTCGTGATGTACATGAACAGCATCGGATAGAAGGCATATCGCGGACTGCGGCCCACCGACTTAAGCCAGAGGCTGACGATCAGCAAGCTCAGCGCCGCCATCAACTGGTTGGAAGCTCCAAACAGTTGCCACAGGTAAATCCAGGTGCCGCTGAGCACCAGCAGCATAGTCAAGCCCATGGAGATGATGGCGGAGATGTGTGGGTTCTTGAAGCCCAGCCACATATCTCCCAACCACTCGCCCAAGGTGACACGCATGACGCGGAAGACCAGTTGCACCATGGTCAAGACGATCACCACGAACACGCCGAAGCCGAGCGCGGTTCCATAGGCCTGGCTGATCCCGCCGAATGTGACCAGTCCCAGCAGCTTGCCAACGCCAGCGGCGAACGCACCTGCACCCGCTCCGCCGGCGATGGAAACCGCCACCAGCGCAAGCAAAGCGAGCGCATTTTCCGTGAACATGCCGCCACCGCCCACCGGCAACGCATCCGTCTCATACTCCAGTTGCCGGGCGGTCCCAATCGAACCGACCAGCGAGTGCCAACCGGAGATGGCGCCGCAAGCTATGGTCACGAACAGCATCGGCCAGATCGGCTGAATCGCCGGCAGGTTCTGAAGAACATGGCCGGCAGCGTCCTTGGCCTGTGTCATCGGGATCCAGGTTCCAAACACCTTCGTCTGGAAGGTCACGGCCTGCGCCATCGCCGTATTCCCCAACAGCCCGCGGAGTCCCGCGACCACTGCACCCAAGGCGGAGAAGCCAATGGTGAGGAAGGTGATCCAGAAGCCAATATAGTTTGTGGGCTGAGCAAAGCGCCAGATGGGCAAGACCGTCCCCAGATACGAGAAGGCGAAGATGAACAGGCACCAGAAGATAAACGAAGGCAGCATCTTGATGGCGCCGCCGCCTGCCACGTACTTCGGCACAATCTGGCCCTGCTCATTGACGGTCATCGCCGCCAGGCGCGGGTCCGATTTGGTGGGATCGACCACGGTGTACAAAGCGTTCCCACCGGTGAGCTGGTTCAGGGCGCCATTCAGCTTCTCCACCCGGGAATTGATGGGACCGCCGAACACGACGGCGGTGCCAGGTTTGCCGGCCGCAGTCGTTCCCTTCACCGTGGACATGCCGCGAGCACCCCACGCCATCGCGCCCATGGTCAAGCCAACCGCGAGCACCGTGACCACAATCAGGTCCATCTTCCAGCGATAGAGCATCTGCCCCATCAGCAGACCCATGATGGCCAGCATAAAGATGCCGAAGGGGACGTCGGCGCGCGGGTCAAAAATGCCGGCCATGATGCCGACGAAGGCCCCGGCCAGCAGCAGCAGATAGAAGAAGATGAACACAAACAGGATGACGCGAGCGCGCGGCGCAATCAGCCGGTGTGCAATCGCCGACAGCGAGTTGCCGTCGTTGCGCACCGCCACCATGATGGCCGAGTAGTCGCTGGCCCAGCCCAGAAAGGTGACACCCAGCGTCAGCCACAACAGCGATGGCAGCCAGCCCCAGAGTGCGACCGCGGCAATCGGACCCACGATGGGACCGGCGGCAGCAATGGACTTGAAGTGATAGCCATAGAGCACATTGCGGCTCGTGGGCATGAAGTCGACCCCGTCCATATACATGCGCGCGGGAGTCGCTTTCTTGGAGTCCGGTTGAATTACGTTTTGGTCGATTCGGCGGGCATACCCGGTGTAGCCGAGCCAGATCATGACTGCCCCCAGGACCGCAATCACGGGAGCGTTCATGGGCCGTTTGGCGAGGGCGAAACCGCAGCCTACTACGATGGGGAGAATAATCAGGACCAGGATCGTGGCCCGGTATTTCATATCCAGCCTCCTTCGGCGAAGAGAGCCTGAAAACAGAAGAGCGAAGGCCAACAGAAAGGGCCTTCTAGCCGTTACTTCCGGCTGGGACGGACGCCAAAACGATTATAGAATCTCGTGTCAAACGCCTCGCTTCCCGTGACCTGTATCACCGGGGGCGGTGACAAGCTGCGGATTGTCGGTTCGCCCGGCGCTACACTGCGGCCCACGACTCAAAGATTGGTCAGCGGCAGTGTGCGATAGCGCTTGCCTGTGAGCCTCGCCAGCGCGTTGACTACTGCCGGCGCGATGACGGGAACGGGCGGCTCGCCAATACCGCTGGGCGCTTCGTTGCTCTGCACGATGTGCACGTCCACGGCGACGGGCGCCTCGCTCATGTAGGGCGGAGCGTAGGTGTCGAAGTTGCGCTGCTCGACGCGCCCCTCCTTGAGCGTGATCGCGCCTTTGGGCACGAGTTGCGAGATGCCGAACGTCACACCGCCCTGCATTTGGCTCTCGATAGTAAGCGGATTGACGGCGGTCCCGCAATCCACAGCGACGGTCACACGGTGGATGCGCGGCCTGCCATTTTCAACCGAGACGTCAGCCGCGCAGGCTACTCCGGTCTGGAATGAGTAGTGGCAGGCGATGCCGACCGCGTGTCCCCGCGGCACGTCGCTGCGCCAGGCAGCCTTCTCGGCCAACAGATCGAGCGCAGCGCGCGGCTTGGTGGCCTTGGGATCGAGCAGCTTGCGGCGGTACGCGATCGGATCCATCTTGGCGCGTACCGCCAGCTCGTCCATCAATGTCTCCATGACAAACGCGGTGTGCGTGTTGCCGACCGAGCGCCACCACAGCACAGGAACGTTGATCGCGGGCTGATGGGCGGAGACGTGGAAGTTCGGCACTAGGTACGGCGTGTCGGCGACGCCTTCGACGACGGTGGGATCTGCGCCGCCGTCCTTAGGCGCGAACGGGGTGCCCGCGAGCAATGACTGGCCGACAATCACATGCCGCCACGCGGTCGGCATACCGTCGCCTCCGACGCCAATCTCGACATGGTGCAGGAACATCGGGCGGTAATACCCGCCCTGCACATCGTCTTCGCGCGTCCAAATGAGTTTGACGGGAGTGCCCTTCAGGTGCTGGGCGATGGCGGCCGCTTCGCGCTGCACGTGACTATCAATGACAGCGCGCCGCCCAAATCCGCCGCCGGCGTATGCGGTGTGAAACCTGACCTGCTCCGGCTTTAGGCCGAGCGTCTGCGCGATGGCCATCTGGTCGATGCCCTGCAACTGCGATGGCGCCCACACTTCCGCCTTGTCGCCATCGAAGCGGACGGTGGTGTTCAGCGGCTCCATCGGCGTGTGCGCGAGGTAGGGGAACTCAAATTCGGCGATGATGCGCTCGGGCTCGGGGATGTGGTCAAGCGCAGCCTCGTCGCCGCGCGCGGTGGCAACCAGGCCCTTGCTGCGGCCCAGCTCCCTGAATTTGGCCCAGAGCACGGTGCTGTCGGCCGGCTCGAGGCCGGCGAGGTCCCACTCGATCTTCAGGCGATCGCGCGCCTGCTTCGCTGTCCAGAACTTGTCGGCCACTACCGCGACGCCGCTCCCGCCGCGTGCGAGAGGAATTTCGAAGACATCTTGGACGCCTTCGAGCTTGCGACTGTCAGAAGCGCCGATGCCCTTGACTTTTCCGCCGAAGACCGGGGGATGCGCGACGAGCGCGACGACCATCCCAGGTAGATCGACATCGAGGCCGAACTTCTGCGAGCCATCGCACTTGGCGCGACTGTCGAGGCGTTTGGCGCCTTTGCCGATAAGACGAAACTGCGACGGCTGCTTCAGCTTGACGGTCGCCGGCACAGGTTGTCGTGCGGCGTCGGCTGCCAGCTCGCCATATTTCGCGGACCTTCCGCCCGGACCATGCACCACGCTGGCTTCGGCGCTGCACTGATCGGCAGGGACGCTCCAGCGCTTGGCAGCAGCGGCGATAAGCATAGCGCGAGTGCGCGCGCCCAATTCGCGGTACTGCGTGTATGACGTGCGGATGGAGCCCGAGCCGCCCACCATCTGTATGCCCCGCATCGGGTCTCTATAGATGTCGGCTGCGGGAGCAAGCTCGGCGACGACCTGCGACCAATCGGCCTCGAGCTCGTCGGCGAGGACCAGCGGCAGCGCGGTGGCGACGCCCTGTCCGAATTCCAGGCGATTCACCTGGATGATGAGCTTGCCGTCAGGATGGATGGCAATGAAGGCGTCGGGCGGGTACTTCACTTTCTGCTCCTGCGCCAGCAGCGGCAGATCGAGGTAGAGCGAGACCATCAGCCCGCCCATCGCGGTGGCGGAGACCCGGAGGAACGTCCGGCGAGTCAACTCGGTTTGCGTTGCAGTAGCCATTGCGCCTCCTTACTTGAGCTGCTGCGAAGCTTCGCGGATGGCTTCGCGGATGCGGACGTAGGTACCACAGCGGCAGATGTTGCCGCCCATGGATTCTTCGATGTCCTTGTCAGTCGGCTTGGGTGTGTGTTTGAGCAGAGCGACGGCTGTCATGATCTGTCCGCTCTGGCAATAGCCGCATTGCACCACGTCGTGCTCGACCCAGGCGTTCTGGACAGCGCGCCCGACCGGGTCGGCGCCGATGCCTTCAATAGTGGTGATCGGGCGATCGCCGACGAGCGCGATGGGCACCACGCAAGAGCGCGTGGCGGTGCCTCCGAGATGGACGGTGCAGGCGCCGCAGGCGCTGACGCCGCAGCCGTACTTCGTGCCGGTCATCTTCAAGTCGTCGCGCAGGACCCAGAGCAGCGGTGTCGAGGGATCGGCGATCACCTCGCGGCGCTGGCCGTTTACCGTCAGCTTGTAAGTTGCCATTGCGGCCTCCGAATATACGTTATGGACAAGGCGTGCCAGCGGCGACCCAGGTACTGGTCGCGGTGACGAATTGCGCGTGGGTAAGCGGTGGCAGCGTACGCATGCTGCCGTCGGCGCGATGGCCGGGCTGGAACGCCCACAGCACCAAGGGCTCATCTTCGTGATGCTTGAGCAACGCGGCGCCGACCATGTTCGCGTTCTTGTTGCGTTTGGTGACGGCGCGACAGAGCGCGCCGCTGTCGAAGATCTTGTCGTTCGTGTCCTGCCAGGCCATCGAGAGCGGTGCCAGGC
>Ga0335081_10018661_pt1 | contig 11217 bp, 12 predicted proteins | sample Lox_Sample_35_FD_206713 | JGI IMG/M metagenome (GOLD analysis project Ga0335081, IMG submission 206713) | Soil microbial communities from Loxahatchee National Wildlife Refuge, Florida, United States - Lox_Sample_3.5 | ecosystem: Environmental > Terrestrial > Soil > Wetlands | place: USA...
CAGGTTACATCCATAGAAGGTGCGTGGCATTATAGCGCGGCACAACGTTCAATCGGCGTGAAAGAAAACTGTCGACTCGCCGGTGGTTCGTTGAAGATGGCCACTCGCGGATGAACTCAGAGCGGAATCGACCCTTGTGGTTCTAGAATTGCTGGTACAGGTTGAGGGTGTAGCAGTCCGGCAACCCAACCGAGATGCCCCGCAAAAGCGGCAAGGCGTGAGGCAGGCGCTGGTGAGCGCGGCAGGATTCGAACCTGCGACCCATGCCTTAAAAGGGCATTGCTCTACCAACTGAGCTACGCGCCCACCGTGGTTTCAAATCTAACACAGTCATAAGCCTTTGGCCGCCGCCGCAAAGGCGTTTGGACGGCGTTAAGGGCGAAGCGGCGGTCCCCGTAATTCACAGAAGTATGTGCCGGGTTTTGCGCTAAATTTGCAGCGTAGGAGGCACGACCATGACAGCCTCGAAGGATAGTTTCAAAGAGCGTCTTGCACGCTACCGCCAGATCAGACTGAGCGTGATCGGGAGAAAGAGCGGGGAACTGATCTCGCGCCCGGTGTGGTTCGTGCTGGAAGGCGAGAAGCTCTACCTTCTGCCGGTAAAGGGCACAGAGACGCAGTGGTACAAGAACGTGCTCAAGAACCCGGGGATCCGGGTGGATGCGCGCGGCAAGGGAGCGAAACTGAAGGCGAAGCGGATGGTGAAATCCGACGCGGTGAAATCCGTAGTTGAAAAATTCCGCGCGAAGTATGGCGCCGCGGACGTGAAGAAGTACTACTCGAACTTCGATGTAGCGGTTTGGGCTGGGATAGATTGAAAAGGTCGCAGCCTTTGGCGAAAAACCTGGCGCCGCGGCCCCTGGCCGGCAAAGTTTGTGCACCTCGCGGTCGTGAAAATACTGCGGTCCGCGAGCAGAGCCACTCGCGAACCGCAGCAGGTTTATTTGAACGTAGCGTTGGTGTGAAGCAGGAAATCGTGGTGGCCGTTGTAGTCGGTCCACGCGTCAAAAGCAGGACCGCCCAGTGGGTTGGCTTTCATCATGGCGCCCAAAGCCGCATCTACCTTGTCGAGGGCCTCTGCGTTGGCTCCGATGTAATCGATCCAGAACATATCGGGCGATTGGGTGTGGATCGCTTCGGTATCGATTTCGTACTCGTGCAGAGTTCCGTCGGCGAGCAGCTTGTCAAGCAGCGGAACAATCAGCGTGGTGGCGAGAGTATCCAAAGCATCGTCCGGAGCCGAGGATTTCAACTTGAACGCCGAGACGTGCGAGTAAGCACCCTTCCATGATCCGGAATGCCAGTTGTAGTAGCGGGTGACGAAAATACCGTCGCCGTGGCGGGTGGCGCTTTCAAGCACCGGAGTGGTGCTGGCGCCAGCCTTGTAGAACTGATCCAAAACGTTGAGGATGCCGGCCATCGACATCGACGACCACCAGTCATCGTGGCTGTAACCATCTGGCTCGTGCACCACGGTCATGTCGTCGCCATAGCCGACGAGCAAGCCATCGGCGACCGCTTTATCCAGAATCTTCTGGTCCGCGGCGCGTGACTTTTCCATGTCTCCCCACTGCGCGCGGGGAATATTCCAAAATCCGACATAGCTATACATCGGCGGCTTTTTCTTTGCATCGGACTGCGCGTACGCGGACGAAGCCCATGTTGCAAAGACCATGAGCGCGCATAACGGGACAATAATCCTCCACAGTTTACGATTCATGAGTTTCTCCCTTCGCGAATTGCAGGGATTTGGGTGGTCATCCCCGGCCCCGGCAGTGTACACCTGTCGTGGTCTGGGACGAAATATCTGGCTCAGAGCCAGCCCTTAACACGGGCGATGCGGGCAGCCTCCACGCGGTTTCCGGCGCCAAGTTTGCTGATGGCTTCGGAAAGATAATTCCGCACCGTGCCTTCGGAGAGATGGAGCTTTTCGGCGATATCGCTACTGGGCAAGCCATCGCCGGCCAGGCGCAGAACCTGACGCTCGCGATCGGTCAAGGGATCGGATTCCGCCCAGGCTTCGGTGGCGAGTTCGGGGTCAACGACTCGCAGCCCCTGGTGCACGCGGCGGACGGCATCGGCCAATTGCTCGGCGCGCATGTCTTTCAGCAAGTAGCCGGAAGCGCCGGCTTCGAGCGCACGGCGCAGGTAACCGGAGCGCGCGAAGGTGGTAAGGATAATCACGCGGGTTGTGGCGCGGCGGCGCTGCAACTCCGCGGCGACTTCCAGGCCGCTCATCTCCGGCATCTCGATGTCGGTGATGAACACGTCAGGCTTGTGGCTGAGCACCGCCTGCAGAGCCTCTTTGCCGTTGCGTGCACGGGCAACCACAGACAGGTCGCCTTCGATTTCAAGCAGCGCGGCAAGTGCGCCGAGAACCATACCCTGATCTTCGGCGATGACGATGCGGATGGTCCGGCGCGGATCTTTCACAGGAGGGTTCAAGAGTTTGCCTTCGAGGGAGCAAGAGGGAAGCGGACCGTGAGCTTGGTGCCTGAGCCGGTTTCCCGAAGCAAGGTTCCGCCCAGGGCCTCGATGCGTTCCCGCATGCCACGCAAGCCGTTGCCCTCGATGGCATGACCGCTGCCGCGGCCATCATCCTGAATTTCAAGGAGGCAGGTTCCGTCGAGAGGCGCGAGCCGCAGGTGACAGTTCCGTGCCTGCGCGTGACGCACTACATTGGTGACCGCTTCGCGTACCACCAACGCCACTACGCTTTCCTGCGCGGGAGTCAGGCTCATCTCCGCAGATTCCGCGCTGACCGTGACGCCGGCGGTTTCCAGCGTTGCTTTGGCCTGTTTGAATTCAGCTTCGACGGTGTGGGCGCGGTAGCCACGAATGGTGCTGCGAACCTCAGCAAGAGCGGCGCGCGAGGCCTGCTCCACATCCCGAATTTCTTCCTGAGCGCGAGCGGGATCGCGCTCAATGAGTTTTCCAGCCAGTTCGGACTTGAGAATGATGAGCGAAAGCGTGTGGCCGAGCACATCATGCAGATCGCGGGCAATGCGCTCACGCTCCGCGACTTTCGCGAGGTGCTCGATTTCCTCATGAGCGGCGCGCAGCTTGTCGAGTGTCCGATGCTTCTGGGCGAAGTAGATGTTGCTGCCGCCAACCACCGCGGAAAGCCCGGCCGCATAAAACAGGAACCAGCCCGGAAGATGAAGGAACCACCACTCAAGCAGCACGATGGCCAGCAGGGCGCCCATCAGCTTCAGGGTGGCGGCCTCAGTTTCGACAGTGAAAGGAAGCAGCGAAGCGGCGAAGATAAAGAACGTAGAGGCGCCGCCATTGATGGGGGCGAACAGGACGCCCAGGATCACCATGCCGCCAACGTTGAGCAGTTTCCCCTTGTATTCACACCAGAAGAAAGTGAAGTACAAGACTAAGAACGCTGCCGTGCCCAGGCCGGTGAGGACCCATTGTTTCACGCTCGCGTGTTCCAGGATGGGCTGAAGAAAAAAGAAACCGAAATAGGCGAGCCACACAAAGGGCGCCCAGCCTTGTTCCTTGTTCCTGGATAAGAAGCTCATAAGCAGTCCTAGGCTACCCCTTTCCGATCGCTCGTGTCAGCTTACCGGTGTCATCCTGTCTGCCAGGACCTTCACACCGCGAGAGCATAAGGGCGAGAAATATCCCCAACAGAAGGGCCGCGGGACCGCCGCCCGAGTCCCACTGGAGGAACAGGGCAGCGGCCAGAATGAGACACAGCAGTGCCGATAAGCGCGGTCTAGCCATAGGTCTTTCCCGAGTCCCGATGCAGGCCAAAGCGGGCCACACCCAGGCATATCAGGCTGAATCCGATCAGTGCTCCCCAATGCGACCATGCGGATTCAGGCTGTCCTGCGCCAAAGACGCTCAGGGCGAGCTGCGCCAGGTGATAAGGGGGCAGGAAGAGCGCGATCTCCCGCATCAGCCGCGGAAGGAAGATGAAGGGAATCCAAAGGCCGGAACAGAATGACAACGGGAAGTAAATCATGTTCAGGATAGCCGGCGCTGAGTTTGGACCAAGGAAATATCCGAGCGCCAGGCCCATGGCACAGAAAGGAAGAGAACCGGCCACCAGGATCGCAAAGAGCCGCACGGCGTCGGGAGCAGGCATGCTGACGCCACCGAACGTGAATCCAAGGAAAAAGAGCAGCAGGACGACCACAGCGCTGAAAATCATGCTCTTCACGACCTTGGCGGTGAAGTAGGCGAACGGTGGCATTGGGCTGGCGCGCTTTACCTGTAGCCATCCCAAGCCACGCTCGGCGGCCAGAGCACCGGCCGTGCCGTAGAGCGATGCTCCCATGATTCCGAACGTGCCATAGGTCGCGAGCAGATACTTGGTCAGGTTGACATCGCCGATCGATTGCTTGCCCATGACCAGTCCGAACAGAATGTAGAACATCAACGGAAAGCCGATGGTCGAAAAACTATAGGCACGGAGACGCAGCGATTTGAGAAATTCGTACTTCGCCTCCTTCAGGTAGATGGTGACAGTCCGGCCAAGGGGCCGCGACAACGTGGGAGTTGCGAGTGCGGTGGACAAAGTTGTCATGTCAGGCTCTCCGGGACTTGGTTTCGGCGTTGCGGTCCTGAGTCAGCGCGAGGAAGGCTTCTTCCAGTCCGGCGCTGCTCACTTCAACGTTGGCGAGGTGCGGGTCACGCGCAAACAATTCGCGCAGGATGGGCTCGGCTTCTGCCGCACGAATCTCGATCGCGTCGCGATCGCGTGCTACTTCGAGAACGCCGGGGAGCGAGCGCACAGTTTCTATGTCGAGGCGGCTGAGGCAGCGGATTAGCTTACCCGCGGTTTGCTGCTTGATCTCGGCCGGAGTTCCCTCGGCAATGATCTTGCCCTGATGGATAACGACGACCCGGTCGGCAAGCGCGTCGGCCTCTTCGAGGTAATGGGTGGTCAGCAGTACGGTTTTGCCGCGGGCTACGAGGTTGCGAATCTCCACCCAGAGTGTGCGCCGCGCTTCCACATCGAGCCCCACGGTAGGCTCGTCGAGGAACACCACATCGGGATCGCCGCACAGGGCGAGCGCGAACAGCACTCGCTGCCTCTGTCCGCCGGACAGCTCTCCGAACAGGCGGTCGCCGATGGATTCCAGACCCGCGATTGCCAGAGTCTGCGGAAGAGGCAGCGGCTGCGGGTAATAGGACGAAAAGAGATCGATGTGCTCCTTCACACGGAGAGTTTCGGGGACCTTCGCCACCTGCAGCATTGCGCCGATGCGGGTGCGAACCTCGGAGTGAACCGGGTTGCCGCCGCAGACGCTGACTGTACCAGCCGAAGGCTTGAGCAGACCAAGAAGAAGATGAACCGCAGTAGTTTTTCCGGCGCCATTGGGGCCGAGCAGGGCGACGAGTTCACCCGGCCGGACGTCGAAATCCACATGCTGCAGTGCTTTCACCTGGCCATAACTGAAGCCGACGCCCCGCAGTGATGCGACCGGACCGGGGACAGGGCGGCCAGTGTTGGGGTAGTCTTGAGGTAATGCTAAGGTTGCTGTCATTTGGCTTCCTCTGCCGGCTATGCCCGGCGACGGAAACCATCATGGGGCAGGACAGAACGGGGCACCAGTGGAGATCATCATGAGGCGGCGATGACAATTGTCATCCCGCTGTCCGCGTGGTCAATTATCCTATGCCAGTGAAAATGCAAGGTGAAAAGCCGGTGCGTTCGGGGATTGAGTTGGCAAGCCTGAGCGACTTGGGTTGCCAGCGGGAGAATAACGAAGATCGGTACTCCTACTGGGAAGCGGAAAGCGATGAAGTTTTTCGCACCAGGGGCCGGTTGGCGATTGTCGCTGACGGAATGGGCGGCTACGAAGGTGGGCAGGAAGCCAGCCGCATCGCAGTGGAGGCGATCGAAGAGGTGTACTCCAGTACCCTGGACGGCGATCCGCAGTCACTCCTGGTAGCGGGATTCCGCGCTGCCCACGAACGCATTCAGGAACTGGCTCGCGAGGACTCAAGCCTGCATGGCATGGGAACGACATGCACCGCCGTCGTGCTGTTGCGCCGACGCCTTTACTACGCTCATGTGGGAGATAGCCGCCTGTATTTGGTGCGCGGCGGCGACATTACCCGGCTGACCCGCGATCACTCCTACGTGGGGCGACTGGTGGAGAGCGGTGTGATCAGTTCGCAGGAGGCGGAAATCCACCCCCAGCGGCACATTCTGACCGCGGCCCTGGGCGCGGGGGCTGAAGTTTCACCCGATGCCTCCGAGGAACCGCTGTCGCTGGAGACCGGGGACGTGCTGGTGTTATGCACAGATGGGCTTTGGGGACAGCTCACCGAGCAGGAGATCCAAGATGCAGTAACCGCCCACCCGCCTGCGCGGGCTTGCCGGGAACTGGTACAACTGGCGAGAAAACGTGGCGGACCGGACAACATTACCTTGCAGGTAATTCGGATCAATGGAGACGCCGCATCATAGGGCGCTTCCCTTGCGCCGCAGGAAGATGCGGCCAAGCTGCAAGAATGTTCACCGGCAGGCTCGAAACACCAACGTCGGCCCTGAGTAAGCCATTTATTTACATAAACATACGTAGATGACAGAAACCCGGGAGGCTGGCACCCCGATTGCTAATCCCCTAAGCGTCAATAAACTCTATTAATTAAATAGAGTTTATGGCACAATGTGCGGCCATGAAGATTTCGCAAAAAGGTTTGTATGGGTTGCAGGCCATGATGATGCTGGCTCGCCGCTATGAGCAGGGCGCCATCCGCATCCGGGACATCGCCTACGAAGAAGGTCTGCCGGAGAAGTTCCTGGAATTGATCCTGCTGGAATTGAAGAACGCGCGCATCGTGGAAAGCGTGCGTGGCGCCAAAGGTGGGTATCAATTGCGGCGCCCGCCGGCGGAGATTCACCTGAGTGAGATCATCCGCCTGATTGACGGCCCGCTGGCCCCGTTTGCGGACGCCGAGCAGCTTCGTACCCTGATCGACCGGGATGCCGAGCATCGCGCTCTCTACAGCGTGTTTCTTGCAGTACGTGACGCGGCGGCGAAGATTCTGGAGAACACAACGCTCGCGGACATTATCAATGGCAAGGAGGCAACACGCACAGGGGCCGGTAAGCGGCGCAAGAAGAAGAGTGGTGCAGGCGTATTGCCAATGGTCGTACATGGGGGAGTGCGGAAAGATGACAAAGATGCGTAAGGGGATGGTGCTGCTGGGCCTGGTGGTCGGATGCGTGTTCGGTCAGGCGCAGACGGTTCGGGTTGGAGCTTTTCCGAATATCACGCACCCGCAGGCGATGGTCGGCAAGGCTAGCGGATTTTTCGAGAAGGCGCTCGGTCCGGGAGTGAAGATTGAATGGACCAGCTTCAACGCGGGTCCTTCAGCCATCGAGGCCCTGTTTGCGGGAGCGATCGACATGGCTTACATCGGGCCCAATCCCACCATCACCGGCTACGTGCGATCGAACGGGGAAGCGCTGCGGGTGGTAGCGGGGGCGGCCAGCGGTGGCGTGGCGCTTGTGGTCCGAAACGATTCGGGGATTCAGAAGCCGGAAGATTTTCACGGCAAGCGGGTAGCCTCGCCGCAGTTGGGCAATACCCAGGATGTCGCTCTGCGGGCGTGGCTCAAGGCTCACGGCATGAAGTCTACGGACAAGGGCGGGGATGTGCAGGTGATCCCCATGGCGAATCCGGACCAACTGACGCTATTCCTGAAAAAGCAACTGGACGCGGCGTGGGCGCCCGAGCCCTGGGCTACGCGCCTGATTCGCGAGGGCAATGCGCACCTATTTCTGGATGAGCGGCAGTTGTGGCCGCAAGGGCAGTTTGTGATCACCAATCTGATCGTGAGCCGGAAATTTCTGGGGGAGCATCCGGACCTGGTCAAGAAGTGGCTTGCCGCAAATGTCGACATTACCGATTGGATTAATAGTCACCCGGCAGAAGCCAAGGCGATGCTGAACCAGCAGATCCAGAAGGAAACGGGCAAAGCGCTTTCGCCGGCAGTGCTGGACGAAGCTTTCGGCCGAGTGCAAGCAACTTACGATCCGCTGCGCAACACGTTGCTCACTTCAGCGCATTCGGCGTTCGAAGCCGGGTTCCTGGGCAAGCAGATGCCGGACTTAAACGGAATCTATGACCTCACATTACTGAACCAGGTGCTGGCAGACAAGGGAAAGAAGGCCATCCAATGACATCGAGTCCAATGCCGCGCGTGCCCGCTTCGGGCGATTACATGGGCCGAGTTCGCTCTGAGGGCGGCCGTTTGAAAACTGCGACCGCTGTGATTCCTCTCCGCCGCGTAGAAGCTACCGTTCCCAAGGTCCGCCTGCAGGGCATCTCGCTCAGTTACACACAAAGCAATGGACGCCTGCTGGCGCTCGACAATATTGACTTAAAGGTCGAAGCCGGGGAATTTCTTTGCATCGTGGGACCTTCCGGCTGCGGGAAGTCCACCCTCATTCACTTGATCGCGGGATTACACCATCCTTCATCGGGCAGCGTGCTGGTGGATAACAAGCCGGTGACGGAGCCGGGCACGGACCGGATTTTGATCTTCCAGGAATTGGGACTTTTTCCCTGGCTTACGGTCGGTGAAAACGTCGAGTTCGGGATGAAAATGAAGGGCGTCTCCAAGGCCGAGAGGCGGGAGCAGACGGAGCGCTACCTGCGCCTGGTGCATCTTGCCCAGTTCAAAGACAGCTACACCCATCAGCTGTCGGGCGGGATGCGCCAGCGCGTGGCGCTGGCAAGGGCCCTGGCTACCGAGCCGGATGTGCTGCTCATGGATGAGCCATTCGCCGCGCTGGACGCCCAGACTCGCGACCTGCTGCACGATGAATTGGAACGCATCTGGGCAGAGACCGGACGCACCATCATTTTCATCACCCATAACGTCAGAGAAGCGGTGCGGTTAGGGGATCGGGTAGCCCTGATGACCTTCCGCCCGGGACGGATCAAGCGCGAGTATGGAATCGAACTTCCGCGTCCCCGCCAGCTTGAGGATGTGACCGTGGCCAAGGCCGCGCGGGAAATCCTCGAAGATCTGCGCGAGGAGATTAACAAGTCCATCGAAGAGCAGTATGGCGCGAAGGAGTTCCAGCAATGAAGCGTTTTGCGAGGCATGCAGTGTTTTATGCGGTTCTCATCGGGGCCTGGGTGCTGCTGGCCGCGCTGAAGATCTGGCCGCCGTATCTGTTTCCAGCGCCCAAGGGAGTAGTGGAAGCTTTGTGGGCGGGGTTTGCCGACCATAGCTTCTGGATCGCGATCGCGATCAGTATGAAGCGCATGTTAATTGGCTACGGCGTTTCGGTTGTGCTGGGCATGATTCTGGGCCTGGGCGTCGCCAGCAACAAGTTTCTGGAGGAGACAATGGGCGGACTGCTGGTCAGCCTGCAAAGTCTGCCCAGCATCTGCTGGTTGCCTTTGGCGGTGTTGTGGTTTGGACTGACCGAAAAGGCGATCTTGTTCGTCGTCGTCATGGGTTCGCTGCTCTCCGTGACCATCGCGATGGAGGACGGCCGCAAGCAGATGCCGAAAATCTATGGCATGGCGGGGCGTAATCTTGGAGCTAAAGGCTTGCAGTTGTTTTGGTACGTATTGTTGCCGGCCAGTCTGCCCTACATTGTCTCTGGGCTCAAACAGGGATGGGCCTTTGCCTGGAGGTCGTTGATCTCCGGCGAAATGATCTTCGTCAGCCTTGGGCTGGGGCAACTCCTTATGATGGGCCGGGATTTGAATGACATGAGCCAGGTGCTGGCCGTGATGATACTGATTATTTCTATCGGTTACGTCGTTGACGGACTCGTCTTCAAGACGGTTGAGCGACGCTTGCAGCACAAATGGGGGCTGTTGCCGGCTGCCTAATGCTGGCGCGGCCGATCGGCAAGTTGTTAGCTGGGGAAGTCTGTTCGGTAATACAAGTTAGTAGATCGAGATAGTGGTAAATAGGGGCAACGCGGTCGAGCTGTAACTGTGAATCACGATGTCAATCCACACGAGCTTGAGACTCGTGAACTTCGAGGAGTGAGAAAGACAATGAAACCGTCCCTGTGGTTAGGCTTAGCGCTCTGTGTAGCGAGCATCTCGGCGGCACAGACCAGTTCCAAGGCAGTTACCCCGAAGAAAGGGCCGAGTCAGTCTTCTGCGATCACTGCGCAAGAGATCCAGGAACTCCGTGGCGCCTTGGCGGCCCAGGGGAAACAAATGGAAGAGCAGCGCCAGCAAATGGAAGCGCTCAAAGCGCAGCTTCAGCAATTGCTGGCCGTGACCCAACAATCGAACTCCGCAGCGGAGAAGGCGCAATCCACTGTAGACCAGGCGCAAAGCACGGCAACGCAGGCGCAGCAGTCGGCCGCCGAAGCTCAACGCCTCGCTGACCAGGCATCGGCGAATGCAGTCGAGGCCAAAACTGCAGTCGCGCTCGTGGATAACAGGACGCAAGAGCAAGGAAAGCAACTGGGGGCGCTCGAAGCGTTGTTAGGGCGTTTTCGACTCAACGGGGACGTGCGGGTACGGGGCGAGAGTTATCAGCAAGGTAGCGTCCCCGACCGCAATCGCGCGCGTGTCCGGGCACGGTTTGGATTTGACGGAAAACTGAACGAAGACTTTACCGCAGGCATCTCGCTTGCCACTGGATCACTGGGTGATCCAACCTCTTCCAACGAAACCTTGACCAACGTTTTTGATCGCAAGACGATCGCGCTGGATCGGGCGTTCATCACCTACAACCCGGTTGCCGCCAAGTGGCTTTCGTTGACGGGTGGAAAGTTCGCCTTTACCTGGCAGCGTACGTCCGTCACGTTCGATCCTGACCTGAATCCTGAAGGTTTTAACCAGAAGTTCTCTTTCGATCTCCATCAGCCACTGCTGAAGAACGTTACGGTGCAGGGCATCGAATTGCTGTACAACGAAGCCAACGGAAAGACTGGTATTCCGTCGCAGGACTCCTATGCATTGGGCGGACAGATCTCCGCGAAATTGCAAATGGGGCCGTGGACCGCGACGCCGTCTTTTCTGAGTCTCAAGTGGAACCGGCCGGACGCCATCCTGCAAGAAAGCGCTTTCGCCGCGGCCGCGACCACAACGGGATACCTGCCGAGCGGCAGTACGACGCCAGTGAAAGGAATTCCGATTCCCGGCGAGGGCCAGGGCTGCGCCAAGGGACTGAACTTCCCCAGTTTTCCGCCTTGCGTCTTCTCGCCGAATGGTCTGACCAATGCGACCACGGTTGATTCCAATGGCATTCCCCACTTTT
>Ga0335081_10018662_pt1 | contig 11216 bp, 9 predicted proteins | sample Lox_Sample_35_FD_206713 | JGI IMG/M metagenome (GOLD analysis project Ga0335081, IMG submission 206713) | Soil microbial communities from Loxahatchee National Wildlife Refuge, Florida, United States - Lox_Sample_3.5 | ecosystem: Environmental > Terrestrial > Soil > Wetlands | place: USA: Florida...
TTGCGGAAGCTGATCCGAGCGGCGACTGGGCCACCGTTCTGCTAACGCAGACAACGGAAGTGCGATGCCTTGGGCCGAAGGGAGAACGTACAGTCGCTCTCGACAAATTCATCACCGATGCCTACACCACGGTTCTCGCGCACGACGAACTCGTCAGCGAAGTCGTGGTCAGGCTACCTCCCGCTGGCAGTGGTGGCGCCTACCTGGCATTCAAGCGTGCTGCCCCTGTGTATCCCACTGCGAGCGCTGCCGTACACCTCACGATGGATGGCGACATTTGTAAGGACGCGGCCATCACGCTTGGCTGCGTGGGGCTGACTGCGATTCGAGTACACGACGGCGAATCCGCACTTCGTGGACAGAAAGTGACCGACAAACTGATCGCAAGCGTCATGGATGTTGCCCGCTCAGCCGCTGATCCACAACCGGACATGCGAGGCTCGGCCGACTATAAGCGTAGCGTGGTCGGTGCGCTGGTGAAGTGCGCTATTGAAATCGCGCTGCGCCGGGCACGCGGCGAGAAAGTGGAGGCGAGCCACATTTATGCCTGAGGCCATCGACAAAGTGAAGGTGAAGCTTAGCGTGAACGGCCAGCTGCGCGAGTTGGAGGTCGAGCCCCGTACCTTGTTGGTCGAGCTTCTGCGCGAGCATCTCGACCTGACGGGGACCCACGTGGGATGCGACACCACCTACTGCGGCGCTTGCACGGTGCTGCTGAACCGCGCCGCCGTGAAATCCTGCACCACCTTTGCCGTGCAGGCGGATGGTGCGGAAATCATGACCGTGGAAGGGCTGGAGAACGACGGCAAGCTTCATCCCATTCAGAAAGCTTTCGGCGATTCCTACGGATTGCAGTGCGGCTATTGCACGCCCGGCTTGATGCTTTCGACCTTTCAGTTGCTCTCGGAGAATCAGGAGCCCAGCGACAAAGAGATCCGCAAGGCGATCGCGGGCAATACCTGCCGGTGTACTGGTTACCAGAACATCTTCAAAGCGATCCGCTTGGCGGGGCAGAATCTGAAAGGGGCTTAGGGCAATGGCGATCAAGCTGGGTGGGGAATTCGAAGTCGCACGCAAACCGGATGACGTATTCGACTTCCTCACCGATCCGAACAAGTATGGGCCCTTGCTCCCCGACTTTCAGAGCATGTCCGTGCAGGACGCCACGCACTTCACGGTGAAAGTGAACGTTGGCATTTCGTACATCAAGGGGGTTGCGGAGGTAAAAATGGAGTTGACTGAAGCCGACCGTCCAACGCGTGCGCAATATAAGGGTCAGGGAAGTGTGGCGGGTGGAAATGTCTCGCTGATTGCTGGTTTCGATTTATCGGCGACGGTCGCGGGCACGAAAGTCGCGTGGCAAGGCGAGGCGCAAATTTTCGGCCGGCTGACATCGGTGGCGGGCGGGTTGCTGGAACCCCTGGGAAAAAAGAACGTGCAGAAAATGATCGATGCGCTGCAAGGAGCCCTGAAGCAGGACAGCGAGCCTGCAAGCATCGCTCCAGCCCTTAGCCCTCAGCCCAGCGAGCCTTAGGGGAGTGAGACGGAGAAAGAGACCTTGAGCACAAAGACCGAGAGCAAAAATTGGGTCGGCCAGTCACTTCCCCGCAAGGAGGAAGACCGGCTGCTGCGCGGGCGCGGCAAGTTTGCCGACGACGTCAAGTTGCGCGAGATGCTCTACTTGCGCTTCGTACGCTCGCCCTACGCGCACGCGAAGATCGTGAGTATCGACACTTCCGCCGCCGAAGCTCTGCCCGGCGTGGTCTGCACTCTCACGGGCAAAGAGATCGAACCCTATACGCAACCCTTTATCGAGATCGCTCCGGAACCTGGCGGGAAGATTCGCGATTTTCCCCTTGCCATTTCCAAGGTTCGATATCAGGGAGAGCCCGTGGTCGCCGTCGCGGCAGAATCGCCCAGCCTGGCTGACGATGCGGCAGAGTTGGTCCAGGTCGAATACGAAGCGCTTGATCCCGTTGTCGATGGCGAGGAAGCCCTAACCGACAGGAGCATCCTTCATGAAGAAGCCGGGACAAATAAGATCTGGCGTGGAGTTTTCGAGTACGGAGACGTCGAGAAGGCCTTCAAGGAAGCGGCGCATGTGGTGAGCATCGACCGTCTGCATTTCCACCGGTTCTCCAGCACGCCGCTCGAGAACAACGTGGTGATCGGCCAGTGGGACCGGAAAGATGAGCGCATTCATTACTGGTGCAACAATTCCTTTCCTTCCTTCGCCATCCAGTTTCTGGCTGGGCATCTGAACGTGCACATCGATCGCATTCGCGTGGAGACGTTCGATATCGGCGGCAGCTTCGGCATAAAGATCACGAGCTATCCGCAGATGTCGATTTGCGCCTTGGCCTCAAAGAAAGCCGGTGGGCGACCGGTCAAGTGGGTGGAAACGCGTTCCGAGCACATGACCTCCAGCGCGCACGGCAATGAACGCACCTTCCGCGACACACGGGTGGCTTTGGACAAGGACGGAGTGATCACCGCGATCGCTTCCCGCCACATCGACGATTGTGGAGCCTATCCGCGCTACGAGCCTCTGGGCTGCGTCATCTGGTCGCAGGTATTTCCCGGCGTTTATCGTTTCAAGAACGCGCGGATCGATTTCAGCCAGGCCGTGACCAACAAATGTCCGGTGGGACCGAATCGCGGTTATTCGCGTATGCAGCATTTGTGGTTTCTGGAGCGCCTAGTCGATATCTGCGCCCATGAACTGGGAATTCCAGCCGATGAGATGCGCCTGCGCAACTACATCCGTCCGGAGGAGATGCCCTACACGACACCGAACGGCTGCGTTTACGATTCGGGAAATTATCCCAAAATGATGGAAGTTGCCAAGAGTCTGATTGGGTGGGATGAGTGGAAGAAGAAGCAGGAAGCGGCGCGCAAGGAAGGCCGCCTGCTCGGCATCGGCATAGGGACGACGCTCGACTCGGGAACGAACAATTTCGGGCAGTCGCAGATCATCAATCCCGGCGCCCCGTTCTCGGGGAATTCGCAGGGCGCGAATTGCAAGCTCGACATCTACGGCGAGGTGGTGGTGGCGGTCGGATCGTGTCCGCAAGGCCAGGGACATGAGACCACTTCGGCGCAGGTTGTGGCCGACGTGCTGAATATTTCTCCGGACATGATTACGGTGCGAACCGGCTTCGACACCGACCGCAACGTGCACACAGGTTTCTCGGGGACTTACGCGAGCCAGTTTGCCGTTTCGGGGTTGTCCGCCGTGCACGGTGCCGCACAGAAATTGAAAGGCGAAATGAAGCGCCTTGCCGCTTTCGTTCTCGTGTCGAAGGAAGACGACATCGAATTCGGCAGCGGTGCGCAAGGTCCGGAACTTCGCTCCAAGTCCAATGGCAAATCCATCAACTATTGGGGCCTGGCAAACATCGTGAACGTGAATAGCGCTGTGCTGCCTGAGGAACTCTACGAAATCACGCTGAATTGCCGCTACATCTGGCGAGCGCCCTTCGCGGTGCCCGATAAAGTGAAGAAGTACGGAAAACTGACGCTGACTTACGCATCGCAATTGCATATTGCGGTGGTCGAGATCGAGCAAGGCACTTATATCCCGCGCATTCTTGACTACGTCGCGGTGGACGACTGTGGAACCGTGATCAATCCCGGGATTGTCGAAGGTCAGGTTTACGGCGCCACGGCGCACGGGATCGGCGCGGCCCTGCTCGAGAGCTGCGTCTACGATGCTGTCGGCAACATGCTGACCAGCACCTTCAGCGACTACACGCCGATCACCGCAGTGAATATGCCGAAGGTGAAATACGGGCACATCGAGACGCGGTCGCCGTTTACCTACAGCGGGGCGAAGGGCATGGGCGAGGGCGGAGCTGCGCCCGTCCATACAATTTCCGCAGCGCTGCAGGACGCTGTGTTCTCGAAGGGAATCATCATTCAGGATTCGTTTAACAACGCGGACACGATGTTTCGTGCGTTGGAGGGGAAAGAAATTTACCAGGCCGGCCCGCTGGTGAAAGTCGAACACCGTGCGTAATCGGAGCCGCGACGATCGCTCGTGAAAAAAGTTTGCATCATCGGTTGTGGCGCCATCGGCAGTCTCTATGCAGCGCACCTGGCGCGGGTTGCGGAGGTCTGGGCCTATGTCCGCCGTCCCGATCACGCGCGCGCGCTGAATCGCGATGGACTGCGGGTTTCGGGCCAGCACAACTTTGCTGTGTCCCTTCGAGCGACGACCGACGCGACGGAATTGCCGGATTTCGATCTCGGCATTGTGGCCACGAAAGCCACGCAGTTGGAAGGGCCGATCGCGGAAGCGGGCAGCCACTTCGATCACGGGGCAGTGCTCTCCGCGCAGAATGGCCTGGGCAGTGAGGAGATCATTGCGGCGCACACGCGCGGCAACGTAATTCGAGGGACGACTTTCATGAGCGGCACGCGGCACAGTGATACCCACGTCCAGTACGAACTGGACACGGCTACCTGGATGGGACCGTTCGAGCCGCGCCACACGCCCTTTTCCGTCGTGAAGGCGGCTGCGGATCTGATCGTTGCCGGCGGTCTGAAGGCAGAAGCGCTCGAGGATGCGCGACCGGCCCAGTGGTCGAAACTGATTTTCAATTCTTCGGTAAATGCTGTTTCGGCCTTGACCGGTTTGCCGCACTCGCCGCATTTTGCCGCGGAGGAGGAGTTTGGTGACCTCGGCCATCTTCTTCATGCATTGATCGAAGAAGGCAGGCAGGTGGCAGCCGCAAGCGGCGTCAGCCTGCACGAGGATCCCTGGGAGATGAACAAGATCGGCGCGATGACAAATCATCCGCCCTCGATGCTGTACGACGTGCGCCATCAGTTGCCAACGGAAGTGGATTTTCTTAGTGGAGCAATTGCCCGCGAGGCTGAAAAAGCCGGTGTTGACGCACCGCTGCATAGCGCGGTGTACCGGCTTATCAAAGGCAGAGAAGCGTCGTGGAAGTTTGCAGACGAGAATCGCCCGGCGGTGGTTCACGGCAGATGATAGAAGACGCTGCGGCCCTGGTTTCCGCAGAAAGTTGAGAACGATAACAACGTCGTTGGTTCCAAACGGATTTGCATCATGGCTTGGCCAGTTGACACCACGAAGCTCGACCGCGCCCGCGCACTGATGAAAGATCAGGACCTGAGCGCGCTAGTCGTGCGCGCACCAGATAACGTTTTGTATCTCTCGAGCTACTGGTGCATGAAGGGATACGACGTTCTGGTGTTTCCGCGGGAAGGCGAGCCCATCCTGATCGCACTCGAACCCCAACTCGCCGACGCGCAGCGCAATTCTTGGACGAAGGACATTCGTTTATTCAAGGGCTATGACGAGCGTGATCCGCGGCCGCCGCAGTATCGGTCGCTGGATATCGCGCTTGAGGTTTTGAAGCAGCGCGGCCTGACGGACAAAATCGCCGTCGAACTCAACATGGGCACGCAAAGCGCGGATCGTATGGTGGGCGAGCCAACCACTCCGACACAGATCTACTTCGATTCGTTTCGCAAGGTATCCGGCCAGGTGGTGGACGCTACTCCTTTACTAAATGAAGCGCGTGCGATCAAGACAATGCAAGAGATCGAGCGGATGAAGCTGGCCAACGAGCTCGCCGCGCTGGCCATGGACTATACCCGCGAGCACATGCGTTCCGGCATGAAGGAGAGCGAAGTCGGCGGTATGTACGAAGGCTTCGTGCACGGGCTAGGCGTCGGCTTCAAGGGTAAAGTCGAGATGGCGCGGGCGTTCACGCTGGTCTGGTCGGGCACGGGAATTGCGACTTTCACCGCGACTGGTGACCGCCCGGTGCAGGAACACGAGCCGACACTGTTCGAAATCTGGGTGTGCGTCGACGGTTACTGGACCGATCTTACGAAGAACGCGTGCCCGGGCGATCTCACCCCGCAATATCACAAGCTGCTCGACCTTTTGCTGAAGGTCTTCAACGAGGCGGTCCGCTATTCGAAAGACGGCGCCGATTTTCCGCAGCTCGATCGCCTGGTGCGAGCCCGCATCTCTGAGGGTGGTTATCCCGGACAACCTTCGCACCCGATCTGCCATGGTGTGGGCGCGCGAGCGCACGAGTTTCCTTACGCGCACCAGGCTGGGTCAGGAACTATGCGCAAAGGGATGGTGCTCGCGATCGAGCCCGGTATCTACTGGCCCGGCGGCGGCGGCCTGCGGCTTGAAGATAATTTTCTGATTACCGGCACCGGGAACGAAAAGATGTGTACCGATCCCGATGACTTTCGTCTGGCACGATCCTGAAGGCTGATCGACGTAGAAAGTAACAACCGAGGTCAAATTTTGGAAGCGGCAAAGAAAAAGGCGGGTGGTCAGCTCGATCCCAAACTGGTCGAGAGAATTTTGGCCGAGATCAAGGAAGAAGAAATCGTGGCCATGTGCTGCGACGTCATCAACATTCCGAGCCCTACGGGCGGAGAACTGCAGATGGCGGAGTATATGCGCCAGGGCCTCCAAAAGCTTGACCTGCACGTAACCTGGCAGGAGGTGGAGGAAAGCCGTGCCAACGTAGTGGGCCGCTGGATCGGTGGCGGTGGCGGGAAGAACCTGATGTTCAACGGGCACATGGACACGTCGAACACGGGGCAGGAGGAGTTCCTCACGGGAATCGGATACAAAGCGAATGCCGTCGTTAAAAACGGAATGATCTACGGCCTCGGAATCTACAACATGAAGGGCGCGCTGGTCTGCTACACGCACGCAGTGAAGGCGCTGCAGCGCGCAGGCGTGAAGTTGAAGGGCGATGTCATCGTCGCCGCTGTAGCCGGCGAGATCGAAAAAACGCAGTGGGGAGAATTCAAGGGCAAGGAATACCGTGGCTACGGCTTCGGCACGCACTACCTGGTGAATCACGGCATTTTGCCGGACATGTGTATCCTCGGCGAGCCCACGGACACCCACCTCGTGCTCGAGCATTTCGGCTCCATGTGGGTGCGCATTTCCTGCACCGGCATTTATGTGCACACCGCATTTTGCGAAGGCCGCGAAGAGATGAACTCGATTCGCCGCATGCATGAGCTCATGAGCGATGTCATGAAGTGGATTGAGGGTTGGGAGAAGAAAGCAGCCTATGGCGGCAAGAAAGCGATTGTGAATCTCGGCGGAATTCGCGGCGGCCACGCGTGGCGGGCCAGCCGCACGGCGGAGAAAACCGATCTTTTCCTCGATGTGCGCGTACCTCCCACGATTCCGATGAGTGAAGCGCGCCGCGAAGTGCAGCAGGTCTTCCTGGGGATGAAGAAGAATCATCCTGACTGGGGGCTGGAGTTCGAAACCTACGTCTCAGTTCCGGGAGCGCGCATCAGCGAAGAACATGAACTGATCAAGGCGATCGACGCCAACCACACGCGCGTCATGGGGAAGTTGCCCGAGCGCGAGGTGGTCACCTGGTGCTCGGATGCGAGCGTCTTAAGCCGCTATGGCGTCGAAACAGTTAATTACGGGCCTTCGAGCGGCCCACGGGATAAAGAAGGGGAGAAGGTTTCCATCAAGACATTGGTTGATATCACGAAGGTATATGCGCTCGTCGCCGCCGAATTGTGCGGAGTGCAGTAAAGAAGCGAAGGGCGTGATCAAGGAGCAAGTTTGCCAAGCCAAAAGGAAATCGAGCGCCGGTTTAAGAATGTGCGGTCACGTATGGAGCAGGCAGGGCTAGACGCGCTGCTCATCTGCGGCAGTCAGTACGCGGGTTTTGAAGGAGCTGTCTTCTACCTCTCGGGATTTGAGATCGTGCACCGCTACGTTTATGTGCTGTTGCCGCTCGAAGGCGAGCCTACGCTCGTGTTTCCCCGCGAAGCCCGCTGGATCGGCGACAAAATCAAACCGTGGGTCAAGGATCAGGTATGGCCCGACATTCCCGGGCAGTGGGTGCGCGATCGGGCTGCCGATCGCAAATGGAAACGCCTCGGCGTCTACGGAATGAATTTTGTCATGGCGGTCCGCGACTATCGCGAACTGACGCGCGGCTCGTTCGAACTGGTGCCCTTCGATTTTGAATTCGACATGGTGCGGGCGGTCAAGAGCGAGGAAGAGTTGGCCGAAGTTCGTGACGCGATGGGCATCATCATCGAGGGATTTTGGGCGCTGGTCGCGGCCTATGAGCCGGGCAAGACGGAAGCGGAAATCATGGCGCCGGCAGTCGAGCGCTTCTTTGCCCGCGGCGCCGGGCCGCGCATGATGAATATCCTGCTCTCCGGTGAGCAGGGCGAGGCGAACGCTTACTTCAAGGTCCCAGGCAAACGCATAGTAGCGGCCGATGACCTGCTCCTTTACTCTCTCGAAATCACGGGAACCGGCGGCTATTGGGTTGAGTTTTCGCGTCCTCTTTTACGCGGTAAGCCGAGTCCCACTACGCAGAAGATGGCGGACGCTTATCCCCATGCTTTGGAGGAGGCTCAAAAACTTATGCGTGCGGGGGAACTCGCCAGCAATGTGCATCGCGCCGTCGCCGAGACATTTTTCAAGTACGGATTCGCGCTGGGCCATCTCTCCGGGCACTCCATCGGCACGACCATGATCGAGCATCCCGCTATCGGCGCGAGCAGCCAGATCGCGCTCGAGGAAAACATGATTTTCTCGCTCCACCCGCAGGTCGTCGATCAGGATGGCAAAGTTTGCTTGTACACGCAGGATACGTACCGCATCGGCAAGAACGGCGGTGAGTGTCTGGCCGACGTGCCATGGCAGTTCTTCACGGGCAAGGAGACGCCTGAGAGCGTAGCCCCGGCCCGGACCAGCAAGTAGACCTTCCCACTCCGGCAGCGGAGTACTGAGGCAAGAAAGAATGCGAATTTGCGTGATCGGTTGCGGAGCCGTCGGAAGCTTGTTCGCCGCACACCTGGCGAAAGCAGGCGAAGCGGAGGTGTGGGCGTACGACGTGTGGAAGGAGCATACCGACGCGATCCAGAAAAACGGGCTGACGCTATCGGGTGCGGCAGACTTTACCGCGCGGTTGAATGCCACGAGCGATCCGAAAGCGCTCCCGCGTTGCGATTACGGAATCGTCGCCACCAAGGCCATCCATACGAAGAACGCAATCGCCGACACGGCCCACATTTTTAATGTGAATAGTGCAGTTTGCTCTGTACAGAACGGCGTGGGCAACGAGGAGATCATCGCCGAGAAGGTGAAGCTGGTGATTCGAGGCACGACCTTTCCGGCAGGTCATCCCATCGCGCCGGGCCACATCGGTTTCGACATCGCGGGCGACACCTGGGTCGGGCCTTTTGAACCAACCAACACACCGATGGAAAAGGTCGAGGAGCTCGCCGGCCTGATCACGCGTTCGGGCATGAACACAATTGCGCTCAAGGATGCGCGCGGTGCCCAATGGACCAAGTTGATTTTCAACGCATCGACTAATCCTACGGGTGCTTTGACCTTGTTGCATCACGGCGCGGCCACTCGCTTCGCCCCCACCGGGCAGCTGTTCAACGATCTGATTGCCGAAGGCGAGGCCGTAGCGAAGAAGCTGGGCATTGAACTTCACGGCGATCCGCGGCAGCTTGTGCAAAAAGGCGCGAATGCTCCCGGAAAGCACCGCGCGAGCATGCTGCAGGATGTTCTCGCCAAACGCAAAACTGAAGTGGACTTCATGAACGGGGCGATTGCAGAGTGGGGGCAAAAGGTCGGAGTCCCCACTCCGCTGAATAAGGCAGTGTGGGCCCTCATCAAAGGCCTGGAGCATTCGTGGTCCGATCCTGACTGAAGATTTACTAAGCACAACCATTGGCTGAAGCTTTCGCCAACTAATCTAAGCGGAGACAAACGCAATTATGACGGTCCCTTTCAATCTGGGTGTGTTGCAGCTAAGCATGGAACCGGTTCGAGAGACGCTGGCGATGGCTCAGGCCTGCGAGGCGGCGGGCTTCGATGCATTCTGGATTGCGGAAGCGTATCCCTGGTGGCGCAAGCATTCCTTTGAAGCACGCTCTTCAACGGCGGTGCTCGCCGCAATCGCGCTTGAGACCAAACGAATTCAGCTGGGTTGGGGCATTATTTCCCCTTACACACGCCACCCCGTTCAAATTGCGATGGAAGCGCGGGTCATGCAGGATCTGGCGGGCGAACGCTTCCTGCTGGGCCTCGGAGCATCGAAGATTTTCATGAAGGAAATTGGGGAGGGCGAGGGGGAGAAAGTCGGCCCCGCGACGGTGATGCGCGAAAGCATCGAGGTGGTGAAGGGCGTTCTGCAAGGCGATGCCTTTCGCTACCAGGGCAAAGTCTTTGCCGCCGATGTTCCCGCCCTCAAGGCCGACGCCCATTCTCCGCGCGGTGTTCCACCGATTTATGTGGCAGGCACGGGTACGGTCATGCAGAAGATGGCGGGATCGATCAGCGAAGGCCTACTGACGGCGAGCATCACTACGCCAGCTTTCGTGCGCTATTCCAAAAAAAATATGGAAGAAGGTGCGCGGAAGGTCGGCAAAGATCCCGCGAAGCTGGCCGTGGGCTGCGTGATTGTCGGCAGCATCGGACGCGACTCAAAAAAGGGGAAGGAAGGCGCCCGCGAACAGGCCGCGATGTATCTAGCGAATAAGGTGCAGAACATCAAGGGATCAGCCGACGTCCTGCTGGAATGTGCGGGAATCACTTTTGAAGAGTTGCAGCCGGTTGCCGACGCCATGGAAAAGGGCGGGCGCAAAGCCGCGGCCCAGGCAGTGACCGACGAACTGCTGAAAAAAGTATGCCCGATTGCGGGAACGCCCGACGAGTGTGCCCAGCGAATCGAAGAATATCGAGCGGCGGGCTGCACCCACATCATGCTGGAAATCTGGGGCGACGATCGTACGGGACAGGCGAAGTTATTCGGCGAAGCCGTGCTGCCGCACTTCAAGAAGTAGTAGGAACACGCGTGAGTTGGCTTGCCCTAAGGTCCTAGCCGGCGACAGCCAGCGCGCTGTTGACGATCTCGCGAAATTCGTCGTCGCTCAGCAGGGCGCGTTTCGCGATCGCTCGTTTCTTTACTGCGGCAAGAATCGGGGCACGCTGTTCAGGTTTGACCGCGAGTCCCAGCTCTTGCGCCTTGAGGTCGATGCTGTCCAGTCCGCTTTTCTTCCCCAACACGATCTGTCGTCCCGCCCCGACCAGCTCAGAGGAATAGGGCTCGATCGCTTCAGGAATGTGGAACTGGCTCGCGACTGCGCCACTCTCGCGCACAAAGAGGTTGTCGCCGACAAGCGGCTTCCAGGCTTCGAGCGTG
>Ga0335081_10018663_pt1 | contig 11216 bp, 13 predicted proteins | sample Lox_Sample_35_FD_206713 | JGI IMG/M metagenome (GOLD analysis project Ga0335081, IMG submission 206713) | Soil microbial communities from Loxahatchee National Wildlife Refuge, Florida, United States - Lox_Sample_3.5 | ecosystem: Environmental > Terrestrial > Soil > Wetlands | place: USA...
TATTGTGTCACAATCGTCCCACTGCGTTAAATTTCCCAAGCGTGCCACAAACCACCATAAATCCTACAATGACTGGACGGTACGCTGACCATTATTCAGTGAGGAGACGCTTCTTCTTGCTTATTTCCATATACGTCTTGATACTGTCCTATTAAAAAAAATTGGGGTTACAGTAAGAACTGTAACCCCTTGATAAGTTTGGTAGCGGGGGCCGGATTTGAACCGACGACCTTCGGGTTATGAGCCCGACGAGCTACCGGACTGCTCCACCCCGCGATGTGAAAGTGCATATTAAATGAGCTACGCCCCAATGTCAAGAAAATTGTCGGGCATGACCTCATTTATCATGAAAAAACCGCCCGGGGATGGCCGAAGGACACTGATGAAACCGGTGTCCTTCGGGTTTGCGGGGCATGACCGGCATTATGCCGGATTTCCCCTCATTTAAGCAAAATGCTGCGACTGTCAACAGCAGATGCCGCATGACCGTCCCCTTTGTAACGCTCTCTCTCACCCGCAAAGCGCCCGATGACCGCCTCACTGTCTGCGCGGACGCAGCGGACATAACCAGGGTTCGTCTTAAAGCTGCCGGACATTTTGCCGTAGTCGATTACGTGGCGGGATCGCCCGAAAAAAATGAAGCAGACTGCCTACGTGCGGGTACAAACGCGACTACTCCACCGCAGACCGGGTTCATGAATTTCTCGCTGAAATACAGCTTCAAGTTCATCGGACAGGGTCCTGCCGGACTTATCCTTCACCCCGGATAAAGTCCGTCAGGATGCCAGAGAGAAGAGCGCCGCCAATTTGTGCCCACGACTGCATTTCTTCCAGCCGCCACGATTCGCTTTCGGCACAGCTGGCTTCCCACATGACGTTTCCTTTAAATGAACAGGCGTTTTTGGCCTGACCCCTTGTGCCTACGGCGCATACCGCGCTAGAGCAAATACAAAAGTGCCCGTGCCCGTTAAGGCATATCCCGCCGCCACCGGTTTTCCGTCCGACTGTATGGCCAAAGCGTTGGCTTGAACATCAGTGTCAATGGACGTAGTCACCATGCCTGTCCCATTAAAGCTTGTATCAAGAGTACCGTCCGTATTGTAACGCGCCAGGGCAATCACGGACTGGAATGACTGAGGTGAAGAATACCCCGCTGCTATCAATTTCTGGTCCGAAGGCTGTATGCCCAGGGCGAAGGCCCCATCATCGCTGCTGCCGACGGCGGTAGTCACTATGCCCATCGTGCCAAAGCCCGTATCCAGTGTCCCGTCGGTATTGTAACGCACGAGGGCAAATACATTGTAAACGCCCGTGAAGGATAGTCCGGCCGCGACCAGCCTGCCGTCTGCCTGAATCTGGAGGGCGAATGCCTTATCACTGATGCTCCCGACGGCCGTAGTCACGATGCCCGTCGTGCCGAAGCCCGTATCAAGAGACCCGTCCGTATTGTAACGCGCGAGGGCAAATACAAAAGTGCCCGTGCCCGTCCTGGAAAACCCGGCCACCACCAGCTTGCCGTCTGACTGAATTTGAAGAGCAAATGCCTTGTCGTTGGTGGTCCCGATGGCTGTGGTCACTTTGCCCGTCGTGCCAAAGGTCGTATCCAGAGACCCGTCCGTATTGTAACGCACCAGCGCAATTACCTTGTCAGTGCCCGTGTTGGAAAAGCCAGCCACCACGAGCTTGCCGTCCAATGGCTGAACTTGAAGAGCAAAGGCCTCATCATCTATGGTTCCCGTGGCTGTTGTCACGATGCCCATCGTGCCAAAGGTTGTGTCCAGAGACCCGTCCGTATTGTAACGCGCCAGGGCAATCACCGTGGAGGCGCCTATCAGGGAAGACCCAGCCGCCACCAGCCTGCCGTCCGATGGTTGTACGGCCAAGGCGTTGGCATTGTCCTGTAAGCCCCCTATTGACGTGGTAACCGTACCCGTCGTGCCAAAGCTTGTATCCAGAGACCCGTCCGTATTGTAACGCACGAGGGCAAACTCATGATTATTGACGCCTCCCACAGCCGAAAATCCGGCCGCAACCAGCTTGCCGTCCGACGGTTGTATGGCCAGGGCGTTGGCTTGATCACTGTTCGTGCCGACAGCCGTCGTAACAATGCCAGACGAATTAAATGTTGCGTCTAAGAGAGCGTTCGCGACACCACCCCCGCCACCATGCCCGCCATGTCCTCCGCCATGCCCGCCCCCGCCTCCTCCCACACAGGAGGCCAGGAGAACCATGAATAACAGGAAAAGGAAAGGAGTAGTCGAACTTATTTTTCGCGTTATTTTCTTGTTATCTTTTTTTACGTATCTCATGACACCCACCTCCCGCTATGGAGATGCTTTGTCATTAATCCTTTTGAATTTTATCATAATTCATTTATGTATCTGCCCCTTCGGTAATAAAAAAAACCGAGCAATCACGAAGAACATTCATCCTTTGACAACTCGGCTCCCTTCCCCTTGGGAAAGACCCGTGACTTTCCGCCCCCTTCTCGCGAATGTTCGGCCTTATCGGGACGTTTATTTATTTCTATCTTTTCTGCTTCTTAATTCTATTCTAATTCAATAAATAACACATCCTCATGGGAAGTCAAGCGGCAGGTAAGAAACCAGATACGAATGCAGATGGTGCCGTGCTTGATCCTCCGGCGACCCCCCCCAAGAAACCCCCAGAGCGAAACCCTGAAGCACAAATAGTTCATTCAATATACCCTTGCTACTTTTGTCCCGGGTCCAATAGCCGTCAGTGATCATTCCCGGCCTTCTTGTGCTATAGTAAAAAGAGAGTTCAGAAAATTTCTTCTGTCGGGAAAAAAAGCATGTGCCGTAGTACGCGCGACACCCGCTTTGTATTTTTTTTGGTATTGGGAAGACATGCAGAAGATGAGTTGCAAGGTCTTTCCGGAAGTCCGGGCAAATGCATTCCCGGCTGTTTCCGGCGGGTCCGAATACTATTCGCCTCATGAAGGAGGTAGCGCAATGAGACATTCAAGGGTAAGGACGCTGGCCTTTGCCGGCATGCTCTTATTGGCCGCGGGATGCGCATCGACCCGGCCTGTGACGCCGGCTGCCAACGAAACTCCTGCCGCAGCGCACATCCAGGGACGGTGGGTTTGGGCGGAACTGTACGCCGACAACGTCGACACGGAGAAAGCCTTCTACCAGGAGGTCTTCGGCTGGCAGTTCGAAAGCCGCGGGACGGGCACGAACACCCATGCCCTCGTCCTCGCGAACGGCAAGCCGATCGCCGCGATCATCCATCATGCGAAGCCTGCCGATGCCGAACGCGCAGCGAGGTGGCTGCCGTTCATGTCCGTTCCTGACGCGGCCCGCGCCGACGAGCAGGCGGTCTCCTCCGGCGGCAAGGTCGTCATCCCCGTCAAAATACTTCCGGGACGGCGTGAGTCTTCGGTCCTCGCAGACCCCGAAGGCGCGTTCTTCGGCGTGGTCCACAATGACGCCGGCGATGCACCCGACGTGTTCCCGCCCGACGATACCTGGCTGTGGTTCGAGCTTTGGGCCAAGGACGCGTCCGCGATGGCGGAGTTCTACCGGCCCATCGGCGCCTATACGGTAACGCGCCGGGAAGGGCCAGAGGACCGGACCGAACTGCACCTGGAGGCGGGCGGGTTCCCGCGGGCCGGCGTCCTGGAGCTTAAGCACAAGGACCGTCCCTCGACCTGGCTGCCCTATGTGCGTGTGCAGGACCTGCAGAAGACGGTGGAGAGCGTCACCCGCGCGGGCGGCCGCGTCGTCGTCGAGCCGAGCCCGGAGGTCCGGCACGGAACGGTAGCCATATTCCTCGACCCGCTGGGCGCGGCGGTGGCGGCTGCAGAGTGGCAGGATGAGACCACAGAGGAGGGCAAACCATGAAACCCTATGCCAACGTTATTGCGCGTTTGCTCCTGCTGATGGCGATGGCCATGCTCCTGGCGGCCTGCTATTGGGCCGGCCCCCCGCCGGACAACGGGGACGGATATTACGGAGGATACGATCCCGGATACTACGGGGGCGACGTAATCATCGGCGTCGGCGGGCACCGGGATCGGGACAGGGGCCGGGAACGGGACGGGGGCCGGGGTTACAGGCGGCCTGATGTGTCTCATATGCCGGGGCGGCGCCTTCCGGCCCCGGCGCCCCGACCCAGGCCCCAGTCCAGGCCGGTTGGGCATCCGCAGCCTGGGAGAAGATGAGTCTGCGAGGGAGGCATGAGAGGGAATGCACCGGACATTTGGAAACCCCGAAAGACTGACGCCTGGAAATACTGAAGGTGGTTCTCCACTTGCTAAAAAATTGCGTCAGGATCGGGCGAAAGGGTTCGTTCAGAAATAGAGGCCGGATGCGCTGGAATGAGCACGAAGACCCGGATCGGCAAGGACGCCGTGGATAAGTGCCGGTTCTTCGTTCTGATCCTGTTAAATTTATTGTTCCCGATTTATTTGAGGCTATGAGCCCGACGAGCTACCGGACTGTAGATACATGAAAGGACATCATTCATGAAAACTCGTATGCAAAAATGGGGTAATAGTCTTGCCTTGCGCATTCCAAAATCCTTTGCGATCGAAGCAGGTCTGCAGAGCGACGCGTCTGTTGACATTTCCCTGTCCAATGGGAAGCTGATCGTTGCGCTGATTGAAAAACCAGACGTTACCTTAAAGAAGCTGTTATCGCAAATAACCGAAAAGAACATTCATCACGAAATTGACAGCGGCCAGGCCGCCTGTAAAGAAATATGGTAGACGCGAAACCTTATGTGCCGAAACGGGGTGATGTTGTACGGATTAATTTGAACCCTCAAGCGGGGCACGACCAATCGGGACGAAGACCTGCAGTAGTTCTTTCACCACAACCCTATAACGAAAAAGCTGGGCTAGCCCTGTTGTGTCCTATTACCAATCAAATCAAAGGATATCCGTTCGAGGTTATCATTCCTGCTGATTTACCGTAACGGCGTAATATTATCAGACCAATTGAAGAGCTTGGACTGGCGAACAAGAAATGCCGAATTCGCATGCGCGTTGCCTCCCAGGACAATAGCTGAAATATTGCAGAAAGTTAATTTGTTGTTGTCACGATAATAGCCGGATACCGAATCGTCAACGTGAATACTTGCTTCAGCTCTCCCTGTTCGATCACCTCAGCAATGGTTGACAACTCGACTCCGTAATGCAGTGCCCTCTTCCCCAGGCTCATAGTTGTTTTCGTCGTAAAAGTAAACGAATTATCCGTCGGCACACCGTATTGGGAAGCTATGTTTCGGGTATTTGGCGACCTTATCCTCGCCTGCCATTATCCTGGAGAATGTCATCTTGGACCGCAGCACGTCGAATGTGTACACCCGCGGCCGAGCAGGTGCGTTATCCATATCACGCTATTCAGGAATTCAGTATAGGCATTAGTAAACTGCTTGGGGTGATCAAAATAGGCGAATATTTCTTCATGCAAATTGCTTACGGCCCGAGGACGCACGCCCAAGTGCTCTGTAAATCGGCGGGGATGCTCTTCATGCACTTTTTTATCGTCTTCGGCTTCTTTCCGGTTCTGGCTATCCCATATGTTGATGAACCGCTCTTTAAGGTCGTTCGACCCGCCCAGGGTCGGGAAGTTTTTGTACCACTCGTCAAATGTCGCATTTGAACGCTTCAACGCTGTTTGTCTCAATTGTGCTCGACTCTTTATTTGTCATGGCAGTCTCTGATTAAACGTGGGCTTTTTACTAAAGGTGAAAGGGAAAGGATTACGAAGAGAGATGCTCGATCTCGACAAATTAACCGTAAAATCCGGCTTAGAAACTTCATGTACAGAACCACAGCACCTGAAAATCAACCGACAACTCAGTTACCTGTCACGTCCGGGTTACCGGGTTATCAACCACTGAACCCGTAAACCCAATAAATTCTGCCCCTGTTTTCCCCTCTTGTCAGCCATCGGCAACGACTTCGAAATGAAAAGTGCCCCGGCGCCATCTGGGCGCCGGGGCCTACCGCTGCTTCTTAATGGGCGGCTACGGTGACGATTGAGACGGGATACGACCCCGCCGCTACGGTGGGCGTGGCCATGGTTGAGAGATTCCCACCCGTGCCGATCGCATACTGCGAGATGTCGTTGTCGTCGGCGTTCACCACGTAGGCATACTTGCCCGACGGGTCAATCGCGATGGCGACGGGAAGATCGCCCGTCGAGACCGGCACACCCGCCCCTAAAAGCGCTCCGGCTGACTGCAAGCCGGACGCCGTCGGGCTGATCGTGTACTCCGAGACGCTGCCGAGGTAGGAAAGACCCTGATTCACCACGTAGACGTACGGGCCCACGGGGTCTATCGCGATGGCGATGGGACGGCCGCCCGTCGTGACCGTGGCCGGATTCATGGCTGTAAGCGTCCCATCGGAGCTGATCGTATACTCAAAGATGGTGTCAGCAGCGTACGACCCGGAGTAGACGTACTGGCTCGTGGGGTCCACCACGACGCAGGCGAGACCTATCCCCGTTGTCATGATGGAGGGGGTCAGCGCTGAGAGCGTCCCGTCCCCGCCGATCACGTACTGCGAAATGCCGTAGGGTGCAACGCCATAACCATAGTTCGCCGCGTATGCATACCTGCCCTTTGGGTCGACCGCAATGGAGACGGGATCCACCCCGCCCGCGATCGTGGGTGAAGGCAGCGATGTGAGCGACCCGCCCGGGCCGATCGCGAACTCCGAGACGTCGCTGTTCGGGTCGTCCGTCGTGTAGGCGTACTTGCCCAAGGGGTCGACTGCGATGGAGTAGACACCATAACCCGTCACCCCGGTCGCGGACGGGGTCAGGGGTGAGAGCGACCCGTCCACGCCGATTTCATACTGCAAGATGGCGCTGCCGTCGTGGTTCACCACATAGACGTACTGGCCCGAAGGGTCGACCGCGATGGAGTTGGGCGCCTCCGCCACGACCGTGGGCGGGGTCATGGCTGAGAGGACCCCATTCGAGCCGATCGTGTACTGAGAGACGGTGCCGTCTTCATAGTTTGCCACGTAGGCATAGCCTATGATTGCAGGGCTAGTGGTCCACACCGCATACAGGGTAACATTGGCCGCAGGCATGGTGAATTGCTGACCCGGTGTATAGGTCGTGCCGGACCCGTTCATCTGCGTGTTCCAGCCCGCGAAGGTGTTGCCGCTCTTTACGAGAGTGCCGCTGCCCTGCACCGTGACGGTTGCCCCTTCTACATAGTTGTTTGTGTCAACCGGGACGCTGCCGCCGGTATTGCCGTTGCCGTTGTAGGTTACGGTATAGGTGGTGCTTGCGGTCCACTGCGCGTACAGGGTAACATTTGCCGCAGGCATGGCAAATTGCTGCCCCGTCGTATAGCTCGTGCCGGACCCGTTCATCTCTGTGTTCCAGCCCACGAAGGTGTTGCCGGTATTTACGAGGCTGCCTTGGCCGAGCACCGTGACAGTTGCCCCTTCTTCATAGTTGTTTGTGTCAACCGGAACGCTGCCGCCGGTATTGCTGTTGCCGTTGTAGGTTACGGTATAGGTGGGGCTTGCGGTCCACTTCGCGTACAGGGTAACATTGGCCGTACCCATCGTGAAGGTCTGTCCCGACGTATAGGTCGTGCCGGACCCGTCAACCGCTGTGTTCCAGCCGACGAAGGAGTAGCCGGTCTTTACGAGGCTGCCCTGGCCAAGCACCGTGACGGTTGCCCCTGCATCATAGTCGTTTGGATCGACCGGGGGGCTGCCGCCGGTATTGTTGTTGCCGCTATAGGTTACCGTATAGGTAGGAGCAGCAGGCTCGCCCAGCGTGGCAATCGGACATACTTGTGTAAGAGCGTACCCGTTGGGGTAGGTTTGCGAAGTGCCGTTGGTCGTTACGGTGATGGATCCGTCGTCATTGTAGAGAACCGTAGTCGCTCCATTGATCGTGAGTTCTCCCGCTGTCGTGTAACCCAGGGTATCGTCAAACACGACCGGGGTATTAGTCACAAACGTGAAATTGCCGTTCTGACATATTTCCGGATTGAAGGTGAGGGATAGCGAACCTGTGACGCTCAAATCCTGAGTGATGTCGTCATCTGAAACACCCGGCGTTATGACCAGCTGAAAGTTGCCGAACGTTTCGCTTATGGAGTCGCTGCCCCAGGATTCAGCGATGTTGCCGTCCACCGTGATGGTTGTTGTTGTCCCCGTGCCTGAAGACGAAAGAGCATAGGAATCGGACAGATTTGTGATGAATATAGTTCCTACATGCATTGAACCGCAGGCGACAGGAAGATAATGTTTGAGTTTTCTCTTTTTACGCTTTAATGTAAATATTGCTTTTAAATGATAAGGTGAATACGGCAAGGCAAAAATACTTTAAAAATCTGGAATATTAAAGTTTTATCGAGTGAATCGTATTCCCAGACATAAGACGAACGTTAAATTAACTATATCTCCAAAAACAAGCATATTCAAGATCCCAAGTCGACTCCTTCCAGAAACCCCGAGGCATGGCTGCCGGAGATCCAGGAAATCCTTCAATAACCAATATCCTGCGGCAGAAAATATGGCCTGTCCGTGTACAAACCAACCTATTTATATCTTGGCGCGTGGAATGCCCCTGTTAGTTCTTATGCTTCTGCTATTAATATCGGCATCATCCAGGAAGTATTTGCACATCCAGTCTGCGGGCTTTCAGTTACCTTATCAGCTGGGTCAAGTACCATAGTATCAGCATATTGGAAAAATTCCGAATCAAGACAAGAGTACGAACTTCTCGATTCTGACTTACTGGTGACTGATCAGATTTTTCTGTCGGTCAGCAGTCGTACAAAATGATTGTTCCCCACTACTTCGTCCGAAGTCAAAAAAATTGTAGGTCTAGCCCACATGGATTATTAAAAAATCGCTCTTCGGTGACAAAAGAACTCTTTAAGAATCCAGTCTACTAACTAATTGTTCAAATGGCATTTCTGTGATGTGACTGGTGGGGGGGCTGTGCGCGTCAGCTGCGTAAACCGCACCTGATCGAGTCCTGATCTTGGCAAGCTTTAAAATTACTCCCTGGAAGCTTCATCCTGGGAGCCTTTTAAAAAAAATAGGCAGGCATGAGCCTGCCCTCATACTGCAAACATCAGCGAATGCGCCCGGAGATTACGGGGCCGGGTCGGCCTCTTTACTTACCAGGCAGCCTTACGGGTAACGCTGGTAGCAAGCTTTTTCCCATCTTCCACTGTGTATTGCACTGTCACGGTATCCCCCACCTTGATATCTTTAATCAGCGACCCCGTTTCACAATCAAAGCTGACCGCCATCTCCTCCGATTTCAGCGTAATGGTGCTCTTCTCAACATTTACAGCGGTAACTACTCCCGTCATCTCCATCGCAAGCGCCGTACCGGCAAACACCAGCACAACGGCGACAACAAGGAGAAACAGTGTTGCAGTCCTCACCTTCATTGGTTCACCTCCCTTCCCATGATGATTATTATCAATGCCTTTCCGACCACCCCCACCTTTTCTCATGCCGGCAGGCTATAAAACCTACTTGACAACGTTCACGACATCGTGGACAGAAATAATAGTCACGACATCGTGGACTCGAAACTCTGAAACTATTTATCCAGCGATGCCGTGACCTGCACCATTAGTCAGCGCAGTTGATACTGATATTCTTCGACCTGGATCGTATCTAGGAACAGCTTTAACTTTTGATCTTTGACATCGACAGTAGCCACAACGTATTCATACTGGGTTTCCGGGGGAACAGAGAACATTTCGCCAAAGATGTTCAGTCGGCAGTCGCTCCGGATGAATCTGACGAGATGATAGCAGCCTTCCTCCGGTTTTTCCAAAGGGTGCCTTGGGGCATTGCTTCTACTCGGGAAGATCATTTTCTTCTCCATAGCGGCCAACGCCTTGAGCGGGGTTTTCCCTTTGATCTTACTGTAGCGATAAGTACTGTTGTGCCTGTGCTCGAATGCAAGGGATTCCTGTCGAAGCTGCAGCATTGATGACATGGTGACTTTGTCGAGAAACTTCTGCTGGTAATGGTCGTTGAACTTCTCGACGACACCGTTCCACCATGGCTCGGAAGGTGGAATGAACCAGAGCTTGATCCCGTAGTACAGGCAGAGACGAATAAGCGGTCCCATGCCTCGTGGGTGAATTGGACTACCGAAGAAGGCCATTTCGTTATCCACTTGAAGATTCTCAGGGATCCCCATACGCAGCCAGATCGCATAGACAGCGTCCAAAACGCTTTGCGCTGAACGGGAAGATATTGGCTCTATCCCGCACCGGTTGATTGCAGTATCGACGGCATGTAGACTGTAAAACTTGATCGGGCCGCTAAGATAACAAGGGCCAACCATATCAACCTGATGCGTCTGATTGGGCAGCAGCGCCGGAAGCCCAGGGTATTTTTTACCCTTCGGGGCATATCTTCCGGTCCGCCGATGGGTCAATTCACGGCGGCGTAAGATACGGCCAATAGTAGTGAGGGAAGGTATAGGCTGGATCTCCATGTCGCTCATCTCCCATTGGATGGCCTGATTGCCGCAGAAGAGCCCCTTGTTGTATAGGTTCAGCCGAACCATTTCAACGATCTTTTCGATCTCCGCAGGTGTTCGGTTGGGGCTGGATAGCGGTTGACGCGAATGATCTTCAAACCATTGCGAATCATCAGGGGCATACCGCATCACCCATTTGTACAGCCAAGATCGGGAACGGCCAAGAGAAGCACAAATCTCTTCCGGCTCTTCTCCATTGAAGAATCGCTGCACAGCATTCAATCGTTCTTGTTTGATGCTCTTTTTCATGAACACCTCCCATTAGGTTCGGTGTTCATGATACGTTGATTTGTGGCTACTCGATTGTCAAAGAACGTTAGTCCACGATGTCCTGAACATAAAACTTGTCCACGATGTCGTGAACGTTATCACCTACTGCCTTCAAAACGGAACAACTCATGTAAACTATCCACGTATGCAGCCTGTAGATCGTCTCAACCGGCACATATCCGCTTCTCACTAACAACAGGCAAATTACTGCCCATACATGGATAAAGTATAACGTCTCAAGGAGAGTAGTCAAGCGCCAGACAAAGACCATATCTGGCATTAATTATGCTTACCGTTTTCAATCAAGGGTCTTATTACTTCGTTATATCGTATCATTGCTGTCCAAAACAGCCCGAGATCAAACATACCACCCGCGATAGATGCGGGTTTTAGACAAGTAAATATGCATTTTCTGAATCA
>Ga0335081_10018666_pt1 | contig 11215 bp, 11 predicted proteins | sample Lox_Sample_35_FD_206713 | JGI IMG/M metagenome (GOLD analysis project Ga0335081, IMG submission 206713) | Soil microbial communities from Loxahatchee National Wildlife Refuge, Florida, United States - Lox_Sample_3.5 | ecosystem: Environmental > Terrestrial > Soil > Wetlands | place: USA...
GCGGCGAAAACATGTGGTTCGGGGCGGATGCCTTCCATTTCGTGTGGAAGCGCGTGTCCGGCGATGTCGCACTCGCGGCGGACATTTCCTTCCTGGGCCAAGGCGGGAACGAACACCGCAAGGCCGTGCTGATGGTTCGGCAGAGCCTCGACGCGGATTCCGCCTACGCCGACGTGGCACTGCACGGTAACGGGCTCACCTCGCTGCAATTCCGCGACGAAAAGGGAGCCACCACGCGGGAGGTTCAGTCGGCCACCTCGGGCCCTCAGCGGCTGCGTATCGAGAAGCGCAGCGACTACTTCTTCATGTCGCTCGCAGGCGACGCAGGAGAGGTCCAGATGGCCGGCGGATCGCCTCGCGTCCCGATCGCGGGGCCGTTCTACGTTGGGCTCGGAGTCTGCTCGCACGATAAGGACAAGATCGAGACTGCGGTTTTCTCCAAGGTCGAACTGGGGACGCCGGCTGCCGCCCCGGGTGGGCAAGCCGCTCTCCACAGCGCGCTGGAAGTGGTGCCTGTCGCATCGGGCGACCGTCGCGTAGTGTATCTGGCGCCGGGTCGGTTCGAAGCTCCCAACTGGGCGCGCGATGGCGCGGCGCTCATCTTCAATCGCAACGGACATCTCGAGCGCCTGGCGCTCGCGGGCGGCGCGCCACAAACCATCGACACCGGCTTCGCCACTCGCTGCAACAACGATCACGGCATCTCACCCGACGGTACTCTGCTGGCCCTGAGCGACAATTCGCAGGAAGAGCACCGGTCGCTCGTTTACATTGTGCCCATCGGGGGCGGGACGCCGCGCCGGATCACCAAGGGGTCGCCCTCATACTGGCACGGATGGTCGCCGGACGGAAAGACTCTCGCCTTCGTTGGCGAGCGGAACGGCAACTTCGACATCTATACCATTCCTGCCGCCGGCGGCGAGGAAACGCGGCTCACCACGGCCGAGGGCCTCGACGACGGTCCGGAATACACGCCCGACGGGAAGTACATTTACTTCAATTCTGAACGCACTGGGATCATGCAGATCTGGAGGATGCGCCCGGACGGGAGCGATCAGGAACAAGTGTTTTCCGACGATCTCAACAATTGGTTTCCGCATATCTCGCCCGACGGACGTTGGATGGTCTTCCTCAGTTACGATAAGAGCGTCAAGGGCCACCCCGAAAACCAGGACGTGGCGTTGCGTCTGATGTCACTCGGCGACAAGAAAATCACCGTGCTCGCCAAGCTGTTCGGCGGGCAGGGGACCATCAATGTCCCTTCGTGGTCCCCCGACAGCACTCGGTTAGCGTTCGTCAGTTACCAACTGGTGCGATAGGGGAAAGCGTCCGGCTCAATGCCGTTTCCAAAGTGCGGTGACGATGGGAGTGGGGGAGCTCGGGATTCGCAGGGAACTCGGGGATCGTCGATTTCAGCGGACCACCGCAGCCTCGATCGACCGGAAGTGATGGGTACCGAAAAACAGCAGCGTCATGAGGCACGTGTTATAGGCTACGTGTAGGATGATGCTGGGCACGAGCGAATCCGTCCAGCCGCGCGTCAGGGAGAAGACGAACCCGACCACCAGGATCAGCAGCGCGTGGGTCCACGCTCCCCAATATTCGGGCACGTGCAAGGCGGCGAAGAGCAAGGCGGTGCTGATGACGGCGAAACGAAGTCCGGCGTGGCGCTCGAAGAAAGTGAAGAGGATGCCGCGAAAAATCAGCTCCTCCATGAAAGGTGCGATCAAGATGGCGAAGGCCGCCACTGTATAAGCCGCGGCGGGCGAGTTGAACATCTGCTCGAGCGGGAACGGCTTCTTGTCGGGCACGAGGGCCGACGCCCCCAGGACGCCGAAGGCCATCAGGATGCCGGCCGCGAACAGCCGAAGCCCGCGCCTCCAGCCCATCTTTCGCCATTTGAGCGCCGACCAGAAAGGTAGTCCATAGTGGACCGCCACCAGTACATAAATAAACAACAGGATCATGACATAGGAGAGAGCTTGAGCCGACACCAGAAAGATGGGATTGGTGGCAGCCGCGGTAGCGGTCATTTTCCAATGCGCCATAGGCTGCACGATCGCATAAATCAGCAGCATTAACAGCGGGGCAAACACCAGGGTGAAGATCGCGTAGGCGATGAAGAATCCCAGGTCGCGCAAACGCCACGGCTCGGGCGGCGCCGCAGTTTGGAAGGAGGGCACGTCCGACAGCGAGGAAGCGGCGGGGATTTCATTGCGCGGCAATTCAGGAGGTGTGGTTGACATCATCGCCCTCGGCTCGTCGATCGCAACCGTGAAAAAGCGGCAAGGACATTTGCCGATTGACGATTAGATGATGGGCACATGGATCATTGTGCATGGCCTTCTGGGAGGGCCACGCGGGCTTGCCCATCGCTTCTTTCCCAATTGTCAATCGGCAGTCTGCGCTCGTAAATTACCACCCATCACCCCCCCGTCACCCGTCACTGCTCCAACGCCGCCGCCAACAAAGGCACCATCAGCTCATGGTGCCCGGTGAGCGCGTAACCGTGGCTCGCCTGACGCCCAGACTTGGCGGTGGGCCTCACCAGCACGTTCTGGGTGGGCCGGTAATGCTGGATGAAATCCATATTCACGGTGGTGATGCCACGCGGCGGGCGTCGCAGGTTGGCGGTGAGACTCACGCATTTGAGGAAGACCTCGGGCAAGATGACCGCCGACCCCACATTGAGGTACACTCCGCCGCCGTCAAGGTCCTTCACCAGGGCCGCCAGCAGCAGAAAATCGCGATGCGTCGCCGCGCCCAGCGCGCGCGGGTCAATCGACGGGTGATTGTGAATGATATCAGTGCCGATCGCTTCGTGAACCGTCACGGGGACGCGCTGACCATATGCGGAGGCTAGTATGCTATGCCGGCGGAAACTGACGCGGACGGGCGCTCGCTGCAGGTTCAGAAAGCGGCCGGCAGCTTCACCAATGCCCAGATGGTCGCGATCGCCTGCAATGATGGCCTCATTCAGCCAGCGGCCCGTTTCCTCCGCCATGCCGAAGCGGCCTTCGCCCAGCACGGCCGGGACATCCTCGGAGGTGGATCCGACGAGCGCGACCTCGAAGTCGTGGATCATGGCCGCGCCATTCATCGCCACCGCGGTGAGATAGCCGCGCCGCATCAGGTCGATCAAAACCGGACCCAGCCCGACCTTGATGACGTGGCCGCCTAGCCCCCAGATGATCGGCTTGTGCTTCTGGCGCGCGCGCTCCAGGGCCGCCACCACCGCGCGGAATGTCTCGCCAGCCAGAATGCGAGGCAGCGAATCCAGCCATTGGCTCACGCTCGCCCCCCGGCGGGGTACGCGCGCAAACTCTACCGTCGATACCTTGCTCGGCCGCGAAGCCAGCGGGTACGTTTGGACGTGATCGAGTTTCAGCGGCGGATGACGATAAATGCTCAATGAGGTTGGTATCGGCAACGATCACGGGGCCCCAGATTCTTCGCCACCCGCAAGCTTTTTTCCGTGACCAAGACGCGGGGTATACGTCGGCGTAGGGGCCGGACTCGCGCCAGGAACTCCTCCGGTTCCACGCGGCTGGCAACCAGAACCTTCTCGAGGCAGAAAATCACTTCCCCATTCAGGCTGCGGTGGTGCCCTGCCGCACGCTCCCTGAGGCGTTGGCACAGTTCGTCCGGAATATTCTCAATCGTGAGCGTCGCCATCGTTAATTCCCAAATTCCCAAACGCAACCATAACGGAATCATAAGCCGGCCCCCGGCGCCGGTCAAGCCGCATGCAATGGGGGCCGCGAGACAGCCGGTACCGCGTGCGGACACGATAAAGCGGGTGCTTAATCTATCGCTCTAGCCCAGGTTGAGTTCGCGGGCCAGCTTGTCCGGGTCGTAGGGAGAGCAATGGAAGGTGCGGCCATTCACCTCAAAGGTAGGGACCTTGGCCTTGCCGTGATTGGCGCGGCGCACGAAGTCCTCAGCCTCAGGAGCTTCTTCGATGTTGATCTCCTCATACCGCACATTGCGCAAGCTGAGAAAATGCTTAGCGCGACGACAATCAGCGCACCAATGGGTGGTGTACATTCGAATGCTGCAATTCATATGAAAAACTCGAAGAGTTGAAAGTCGAAGGTAGAAGGGAAAAGTGTTCAAGGCTTGCTCTTTGACCTTTAACCTTCGACTTTTCGACCGGCCTGGGCCGCTGCGGCCAGCCGCGCCATGGCTCGATCGAGCGCGCGCTGGGCTCGCGCCCGGTCGATGGTGGGATCGTTCAGCTTGCCCAGCCGCTCCTCCGCTTTCTTCCTGGCCCGCTCGGCGCGCGAGACATCGATCTCCTCCGCTCGCTCTCCGGTCTCCGCCAACACGATCACCCGGTTCGGGAGGACTTCGACAAAGCCCCAGCTTACGGCGAGGTAGTGAGTCACGGTGTCCCGCGTGTACGACATTTCGCCCGGCTTCAACTCGGAGAGCAGCGGGGCGTGTCCGGGCAGAATACCGAGATAGCCTTCTTTGCCGGGCACGGACACGGCCAGCACCGACTCGCGAACCAATTGGTGGTCGGGGGCGACGATCTCGAGGTGAAGCCTTGTGGGTAGGGTTTCTTCCATGTCAGCGAACCATGCTATTGAGCGCTTGAGTCATCGGGTCATTGAGTGATTAGAAGAGCATACCTGGATGAGAGTACATCCCGTATGCTGTTTCTTCAATCCCTCAATGACGCAATCGCCCGATCATCCAACGTCTTAACTCCTCAATGTCTTGGCCTTCTCCATCGCCTCGTCGATGGTGCCCACCATGTAAAAGGCCTGTTCGGGCAGGTCGTCGTGTTTGCCTTCGACAAGTCCCTTGAAGCTGCGGATGGTATCTTCCAGCTTCACGTAGCGGCCCTCCAGACCAGTAAACTGCGCCGCCACAAAGAACGGCTGCGAGAGGAACTTCTCCACTTTGCGGGCGCGCGCCACCGTCAACTTATCCTCATCGGACAGCTCGTCGATGCCCAGAATAGCAATGATGTCCTGCAGGTCCTTGTAACGTTGCAGGATTCCTTTGACGGAGCGCGCTACATTATAGTGCTCCTCTCCTAATATGCGCGGATCGAGAACGCGAGAAGTGGAAGCCAGCGGATCTACCGCCGGATAGATGCCCTTTTCCACGATCTGTCGCGAGAGCACGGTGGTAGCATCGAGGTGCGCGAAGGCCGTGGCCGGCGCGGGATCGGTCAAGTCGTCGGCGGGGACGTAAATCGCCTGCACCGAGGTGATGGATCCTTTCTTGGTAGAGGTAATGCGCTCCTGCAGCTCGCCCATTTCCGTCGAAAGGTTCGGTTGGTAGCCTACCGCGGAAGGCATGCGGCCGAGTAACGCCGACACCTCCGACCCCGCCTGGGTGAAGCGAAAGATGTTGTCGATGAAGATGAGCACGTCGCGGCCTTCGACGTCGCGGAAATACTCGGCAACGGTGAGGCCGGTAAGGCCCACGCGCAAGCGCGCTCCGGGCGGCTCCGTCATCTGACCGTAAATCAGCGCGGCTTTCGAGTCTTGTGGAACACCGGGTTTGATGACGCCTGATTCCGTCATTTCCAGCCAAAGATCGTTCCCTTCGCGCGTCCGCTCGCCGACGCCCGAAAATACGGAGACGCCGCCGTGCTTCATAGCGACGTTGTTGATCAACTCCTGGATGATGACGGTCTTGCCTACTCCCGCGCCGCCGAAGAGCCCCGTCTTGCCACCCTTCAAGTACGGCTCGAGCAGGTCGATCACCTTCACCCCGGTTTCAAACATCTCGAGGTTGGTATTCTGCTCCTCCAAAGGCGGGGCGTGGCGGTGGATGGGAAGGCGCGTCTCGTACGCAATCGGGCCCAGCTTGTCCACCGGCTCGCCGACCACGTTCATGACGCGACCCAGCGTGCCGGGACCCACGGGCACCGTAATAGGTCCGCCCAGGTCCGTAGCCTTCATACCGCGGACCATTCCGTCGGTGGCTTCCATCGCTACACATTTCACGCGGCCTTCGCCCAGGTGCTGCTCGACCTCAGCGATTACCTTGATCGGCTGGGGGACATCGAAGCCTTCGGAAACGATCTCCACCGCGTTGTAGATAGGCGGCAACTGGTGCTCTTCGAAAGCCACCACTACCACCGGACCGATCACTTCGACCACCTTGCCGACCATTTGCGTTGCTACTGGCATTGTCTTCTCCCTAGCCGTCAGCCCTCAGCTATCAGCCCTCAGAAGGCACGTGCTTGCTGAAAGGCTGATGGCTGAACCTGGCGGTTTTGTCTTACAGCGCTGCCGCGCCACTCACAATCTCAATAATCTCCTTGGTGATCGCGGCCTGACGGATGCGATTCATCTGCAGCGTCAGCGTATCGATCAGCTCGCCGGCATTGCTGGTGGCGGCGTCCATCGCCGTCATCTTGGCGGAAAGCTCGGCGGCCTGCGATTCCAGCAGCGCGCGATAGACTTCCGTCTCCACGTAGCGCGGCAGCAGGGAGTTGAAAATCTCAGCCGGCGGCTGTTCGTAAATGTAGTCGATCAGCACCTGACCGGGAGGCGCAGGAAACGGCTTGATGGGCAGATAGCGTTCCACGATCAGCCGCTGGGCCATGACCGACTTGAATTCATTGTAGATGAAATCGACCGCATCGGCTTCACCCTTACAGTAGCGGTCGATGATATCGCCCGCGATATCCTGCGCGGTGGCAAACCTGATGTGACCGAAGATCCCGACGTGCTGGCCCACCAATTCGATCGGCTGCTTGCGGAAAAAATCGCGGCCCTTCGTTCCCACGGCCAGCATCGACACCGGGATTCCGGACGACGCGGCGTTGCGAAGATACTCCTGGGCGGCCCGGATCAGGTTGGCGTTGAAGGCACCGCAGAGCCCGCGATCGGCGGTGACGAACACCAGCAAGACCTTCTTCACCGGGCGTTCCGCCAGCAAGGGGTGCGCCCGCTGCTCGGCGCGTCCGGCGACGCTGGCGAGCACGGCCCGCATCTGATTGGCGTAAGGCCGGGCGTTGAGCACCGATTCCTGCGCCCGCCGCAGGCGCGCCGCGGCCACCATCTTCATGGCACGCGTAATCTGCTGCGTGTTCTTCACGGAGCGAATACGGCGGCGTATATCTCGTACATTGGGCATGGAATTCTGTTCTTGCAACAGTGGCTAGTGACTAGTGGCGAGTGGCCACTTTTTCCTGTTCCCTATTCCCTATTCCCTATTCCCTGTTCCCTGCGGAGTGTTCCGCGGCGAACTTGGCCTTGAACTCCTCCAGTGCCTTCTTTGCCTCGGTACGCAGGGGTTCGTCCAGTTGCTTCTTGGACGCGATCTGCTTAAGCACGTTCGGGTACGATGATTCCACAAAGTCGTAAAGCGCCGCCTCGAACGCGCCGCATTCCTCTAGTGGCACGTCGTCGAGGAAGCCACTGGTGCCGGCGAAGATAATCAGGATCTGCTTCTCCACCGGCAGCGGCTGGTATTGGCCCTGCTTCAGGACTTCCGTCAGGTGCCGGCCGCGATTGAGCTGTGCCAGCGTGGTCTTATCCAGATCGCTGCCGAACTGCGCGAAAGCCGCCAACTCGCGGAACTGCGCCATATCCAGGCGCAGCGTGCCCGCCACCTGCTTCATCGCCTTGATCTGCGCGTTACCGCCGACGCGCGACACCGAAATGCCCACGTTCACCGCCGGGCGGATGGCGGAGTTAAAGAGGTCAGTTTCGAGATAGATCTGCCCGTCGGTAATGGAGATGACGTTCGTCGGAATGTAGGCGGAAACGTCGCCCGCCTGGGTCTCGATGATCGGCAGCGCAGTGAGCGAGCCGCCGCCGCCGTCCTGGCTCAGCTTGGCGGCGCGCTCGAGCAGACGCGAGTGGAGGTAAAACACGTCGCCCGGATAGGCCTCGCGGCCGGGGGGCCGTCGCAGTAGCAGCGAGATCTCGCGATAGGAGACCGCGTGCTTCGACAGATCGTCGTAGATCACCAACGCGTGACGCCCGTGATCACGGAAATACTCGCCCATGGCGCACCCGGCGTAAGGCGCCAGATACTGCATGGGCGACGGGTCCGAGGCGCTCGCCGCCACAACAATGCTGTATTTCATGGCCTCGTAAGCTTCGAGCGTCTTCACCACCTGGGCCACGGTGGATAGTTTCTGGCCGATTGCCACGTAAATGCAAATAACGTCGCCGTCGCGCTGGTTGATGATGGTGTCGAGGGCGATGGCCGTCTTGCCCGTCTGCCGATCGCCGATGATCAACTCGCGCTGCCCGCGCCCGATCGGGATCATGGCGTCGATCGGTTTGATTCCCGTTTGCAGCGGCTCGCGCACCGGTTGACGCTCCACCACGCCCGGCGCCAGCCGCTCGATCGGGTTGAACTCCTTGGTGACGATGGGCCCGCGATCGTCCAAGGGCTGGCCGAGCGAGTCCACCACGCGGCCGATCAGTGCATCACCCACGGGCACGGAGATGATGCGACAGGTCCGCTTCACCTGGTCGCCTTCCGCGATCATGACGTAGTCGCCCAGCAGCATCGCGCTCACCTGGTCCTCTTCCAGGTTCAACGCCAGACCTGCCACGTGGTGGGGAAGTTCCAGCATCTCCCCGGCCATTACGTGATCCAGGCCGTAGATGCGCGCCACGCCGTCTCCCACTGAGATCACCGAGCCTACCTCGCTCACCGTCACGCTGCGGTCGAAGTCCTCGATCTGCTCGCGGATGATCTTCGTTATTTCGTCAGCTTTGATCTGAGGCATCTTACGGCTTTCCCCCATTCCCCAATGAGAAGAGTCAGGAGTCGAAAGTCGAAGGTCGAAAGCAGGAAGACGAAAAGAAGGACTCCTGCTTCTTGACTTTCGACTTTTGACTCTCGACTTTAGACTTCTTACTCACTGGGCCTGCAATTTCTCCCGCATGCGATCCAACTCGCCCCGCACCGATCCGTCGTAGACCGTGCTCGCTACCTGCGCCACCACTCCGCCCAGAAGGTCCGGGTCTACCTGGAAGCGCAGTTCCACCGCCTTCCCGGTCAGCGCCTGGAATCGCTCTCGCAACGCCGCTTCCTCTTCCTTATCAAGAGAGGAGGCGGACGTGACGCGGACTTCGGCGATGCCGAGGAGTTCGTTGGTGATTCTTCGGAACGACCGGCAGACCTGCTCGATCAGGCTCATCCGGTAGTGAGCCAACAGAACGCGAAGGAAATTCCGCGTGATCAGCGACACATCCAGTTCGGCGGCGAGGCGCAGCAACACATTCGTTTTCACCGGCAACGACACCGCCGGCGAGCCAAAAGCCTCGCGCAACTCGGCGCTCGCGCCGTAGAGTCCGGCAAACGCCTCCAACTCGCCGAGCGTCCGGCGATAGTCGCCCGCCGCGCCGACCACGTCAGCCAAGGCGCGCGCGTATCGATTGGCAACGGCTACGCTCATTTTTCAGTCCGAATGCTCCCTGAGTTCGCGCTTAAACCGGAGTGTAGCAGGGGCTTTATGCCGCCATCCGCCCTCGGACGCATTGAAGCTATGGCGGCGTAAAAGCCGCCCCTGCACCTTCGACTTAATTCTTCAGTCCTTCGACGAATCGGCCTACCAGCCGTCGCCGGCCTGGATCGTCGAGCCGCTGCCGAATGATGGCCTCGGCCAGCCCCACGGCCTCGCGCGCGGTGTAGCGTCTCAATTCCAGCGCCGCAGCCCGCGTCGCCGCGTCGATCTGCAGGCGGGCAAACGACAAAGTCCTTTCTGATTCCTCGCCCGCCGCCTGTCGCAAGCGCTGGAGGTCCGCCTCCATCTCGCGTCCGGCCGCATCTTTAAAGGCCTGAATCTCGGCATCGAGATTAGCAAGCTTCGCTTCGATTGCGCTCAGCCGTTCCTCGGCCGCGGCGAGGGCGCGACGCCCTTGCTGCAGGCTCTCGGTGATGGTCTGCGCCCTCTGGCGGAAGAAGTCCCCCAGGGGCTTTCTCAGCAAATAACCCAGCACGCCGGCGAGGATCAGGAAGTTGATGATCTTGTAAATCTGTTCGTGCGGCGACTCAGGTTCAGCCTCGCCGCCCTTCTCCGGGCTTTGGAGTAGGGCAGCCTGCCGACTGCGGACCGACAGCAAGCTGCCGCACTCCGAAAGCCCCGCCATGCCGCGCATAGGAAGCATGAGCAAGGCCAGGAAGCCCAGCAGAAAAAGCACGCGAGGCGGGGTTCGCCGCTGGAAAACAGAAGTCATCAACGTCCGGCCCCTCCCTGGCCGCCGGGCGTCGCCTCGCCCAGAATCGCCGCGCTGACCTCAAGGGCCAAGCCGTTGGCGGTCGCCTGCAATTGCTGCTTGGCGATTTCCGTCTCCGCCCTGATGTTTTCCTGGGCGGACTTCACCAGGGCCTCGGCGTGCGCGCGAGCCTCCTTGAGGATGGTATCGCGCTCGGCCAGCACTTCGCGACGGGCCGCGTCTCGCTGGCGATAAACTTCCTGCCGCGCTGCCAGGAATGCCGCCTCATACTCGCGCGCCTTGGCCTCCGCCGCCGCTGCCGCCTGGCGAGCGCGCTCCAGGGCCCCCGTAGACGCATCCTGACGCTGCTTCAGGATGGCGATCAGCGGCCGAAACAGCAGCCGGTCCAGAGCGACCATCAGCACAAACACTAGAATAACAGTGGGGATGGTTTGGACAAAAAGCTGCGCTAGCTGGCTAAAGATTTCCCCCATTATCTACCAGTAAGCCTTGCGGTGAGCGAGGCTAAGATTGCATAGCCGGCTAATTTAGCACGACCCCAGACAGGTGTCAACGCGCTCGAAGAAAAAAACCTGGTGACGGGCTGCGTAAACCAGGAGCCCTTGCAGCATAAAAAATCGCGATTTGTGAGAATCCTAGTGTGCTGTCACGCCTAATTCTTGACAGTACTTCAGCGGCTGAGCCGCTGGCCGTTGTCCAGTCTTAGGTGTGACAGGACACTAGACGTTCCAAAGGCCAACCTCCGTCGACAAGCACACCGTGCTGTGACCCTCATCACTGCTTTTTCCAGAGTCGACCCGCTAGCGTTCGAGCAGATATTCAGGCCCAGGACGGGCCTGGCTCAGCAGGATTCGCGCTTCGTGGGATGTTTCGGTGCCCGTGGCCCTTTCTTCCGAAGCGCTGCATCGTGACCGCACTGGAGGTGAGTCATGCCAGAGACCGAGTGGAATCGCCGGGAATTCATCAAGACACTAACCGTTGCCCTGGCGGGCGGGGCCCTCGACTGGAGTTCGTTGCCGGTGGCTGAAGCTCGCGCCTTAGGGGAA
>Ga0335081_10018667_pt1 | contig 11215 bp, 14 predicted proteins | sample Lox_Sample_35_FD_206713 | JGI IMG/M metagenome (GOLD analysis project Ga0335081, IMG submission 206713) | Soil microbial communities from Loxahatchee National Wildlife Refuge, Florida, United States - Lox_Sample_3.5 | ecosystem: Environmental > Terrestrial > Soil > Wetlands | place: USA...
CGTGCGAAACCGCTCGCTGGGGGCTACTCTCGCCATACGGGCGTACCTCCATCGCTTGGACTTGTCAGGTCAAAGCGGAGGCTACGCCCGCCTCTTCAATTCCCCCGGATTCTGAGACGCGACCGCGGACGACGCCCGGTTTGAGCTGCGGGACTACCGCGTAGCCGGGGCGACGCGGTAGTCCGCCGTGCATGAGAAGGCGACTCCTCGCGTGGCAAAGCGCAAGCCGGCCTCGACCGTCTCAGGCGAGCAGAGCGATCGACAGCCGTCGGCGGGTGCTAGCCGACCGACAGGCTCGTAGCTAACGATTCCAGCGAACGCGCATCTGGCGCGAATACGAGGGCAGGACCAGGCGCGGGCAAGACACCTGCATAGCTGGGCTCGCGGTACTCAAGGCCAAAGCGGTCGACGTGCTCCTGTTCGGTCCGGAGCGAGCGTCGGCGCGTAGTCCGGTCGCTTCCCGTGCCCCGGCCCGGCGCGGCCTGTGGCATGCTGCGGACCGTGCGTGGCCCCGACAGCGTTCGGCTCCGGCTCGATCGGGTCCGTGCTGCGGTCGGCGAGATCGATTCGGCGTTCCTCGACACGCCGGCGCTGCCGTGCGAGCCGCTCGGCCGGGCGCTCGGGTGCCAGGTGACGTTGAAGGTCGAGACGCTCAACCCGGTCCGGAGCTTCAAGGGGCGGGGCACCGAGACGGTGGCAGCCGCGGCCTGCGAGAAGCGGGCATCACGCGTCGTGTGCGCGAGCGCCGGGAATCTCGGGCAGGCGCTGGCCTACAGCGGCCGGCATCGAGGCCTGGCCGTCACTGTGGTGGCGGCGAGAACTGCGAACCCGCTCAAGCTGCGCCAGATCGCCGCCTTCGGCGCGGAAGTGCGGCTCGATGGCGAGGACATCGAAGACGCCCGGCTGCTGGCGCGCGAGATCGCGCAGGCGGGTGGCGCCTACCTGGTGGAGGACAGCTTGGACCTGGCGACCTGCGAGGGCGCCGCCACAATCGGCCTCGAGCTCGTCCGAGACGATCCGGAACTCGACGTCGTGCTCGTGGCAGTCGGCGGGGGAGCGATGGCCAGCGGCGTGGGCTACGCCCTCCGCTCGCTCGCCGAGCACGTGGAGGTGATCGGAGTCCAGCCCGTAGGTGCGCCCGCGATGGCGCTGTCGTGGCGTCAGCGAACGGTGGTCGAGACGGACCGCATCGAGACGATCGCCGACGGCGTCGCGGGGCGCTGTCCGATCCCCGAGGTGCTGGACGACCTGCTCATCGTGCTCGACGACGTGATGCTCGTTCGCGAGGATTCGAACAAGGTCGGCATGCGGATGCTCCATGAGCACGCGGGACTCGTCGTCGAGCCGTCCGCAGCGCTCGGGGTCGCCGCCGTCCTCGAGGAACCTGAGCGGTTCGCCGGGCGGCGCGTGACCACGATCCTGTGCGGTAGCAACGTGGGTCCCGCCGACTTCGCGCGGTGGGTGCTGGAGCCCGTCTCACGCTAGCGCCGGCGTGCGCGCAACACCGCTCGGGCACCTTGTCGCCGTTGGCCCGTCTCGCAACCGGGAAGGCTCCCCGCTGAATTGGAATGCGATGAAGGACGCGGGTTCCAGCCGGCGTGGTCCTGGTGAAAGGTGGTCGACGCCCGGCGTCGAACAACGTTAGTCAGGCGCGCGCGGATATCGGCCGCGCGGCCGGGCCATTCGAATAGCAGGGCGTCGACCACCGGGTCACGCTACGCGATCGGTCGGCTCGGCTCGCTGTTCGAGGAACTGGTCGCGCTGCGATAGGCGGCGGTCGCGGCTGCGGACGCGCTTGGGTGCGCAGCCTGGATAGGACAACCCAGGTACCTGCGAGCTCACACGCAGGTCAACCGTGCGATGCGCTCCGATGAACGGGCAGCTGCTGTCAGGCCTGCCCGCGTCTGCGCCACCATTCGCAACGGACCATGAAGGGACAGGAATGACGCCACATCAGCGGCGAATGCGGGAACTCGAAGCGTCCCGTCGGCTGCAGAGCGACCTCCTGCGCTTGATCGAATCGCACCGCGGCACCGTCCCGTCGGGGGCCGTCGCGGAGGCGTTCGAGCGTTGCCGGTCGCTCCTCCCCCCGGAGTCAGACTTGCTGCGCCAACTCCAGCGGCCCTCGGAAGGTCTGAGGAGCCGGTCCGCGGCCCACATCGGGGAGGAGTCAATCCGTCGTGTCATCAGCACTCTGCGTCAACGCTCGGACAAGATCGGCAGCGGGATCGAGGCGCGAGACGCGAAGCTGAGACAGAAGCGGTGAGCGGCAGCGCACAGCCCGACTAGGCGCCATCGGTCGGGTTGACCACCGCGCCGCCGAGCCCGCTGGTGAGCGTCGCCGGGCGCGGTCGGGGTACTCGGCATGCACGAGCCCGTGACGGCTGTCGTCGGGCTTCTGCTGTCACCTCATTGGTGAGTGGCCGTCCCAGCCGAACTTGCGCAGCACCTGCCGCGCCGCCTCGTGCAGGCCGGGCGTGAGCTGGCCAGCCTGTGCACGACCTCCATCACGCCGATCAGCGCCTCCCGGAGCCTTGAGATCGGCGCCGTGCCGGGTCAGCTCGTCGAAGCCCTTGCCGAGCAGATACGCCTCCTGCGGCGCCGCCAGGTGGCCGATCAGGTCGATCAGGATCTCCTGGCGCCGGGAAGCGACCGCCGTCCGCGGACCCTCGGCGAGTTCGAGGAGCGCGAGATCGTCTTCCCACACCTCGTCGATCAGACCCGCCGACTTGACCAGCAGGGCTGTCCCGAGCTGTGGTTGCGTGGACTGTTCCCGAGAGCTCGAGGCGAGTGCCTGGGTGGTCGGCTCCTGGCCGATCTGTCGCACCTCGTGCGCGATGCGGTGGAAGGTCTCGTCATGCAGCCCGTACCCGACGATCAGCACATGCCGGGTTAGCAGCATCGCTTGAACGACGGCCGCGATCGCGGAGGAGGTCTGCTCGAAGCGCAGGTACTGCTCGCGGCTCAGCACCAGCGGTCGCTCGTCGCGGACGTCACCGTGCAGCTTCAGCAACCAACGGTCCGCTGACGCGGTTGGGTCGCGGGGCAGCACAGCCACAGGTCCGTCCGCCGCAGATGCCCACGCGTCCTCGAACAGCGTGTCGTAGTTGGTCGTGGCCGCCTCGCGGATCGGCTAGCGAGGCGATCAGATAGTGCGAGAGTGAGGGCACGTTGCTGGTGGAGAATCGTCGCCGGAGCCATTGATCGAGCAGCTCCCCCCGGCGGCGCAGGCGCCGCTCGAGCAGGCTGACGGCATCTCGCGCGTCCATGTCCCGGAGCTGCTCGCGGTCGGTTGTGGCGAGTCCGACGGACTCGCCGAGCTCTTCGAGCAGCTCAACCCAGCCTGGAAGACCGGCGGTCATGCTGACGCCGGCGCCCACGAACGCAACGAGCCGACCCGAGCGTGCCCATGCCGCCAGCACCTCGGCGGACTCGACCAATTCCAGCCCGAGCTCCTCGATCCAGTGGTCCCGGCCGTAGGCGGCCCGGATGCGTTGCGCAGCGCTGTAGCTCTGCGCGTCCTGGAGGACCAGGACGGAGGTCAAACGCGTACGACCGAGCTACCTCGGAGCCAAGGTCGAGCATCTCCTCGAGCACGCTCCCCTTGATGGGCCCGCCGCCGCCAGCCCGAGTCCCGAGCATCGGCAGGGCGACAAGTGGGCGCTCTCGGTGCCGCAGCGGCACCTGATCGTCCTCACGCAGGAGGCGGCCGATCTCCCAGATCGGCGCGGCGAACCACTCGGCCTCCTCGAGCCCGGTCTCGCCGGTGTGGGCGAGGATGAAGTCACGCCGTCGGCTCCCGGGCGTCGGCACAATCACCGCGCGACGCTCCCGGGCGTCGGCACAATCACCGCGCGACGCTGGCCATCGGGCGCTCCGTCAGGCCACCCATACGATTTGAGAGCTGGTGCGAGCTCCGGATCTCGGAACCAGTGCGGACGCACCTCGCCGGGCAGGCCCGTTGCAAGGTCGGTCCCGCATGCGACCACCTGGTAGTCGCATGCGATCGCGGCCACATCGCCGCGGACCACGAATAGATGGCCGGAGGCACCCACGGCCGCGACGCTACCTACTCCACGAGGGCGCGTGCCGGAACATGGACCGCGCCGCGCGTCAGATAGGAACGCCCGAAGGCGACTATATGGGCGAGTGTCCATCAAGAGCGGCCGAGGGACCCAGCCCGACGACCCCGGAGCAACCGACCGTACGGCAGGGTGCTAACGCTGGGATCGATGGAGGTGATTGCAGTCGCCGAGGACAGGTTCTGGCTGCACGAAGGCGGCTCTGTCCCACCGGGGGCAGAGCAGTACGACGGTCCGCCGCCGATCCCGCTCGATGAGCTTCGACGGGATCTCCCCTGGATGGACGGCCGAGCGCGCCTGGCACTACAGCGCCGACGACGAGGGCCACGTCGGCGTGATGCCGATCACGATCGTCAAGAGCCCCGACGCCGACTACCTGGAGCTCTTCCCACGAACACCGCGGCGTCATGCTGACGCCTCAGCAGCCAAAGTCTCCGTCGATTACCGCCCGCCCGGCTCCTGACCGAGCGGCCGCAAGGGGCCAACTGGTCCCCGCCGTCGACATGACAGGCGGACGCTGAGCGGCGCGAGCACGGCGAACGAGTACGCCGACTGACCACCGCGCCGCCGTGGTAGCCGCGGCGGCGCCCAGGTCGCTACTTCGTTCGGCCACGTGGATCGGAGACGAGACCCGATCGTCCTGCTCCGAGATGGTCGGATCGGGCTCCGCGCGCCGGACGACATCCGCTTCCATCTTCACGCGGTCCTGCGCGGGCGATCGCCGATCGACCTCCTTCGCGGCCTCAGCAGGGACTCGGGCTGCGCGTCCTCCTAAGCGCGGTTTGCGGGGGAGTCCTTGGTCGTTTAGGTTGTCGGAGAGGCTGCGGTCAGCGAAAGGATGTGATGAGTTCGCCGAAGAGCTTTGAGCAAGCGATCGAGGCGAGTCACCGGGCTCTGGACGAGATCACGCGGGGCAACCCGGAGCCGGGTGAATGAACGTGGGCGGTGGTGCCCCGCAGCCCACGTGCCGCGGGACTCCTCGCCACACTCCTTCGGCGGTGCTGCTCACCGGAACGGCGCGCGCGAGCGACCCACCGCCCAGCGGCTTCTGGTCGACTCAGACTCCGACGCGAGTCGGAAGGGACTTGGAGGCGCGGAACTCGTACGGAACATCAGCGGAACATCCGGGTCCTACAATGCCGACACCGGAAATAGGTGTCTTGCGTAATCACGGGCCAATTCAGGTCATAGAGGGTCATCTTCTTTCTCTGGTAAGGAAGACGTCCCAGGTTCGAGTCCTGGATCGCCCATCCGCCGGAATCCAGGAATTCGCTGCATCTGCGCAATTTTCTGGGATCTGGCTGCTGGAGGATCGGCACGGCTTGGGTGCCCCAATGGGGCCACATGGGGCCATCAGCATCACCGGTGTGCGGGAAAGCGCTCGTGGGTTTCGCGCGGCGGTCACGTCGGTACTCGGGGCGATCACGGCAGGCACCGTCGTGATCCGCTTCCCGCGCGTGCTCCTGTCCGGAAGGGGTCGTCTTGCGGGCGGGTGGCTGCCGCGGTCTCGCGGCTCCTTGGCTCGACGATCGCTCGTTGCCTTCTGCAGGTGACAGCACCGCTGCCTGCGATCGTTGCCCGCTCTGTGCGGGGCTAACCGCGACTGCGGGTCAGTGTGGCGTGGCGACCGACCAGCCGCTTGCCTGGGCTGCCGCGGCCATGCGTTCGTCGTAGGTCACGATTAGCTTGAGGGCTTTGCCGAGTAGCCGCGCGCTGGCGAGGTGGATCGCGTCAAGTGATCGCAGCTCGTTCGCTTGCATTTGGCCGGCGTCGTTCAGGACGCGGTCGTTGATGCGGACAAGCTGGATCCGGCGTAGTACCTCGTGGCCGCGAGCGACGGCCTCGGCTCCGGCGGGAAGCAACGCGCGGGTCACTTCGGTGCGCGCTAGCGCGCTGCATACCAGCGGCCGACGTCGTGACAGGTATCGGCGCAGGGCTGCCGACTCGGGTTCGGCTACCGCGAGCTTGACGATCGCTGATGAGTCGACATACGTCAGTCTTTGCTCAGCGCTCATCGCGGCGCAGCCGCGCGAGGACGCGCGAGGGCGCTTCGCTGCCTGCAGGGAGCGAGAGCGGTTCCGGTAGCTCGTCGAGGTCGCCCTCGCTGCGTTGAAGGTCCCCAGCCGCCCGCAACCGTTGGACCGGATCGTCCGGGAGTGGAGCGAGCACGGCTACCGGCCGGCCGTGGTCTGTGATCTGGATGCTCTCGCCGTTCTCGACGCGGCGAACCAGTTCGCTGGCTCGCTGTCGGAGCTCTCTGATCCCAACGCTTGCCATGGTGCTATTTGTAGCACAACTGGTGTTGCGCTTCGTGCCCGCTCGGGCGAAGGCAGCCCGCCGACCCGTCCGCCACAGAGGTCCAAGCGACGCCGCAGCGCCCCCGTTTGGTAGTCGCAAGTGTCCGGCACCGGTCGCGCTCCGACGCGAGCGGCGATGGTCGCATCGCTGCTGTCTCTGCACCACGATCACGTGGTCAACCGAAACAACTCTCTCTGGAAGCGATCGCGCCGGAGCGGCGGCGGGTCGCTGCTGATGCGCCACTCGTTTCCGCGAAATCCGATCGCGCGAACGGCCAAGGCGGTACGATCGCTCGGGCCCGGAGGTCGGCCGATACCGTAGAGAAGCAATAGCGCGGCGGATGCCGCCGGCTTCGAGCGGCTCGGCTTGTGCATCGCCGGGCTGAAGCAGCCGTCCGCCAGCCGCGGCGAGAACAACTGAGGCCGTGGCATAGCGATCACGGCGGCTCGTGGACGGGCACGAGTGCTCGCCGTCGAAACCAATCGTCCGTCGACGCCGTCGTCGCCCCCGAGCTCAAGCCCGACGGCAGTCGTAGCCGTTTGCTGAGCCATCGACTTTCGAGCAATCACGGACGCGGCCGTGCATAGGCATGCAGTCCCGGGACGGATGTCACAGACCTTGGTCAGCGGCTGCCGCTTGCCTTCGCGAAGCAGTCGCCTCGTCGCCGCGAGCGCGGGCTGCCTTCATGGAGACGATAGGGAGCAGCGCGCGTGGCGCGAGCGATGACATGACCGTTCCGCTCTGGCCGAGCAACAGCGCGGTCATCGACGTCGCGGTGACCCACGGTACGTCCGTGCCCACGCACGGTGGACGGCGCGGGCCATTCTCCGGTCTGTAGTCGTTTGAGGGCTTCGCCGCCGCGCCGGCGTGCGTGGGTGCGCGACCGGTCATAGGAGGACGGCGCAGCGCCGTAGCGCCATCGCCAGGCGCGCATCGCCTCACGGACCCGCTCGCGGGACCATTGCCGCTCGATCGCCCCTGGACGGCAGCGTTTGCAATAGGCATACGCGTCGCCCTTGCCGTTGCGCGCGCTGGTCGGCGCGCCGCACCCTCGGCAGACGCCCCGATAGCGCGCCTTGACCTCGCGCGCCTTGCGCCGATCGGATCGTAACGATACGCCTTCACGGTGCCCTCTGCGCGCCCCAGCCGGCGAGCGATCTCCGCGATCGTCAGGCCCTCCTGGTCACGGTAGTGACGCGCGAGCTGCGCGGCGCGGCGTCGCTCGCTAACGCGGTCTGTCATGAGCATCTGGGTCTTTTGTTAGCCTGAGACGGGTCGTAGGAGTACGCCTTGACCGTTGCAGGAGAGCGGCCGAGTCGCTCTCCGATCTGGGCGATGGACAGCTCGGCGGCTTCGCCAACGTGATGCGGCAGCGCGACCGCCCAGCGCCGCTTGAGCACTCGGTCGGACCTCGCCAACGGTCAAGCCCTCTTCCTGCCTTCCAGGGATTTCGAACCGCGATGTCGTGCCCGCACTGCTTCTCTCGGACCGGCGCGTGCGCCCGTTAGGCTCGCGCGATGATCGCATCGGTTTCTCAGGCCGATCAGCCCGAGCTTGGCTGGCGGATCGTCCGCTTGTTTCGGCCGCATTGCGGCACGCTCGCGCTGATCGTGGCGATGATCTTGATCACGTCGGCGTTGAGCGTGGTCAGCGCGCTGTTGGTCCGTCAGGTGTTCGACAACGCCCTGTTCATCCCCGGCGGGCCCGATCTCGGAGCGCTCTATCCGCTGGTGGCCGCGTTGATCGCGATCCCGATCGTCAACGGGACCCTGAACGTCGCGCAGGCTTATCTGACCGAGGTGGTGGGCAACCGCGTTCTCGAGCTTCGTAACCGGTTGTTCGAGCATCTGGAGCGGCTCTCGCTGGCATTCTACACGGCAACGCGCAGCGGCGAGGTTCAGTCGAGACTGGCCAACGATGTTGGCGGGGTGCAGACGACGATCTACCGCGTCATCGGTCGTCAGTAACGTGGTCACGCTCCTGTCCTCGGTAGTGGCGATGTTGGTGCTCTCGCCGCTGCTGACAGCGATCTCGCTGGCCGCGACGCCTGTGTTCGTGTTGTTCAGCCGGCGGGTGGGTCGCGCCCGACGTAAGGCTCGTCGCGATGCCCAGGCGTCGCTGGCGGCGATGGGCTCGATCACCCAAGAGACCTTGTCGGTATCCGGGATTCTGCTGGCCAAGGTGTTTGGGCGCCAGGAGCACGAGGTTGACCGCTACCGCGCCGAGAACGCCAATCAGGCCGACCTGCAGATCCGGCAGGCGATCGTAGGGCGATCCTTCTTCGCGGTCACCCAGGCATTCTTCGGGATCAGCCCCGCCTTGGTCTACCTCGTCGCCGGGCTTCAGTGCACTCACGGCGACCTTTCGGCCGGCACGCTGGTGGCATTCACGACGCTGCAGAGCAGGCTGCTGTTCCCGATCAACCAGTTGCTGCAGGTCTCGGTCGACGTCCAGTCCTCGCTGGCGCTGTTCGGACGGATCTTCGAGCTGATCGACCTGCAACCGCAGATCAGCGATCGACCCGGCGCACTCAATCTGCAAGCGGGCGAGATTCGGGGAGAAGTCGCGTTCGAGCACGTGTGGTTTCGCTACGGCGGCGGTGAGGAAGTTGGACCGCCCGCGCACGAGGAAGCGCTTCGCGACGTCTCGCTCGTAGTCTCGCCTGGGCAGCTTGCGGCGCTGGTCGGGCCCTCCGGGGCGGGCAAGACCACGATCTCTTATCTAATACCACGGCTCTACGACGTCGAACGTGGGGCGATCACGATCGACGGTCACGACGTACGCGACCTCACCGCCGCGACGATCGCACGCGCGGTGGGCGTGGTCACGCAGGAGAGTTACCTGTTCGGCGGCACGGTGCGGGAGAACATCAGCTACGGCAAGCCGGACGCGACCGATGCGGAGATAGTCGCCGCCGCGGAGGCCGCGTTCATTCACGATCGCATCACCGCGCTCGAGCAGGGCTACGACACCATCGTGGGCGAGCGTGGCTACCGGTTCTCCGGCGGAGAACGCCAGCGGCTGGCGATCGCGCGCGTGATCCTCGAAGACCCGCCGATCTTGGTCCTCGACGAGGCCACGTCTGCGCTCGACTCAGAAAGCGAGCGCGTCGTACAGCAGGCGCTCGAGTCCCTCATCCAGCGTCGGACCACGATCGCCATCGCACACCGGCTCTCGACGATCCGCAACGCCGACGTCATCTTCGCCGTTGAGAACGGCACCGTTGTCGAGCGTGGCACCCACGACGAACTCCTCGCCCAGGGCGGCCTCTACGCGCGGCTGTACGAGGAACAGTTCGGCGACGGGGTGATCGAAGCCCATTGCAGCGACGGCGTGATCCTTGCCAACGGCCAGCCGTGCCGGCCGTCGAGCCGGCGACCGCGGCCGGGCGCACAGCTCCCGGTGCCCCAGACCGCAGAACCGCCGCAATCTATCTCGGAAGTTCCGGCTGAACTGCGCACCATCCTGACGGCCTAACGCCAGAGCTACCTGACGAGTCGTACGTTGCGGCGACACGTCCCTCGCCGCCGGCACGGGTCTCCCTGATCGTCCACTCGTGTTCGGCTCCTGCGTGGCCCCCGCAAGGGCGACAGAGGATTAGCAAGTCGGCGCTCTGGCCTGCATCGCAGTGGAAGCAGGGGCTGATCTCGTACGACACTTACCGCGCGGCGAGCGCGCGTCTGCGGGGCGACGGGATCGCTTGCGGCATCGAGGTGTATCGGGCCAAAGCGGTGACGAAGGATGGTGTAGGCGATCGCGCCTCCGGTCAGCGGGACGAGTAGTCCGATCGCCTGGTGCAGCAGGACCGCGGCCAGCGCACTGTGGCTCGCCACCCCGTACAGGATGAGCATGCCGGCCATGCCGCCGATCGTGCCGGCCGCCGCCGGAAGGGGAAGCGATCCGCCCAGGGCGCCGATGATGTAGGCCATGATCACGATCGGGAAGCCGGGGACGGGGTTGGTGTGGACGGCGAGGAAGGCGCACCAGAGCACGAGCACGTCGAACACCAGGTAGCTGACCACCCCGAGGACGTTCTTCCAGCAGCCGCGTCGAAGCAGGAGGTAAGCGATGATCTCCATGGCTGGGGCCGCAACCACGTCCCACTTCGACGAGGCGGCGTACAAGCGCGGCGCGGGGACCGTGCGGCATCCACTCGCCGGGCGCTGCTGGCCTTGACGTTCACCACCGGCCGTGTCGATGCCGTCAGCTAGCCATTGCTCGGCCGGGTGTTCACGGCGAACAATGACCGGCAAGCTGGTTCTGCTGGTTTCGGGATCGCGGAGACTGGCGGGCTGCCGGTGGTTGCTCCGTGCTCCTCTGGGTGCCTTCCCCTGCGAGGCGGGTATCGGCAAGTCTCGGTTGCCATCTGACAACGCACGCGGCCTTACGAGCCGGCACCGTCCGGGTCCCGGCTCGTGAGGCAGCTGGATCGGGCATCCGGTCAGCTTGCGGCCGAGGCGGCCGTGACCGAGGAGCGAGCCGGATCGATTCCCGTCTGCTGCTCGCTGATGCTCCATACCTTGGTGGCGAGTGACTGGTCGTTCGCCGCGCCCTTGAGCGAGAGCTGCTTTTCGTGCATGTAGAGCGCGCCTGAGTTGTCCACGAGCTCGGGCGCGGTCGCGGCCCACGCGATTCCCTTGGCGGCCTGATCGGCGGACTTGAGCAGCGGTGTGTGCTTCATCATGCCGGTCACCAGGCCCATCACGCCCGACGGTCCACCGCTGCCGAGGTTCGTCTTGGTCGGACCGGGGCTCACCAGTACGACGCTCACGCCTGAGCCCTTTATGCGCCGCGCGAGCTCGGTGGTGAACAGGACCACCCCGAGCTTCGAGATC
>Ga0335081_10018668_pt1 | contig 11215 bp, 9 predicted proteins | sample Lox_Sample_35_FD_206713 | JGI IMG/M metagenome (GOLD analysis project Ga0335081, IMG submission 206713) | Soil microbial communities from Loxahatchee National Wildlife Refuge, Florida, United States - Lox_Sample_3.5 | ecosystem: Environmental > Terrestrial > Soil > Wetlands | place: USA: Florida...
GATTCCTAACTCACTTGTGAACTTTCAAACATGTTTATACGCCGTAAGGATTTTCTAATCATTTTCCTACACAGACTCCCCTTGCTTTTTGGTACAATCATTCTCGATAGTCCTTGTCTGATTGGAGATTTGGAGAATAACTTATGGCTGGCATGGAACGCTTTACCCAGCGCGCACGACGGGTATTAAGCCTCGCACATCAAGAGGCGGAACGGTCGCATCAAGAAAACATCGGCACCGAACATCTTCTGCTCGGATTGATCGAAGAAGATGGCGGCGTTGCCGGACGCGTCTTGCGCGAGCTCGGATTGGAATCGAGCCGCGTGCGCGAAATGGTTGGACGAGTTTCAATGGAGGGACATGCCCTCAACAGCAAGCTCGAACTGGCGGATGATACACAACAAGTCCTCGGATACGCGGTGGATGAAGCCGCGCATCTCGGTCATCATTACATCGGCACCGAACATATTTTGCTTGGTCTCGTGCGCGTCGAAGGACCGGCGATGGAAGTGCTGCGCAGACTCGGCGTGACGGCCGATCAAATCCGCAGACAGACTCGCCGCGTGCTCAACGAGACCGCATCATCCCCGGCCCCGGCCGGCTCGCCGCAACCCGGGCGCGCTTCAACTACCGGACCAAAGACTCCGCTCGTGGATCAACTCGCCGCGGACTTAACCACCATGGCTGAGGAAAAGAAACTCGATCCGGTCATCGGCCGCCAAAAAGAAATCGAGCGCGTCATTCAAATCTTGGCGCGCCGCACAAAGAATAATCCGGCATTGATCGGCGAGCCCGGCGTCGGCAAGACTGCCATCGTCGAAGGACTCGCTCAGCGCATCGTCGAAGGCGATGTGCCGGCACCATTGATGAACAAACGCGTGCTTCAACTCGATGTCGGTTCGTTGGTGGCTGGCACAATGTATCGCGGTCAATTTGAAGAACGACTCAAACGTGTCATTGACGAATTAAAACAATCCGGCGCGATTCTATTTATTGATGAAGTCCATATGCTGGTCGGCGCGGGAGCCGCTGGTTCTTCCGTCGACGCCGCGAATATTTTGAAGCCGGCTTTATCGCGCGGCGAACTGCAAGTCATCGGTGCGACCACACTCGATGAATATCGCAAGCATATCGAACAGGATGCCGCGCTCGAACGGCGTTTCCAACCCGTGCAAGTGGATGAACCGTCTGAAACCGAAACGATTGAAATTCTCAAAGGCATTCGCAACGCATACGAGGAACATCATCATCTCGTGATTTCAGATGAGGCGCTCGATGCCGCGGCACATTTATCGTCGAGATATGTTACGGAAAGATTCCTGCCCGATAAAGCGATTGACCTGATTGACGAATCGGCTTCGCGCGTGCGCATGTATAAGAGTCCCGCCGCAAAACAAGCCAAGGATTTATTTGGTCAATTGCGAGCCGCGCGCCAAAATCGTTCGCTGGCGCAGGAAGAGGGCAACACTGAGGACATCAAGGAATGGGAAGACCGCGAAACTGAATTAGGCTCACAGATCGAAAAATTGCGCTCCGGCTGGGATCGCGCCAACAGTCCCGTGGTCACCGCCGAAGATATTGCCGAAGTCGTTTCGATGTGGACCGGCGTGCCGCTGATGCAATTGGCGGAGGAAGAATCGCAGCGCTTACTTAAGATGGAAGATGAATTACGCAAGGCCATCATCGGCCAGGACGATGCCATCGTTGCCATCAGCCGTGCCGTGCGCCGCGCCCGCGCCGGCCTGAAAGATCCCAAGCGCCCCATCGGTTCGTTCATTTTCCTCGGCCCCACCGGCGTTGGCAAAACGGAACTCACCAAGGCTCTGGCCAAGTTCATGTTCGGCAGTGAAGATGCCGCGTTGCAACTCGATATGTCCGAGTTCATGGAACGGCACACCGCTTCACGCCTGGTCGGCGCGCCTCCCGGTTACGTTGGCTATGAAGACGCGGGCCAGCTTACCGAAGCGTTGCGCCGCAGACCTTATTCGATTGTCGTCTTCGATGAAATCGAAAAGGCGCACCCCGAAGTCCATAACATGCTTTTGCAAATTATGGAAGAAGGACACTTGAGCGATGCCAAAGGCCATAAGGTTGATTTCCGCAACGCGATCATCGTGATGACTTCCAACATCGGCGCCGACTTGATCAAGAAAGGCACTGCCCTCGGTTTTGCGTTGAAGCGCGACGAAGAGACCGAAGAGCGTCAGTCGTACGAAGACATGCGCAAAAAGCTGACCGATTCGTTGAAGAAAGTTTTCCGGCCCGAATTTTTGAACCGTCTCGATAGCGTGATTATCTTCCGCGCTCTGAATAAAGTTGATATCGAGAAGATCGTTTCGCTCGAACTCGACAAAGTGGCGGAGCGTCTCAAAGAGCATAACCTTTCGCTGACGGCGACTCCCGAGGCGCTGGCGGCTTTTGCAAATGAAGGCTATGACAATGAGTTCGGTGCGCGTCCATTGCGCCGCGTCATCCAGCAGAGAGTCGAAGATACACTCTCGGATAAATTGCTCTCCGGCGAATTCGTAGACGGAGACTCAATCCTCGTTGAAGCGAATCCCGATGGTGAGATTATGCTGACGCGGGCTGCTGTGCCCGAGCCAAGTGTATAAAAAACAAAATCAAAATGAGCGGCGAGAATTTCTCGGCGCTCATTGCTTTTAAATAAGCTAGTTAGTTTGCATTGCTTTGATCACTCGCACAGAAACAGGCTGACTGATTCCTTTGAGTTCAAGCGAACGCGATTCCAAGCCGTCCTTGTCCAAACCGCCGGATTTCACGCTATCTTCGCTGATCAATATTTCTCCAGCCGCGGCTTTAGATGATAGCCGCGCACATAAATTTGCCGCGCTTCCCAATATGGCAATCTCATTGACTCCGTTTGCCGAACCTACCGCGCCAACATAAGCCATGCCGGTGTGAATTCCAACTCCCACGGGAATCCAAGGACCATTTTGATTTTCATGGCCAGTGACTCGCAACAATTCACGCGCCGCATGAATAGCGGCTTTTGCATGATCCTTACCGGCGAAGCGCGGCACGAACAATGCAATCACTTGATCGCCCATCAGTCGATTGACCATCGCGTTATGTGCGATCAATACATTACTGGTTTCTTTATAGAATCTTTGAATGACATCTTTAAACTCGGAGGTGGTGCTCTTTTCAGCCAGCGGCGTCGAGTCGCGCACATCCGCGAACAACATGGTGAGCTCGACCTCTGCGCCGCTTTCCTGTTGACGGGCATACTTTTCGCAATTACTGCAAAGCCGTGAGCTAAAACTGGATGGTTTGGAACCCATAAATCGCAACAGGATGCCTCCCACGCCTGCCATGGGAATTCCGCACTCTATGCAATGTGGGGCGCTGGGGATAAATTTGAAAACTCCGTTGAATATTCGCAAAGCAAGCGGCATTTCCACCGGAGGCTGCGATCGCCATTCCCCCATCAAATACCAATACCAAATCTCGTCGGTAATTTTTTTATCCATTGATCAACTCGACTCTAAAGGGTTTTATGTTGCCTGGTAAGCCGCACAATAAACTATAATACTTTCTTAATAAAACTTTATACTCTCACGTTGTCTTGTACAACAGATAGGCCTATTATACTTAGAGAAGGAGAATTTATCATGAACAATAATCTTCAAACCGCGACATTGGCTGGGGGATGCTTCTGGTGTCTCGAAGCTGTCTTCGACGAAGTCAAAGGTGTGCTTTCGGTGGAGTCCGGTTACGCTGGAGGAACAAAAGCGAATCCGTCTTATCGTGAAGTCTGCACTGGCACGACGGGTCACGCCGAAGTCACACAAGTTACATTCGATCCAAGCGTCATCTCCTATCGTGATGTGCTCAATGTCTTCTTCGCCATCCACGATCCAACCACCATGAACCGTCAGGGTGCAGATGTTGGCACGCAATATCGTTCTGCCATTTTCTATCAAAACGATGAGCAGAAGAAGATTGCCGAGGAAACCGTCAAAGAGTTGAACAATCAGCACATTTGGGATCAGCCCATTGTGACCGAAGTGACCAGGCTCGACAAATTCTATATGGCTGAAGATTATCACCAGGAATACTTCGCCAACAATCCTAATCAGCCTTATTGTCAGGCAGTGGTCGCGCCGAAGGTCGCGAAATTCCGCAAACATCATTTAGAGATGCTGAAGAAACAGCCAGCATAATATCAAATAGCGCAGAGATATTCTCTGCGCTATTGTTTTGCAATGAGAGTCGATTCAAGATTTACGATCCACCACAGAAATGATGTCATAATGAGTCATTATATCCTTTCATTGTTGATAAGCCGCATCTAACCAAACTGTAAAGAAATAACCTTGAAAGAATTAACCAGGGCGGATAATATCGGACAGCGTTTATCCAATTTCACAAAGGAAATTCAAATGACTTATTCTTGTTCTAAACGTCGAAAAGGCCAAGGCCTTGTTGAGTACGCCCTCATTCTTACTTTGGTCGCTGTCATCGTAATTGCCGTGTTGATGGCGCTCGGTCCGAAAATTGGCGGCATCTTCAGCTCGATCAACGGCAGCCTTTCAGGAATTGCAAGCAGCAGTTCTCAACCGACAGTTGCACCAACAGCTGCGCCGACAGCGGTAACATTCGACCCGGTTGCAGCGTGTGCAGGTCATAACTTTGCCCAGGAGTGTTGGACGGATGGTTCAACCGGTGCATACTGTAGTGGTTCTCCTCTGAGTTGTCACGGTATGGGGTCCGGCGGTTGGTTGACTCCATAAGGAAAAAATAGAATGAAGTTATAAAGTCTGATGCCTCCGAGTTTAGAAAGTGCTCGGAGGTTTGTTGTTTGTAAAAATCCCAATTCCTGACAGACTTGGTATAATCTGCCTTCTATGAAATACCACATCTGGACCGAAGGCTGTCAGATGAACGTGGCCGACTCGCAGCGCGTCGGCTCGTCGCCTGAATATCTCGGCTCTTCATACGAGCAATTTTTGTAATAAACTTGACGTGGATAGATAAACAAAAATTGAGGAAACTGACGATGGGACTTGGTTTTGATGTTCACACTAACCAATAACCTCATTGCAATATTACTCATAACCACTTTGGTAAACTCCTTTACCACTTATGTCAGTTGGAAGAGGAGAAGGGCCAAAGGGGGTCAGTATATTACATTAGCAATTTTGGGGATCGCCTTGTGGACGCTGTCAGCCGGGGTAAATTATGGGACTGTCCCGATTCCATTAAAAGTTCTTTTGGCAAAACTGGAATACACATTTTACAACAGTACCTTGACTTTCCTTGCCATGTTCGCGTTGGCCTACGCAGGTTATGAACATTGGTTGAAAAAAAAGCTGGTCCAATTATTTTTTTTAATTATCCCAATTTCCAATATGCTCCTGGCTTGGACCAATGACTGGTATGCATTGCTTTGGAAGAGTTTCACCAGAAGTGAATTTGGCAATAACACCATTGTCTTTGAGCACGGACCGGGATACTATTGGGCGGCAATCACCGCATGCCTGATGATTCTGATCATTACCCTGCCCTTATGGCATGCATCCCATAAAGGCACGAAACTATCACAACGGCAAGCCCGGCTGCTTTTTATTTCAAGCCTGCTTGCTGCGGTAAGCGCTGTGATCTATTTACTGGGGACCGAGAGGCTCAAAGGAGTGGATTGGGCACCCATCATCTGCTCTGTTTTAGGCGCCGCATTTATACTCATATTATATGGCACCCGCCTGCTAGACCTTGTCCCAATTGCCCGCTTTACTATAATCGAACAAATGAGTGATTGCGTGTTGGTCGTGGATGAAAAAAATCACATCGAAGATTTTAACCCAGCTGCCGAGGAAACATTTGCGATCAACCCAAATCATTTGGGGAAGCAAATTGAAATTGTCATGGCGCAATACCCTGAAGTTACCGACCTTTTTTCGCCTAATTCCAACAAAACATCACAATTAACGATCATCCGTGAAGACAAAGCAAGAGTGTTCGATACGAATTTGACTCTCTTCAAAGACACTTCCGGCAAACCCTACGGCAAACTGCTAATTTTGAGCGATGTTACCAAACACCATCAAGCTGAACGGACTTTGGAACAGCGTTTATTTGAAATTCAAGAGCTTAATAAAAACCTTCGAGAATCTCAGGCGCAAGTCGTAGCACAGCAACGCAGACTGGCAAAACTGGAAGAGCGCAAACGCCTGGGTCGCGATATGCACGATTCGGTCAACCAATCCATCCATAGTTTAATGTTATTTTCTGAAACATTGATCTCACTGCTCAAGAAGGATCAAATCAATAAGGCGAAAGCTATAGCTGAACGAATCCACGAAAGCGGAAAGCGGGCGCTCAAAGAAATTCGCCTGCTGGTGTTCGAGACCCAATCACAAGAGGCAGATGAGATCACAGACCTTATCGCTGCTTTGCGAGAGCGGTTTAACTTTGTCGAGAATCGTGTTGGCGTACAGACAGATATAATCATGGATGGTACCTTGGCGCACATTCCATCAGAGTGGAATGAAAATCTGTTTTGGATTACGATTGAGGCATTGAATAACGCGCTCAAGCATTCGCAGACGAACAAAGTTGAAGTTTTTTTTCGTTGCAGTGATCAGCACTTTGAAATGAAAATCGTTGACAAAGGCGTAGGTTTTGATCAAGCTCTTTTAAGTGGCGGAGGAATGGGCCTGCGCACGATGCGAGAACGAGCAGAATTGCTCGGTGGTCAATTATCCATTACGTCAGCGCCGGGGAACGGAACAAGCGTATCGTTCAGTGCTGAAATAAGGGAATAGTATGAAAAAAATAAAAATCCTGATTGTGGATGATCATCCCATGATGCGTGAAGCTTTGCAAACCGCTTTCGAGGGCGAGGACGATCTTGAGATGATCGGTGAGGCGGCAGACGCGACCAAAGCGCTCAAAATGTTGGAGACGATCAATCCTGACGTCATTCTGATGGATCTGCTTCTGCCAGGAATGAGCGGATTGGAAGCAATTGAAAAGATCATTGCATCTGATCCACAAGCAAAGATTCTAGTCTTATCCAGTATGGAAAATGAGGAACGGGTAGTATCTGCCATTCAGGCAGGGGCACTGGGATATTTTCCAAAAACAGCACCACGGACTTATTTGTTGGAAGCCATCCGTAAAGTTGCAGACGGTGTGCCTTATATGCCATCGGGTATTACGTTAAAATTGTTCCGAGGGTTACGCAAGGTAAAAATCGTGTTACCCACAAACGGTCCACAAGTGCCTATCACTTCCCGTCAACAGGAAATTCTGTCCCTGTTATCAGAGGGACATACAGATGACGAAATCGCCAAACTCCTGCATTTGGAGGAGTCTACCGTGCGGGCGCATGTGTATCACATTCTGCAGCGGCTGGGATTGAAAAATCGCATTCAAGCAATAGCTTACGCCCATCAGCATTTAGATACTGACTAATCAAGCGACAAACATTAATTTTAGAAAGCCCTATTTACGAGGGCATTTTTTGTTTAAGCATCGCTTAAACAAATTTACACAGAAGTTCAACTTCTTGCGGATGCGCTAAACGAGCGATACGAATATGATATTGAATATATTGATAAGTTTGTTTGTAATCGTATGAATGATCAATCATCATCCAAACCTTTCAAAGGAAAAATGAAACCAAAATCTTCAGCAAGAAAAAATAATAGAGGGCAGGGTCTAGTGGAATATGCTCTGATCTCTTCCTTGGTTGGACTCGCGTTGATCGCCGCATTGATGTCCTTCGGCTCCCAGATCAAAACTGTAATATCCAATCTCAGCAACTCAGCATCCAGCGGCATGAGTGTTCAGGACGGGGTATTATATATTCCAAATTTAAGCCCCACATTCGTTCCAACCGACACACCTGCACTAACCGACACAGCTGCACCCACCGACACACCTGCACCCACCAACACACCTGCACTACCCACACCCACTCCAACCGAACTCGCTTGCACACCGGGAAGCGCTAGCAATATTTGGAGACAGAGTACCTGTGCAAACCTAAGTAGCATTAACCATTGTCAAAACTACACCTATAACAGCCAATATCGTACCTGTTCATGGCACTAAGAATAAAGCCATAAGCTCATCGCTCAGTAGAGAAATTTTGTCTCCACAGAAATTTTGTTCGTCGCTCAAGCCGCTTTTTTACCAAGCGGCTTGTTCTTTATAGAAAATCCCAGTTCACTCAGCATCGAACCCCGACCACTCTTGGTATAATTCTGTCAACTATGAAATACCACATCTGGACCGAAGGCTGTCAGATGAACGTAGCCGACTCGCAGCGCGTCGGTTCGTCGCTAGAGCACTTGGGTTACACATTTACTGATAAACCCGAAGAAGCGGATGTTATTGTTTTGAATACCTGCGTGGTGCGTCAATCCGCAGAAGACAAGGCGCTTGGACGCGTGACATCTCTTCGCCCGCTCAAAGATCAGAATCCGAATCTCGTGATCAACTTGATGGGCTGTCTGGTCGGCGTGCGCGGCGCGGAGAAACTGCGCGAGCGGCTTCCGTTCGTGGATGTGTTCTCGCCGCCGTCCGATCCGGGACCGCTGGTTTCATTCTTAAGTCAAGGCGAGATACGCGCCATCGAATCAGATGAGACCACCCGGCGCTTTGCACTGATGGATGAAGACCCTTCGACTACGCTCAGGGCGAGTTTGATTCTTCCTCAACACGAGCGCGGCGAACTTATCAGCGCGCATGTGCCGATCGTTTACGGTTGTTCGCACGCCTGCACGTTTTGCATCATCCCATTTCGACGCGGCGTCGAGCGCAGTCGCCCCGTTGGCGATATCGTCAGCGAGATTCGTTCGCTTGCATCGCAAGGCGTCAAGGAGATCACGCTGCTCGGTCAGATTGTGGATCGTTATGGCAAGGATGTGCCTGACGGTCCGAACCTTGCCGCGTTGCTGCGCCTCGTGCATCAAGTCGAAGGCATCGAGCGCATTCGCTTCCTCACATCGCACCCAAATTATTTCACCGAAGAATTAATGGACGCGGTCGCCGAACTTCCGAAGGTCATGCCGCACATCGAAGTCCCGATACAAGCCGGCGATGATGAAGTGCTTGCCAACATGAAGCGCGGTTATACCCAAAAAGATTATCGCGATCTCGTTGAAAAAATCCGCAAGAAGATTCCCGATTGCTCGATTGCAACGGATATCATCGTTGGATTCCCCGGCGAGGTGGATGAACAATTCATGGAAACGGTTCGCGTCTTATCGGACCTGAAATTGGATGTTGCTCATCTGGCTCGATACTCCTCCCGCGAAGGGACGGTTGCCACGCGCCGCATGGACGATAACGTTTCAGATGAGGAAAAGATGCGACGCTTCCGCACCTTGGAAGAGATGCAGGAAAAGATCGTGGACGAGATCAACAAAAAATATCTCGGTCAAACGGTGGATGTGCTCTTCGAGGAAAAAGTAAAGAACCGCTGGAAGGGCCGCACGCCAACCAACAAGCTTGTTTTCATAGAATCAGATGAAAACTTGAAAGGTAAGATCATTCCCGTCACCATCACGTGGACGGGACCTTGGTCCATGCAGGCTGCATCGGTCAAGCAGCCAACGCTCATTACAGTTTGAGTAGCAAGATATAAAATTTCCCCATAGCGGGAAATTTTATTTTGGGCTGGCTATGTGGAAGTTATCGACATTACACGGCATTTCGAGTAAACTTTCTATGAGGGATTACGCAGAATGTTCATTCTCGTGAGACCAATTCTCCTGTCGAATCCTTTATCATGAACTTACCTAATATGACAAATTTCATCGACCGCCTGCTTGACCTAGCCGTTCAAATCCAACAAATCGCCGCGCCGACCTTTGAGGAGAAACCACGTGCCGAGTTTGTGCGCGAGATGTTTCTTAAGGAGGGAATGAAAGATGTTTCGATGGATTCTGTGAATAATGTTTATGCGCGGTTTGTTGGTAAAAGTAATTCACGTCCATTGATCGTCAGCGCGCACATGGACACGGTTTTTCCATCCGATACTAGTTTGTATGTGACGCGCGAGGAAGATCGAATTTATGGACCGGGCATCGGCGATAACTCTGTAGGTGTGGCGGCATTGTTTGGAATGATCTGGGTGTTGCGAGAACGAAAGATCGAGTTGCAAAATGATGTTTGGTTCGTCGCCAATGTCTGTGAGGAAGGACTCGGCGATTTGCGCGGCATGAAAGCCGTTGTGGATCGATTCGGCGAAAACGTAAAAGCCTATCTGGTTGTTGAAGGTATGTCGTTCGGACACGTTTATCACCGCGCCATCGGTGTGAGGCGTTATCGGGTTGTAGCAAAAACTGCGGGCGGACACTCGTGGTCGGATTATGGTCAGCCGTCGGCGGTGCATGAAGCGGCGAAATTGGTCACGCAGATCGCGTCGTTATCGGTTCCGAGTCAGCCGCGCACCACGTTGAACGTCGGGAAAATTTGCGGCGGGACGGGCATCAATGTGCTGGCATCCGAAGCGACGTTCGAGTTGGATTTGCGTTCCGAAAGCCCCGAGGCGCTAAATAAGCTGGTTCGTCAAGTGGAAGATTTGATTCGCTCTGCAAACAAGGAAGGCGTGAAGGTTGAATTTGAAGTAATCGGTGAGCGACCGGCGGGTGAGATCGCGTCCGATCATCCACTGATTCAACTCGCGGAGGGGTGTCTGCGCGAACAGGGCATCAAAGCGGAACTAACGTCCGGTTCAACCGACGCCAATATTCCATTGAGCCGCGGACTTCCTTCCACGGTATTGGGAGTCACAACTGGCGGCGGCGCGCACACCGTGCATGAATATATTGAGGTGGGACCGGTGGAAAAGGGAATGGAGCAGTTGGTAAACTTCGTGAGCAAGATGGCAGAAGGTAAACAGAGTTAATGTAAGGATTACAAGTTGTTAAATCATCTTTAATACTAAAAGACAATAATAAGGTTATAGTTTTATAGAAAGGCGCGAATGAGTAAACAAAGAGTTTTGTTTCTATGCACAGGTAATTCTGCGCGCAGTCAAATGGCAGAAGCATTTCTTCGCAAATATGGAGACGAATATTTTGAGCCACACAGCGCGGGTTTGGAACCAAGAGAGCTAAATCCACTTACTATTGAAGTGATGAAAGAAATTGGCATTGATATTTCGGGACAAAAATCAAAGGGGGTGGATGTCTATCTTGGAAAGGTGCATTTTCAATATTTGATTACAGTCTGTGATGAT
>Ga0335081_10018669_pt1 | contig 11215 bp, 10 predicted proteins | sample Lox_Sample_35_FD_206713 | JGI IMG/M metagenome (GOLD analysis project Ga0335081, IMG submission 206713) | Soil microbial communities from Loxahatchee National Wildlife Refuge, Florida, United States - Lox_Sample_3.5 | ecosystem: Environmental > Terrestrial > Soil > Wetlands | place: USA...
GGCCAGCGACACCGGATCGGCCGAATCGGCGGCCAGCAGCGGCCAGGCCGCCGCGGCCGCGCCCAGCCCCGCCCGGACATCGGCCAGCCGCCGCTGCGACCGACCGGCCAGCCCGACACGGACCCCGCCCGGCGCATGCCCGGCCAGGTACCCGGCCACCAGCCGCCCGACGAACCCGGTGGCACCGAACACCACCACATCCAGCTCACGGTCCCCGCTCACCAGCCCATCCTAGGCACACCAGCACCAAGCGGCTGGGTCCGCACGACCCCGAGGGACATCCGGCATCGCCGAAATGAGTAATTCATCCGCTCGCATATCTACGCATGAAGTGGAATACTCACTCACGCTATCCCGACCTCGTCAACGACCGCTGTAGAGTATTTTCTATCGTTCTGATAGGAAATCAGATCGCTTGATACGGCCAGCAGTGTGTCCTGGAGGGCGTCCTCGGCGTCGGAGAAGGATCCGAGCATCCGGTAACAGTGCACCTGGAGCTCTCGGAGGTGCGGCTCGGTCAGCGCCCGGAACGCGTCACCGTCCCCGGCCCGCGCCCTGGCGATCAGGTCCGCTGCCACCACCCTCGCGTCACCTTCTTCCCGCATCTTGCCGCGCTTCCATCCTGGATAGACGCCGACCGGGGGGCGAACTGGGCGGCCGGCGGCCGCCCAGTTTCCCGGCGCCGCGGCGCCTGCATCAGTGGCTTCTGGCAACGCCAGCGAAAAGGAGAACCGGAATGGGAAAGATCGTGATCAGCGGCCCGCAGAACGTCTCTCTCGATGGAGTGGTCCAAGATCAGCTCGGGCGCACGCTAATCAAGCACGATCTGGCCGACGAGCTGCGGCTGGTCGTCTTCCCGGTCGTACTCGGGGTCGGCGAACGCCTGTTCGGCGAGACCAGCGGCATGAAGCCCATGCGCCTCGTCGATGCCAAAACCATCGGTGACGGCCTCGCCTTCCTCACCTACCAGTTCATCCGAGACCCCTAACTACCGCTGCGCCGATGCCGGCGAGCCCAAGCCCCGGTGCTCACGCTTTGGTAACTGGTCAGGTCCATTGGCTTCACTGGCGGCGTCCGGGCAGGTATCCGGATAGTGCGGCAGTACCGGGGGGAGCCCGAAGCGGGGGAACAGGTTGATGTCGCCGAACCGGGTGATAGCGCAGATCTTGTCGCCAGCTAGCGTGAGCACGACAAGGCCATGGGCGTGCGCGACCGGCGCGTGCGGGGAAGCGCGGTAGTAGCCGAACGCGGGCTGGTTGTTGGCGCGGGCGGGCACCAGCCGGGCCAGCCGGGCGCCCCACGAGGGCCGGCTCTGGAAGAACTCGGCGATCGCGGCCCGGCCCTGGTATTCCAGCGGCTCGGGCGGCATCGTCAGCAACGCGTCCTCGGTGAGCAGGGCCATGAGGCGGTCGGTGTCAGCGGCCTCGAACGCGTCCGCGAACCGGCTGGTGAGCTCGCGCTCCCGGGCCGACCGCGGCGCGGGCGCAGTTTCGCGGTCTGCGGCCGGGCGCTGGGCGGCGAGCGTGGCACGGGCCCGCTGCAGGGCGCTGTTCACCGACACCTCGCTGACTGCGAGCATGTCGGCTGCCCGCGCCGCCGGGTAGCCGAGCACATCGCGCAGCACCAAGACGGCGCGCTGCCGGGGCGGTAGGCGCTGCAGCCCGGCTACGAACGCCAGCGCCAGGGATTCCCTGGTCTCATAGCGTGCTTCGGGACCGGGTGCGGCGTCGGGCAGGTCACCGGGCAGCGCGTCCGGGTAAGGCTGCAGCCACAGCGGCTCGGTCCGGCGGGTGGGCTCTGTCGGCGGGACAGACCACTGGTACCTGGCCGCGGTAGCCGGGCGGCGGCCGGTGTCGCGCAGCACGTTCAGGCACCGGTTTGTCGCGATCTTGTACAGCCAGGTACGCACCGAGGCGCGTTCCTCGAACCCGCCGAGCCCGCGCCAGGCAGCCAGCAGCGTCTCCTGCAGCGTGTCCTCGGCGTGCTGGACCGAGCCGAGGATCCGGTAGCAGTGCAGCTGCAGCTCGCGCCGGTAGGGGTCGGTCAGTTCGCGGAACGCCTCCCCATCGCCCGCCCGGGCGCGGGCCAGTGCCGTCGTGGTCACGATCACATCCTCGCATCGCCTCACCCGTTCGCCGGGTCCTTGACGTACCGACACCGGCCGGGCCGGAAAGTCACCGGTCAGTTCGCTGCTGCCGCGGTGTCTCAACCGGCAGTAAGCATCACAGCGCAAGACTGGAGGACACGTGAACGCCGCGAGCAAGCAGGACGCTATGACCCGCGCCCAGGGCTGGGCCCTGGCGCTGGCGTCGGTGGCGTCGTTCATGGTCGTGCTGGACCTGCTGGTCGTCACGACCGCGCTGAGTACGATCCGCCGTGACCTGGGCGCCTCGATCGGTCAGCTGGAATGGACGGTCAACGCCTACACCCTGGCCTTCGCGGTGCTGCTGATGACCGCAGCCGCCGTGGGCGACAGGTTCGGCCGGCGGCGGGTGTTCGCCATCGGCCTGGGCGTGTTCGCCGCCGGCTCGGCGGCATGCGCGCTCGCGCCCGGCGCCGGCGCGCTGATCGCGGCGCGCACCGTGCAGGGCATCGGCGCGGCGATGGTCATGCCGCTGGCGCTGGCGCTGCTGAACGCGGCCGTCCCGCCACAGCGCCGCGGCTGGGCGATGGGCATCTTCGGCTCGGTGACCGCGCTGGCGGTGGTGGTGGGGCCGGTGCTGGGCGGCGCGATCACCCAGGGCATCGCCTGGCCGTGGATCTTCTGGCTGAACGTGCCGATCGGCCTGGTCACCATCCCGCTGGCGCTGCGCCGCCTGGAAGAAAGTTACGGGCCGCGCGCCGCACTGGACCTGCCCGGCGTGACGCTGGGCACCGGCGCGGCGCTCGGGCTGGTATGGGGCCTGGTGCGCGGCAGCTCGGCCGGCTGGGCCAGCCCCGAGGTCACCGGGACGCTCGCGGCGGGCGCGGTACTCGCCGTGGCGTTCATCGGCTGGGAACTGCGGGCCCGCGCGCCGATGCTGCCGATGCGCCTGTTCCGGATCCGCGGCTTCTCCGCCGGCAACGCCGTGGTCTTCCTCCTGAACGCATCGATCACCGGGGCGGTCTTCTTCATGGCCCAGTTCCTGCAGACCGGTCTCGGCCAGGATCCGCTCGGCGCCGGGCTGCGGCTGCTGCCCTGGGGCGTGGCACCGTTGCTGATCGCACCGAGGGCGGGGAGGCTGGCTGACCGGATCGGCGAGCGGCCGCTGGTCCTCTCCGGCCTGCTGCTGCTGGCCGCCGGGTTCGCCTGGATCGCCGTCATCGCCGCCCCCGGGCTGGCCTACCCGGCGATGCTCGCACCGATGGTGATCTCTAGCGCCGGGCTCGGCCTGGCCGTGCCCGCGGTCACCAAGGCCGTGGTCGGCTCGGTCTCGCGCGCGGACATCGGCAAGGCGTCAGGCAGCTTCAGCATGATGCGCCAGCTCGGCGGTGCGTTCGGAGTCGCGATCGCCGCCGCCGTGTTCGCCGCGGCTGGCCACTACACCTCGGCCGCCGCGTTCAGCGCCGGGTTCGCGCCCGCCATCGCGGCTGCAGCCGGCCTGGCCCTGGCCGGGGCCCTCGCCGGGCTGGCCCTGCCGGGCCGGCCAGGCAGGACACAAGACGCGCCGACCGAGCGGGCGGCAATGGCCCACCAGGCGAGGACCGACGAGGCAGCACCAGCCGGGCGGTGAGCATAAGCCGGGGCGCTTTCGGCTTCAGCTCGTTGTGGCGATCATGATGGCCGCCTTCTCGCCTGTCATCACTGTCGGGGCGTTGGTGTTGCCGTGCGGGACGGCGGGGAACACCGACGCGTCGGCGACCCGCAGCCGCTGCACGCCGTGCACCCGGAGTTGCGGGTCCACCACCCCGGTGGACTCGGTGCCGATCCGGGCGGTGCAGGCCGGGTGGTAGGTGTGCTCGACCTCGCGCCGGATGGTCTTGTGCAGGGCCTCGCGGGATGACGTGTCGCCGCCGGGGTGGATCTCCTTGCCTACCAGGCCGCGCAGCGGTGCGGACGCGAAGATCTCCCGGGCCCGCTCGACGGCGGTGATCATGGCCTGCATGTCCTCGGGCTCTTTGAGGTAGTTGGCGGTGATGGCAGGCTTGTCCGTCGGGTCGCCGCTGCGCAGCCGGACATGGCCCGTGCTCTGCGCTCCGACCAGCGAGCAGCCGATCGTAACCGCGGGGGTCGGGTAGGTACGGAAGCCATGGTCGTAGAAGTACGCGGGAGCGCAGATGTACTGCATGTCCGGTGCCGCGTCACCGGAACGGGTGTGGAAAAATGCGCCTGCCTCACCGACGTTCGAGGTCAGCAGACCGGTCCGGCGCGTCAGGTAGGCCAGCAGCCACTTGGGCGACTGAGCCTCGTGCAACGTCCCCTTGGCGGTCGTCTCCGCGTTGATCAGGTACGCCGGATGGTCCATGTAATGGCCGCCCACGTTGGGGTTGTCCACGATCACGCCGATGCCGTGCTCGGCGAGGTGATCGGCGGGACCGATACCGGAGAGCATCAGCAGCTGGGGAGTGTTGATCGCCCCCGCCGACACGATGACCTCCTTGGTGGCCCGGATAAATCCGGCCTGGCCGTCCCGCTCGGCTTCGACGCCGACCGCGACGCCGTTCTGGATCCGTACCCGAAGCACGTGAGTATTGGTCAGAACGCTGAAGTTGCTCCGCTTGCGGGCCGGGTCGATATAGCCGTCGGCGGTCGTCCACCGCATTCCTCTGCGCTGCGTCACCTGGTAAAGACCCGTACCGAGCTGATCGGACCCATTGAAGTCATCGTTAGCCGCCAGGCCGCTGGCGGCCATCGCCTCAACGAGCTTGAGGCTCATGTCATTCGGGGACCGGAGGTCCTGGACGTAGAGCGGACCGCTGTCGCCGTGGTATTCGTCGGCGCCGCGGGAGTTGTTCTCCGACTTGCGGAACAGCGGGAGCACATCCGCATACGACCATCCGGTAGCCCCATTCTTGGCCCAGGTGTCGTAGTCGGCCTTGTTGCCGCGGATGTAGATCATGGCGTTCATCGAGGAGCAACCGCCGAGCATCTTGGCTCTCGGCATGAAGATCCTCCGCCCGCCCAGGTACTGCTCGGGCTCGGAGAAGTAGGCCCAGTCCAGCTTGCTCTTGAACTGCTTGGAGAACGCCGCGGGCACCTGCACGTTCATGTGCTTGTGGCTGCCGCCAGCCTCGATGAGCAGCACCTGGTTGTCGGCTGACTCGGACAGCCGGGCGGCCACGACGGCGCCGGCCGAGCCTGCGCCCACCACGATGTAGTCGAACGAAGTCATGGGTCATCCCCGCAGTGCTGAGGCGAATAGGGGTGGCAACTTCATTGCCGAGGGCGCCGCGGCGAACTCGGTGAGTTTGCGGGCGGTGGATTCGGAGGTCTTGTTCCTCAGGAACCACGGCGGTTTGGGAAACAAGGTGTTTTCGCCGTGCCGGACCGAGCGCGGGAACGGGCGGAATGGTGCGGACACGACGGTCTTGAGCGGCTTGTCGAACATCAGCGCGTTGTGCACAATTCCGATGCCCGACTGCACGTCGGTGTAGCTGTGACCCGGGTAGGCTCCCCAGGCGGCCCGGGGGACCATCCCGATCCCCCCGTAATGCAGGGCTGCGATGGCCCGGTCGAAGTCCGCGCCGAGCTGGCGGCGCGTCTTCGGGTGCACGATGAGGTTCACCGACAGCGTCCCATACAGCTTGTCGTTGCAGAAGTCGACCGCGCGCTGCAGATACTCTCCGGCCTCTCCCGGCAGCGACGTCGTCACCATGGCCGGGGCGAAGAACTCGGTGCGGAACCCGTAGTGCTCCGCGGCCGGATCCACGTTGGCCGCGAACAGGCGTTTCGCCTGACCGCCCAGTACCTCGGTGGCGGGCTCCGCTTCCAGCAGAGCGCTTAGGCGCTCCTCGGTGCCGGGGTAGTACGCGACCCTGGGCTCCGATTCCTCGAGCTGCCGCCGGACCTCGCGCAGCATGCCTGCGCTGCCGTCCCACCCGGCAGGGAGGATGAGGACCTGGCTGGCCACACAGTTATGCCCGGAGTTGTGCAGCTTCTGCGTGACCACGTGCTCGGACTGGTACCGGAAGTCGGCCTCGGCCCAGGGACCCGGCAGCACGATCGTCGCGCCGACACCGCCGAGCTCGGAGCTGATCGGCGTGTCGATGCTCCGGTCGTCGGCCGTCTTGCGCTGCTGGCCCTCCTCCCCCGGGCCGTACACGATCAGGTCGTGCGTACGAGCGCTGCCGGTGATGTGGATCGCCTGCACCGCGTCATGACGGGTCAGGTACTCACCGACATCACCGGCGCCGTAGACGAAGGCCAGGTACCCGTCACGGATCAGCTGGGCGAAGATGTCCTCGAAGATCGGCCCGAGGTACTCATTGACCGGGTTCATCTTGCAGATCACGACCTCACCGCAGTTGATCATGCGGTCGAGGATGTCCAGCGGCACGATCGCCGAGACGTTTCCGGCTCCCAGCACCAGAGCCAGTTCCCCATCGGGATCCTCGCGCCGGTAGAAGCTGGCCATGTTCTCGCGCAGGTTCTGCTCGGTCACGCCCTCCTGCATCCACACGTCCACCGCCATGCCGTGAAACAGCAGCTCCTCGTAGCGGTCGAAGGGAAGCACCCGGGCGACGACCTTGCCGTCCACGCTGCGGTGCAGCTCGACATGCGCGAGCAGATCGGCGCCGGTATCGAGAGCGGTGAGGGTCTGGATCGACGCCGACAGCCACGCCACGACGCCGTACGGGCCGCCCAGCCACGCCTCGGCACCGACCAGAGGCGAGCCGGCGTGCAGCTGCTTGGCCTTGGTCTCGGCATCTGCCCAGCGCTCCGCGTTGGCCAATGTAGCCTGACGCACCTCTACCAGGTACTGGATCTTGTCTTTGATCGGCAACCGGGCCCACACCGTCTTGTGGTCGGCAAGCCTCGCTAGAACCTGATCCACCTGTTGGGTGTCCACAGCAGCCTCCTTGGCTCGCCCAGCGCTTTGCCTCGGCAGGTCGCTGGTTCCCAACTTGCTTGATATACCCACGCTAATCCCCGCTGCCCGCCCTTACCAGGCACGTTGCGTTCTGGCGGCCATGTCAGCTAGCCGGAATCGCACGGGTCAAATGGACCGGCAGCGCAATCATCCCGAGTTCACCATTATCGCCTCGATCGTCATTCTGTTAAAGGTTCGCGGCGCCGCTGGCATCAGTGCTCGTTACGCAGCGCCGTCTGCCAGTCGTGGCTACCGGTCCCGGCAAGCAGCCCACCTACACCCGCCGGCACCGGGGGCCGGGCGGGCCTGGCTAGACCAGGCGGGCGCTGAGGGCCAGCCGGGTCAGGTCGGCGCGGCGGCGGCAGCCGGTCTTGTCCCGGATCCGGTCCAGGTGCGAGCCGACCGTGCGGACGCTGATGTGCAGTTCGGCGGCGATCTCCGCGTTGGTCCGGCCCTGGGCGATCAGGGTGACCAGCTCCCGTTCCCGGGCGCTGAGATTCCCTGGCCCGGCCGCGGTCGTCGGCTGCGGGCCGGGGGCGGTGAGCATCAGGGCGTACTCGGCGGCGGTGGCCAGGCTCATCGCCGCGCCGCGGTCCTCGGCCGCCCGCGCCCGGCCGGGTCCCAGCGCCTGCCGAGCCTGGCTCAGCTGTTCTTCCCGGCGGGTCTCGAACCAGGACGGGTAGAAGCGTCCCTCGCGCTGGTCGGCCGCGGCAAATGCGGCCCACAGGGTCAGGGCCTCGGTGGCGCGGCGGGTCGCGGCGCACAGGTCCCCGCACTGGGATATGTAAGGGAGCAGCTGAGACCAGGTGCCGGTGCGCACTGCGAGGCGGAGCCCTTCCCGCAGGTGCGCCGCGGCGTCGCCGGTCCGGCCCGCCCGCAGGTCCAGGTCTACGATCCTGGGCAGCAAGAACGTCTGGTTCCACAGGTCGCCCGCGTCCCGGGCCCGGGCCAGGCCCGCCGCGACAGCGCGCTCGGCTTCGGCCAGGTCTCCGGCGCCGGTCAGCGCGGCGGTCAGCACAGAGCTGCAATACCGGGCGAGCCCGCTGGGGATCCCCACTGTGATCTGCCCGGCCTGCCGGGCCAGCCGGACCGCCTCGTCATGATCGCCGGCATAATAGGCGCCGAGACTGAGGTTGCCCAGGGCCATCAGCTCCGCGGCCGCGTCCCCGATCTCCCGGGCCAGCGCCAGCGCGCGGCGGGCCTCGTCGGCCGCCTCGGCAGCCAGGCCCATCAGCAGCAAGACCCCCGCCCGGTCGGCCAGGGCGTTAGCCAGCGCCCGGGACGGCGGCCGGCCCGCGGCGGCGTCGCGGACCGCGGTGAAATGGCCGAGCGCTGCGGCCAGATCGGCCGAGAACTGCGCCATCATGCCGAGCCAGATCTGCGCGGCGCACCACTCGCCGCTGCCCGCCTCGGCGCGGTCTGCGGCCTGGCGCAGCAGCCGGTATTCCCCGGTCAGCCTGGGAATCCATGCACCTCCGCCGCCGCGGCGGCCGCATCAGGCCCCTCCACGCCCGTACCATAACCACAGGCCGCCGCAGCCGTACAGGCCAGCCCCGCCACAGATGGCAGCTGCACCCGTCGCCGCTCGGCCCGTTCAGCGCGACGGCAGATTCTCTGATCATGGGTCGGCCGGAAGCACCTGCCGAACCGTGCCCGGGACTCTCGGTGTCAATGTCAGGACTAAGGGCTCTGGGACCGCGTGCTGCTGGCGGCCGAGCGTGAGCAAAAAGGGAGGTGAGACGCGTGATGAACGTACTGATGGCCTTTGCCACCAGGAACGGCTCGACCGAGCAGGTCGCCGGAGCGATCACGGCGGCGCTGCGCGAGGGCGGCGCGCAGGTCACGGCCCTGCCAGCCCGGGCAGTGCGGGAATCAGTGGCCGGATACGACCTGATCATCGTGGGAGCGCCGTTGTATTCCGGGCGCTGGCACCGCGACGCTCACCGGTTCCTCAAGCGTCACCGGCGCGAGCTTGCCGCCGCGCCGGTGGCCGTGTTCGGCATGGGACCGCGCAGCGATACCGAGGAGGCCTGGCGGCGTTCCCGCGCTCAGCTTGACCGGGCGCTGGCCAAGCACGGCTGGCTGACCCCGGTAATGGTCACCGTCTTCGGCGGCGTAGACCCGCCCGGCCGCGGCAAGCGGCCACTGCGTGATCTGCGGGACTGGCCAGCCATTCGCACCTGGGCCGCAGATGCCCTGGTTACTGCCGCCCGGGGGCAAGACCGTAGCACGGCAGGCACGTAGGCACACGGGAGCAGCGGACGCGGGCATGAGCGTCACGACCGTCGGCATACGGCATGTAGTCGATGCTCACTGCCAGGTCCATCAGCAGCCCTGGCACCCACCGGCGGGGCAGATCAGTGCCCTATGCTCGTGTGGCCGCGCCACGCGGAATGGACGGCGAGCCGCCCGAGTGACACCGCTTGAACCGCGATGCTGATGCCGCAACCCGCGACAGCGACGATGAGCAGGACGCGCACGGCCGTGGCGCACCAGGTCCAGGAGCCATGGAAGGCGAACGGGAATACCTGCCACAGGCGGATGGCCACGACCAGTCCGATTCCCGCGGTCAGCAGGTCACCGAGCGATTTCAGCCATGGCTGGTCATAGGCCAGGTACACCAGGTTGACGGCCAGACCAGCGGCCAGCGACAGATTAACCAGCCCGAGGACCTGGGTGGTTGCGCTGGTCAGGAAGGGCACGGCCTGCCACCCCGGCTGGCCGTTGAGGACGAACAGCAGCGCCGCGTTCACGACGACGGCAGCCAGGTACCCGGCCCGTCGGCCGGCCGGGCGCGGGCGGCGGGCAGGCGCGGCGGGCGGCTTCGTGGGCTGGGGCCGGATCTGAGACATGAAAGCACGGTAGGCATCACGCGCCAGCGCAGGCAGGGACGAAAGTCACCAGGGCGCAGTCGATGGCCATCAAGCCGCAGTCGGCAGGGTGGCCAGATTTCCCCGGCCACCTTCTGGCCGTATGCCCGTCAGCACCACCACCATGGGAACCCTGCGGTCCTTCCCGGCGGAGGTTGAGCATCTGACCAAGCTCGCCAGCGGTATGCCTTTCCCGGTGATCAAGGACGGGACTTTCTCATGCGGCCTGTCCCAGGCCGGTCTCCGGCAGCTGGGCACCAAACCTATCGCCATCTACGTGACGTCTGCTGTGGCCAGCACGGTGTAGGCCAATCGCGCCGGGGTACCTAGCCGGGTGGGCTCTGCAGGGGTGATACTCCGAGGGTGGGAGCTGATAGCCCGGGCTGGGTGCCACCAGAGGCCGGGGCAGTGCGAGCACTGCCCGTCGCGCTCACGCTCACGGACCAGGCCCGCGTGCGGAAGCACGATGCGGACCTCAGCAACCGCCTAGCCGATCAGGCTTTCGGCCTTACCGGACCCGCTGGCGTTGTGCAGGCATCCGGGCTGCCCGGGGCCGGGTGATGGCCTGGCGTGCGGCTGGCTATGGCGTACTCGCGGCTGATGGTCTAAGAGGCGAGGAGGATGAGCAGGCGTAATACCAGGCAAGGCAAAGCCCGGCGCCGCGCTGAGCGTGACGGCCGGCAGGTGACCGAGCGCGAGCGGAAGCGCTCCGGGATCCCGGTCCAGGACCCACGGGCCTTTGAGGTTCAGGCGGTTCAGGCGGTTCCGCGGCCAGATGGTTCTGGTCCTCGGAACTCGGATGAACACGGTTCTGGCATACGCTCCGACGTCGGCGACCGCCTGATCGCGGTGGACCCCGGCGAGGCGGATCTCGGTACTGACGCGGATCTCGACGACTTTAACGATCTCGACCCCGACGACGCCGACCTGCAGGCCGTGCTGGCCGAGGAGGACCTGGGCGAGGCCGACCTAGGCGATGCCGATGACCTGGCCGGTGACGTCGACATGCCGGAAGTACCGGCCGGACCCGGGTACCCCGAGGACTCCCAGCCTGGCCAGCCATCCGCGGACGCCAAGGCTGTGGGCCCCGTGGCGGCGGGCGCCACCGTGGTCAAGATCGCGCCGGACGGCGCCGGCGAGGACGAGGAGATCTTCGTCTTCGGCGACGACGATGACGATCTGCCGGCCGCGCAGGTCGCGGTGGCGGGCGCCACCGCGGACCCGGTCAAGGACTACCTGAAGCAGATCGGCAAGGTGCCCCTGCTCAACGCCGAGCAAGAGGTCGAGCTGGCCAAGCGGATCGAGGCCGGGCTGTTCGCCGAGGAGAAGCTGGCC
>Ga0335081_10018673_pt1 | contig 11214 bp, 12 predicted proteins | sample Lox_Sample_35_FD_206713 | JGI IMG/M metagenome (GOLD analysis project Ga0335081, IMG submission 206713) | Soil microbial communities from Loxahatchee National Wildlife Refuge, Florida, United States - Lox_Sample_3.5 | ecosystem: Environmental > Terrestrial > Soil > Wetlands | place: USA...
CCCGCGGCTCATCGAGAAGTATCGAGGTACGCGTCACGCGACGCCTGCGCGCGATCATCTGACCGTCGCGGTGCACGTGCGCCGCGGAGATGTGAACCCGATCGATTGGCCGCACCGCTTCACGCGCGACGAGGTCATTCTTCATCAGGTGCAGCAAATCAGCGCGGCGCTGGGAAATCGCGCGCATGAAATCCATCTTTATTCGGAAGGTGAGCCGGCGCAGTTCGAGATCTTTCGGGCCCGCGCCAACGCCATCCTGCATCTGAGCGAGGATGTCTTCGACAGCATCGATGCGATGATCGATGCCGACGTTCTGGTGATGGCGAAAAGTTCATTTTCTTATGTCGCCGCGCTGCTTTCCGACGCAATCAAAATCTACAGCCCGTTTCAGCATCCGCCATTGCGCGACTGGATCGTCAGCGATGCGGAGGGAAGCTTTGGGGCTGACGGGCTTGGCCGAGCGATCTCAAATATTTCGCGTTCAACCAAGTGACTGCTCCGGCGGAATGAAACGTGCAAAACACCCGATGGGGCGGGTTTTGCGGCGCTGTCGCGTGCAATCTCGTTCGGGCACAACGGGCAAATGACACAGCTGTTGAGAAATCTGCACGATCCCTAAGAAAAAACGTGATTTTTGCGGCACTCCCGCTTGCATTAAGCGTCGCGCTAGTTCACCCTTGCTGACAGCCCACATCGCGGGCGCAAGGAGGAGGATGATGACGCAGTCGCAAGTTTCAGCGCATTTGGCTGACAAGGTCGGAATTACCAAGAAGCAGGCCAAGACCGCTCTCGAGGAACTCACCGGCTTGGTGGTTCGCGAGCTCAAGAAGGAAGGTTCGCTGCGCCTGGCCGGTCTGGGAATTTTCCGCAAGCGCAAGAGCAAGGCGCGGATGGGGCGTAATCCCGCGACCGGTGAGGCGATCAAGATTCCCGCGCGCACGCGGCTGCGTTTCACCGCCGCTAAGTCGCTGAAGGACACCGTGCTCGGCGCGAAGTAATTCCGTTGGCTTTCAGATAGCCGCGAGAGGGAAGCATTCTCTCTCGCGGTTTGTTTTTTCTGATCACGAATCGTGCGCGGGCGAAGCCTCGGGCGTATGGATGTGCTCGGGCCGAAATCCCATCCCAATCACGCGCGCCGGAATGCGCCGTAATATCGGCCAGCGGCGGGTCAGCCTCGCCAAAAGCGGCGTCTGCAGGCGCTGATTGCCGCTCAGCACCGGGCTGATGAAGCGATTCTGAATGAAAATCTGAAGCCCCTGGATCATGCGCGTCGGAAACTCGCGCCGCCGTTGCACTTCGCGCAGCGCATGGAGGTTGGCTCCCCCGGTGCGCAGGCGCGGCGCAAGCAGATTCGCCGCGGCGATCGCATCCTGCAGCGCGAGGTTGATCCCGACCCCACCGATTGGCGACATCGCGTGCGCCGAATCTCCGATGCATAGCAGGCCGGCACAGCACCACGTCCTCAGTCGATCGACCTTGACCGAGAGCAGACTGATCTGCTTCCAGTCAGTCAGCTCGCCTACGCGATCCTCCAGATACGGCGCGAGCTCCACAATCTCGCGATGAAACGCCTCGAGGCCGCGGCGCTTGTATTCCTCGAAGCTGTCCTTGCGAATCACGAAAGCGCACTGCCAGTAGTCGTCGCGATCGAGCAGGATGAGGAATCGTCCGGCTTCAACATGGCCGAACGTCTGACCGGGATCGCTCGGCTTGCGCGAGATGCGCATCCATAGCACATCCATCGGGGCGCCGAGATCGATCACCTCGAAGCCGGCACGCGCACGCATCGTCGAATGCCGGCCGTCGGTGGCGACCACGAGGCCCGCGCGAATCTCGAGCGGACCGTGACTGTTGCGCGCGCGCACACCGACGACACGGCCCTGCTCATCGATGAGGTCGAGGCCCTCCGTCTCCATCATCAGATGAAAGGTCGGATAGCGCTTACCGTGTTCGGCGACGAAATTGAGAAAGTCCCACTGCGGCATGAACGCAATGAACTTGCATACGGTCGGCAGATGGCTGAAATCCGCGATGGTGATGAGCTCGTCGCCGATCTGTGCATCGAGCTGACGCACCTCGTTGTGCGGACGTTTGAGGAATTCCTCAAGCAGCCCGAGCTCATGCATGACCTGCAGCGTCGACGGATGAATCGTGTCGCCGCGAAAATCGCGCAAGAAGTCGCCGTGCTTTTCCAGCACGACCGCATCGATCCCGGCGCGCGCGAGCAGGAAGCCGAGCATCATGCCGGCGGGACCGCCGCCTACGATGCAACACTTGGTAGTAATTCGCTCCACATCGGAGGACGTTGGGGAACTCATCAGGAACCTCCGGTCTGTTCTTTTATGGTGCTTTCTTGCCGCGCGCCGCGGCGCGAATCTCGCGAACTCGCGTGAGATACTCCTTGAGCCGCGCTTCGAAGCCGCGATCCGTCGGTCGGTAGTATTCCTTGCCAATCAGTTGAGCGGGCAGAAAATCCTGCTCCGCGACTGCGCCGGCGAAATCGTGCGGATAGCGATACTCCTTGCCGTAGCCGAGGCCCTTCATCAGCGACGTCGGTGCGTTGCGCAGATGCAGCGGGACCGCGAGCGCGCCCGAGTCGCGGACATCCTCGCGTGCGCGATTCATCGCAAGGTATGAGGCATTCGATTTCGGCGCGCTCGCAAGGTAGGTGACGCCTTGCGCCAGCGGGATGACGCCTTCAGGAAGACCTACGAAATCGACCGCATCCTTCACCGCGATCGCGATCTGGATCGCGCGCGGATCGGCGTTGCCGATATCTTCCGACGCGAAAATCACCATCCGCCGCGCGATGAACAGCGGATCGTCGCCCGCCTCGACCATCCGCATCATCCAGTACAGCGCCGCATCGGGATCGCTACCGCGCATACTTTTGATGAACGCGGAGATGACGTTGTAGTGCTCCTCGCCGGCACGATCGTAGAGCAGCGTCCTGTGCTGCGCGGCCTCGCTGACGTGCGCGGTAAGGATCTCCTTACTGCCGGCGTGCTGCGCGAGCTCCGCCGCGATTTCGAGCGTATTGAGCGCACGGCGCGCATCCGCAGAAGCGAGACGGACCAGCTCCGCGCGCGCATCGTCATTGAGCGTCAGCCCTAGCTTGCCGAGCCCGCGAGTCTCGTCACTCAGCGCATGCGCGATGATGGTCGCGATCGCATCTTCAGAAAGCGGATTGAGCACCAGCACGCGCGCGCGCGAGAGCAGCGGCGCGACCACCTCGAATGATGGATTCTCCGTCGTCGCGCCGATCAGCGTAACCAGGCCGCTCTCGACATGCGGCAGGAAGGCATCCTGCTGCGCGCGATTCCATCGATGAATCTCGTCGATGAAGACCACCGTGCGCCGTCCAGTCGTCTCGAGCTCACGGCGCGCATCTGCAACCGCCTCGCGCAGATCCGCGACTCCGGAGCTGACGGCGCTGATCTGAATGAATTCGGCATCGAGGCGCTGGGCGAGCAGCAGCGCGATAGTGGTTTTTCCGGAGCCGGGAGGTCCCCACAAAATCACCGAATGAAGCCGGCCGGCGGCGACCATCTCGGAGAGCAGCTTTCCGGGGCCGAGCAGATGCTCCTGACCCACGACCTCGTCGAGGCTCGCGGGCCGCATCCGATCGGCAAGCGGCTGCGCCGCCGGCTTACGCTGCGGAAAGAGGCTTCCGGATGCGGCTTTGCGCCTCATCCTTCGACGCTATCATATGAGGGGATCGCGGCAAGCCGTGCGCGCGCGGGCTCTGTTCGATGGACCAGTTCGCGTTTGCGCGAGCGGCGCGCGATGTTCTAGCTTCTAGGCGGGCTGGACAGGAGCCGGCACCACCCTATGATCGTCGGAATCGATATCGGTGGGTCCACCACCGACGCCGTAATCCTTGAAAATGGCAGCATCCGTGTAGTCACCATCGAGGCGAATGATCCCGTCGCAGCCGCCGCCGGCGCGCTAGGGAAAATCGTCGGTGACGCGGGCATCAGCCTCGCCGACGTCGAGTGCATCGCGGCGACCGGCGCGGGCTCGCGCTCACTTGGTGACACGCTGTTCGGACGGCCGGTGGTCAAAGTCAACGAGTTCACCGCCATCGGCATCGGCGGCACCTCGCTCGCGGGCCGAGATCGCGCGCTGGTCGTGTCGCTCGGCACCGGCACCGCGATCGTCTCGGTGAATCCGGAAGAGATTCGCCATGTGAGCGGGACCGGAGTCGGCGGCGGCACACTGCTGGGTCTCGCTAAGCATATGCTCGGCGTCTCGGGCCTCGATACGCTGGAGGCGATGGCGAGCCGCGGCGACCTTCATCACGTGGACCTGAGCGTGCGCGATATTGCGGGCGGTCCCATCGGGGATTTGCCGCCCGGAACTACTGCCGCTAACTTCGGCAAGATCAGCTCGGATGCGACGCAGGATGATAAGGCGCTCGCGATCATGAACATGATCGTCGAGGTCATCGGGGTGCTGGCGATCGCGAGCGCGCGTGCCTGCGATCAGAACGACATCGTGCTGACCGGCAAGCTGACGCGGATTTTTCGCTTCATGCAGAATCGGCGCAAGCTCGAACTGTTGTTTGGCCGCGGGATGACGATTCCCGACCACGCCGACTATGCGACCGCCATCGGCGCCGCACGCACCGCGCTCAAGCAGCAATAGCCGAGCGCGCCGTTCTCGGGCCATTTCCAAACTCAAGCCGCGTCGCGTTACAATGCGCCGACGACGCGCCCCGTGTGCGCGCCATTTCCTTCATAAAGACGAGGACGATGGCTTCAGAACTGCTCAAGGGTTTCCGGATGCTCGATTTCACCGACGAGAAGGGCGCGACGTGCGGCAAGATTTTTGCCGACCTCGGCGCCGAGGTGATCAAGGTCGAACCACCGGGCGGATGCTCGACGCGGCGCATCCCGCCGTTCCTCGAAGATGAAGTCGGGCTCGATCGCTCGCTGTACTTCATCGCGTTTCAGGCGGGCAAGAAATCCGTGACCGCGAACCTCGAGCATGCCGATGGGCGCTCTCTGCTTGCCGAGCTCGCCTCGAAATGCGATTTCATGGTCGAGGCGTTTCCGCTCGGCTATCTCGATTCGATCGGACTGGGTTACGATGCGCTCGCGAAGCTGAACCCGCGCCTTATCCATACGACCATCACGCCATTTAGCGACAAGGGTCCGGGGAAGGACTACAAGTGGGCGGATATTGTTACCTGGGCTGCGGGCGGCATGATGTACCTGATGGGCGAGGAGGGCAAGCCTCCGATCCAGATGGCCCTGCCGCAGGCCGGGCTGCACGCCGGCGCGGAGGCCGCGGTATCGTCGCTCATCGCGCACTATCCGCGCCAGACCGACGGGCTGGGCCAGCACATCATCGTGAATATGCAGGCCTGCATCGTGTGGACGCTGATGAACGAGCAAGCGATGCCGATCATCTGCGCCGCTCGGGCGTGTATGTCGGCTCGCTCGGCATCCGGCGCAAAATGGTCTTTCGGTGCAAGAACGGCTATATCTCCAGCGTTATCGGCGCGGGCGCGACCACCAAAAATCTCATCGACTGGGTTGTCGAGGGCGGCTACGGCGCGGAGTGGATGAGCAAGATCGACTGGAGCACCTGGACGCCCGGGCTGTTCATGAAGCCCACCGAAGAAGACCTCTTTCGCGTCACTGACATGGAAGAACGCATCGAAAAATTCTTCATGACGATGACCAAAGAGGAAATCTACGCGCAAACGCTGAAACGCCGGATGCTGCTGGCGCCAGTCGCGACCGAAGCCGACATCGCGCGCGACGTGCAACTCAAGGCACGCGAGTACTTCGTCGAGGTCGATCATACCGACACGCTCGGCCGCAAGCTCACAATGCCGGGCGCATTCGCGAAGCTGAGCGAGACCCCGATCACGGTCGATCGTCGCGCGCCGCAACTCGGCGAGCACAACGATGAAATCTACCGCGGGCTGCTGGGAAAGAGTGCCGCGAAAATATCGGAACTGCGCGCGATCGGCGCGATCTGAGGACGCGATGAGCTACGCTTTCGAAGGAGTTCACGTGCTCGACTTCGCGTGGGTCGGAGTCGGGCCGATCACCACCAAGTATCTTGCAGACAACGGCGCCGACGTGATTCGCGTCGAGTCGGTCGCGCGCCTCGACGTGCTGCGCATCGCGCCGCCGTGGAAGGACGGCCAGCCCGGCCCGAACCAGAGCCAGTTCTTCGCCAGCTACAATACCTCGAAGAAAGGCATCACCCTCGACCTCAGCAAGCCGAAAGCGTGCGAGTTGATCATGAAGCTTGTCCCATGGGCGGATATTGTGTCTGAAAGTTTCACGCCCAAAGCGATGCGCAATTGGGGCCTCGACTACGAGCATCTGCGCAAGGTCAAATCCGATCTCATCATGTTCTCGACCTGCATGCAGGGACAGACCGGACCCAATGCGCTCTATCCCGGCTTCGGCCAGTTGATGGCAGCACTGTCGGGGTTTTACTACATCTCCGGCTACGGCGAAGGTCAGCCGCCCGCGCCGCCATACGGCGCGTATAGCGATTTCGTCGCGCCACGCTTTCTCGCGTCCGCGCTGATAGCGGCGCTCGACTACCGGCGGCGCACCGGCAAGGGCCAGTACATCGACATGTCGCAGTACGAGGCTGCTCTCCACAACCTGGCGCCCGCGCTGATCGATTACTTCGCAACCGGACGCGAGCTCGGCCCGCGCGGCAATGCCTCGATGCGATATGCGCCGCACGGTGCGTATCGATGCGCCGACGAAGGCGCGGAGGAGCGCTGGATCGCGATCGCGGTCGCCAGCGACGCTGAGTGGCAATCGATGCTGAAGACGCTGGGAGCTTCCGCCTGCGATCCGCGTTTCGCGACACAGCTCTCCCGAATCGAAAATCGCGCGGCACTCGATGAGTTCGTCGGGGGACTCGTGCGAAGTCGTGCGGCCAATGATCTGACTGCGCAACTGCAAGCCGCCGGAGTAGCTGCATATCCAGTGCAGAACTGCATGGACCTACATCAGGATGAAAACCTCGAAGCCTTCGATTTCTGGCACTGGCTCGAACATAAGCAGATGGGCCCGTCTGCGTACGAAGGTTTGCAGCATCGGCTCAGCCGCACGCCGGGCGAGTTGCGCAGCGCGGCGCCGGTGCTCGGCCAGCACAACGAGGAAGTTTTTCGCGGCATGCTCGGACTCAGCACCGAGGAGATCGAGCAGCTCACCAAGGAAAACGTGATATTCTGAGATGGCCTGCGCCGCATGCGGGCCACTCATCGTGAGATACGAACTTCGCATCGCGCTCCGCTACCTGCGCGCCCGCCGCAAAGACGCCTTCATTTCGGTCACCACGCTGCTCAGTGCAGTCGGCGTAATGATCGGCGTCGCGGCGTTGCTCGTGACGCTGTCGGTGATGGGCGGCTTCGAGCAGAGCCTCAAGCAGCGTGTGCTCGCACTCAGCTTCCAGGTCGAAGTGGTGAGCAGCCTCGGCTCGATTCCCAACTACGCCGACCTTCAACAAAAGATATCCGCGGTGCCGCACGTCAGCGGCTCCGATCCATTCATCATCGGACAGGCGATGCTGAGCTCGGGACGCGGACTGGGCGGCGTGGTGGTGCGAGGCATCGAGCCCGACAATCCCGTGATCGTCGGCCAATGGTCGCGCTATATGACGGAAGGATCGCTCGCCGATTTGCAGAAAGCCTACCGTCCCGCGACGCCGACCGATCAGCCGTCGCAGGGCGCGGTAGCGATCGGCGTCACGCTCGCGCAGAAGCTGAAGGTCAAACGCGGCGATCCAATTCGCATTATCGCGCCGATCGTCGGCGTCGCAGGCAATCTAACCGCGCGCAGCAGCAATTTCGGGGTCGGTGCGATTTTCGATTCCGGCATGACGTTTCTCGACACCAACATCGTGTTCATGGACCTGATGCGCGCGCAGAATTTCTTCGGCCGTCCGGGCGTGGTTGACGGCATCGATGTTCATCTGAGCAGCCTCGACGCGACCGATCAGGTCGCCGATACTTTGCGCGGAGTTTTGCCTTCGCAGTTTCGCGTGCGGACCTGGATGCAGTACAACCAGTCCGCGTCGGCGGGATTCGCAATGCTCAAGCGCGTGTATTCGATGGTGCTGCTGCTGCTGATCGGGGTCGCCGCGTTCAACCTGATCGCGACGCTGATCATGGTGGTGATGGAGAAGCGCAAGGATGTCGCGGTACTGATGGCGATGGGCGCTACGCCGGCGGAAATCCGCCGGGTGTTCGTCTGGAAGGGGCTGATCGTGGGAGCCGCTGGAACTGCGGCCGGACTTATCATCGGCGCAATCGGGTGCGCGGTGTTAGAGCGCTATCACTTCATCCATATCTCGCGCGAGATTTATGGAATCTCATCGGTGCCCATCGCCGTCGACCCGATGAGCTTCGTGTGGGTCGCGATCGCCTCGATGGTGCTGTGCCTGCTCGCCACGATATATCCAGCGCGTCAGGCATCGCATCAAATGCCGGTCGAAGTTTTCCGTAGCTGATAGCGCATCATTCGAGCGCCGTGGCGGAGTCCTCCTCCGCGACGACGGCATCGATGCGCGCGGAAAATGCCGTTCCTGGGCGGGAGAGGACCGCTGAGACATCTTCGAAGCTGTCGCGAACGCCTACAAATTGTATGGCTCCGATCGCTAGGATGATGGCGTTGAGAACTCCGATCAAAGCCACTGAGATCCCGCCCGCAACCAGATCGAGAATAGCAGCCGCCATCGTCGCAAGAGGGATCAGCCCTAGCGCGAGGAGATGGGGAATCGGAATACCGGTGCGCTCGCAAATTTTCGGCGTGCGGCGGGAAAGCGGCTTGCGCCCGGTCCACCATTGGCGAAACGAATTGAAAACTCCGTGGATGCTGACCGGAACCAGCAGGAGATTGAGCGCATAGACTCGCGGTGATTTCCATCCGGCTTCGCGACGACGGAAAACTCCTTCCAATAAGACCGAGATAGCTGTTGAGGTTCATCGCCTTGCTGGCGGCATGAGAGAGATTCGCGAACTGCTTGCGCTCGAATGACGAAATGCGAACGGCACACAGCGATGAGAGTCGTCGATATTCGTGGGTGATTCCTTGTTGCGAGAGCGCGGAGGCATTCGCAAGCCGTTCGGCACGAGCGCGCATATTCGCGGCGGGCGTCCGCAAAATTTCATCGACCAACAATCGCTCGGCCTGTCCACCGATCGCCAAACGCTTCGCCAACCCCTCGAGTGACTCTGCTGCCTCAACCTAGAGCCGACTCAGCCGCGCATGCTCCGCGCCGACATCGAGGAAGCCGTTGATCCCGCGCATCCGATACTCCCGCGACGATACGCCGAATTTTTCCGCAATCGGATCAAGCATCGAGGAGACTTCATCGCTCAACTCGCGCATCGCGGCCAAATCGTTCGCGGCCGTGCCACTATCCGGTAGCGGAGGATCATCGATCAGCAAAACCACGCGCCGATCGGGATACTCGAGGAGCGCGGCAGAAAGGATGGTCCTGCGCACCACCTCGGGATCTTCGCGATAGGCGGGGATCAGTATTGTCAGGCGGCGGCGAATCTTCGCGCTGATAGATGGATTCGATCTCTTCGCGCGACGCAGGCTGAAGCGACTGTGTGCGCATCAGCAAGCCGAGCCGACAGAACAGATAAACGAGCTGACCGAAAAAAAAGAATGCGAGCGCGGGGATCAGAATCGCATCGAGAAGGGCGCTCGGAAGATGTCCGGCACTAGCCAGCGCATTGACCAGCAATCTGGTTCCACGCCCAGTCGGAGTAGTCGGTCGCGACCTCGGCGATTCGGTATCCATTCGCCAGTAGATATTTTCTCACTCCCTCGTGCTTTTCGAGCGTCTCACCCTCGCTCAGGTATGGATACCTGAAGACGCGGCGGCGCTGAACCGAATCCGGCGCGGTATCGATGCTACCGAGCAGATCATCGTCCTTCGCAATTTCCTTGATGAAGGCGTCCACTCCCACCTGATCCAGGTTCACGTGATCGACGGTGCGACTTCCGAGCCGTTGTTCGGCAGCAAGCCATTCGGTCAGAACTCGTTTCTGAGCGAGATCGCCTTCGACGTAAGTGCCGTTGGAAAATCCATAGGATTTATAATGCGATAGCGCTTGAGCGCGGCCATGATCTTTCGCAAGGCATGCTCGCGCGCGGAGGGCGATGCGAAAGTGCCTGTGCCTTCCGGAAGAGCATCGATCGTAAGAACAACTTGGGTCGGACCGAGCGGCGCTGATGCCGCGAACGGGTCTGTTCGCGCGATCGCTATCCGCGACCAGCAAACCGCGGTGACTAGGGCGAGAAATATTCGCAGCGACAAGAGGCCGCCGGCATCATCAGGCCGGTGCAACGGACGATTATTGATCCCGCGCGGGCGGGTTAGTCTTTATCGGACGCGGATTCCGGCCGGGGCAGCTTCGATTTTCTCACCACCAGCGTTTCGTGCCCGCGCACCTTGATGGTGCGAGCCGGGCCGGACGCTTGCGGGGCCGAGCCGTTGCTGACCTCGAGCCGCCGCGGCCGCGCGCCGTTGCGTTGCCGCCGCCATTTGTCGAGCTCATGGGAGAGCTTCTGCGCGACCGGGTTGTCGCTGCTCCCATTGCCATCGTGCTCGAGACCTGTCGGTGTGTCGCGCATGTCATCCTGAGCGCCAGGAAATTCCTTTGAGCTCATAGGGCTCCTCTCTTGGGCGAGTGCGAACTCGTGCTCCTTCCGGTCGATGCGACCTCACGAATTCCCGCCTTTACAAAATTTGTTATCAAGCAAAGCTATCCGTGCATCCGACGCGCTGCGATCGAACAACGATATGTATGTGGGTTACCAGGATGTATGTATTCTCTACCGGGAAGTTATCCTTGGTGTGAATGGCGGCTGGTGTGTAAATTATACGAAATCTAAAGGCTGGAGATTCAGTGCGCCGGACCCGTGATCGTTTGCGCGAGTCCGGCGCGTGTCATTCCTTGTTGGGCCTGATCAGGTCTGGAACAGGCTCTGCATCCGCAGCGCGAGACCCATATCGCCCGCGATGCGAAGCTTGCCGCTCATGAACGCGACCTGTCCGTTGAGCTTACCGGACAGCATGTCCAGGTAATCCTGCGCCGTCATCGAAATGGTAATGTTGGGCGACGGGTTCGCGCCTTCCTTTACCTCGACGGTCTGATCCTTGATGATGACCTGCCATTTTCCGCCGCCGTCGCCGGAGAGGTCGAATTGATAAATC
>Ga0335081_10018676_pt1 | contig 11212 bp, 11 predicted proteins | sample Lox_Sample_35_FD_206713 | JGI IMG/M metagenome (GOLD analysis project Ga0335081, IMG submission 206713) | Soil microbial communities from Loxahatchee National Wildlife Refuge, Florida, United States - Lox_Sample_3.5 | ecosystem: Environmental > Terrestrial > Soil > Wetlands | place: USA...
CGACTCCACCGCCCGAGAGCCTACCCGACCCACCGCCGCACACCGTAGCCGGCCCACGTCAGCACCTCGCCGTACCTGCCCAGGTCGCCCGGCGCGTGGGTGGGGTCTGTAAGCCTCCACCACGCCGCGGGCCGCCAGCGAGTGATCTTGACGGCCGGGATTGAGCTGACCGGCGGCCTCCCGAAAACCGCGCCGGACCTGGCCATGACAGGCGGCGCCCGTCCGTTACCACGGGGTGGTGCTGGATTTCGCCACCCGGACGGTTCTGCCACCGGCGGTCACCAGCCAGGGCTCCCTGCCGCCTGCCCACTGGGGACCCAGTCCCGAATCAGCGGAGTCTTCCTTGACTCTGCTGGCACACGATGGGCCTAGGGTGCCGGAATCGGCACCCTATGGCCCATCGTGTGCCATCCCCGCGCGGAGCACGGCACATGACGTCCACCAAAAGATCTGCGCGGTCGCAAAGCGACACACCGCCCGCGAGTTCTACCGGCCTCGGCGGGCGGCACGCAGACGTCAGCCTCCGCCACCGCGATCGGCCCATCAGGGCGATCGAGTCTTACCGACCACTACGACATGCGGCGGGCGACGAAGAAGTGACGCAGCAGCGCGCCACACTCGGCCGCGAGTACGCCGCCGACGATCTCGGGATGGTGGTTGAGGCGGCGATCACGCACGACATCCCAGAGCGAGCCCACCGCTCCAGCCTTGGGATCAGCGGCGCCGTACACCAGCCTGTCCACCCTCGCGAGCGTCGTCGCCCCGGCGCACATCGTGCACGGTTCGAGTGTCACTACCAGCGTGCAGCCGGTCAGCCGCCAGTTTCCGATCACCCGGGCGGCGGCCCGCATGGCGACAAGCTCCGCATGTGCCGTGGGGTCGCCGTCCGCCTCACGCCTGTTGCAGGCCTTCGCGATAACTGTTCCCGCTGCGTCGAGGACGACCGCACCCACCGGGACATCGGTTCCTCCCGCCCGGCTGGCTTCGGCAAGCGCGAGCCGCATGGCGGGCTCGAAGGCCGCCGGGTAGCCTGCCGTCGGTTCCGGCCCTTCACCCCCAGCACTGGCGGGGTCAACCCCGCCGACGGAGTCAGCCGAGCGCGACATCGAGGGCCCGTTCGAGCGCCGGCGCGAACCCGAGCCGCCCGGCGAGGCTCGCGAGTACCTCATCTGGATAAAGGTCCAGGTCACCGGCGAGAGCGCCAAGTTCCATCTCGTCCACCCCGAGGTCGGCGAAGATCGACAGATCGCCGGCCGGCAGCACCTGGTCGAGGTCCTCGTCGTCGGGCACCGGGATGTCCAGATGGTCGAGAACCTGGCGGGCCAGGGGCCACTCCACCGCGGCGGTGACGTCAGAAAGGAAGACCGACACCTGGCCGCCAATGACTCGCAACGCGACAAAGAAGTCGTCGCCGATCGCGGCAAGCCCTATGGTCCCGCCGATGCTCGGCTGCTGGCGCAGTGCGTGGATCAAGCCATCGAGGTCAGCCGTGACCGCCACCGGGAGGACTTCTGCCTCCCAGATGTCGTCTTCACGGTAGACCACGACCGCGAAATCGGTCGTGTCCCCATCAGTCATCGCCGGCCCACCACCGCATCGCTCACGGGGGAATGTTGCCAGATTCATGTCGCGGCCGTCTCGTCGCCTCTCAAACAGCAGCAGCGAACCGTAGCAGGGGCCCAGCCGTGCTCCTGCGGCTCCAACGCGGACTCCAGGACAAGGCCGCGCTCCGCCTGGCCGAGGCGGCTTGCTTCCCGTGCGGCTCCTGGGGCTCCTGTGGCACATGCAGTGGCCCACCCGCGTATGTGCGAGTACACCCGTCCCGCCCGCAACATCGAGCCACTCCCGCGCGAGCTCGGCTCGATGTGGCTGCCTGCGGCCTCCCGCTAAATCGAGCTCGTCAAGGCGCGCCCGCAGGCGTTCGCGCCAGCTACACTCTGCGCGATGCGCCGCGGTTGAATGGATGCGCCACCCTTGACGGCCATTGACCGCCATCACGTGTTGTCACCATCTAAGGCGGATCCAGGTCACTCTTGGGTAATAAGGGCTCTAAGTGCTTCGAAGTCCTTGAGTTCTGCTTGATACCGGAACATCCTGGTACGGGCGTAGGTCGGTGTGACGCAGAGGAGCGTTACAAACAGTTACTTTGTGATTACCTTATGCATGCTACGATGACTACCAGGGCGACAGAGCAAGGTGAGGTCGCCTCTCCTGTCGGGGCTTCTGGCCTGCGGCGGGCCAAACTGAACAGATTTTGACCCTAACGGACGCCTGTGTCAGTTAGGGACATTACGTTGCCGACACGCCCAGTGACCATTGGTCCAAATGTCACGTTGAGCTAAGCTGTTGTCATTGGTTGGTCAGCAGCCGTACGCACGGGAGGCGAGTGCCCGATGAAGAAGTACCTCGGATGGGCGGCGATTGCCTTCGTACTGTTCTTCCTGTTCACCAACCCCACCGGCGCCGCAACCATCGTGGATAACGTGCTTCACGGCCTTAATACCGCGGCCCATTCGCTGTCAACATTCGTCACCTCGCTCTGAGCTGAGATGATATGAGATGAGGCTGATCACGCCGGGCGACAACGCGCCGGCGTCGGTCAATAAGCACCTGCTCCCGACGGAGCACCAAGTCATCAGCGTCCGCTTTCATCCCGCGGTCCTCCTCGGCCCCATCGCCTTGGTTCTCGTTGGTCTGATAGCCGCCGGGCTGCTCAGTGGCGTTGTGCACGGCAACGGCACCGCTCTCGACATCATCTGGCTGGGCTGGGGCGTTCTCCTGTGCTACCTGATCTGGAAGGTAGCCAACTGGTCGGTTGACTACTTCGTCGTCACATCGGCGCGGATGCTTACCGTGACTGGGCTCGTAACCCGCAAGGTGGCGATGATGCCACTGACAAAGATCACCGACATGAGCTTCTATCGTTCGGCAAGAGGCCGCCTGTTCGGATACGGTAAATTCATCGTGGAATCTGCGGGGCAGAACCAGGCTCTGGACAATGTGGACTTCATCCCCTATCCGGATCAGCTCTACCTCGAAGTGTGCGGCCTGATCTTCCCGAGCAAGAAGGACGAGGGCGACGACTGAACGCCCTCCCCGCCGAACGTGGTGTCACCCCTTCCCCGGGGTTCGTGCGGCCGGACGCCGCTGCGCAGTAGGGTGCCGTCCGGCCGCACGAGCCTTTCCGGGCAAGGTCCGCTGTCAGGGCGTCCCGTGGATCTTTGGCGGCGCGGATCGGCGCCAAAGACAAACGACCGGGTCGTGGGCGGAACTGTCGTCGTTGCCGATAGCTCCATTGGCTTCCTCGAGACAAAGCAGGGCCTTGCCGATCGCCGCCTGAATCACCGCCCGCATCCCACCAGAAGTATGAGCGGCCCAGTGCGAGCGGCCCAGTGCGAGCGGCCCAGTGCGAGCGGCCCAGTGCGAGCGCCCCAGTGCGAGCGCCCCAGTGCGAGCGGCTCAGCGGAAGTTACGGCTGACCACGCTCCCGCGCGCAATGGCGGCCACGCGCAGCCGTTCGATGCGGGCAGCGACGAGGTTGATGGCGCCCTCGTTGCTTTCAAGGCGGCCATGCACGACAAGTGCGGCCGTATCCAGGGCACTGCGCCGGTAACGCGCCCAGACGGCGGGTGGGCAGATGACGTTGACCATGCCGGTTTCGTCTTCAAGATTGATGAACACCACGCCCCCTGCGGTCGGCGGCCGTTGCCGGTGGGTAACCAGCCCGCCGCAGGTGACATTGGTGCCCGGGGGAACGGTCTTGAGCGCCGCAGCGGGGGTAGCGTCCCGCTCCCCTAGCGCCGCCCGGATGTGGGCAATGGGATGCGTGCCTGACGTTCCGGTGGCCCACAGGTCGGCGAGGGTCTCTTCGACCGGGGACATGGCAGGCAATGGCGGTGCGGCCAGCCCGGGGGTGGTGTCGGGAAGCTGCCCACTGCGGGTGGAGGCGAGCGCTCCCGCCGCCCACAGCGCCGCGCGGCGGGAAAGGCCGAAGCAGCCGAAGGCCCCGGCGATGGCCAGAGCCTCCAGCGCCGCCACGGAAAGCCGGGTGCGCCGGGCGAAATCATCGAGATCCTTGTATGGGCGGCCCGCGGCAATTGCCTCGGCCTGCCCGCTGCCGAGGTTTCTTACCCCGGACAGGCCAAGCCTGATACCCGGCCGCCCGGTCGTCCGGCCCACGGTTTCGAGGGTGGCAAGGGCGTCACTCGCGTTGATATCCACCCCGCTGACCTCAACTCCGTGGTGGCGGGCGTCGGTGATCAACGTAGCCGGTGAGTAGAAGCCCATCGGCTGGTTGCGCAGCAGGGCAGCGGTGAACGCGGCAGGGTAGTAGTACTTGAGCCAGGCACTGGCGTAAACCAGGTAGGCGAAACTGATCGCGTGTGACTCGGGGAACCCGTAGCTGGAGAACGCGAGGATCTTCTCGTAGATCTCCTCCGCCACCGCGCCGGGAATATCCCGGGCGGCCATCCCGTCCAGCAGGCGCTGGCGGAGTTCTTCGATGCGCTCGGGCGCGCGCTTGGCGCTCATCGCCTGGCGGAGCCTGTCCGCCTCGGCAGGGGAGAACCCGGCGCAGTCGATGGCGATCTGCATCATCTGTTCCTGGAACAGCGGGATCCCGAGCGTCTTGCCGAGGGCGCCGCGCATGGACTCGTGTGGCAGCGTCGCATCCTCATCGCCCCTGCGGCGGCGCAGGTATGGGTGGACCGAGCCACCCTGGATAGGCCCAGGCCTGATCAGGGCGACCTCGACGACCAGGTCGTAGAACTTCTCCGGCCGCAGCCGGGGCAGGGTGGCCATCTGGGCACGGGACTCGACCTGAAATACCCCGACCGTGTCGGCCTGCTGCAGCATATGGTAGACGGCGGGATCTTCCTGCGGGATCGAGTGCAGGTCCCACGTGTGGCCGTGGTGCTCGGCCACCAAGTCGAACGTGTCGCGCAGGCAGGACAGCATGCCGAGGCCCAGTAGATCGAACTTGACCAGGCCGGTGGCGGCGCAATCATCCTTGTCCCACTGCAGCACGGTGCGGCCAGGCATCCGGGCCCATTCCACTGGGCATACCTCGCCGACCGGCCGGTCACAGATCACCATCCCGCCCGAGTGAATGCCCAGGTGACGCGGCAGTCGCTGCATCTGCCCGGCCAGCTGAACCACGGCCTGCGGGATGCCGGCGTCGGATGGGACCGGCTCGCCCGGTCCTATCTGGTGTGACCAGGCGTCTTGCTGGCCGGGTGAGTGCCCGAGCGCCCGTGCCGCGTCGCGGAGCGCCATCCTGGGCTGGTAGGAGATGACGTTGGCGACCTGGGCGGCACGGTCACGGCCGTACTTGAGGTAGACGTACTGGATCACTTCTTCGCGGCGGCGATGCTCGATGTCCAGGTCGATGTCGGGTGGACCGTCACGGCCGGCCGAAAGGAACCGCTCGAACAGCAGGCCATGCCGGACTGGATCGACGCTGGTGATGCCAAGTGCGTAACAGACTGCCGAGTTAGCGGCCGATCCCCGTCCCTGGCACAAGATCTTTTCGTCCGTGCAGAATCTGACGATGTCATTAACGATCAGGAAGTAGCCCGCGAACCCGAGGCCCTCGATCACGTCGAGTTCACGTGCGATCTGCTGGTACGCCCCGGGCACCCGTTCGGTATCTGGCTGGCCGTAACGGTCAGGGACCTTCTCGGCAACCAGCTTGCGCAGCCACGACATCTGCGTGTAGCTCTCTGGAACCGGCCAGTCCGGCAGCCGAGGTGCGATCACCTCGAAGTTGAACGCGCATTCGCGTGCCAGTTCGACGCTGCGTGCGAAGGCGAGGGGAAACCGCGTCAGGCGCTGCGCCATTTCCACCCCGCTGCGGAGGTAGGCACTGCCGTACGCGGGCAGCCAGCCGTTCATCTCATCCAGGCTGGCCCGCGCCCGGACAGCCGCGAGTGCCTGGGCGAGCCGTGCCTGCGCGGGCGCCGCGTAGTGCACATTGTTTGACGCCACCACGCCCATCCCTGCCCGCATGGCCAGTTCGTACAGCGCGTCATTGCGCTCGTCATCGGCCGGCTGGTCGTGATCGATCAGTTCCACCATGACATTGCCGCGGCCGAACATCTCCGCCAGCTTGTACAGTTCGCTGAGTGCGGCTTCCGGCCCGCTGCCGGCGAGCGCGGCGGGGACCTGGCCCTTGCGGCAGCCGGTGAGCACCACCCAGTGGCCGCCGTGTGCGCTGGCGAGGGTGTCGACGTCGTAGCTTGGCCGCCCCTTTGCACCTCCGGTTAGCTGTGCGGCGCTGATCACCCGGCACAGTCGCCGGTAGCCCTCAGGGTCACGGGCCAGCACGAGCAGATGCCGGCCGACGGGGTCGGGATCTCCAGCCCGGGGGGATCCGGAGGGTCGGCCCCCCGGGCCGGCACCGTGGCCACCCGCCAGGTCCAGGCCGAGCTCGGCGCCGAAGATCGTGTCTATCCTGATGCCGGTCTCATCTTCGCTGCGGGCGGCAGCCTGGGCGAACTGGGCAGCCCCGTACATGCCATCGTGATCAGTGATGGCGAGCGCCGCTATCCCGCGCCTGGCCGCCTCCGCGACCAGTTCGGCCGGCTGCGATGCCCCATCCAGGAAGCTGTAAGAGGAATGGCAGTGCAGTTCCGCCCATGGCACCTGGTCCGTTTGCGGCGCCCTCGTACGACGTGGCAGGTGAGCGACCTGCCGGTAGTGCGCGGATTGGCCAGCGGCCCGCACGTCAGCAGGCGGCGCGCCAGCGGGCGGCGGCGCGCCAGCGGGCGGCGGTGCGTCAGCAGGCGGTGCGCCAGCGGGCGGTGCGCCAGTGGGCGGTGCGCCAGCGGGCGGCGGACCTGTGGACGGCCGATCAGTGGAGCGGGCACGCCAGGACAGGCGCCGCTCGAACTCATCCCAGGGGACCGGCGGGTTGTTCCAGCCCATGACTGGCGAACCCCCTCTCCTGCTTGATCACGTCAGGCGTCACCGGCATTCCAGGGCCCGGCGGTCAGTCATAGGTGGCCTCGATCATCCAACGGCCGCCTTCCACCACTGCCAGCCATGCGTCACCGTCGCTGGTGACCAGCTGGAACCTGGCCAGCCGCCTGGCCTGCGCCGGATCCCACCACTGTTCGTGAACAGGCCATGGCCCAGCCCAGGCGATGATCTCCCGCAGCGGTCCGCCGTCGATAGCAAGCCGGGCAGGTGGTGCGGATATGCCGGCACGTCCGTTAACTGTCACAGGTTCCCCCGACGCACAGGTCACGCTCGCGGGCAGCGGCACCGGGTAAACGGTGCTCGGGGACGGTGCGGGAATACGGCCTGGCCAAGGCCGGTCCGCGGGCAGCCTCGGAGTACGGCTGTCACCGAACGGCACCAGCATGACCTGATCACCTGGGCCGCGCCCGCCCGCAAGCACGGGGCGGGTCACCGCGCCATGGCCGAGCATGGACTGCACCCGGGTGGCAGCGCGCGCAACCCTGTTACTGACCAGGGCCTCACCCCACAATCCAAGCTGAGTGCCCTCATCTGGCACTATCTGATCCGGGATCAGGCGCAGCACCGTTATCCCGCGCCGCGAGCCATCGTTATCCGCATCATCGGCGGGCGGCCCACCGACCGGACGCCGCCCATCGCCGGGCTGCGGTGAATGCCCTCCAGCCGTCCGCCATCCGTCAAGTTGCCAGCGCACCCGCTCCGCCATCGCCAGCGAAGAAAGCAGCCCATCGTGCCGCCACAATCGCGAATAAGTCCGGCCGCCGGTGAAACTGACCTCCACCTCGACCCGGGCGCACGACAGCCCGCGTTCTGCCAGGTTTCCGAGCAGCCGGTCGGCAAGCGCCTTCCCCGCGAACACCACGGGCTCGGCCTGCAGCGCAGGCGGATCGAACTCCATCTCCGCGGACAGATCGGCGGACGGGGGCCGCGGTGCAAGCGGGCGGGGCTCCAGGCCCCTGGCCAGCCGATGCGCGATCGCGCCTACGTCGCCGAAGCGGGCAAGCACGTCCTGCGCCGGCAACACCGCGAAATCTCCCAGAGTATGTATACCGAGCTGGGCGAGCAGATTAGCCAGCTCCTGGTGCTCGAGTAGCCCGGTCGGATGCGGGGCAAGGAACCGCCGCGCCCCACCCGTCGGCACCACTACCCCGTCCCCGCCGGTGCGGGCGGCAAGCTGCGCGGCGAACATACCGTCCGCGATCCCGGTCCTGCAGGTGATCCCGCGACCCGTCACAGCCTCCGTAATCTTCTGCATGAGCGCTCTTTCGCCCCCGAAGTATCTAGCCGGGCCGCGAGCGCCGATCGCGCACATCCCTGGCCGCACCACCTCAACCCGTGGGCAGAATTCCTCCACTGTCGCCACCACGGGCTCGAACGCCCGCGCTTCCGCATTGATGTCCCTGGGCGCCGCGATCAGGACGGGACAATGGCGCTGCGCATCCCGCAGACGCTGCCCACGCCGGACTCCTGCCGCCCGTGCGGCCGCCGAGCACGCCACGACCAGGTTGGCCGCCACTACCACAGCCGGCGCCTCGGGACCCGCCCCCGCCACCACGACCGGCCAATCCGGGCACCACACCACGAGCACCCGCGATGGAACCCCGCGAGCCACGTCCACCCGTGCTCACCCCTGTCCGATCGCAACCAGTTCCGTTCCCTCTGCTCTCACCACCCGATCAGCCGTGGCTAGATCGGGCACGATCGGCTCAGCCGCGGCCAGCCCTGCCGCGGCCAGCCCTGCCCCGGCCAGCCCTGCCCCGGCCAGCCCTGCCCCGGCCAGCCCTGCCCCGGCTGGCTCTACCGCGGCTGGCTCAGCCCCGGTCTGTTCTGCAATTGCCACGGCGCCGTCCGGGCCTGGCAGCCACCACCACTGCGCCCGTGGGCGGGCTCCGCTTCCCCTGCCGCCCGCGACTACCTGCACCCGCCGGCCCCGCAGGCGCCCGTGGCCAGTCCCTATCCCGATCCATTGGGGGCAGGCCGCACGAAGCCACAGGTTCGCCCCTTCGAAGGCAGCCACGCCGCCCACCACAACGAGCGCACCGCCGCCGCGCCGCGCGTGTGCCGCCAGGCGACGTGCCACCTGAGCGGACGGCCTGGCGGGCGGGCGCAGTAGCACCAGTTCACAGCCTTCGAGCAGGGCAGCAGCTACCTGCGGCCACCGCGATCCCGGGTCAGGCACCAGCAGCAGCCGGCTCACATCAACACCCGCGTCGACTGCCGCAAGCACGCCGAGCTGCGGCATCCCCACCACGGCACACCACGACCCAGCGGCCGACGCCCCCGCCGCTAGCATTAGGCAGAGCAATCCGGGCCGCTCCACCGCGACGACGGAACCACGCCGCAAGCCGCCCCCAGGCAGCAGGCCGCTCAGCGCGGGCAGCACCGGCAGCAGTTCCTCCCCTTGCTGCTCCGGTGTCAGCTCACGCAGGTGCGCGGATACCGTGGACACACTCATCACTATCGAACACGTATTCGATAAGTGTCAAGTCGTCCTGAGCCCGCCTTCCGTGGTTTGCGTCGGCGTCTGCCCAGGCCACGCGGACAACGCCGCCGTCGGCCCCGGGATGCCAGCCGCCGCGCCATAAGCCGTGGCGCAGTCAGGTCCATAACGGCTGCGCGCGAGATCCCGGCCCACGTCAAGGCCTTCGTTGCTGGGGGATATGACCGGGCCTGACGGCTACCTGATGAGCAAGTCTGCACCGAACGCGAGCGCCGCAAGCACGACGATGCCGAACATGCCGACCCAGACGAGGCCTGGCACACCGGTGAGACGCGCAAGTTCGTCGGCGTCGGTGGCGCGGAGGCCGCGCCGCCGGGTGCGCTGCAGCTCAACCACCGGCCGCACGGAGCCGAGCAGCAAAAACCACGCTAATGAATACGCGAACACGGCCTGGACCAGCGGGGACGCGAACCAGCACACGGCGAGGACGGTGAGGCCGGCCACCAGCACCGCGGCGAGGCCGTAGCCGTTCCGCATCGCCAGGGTCAGCGCTGCGAGCAGCACCAGGCTGATCAGCAGCATGGCGGCCGGGTGGCCGGCGGCAAGCAGGGCCGCGGCGCCGAGCCCGAGCAGCGAAGGCGCCGTGTACCCGGCGGCGGCCGTGCACATCATGCCCGGACCGGCCGGCTTGCCCGCGGAGATGGTCTCGCCCGCGGTGCTGCGGTGCAGCCGCACCCCGGCAAGCCGCCGTCCGGTCATGAGCGCTACGAGGGCGTGCCCGCCCTCATGCGCGATCGTCACGGCGTTGCGTGACACCAGCCAGGCCCGGCGCGGTGCCACCGCGGCAAGCGCGAGCAGGCCGCTGACGGCCACCAGCCAGCTTGGTGGCAGATGCTGAGCCGCAGCGAGACGGTGCCATATCACGCCAACCCCCGCCATGTTCACCTCGTCAAACTCGTCCCTGCGCAACGGCGGCACCTGAGGGCCGCGGCACGACTGGCTACCTGGCGACCCGGTGACACGACGCCTGCTCGACGCCGACCGGGCTTTGGGCACGGAAGGGCGCGGTTCTGGTGCATCGCCCGCTGAGGGCGATTCGGACAGGGCGTGGCCGCCATGTTCCGCATAGCGAGGGTAGGCCAGCCACCGGGATACTGGCGGGTGGCTGGGCAGATCCTCAGGAAACTAAGGGCCACGGGCCGGCTCGCAACGCAGGCCCATCGCCGGCTGCCCATCGTTGATGGGCTAGCCGCAGCGACCGCCTCCGGCTTTCTCCGGACGTCGCACCGCCGGAAGCTTGTTAGCATTTGGGCAGCGACGCCGAGCCGCCCGACTGTGCGGTCCGGTGTGCGGGGAGGTATCCGATGGGCTGGATCAAGGCGCTGGCGATTGGCGTGGCCGTCATCGTGGTCTTCAGCATGATCGGCGTCATCTTGCATCTGTTTTATCTGGCCATCGTGGCGATCGCTATCGGAGCCGTGGTCGCCCTGGTGCTCAAGGCACGCGGGCGGCTGCGCGCCGGGCGCGAAGAAAAGACCAGGAAGATCGAGGCGGAGCAGACCCAGGCGACGCTCACGCGGCGTCAGCTCGATGTGCGCGCGCAGGCGGTAAGGAACCAGCAGGACGTCGAGGACGAACTGGCCAGGCTGAAGCGCGAGATGGACTAGCGTCCTGCGCTGGAAATCTTCACCATATATTCAGCTAAGGAAAGTTCAGGATCTCCTCCGCGGTCGTTGTCCACACGAACGGCCGGGGATTCTGGTTCCAGGTCTCGATCCAGGCGCGGGCGTCTTT
>Ga0335081_10018677_pt1 | contig 11212 bp, 8 predicted proteins | sample Lox_Sample_35_FD_206713 | JGI IMG/M metagenome (GOLD analysis project Ga0335081, IMG submission 206713) | Soil microbial communities from Loxahatchee National Wildlife Refuge, Florida, United States - Lox_Sample_3.5 | ecosystem: Environmental > Terrestrial > Soil > Wetlands | place: USA: Florida...
CTCGGAAACCAGCGGCCACAATCGGGCTGAGCTGGAACGACGCCTCGGTCACGCCAACGACCGGTACCTGCGCCTCTACACCAACCCACCCGACGACGTCGCCGCCGGCTACGTCGAAGACCTCTGAAGTTTCTATCTAGATCCATGGCCGTAGCTTCGAAGATTCCTGGCCGAGTACTACGCCGAGTCCGGCACCTGGCAGTGCTGGTCGGCTGGATCCGGCGCACCTGGCAGGACACCTGGTCCAGCGTCAGTGTCAGGCCCAGGACGCGCAGCATGGCTGGATCAGGTGGATGAGCAAGGGCGCGACCCCGCGCGGCAAAGCCCGCACCCGCGACAAGACCGCCCGAAGCCGCTGGTCAGCCTGACGCAGCGCCAGGTGCGCGCCAGCGGGGACGGGGTGTAACGGGGACGCGGGCGCCGTCGTGACGCGCCAGGACGGGATCATCCCTCCTTTGACATTACATCATTAGTTTCATTACATTGCGTTTTTGGCAACGTAATGAAACGGTATAGGGTCGTGCTGTGAGCCGCCAAGGATGAAGGGACCCGACCATGGCTGAGCAGGCGGACGTGACGACATGCAGATACCCGGGGTGCGAGAACCCGTCGGCGCGGGCGAGCGGGCAGCCGGGCCGGCCGCCGGAGTACTGCGACGACGACGGGCACAACCGGGTGAGCGCGTGGCGCGAGCGGCGCCGGCTGGACGCCGAGCGGCAGGGCACCGTCACCACCGACGCCGACGCGGCTCAGCCGGTCACGATGGCCCGGGTCACGGTCGCCGAGCAGGTCCGCGCGCTGGCCGCCGAGAACGCGAAGATGGCCGGCATCGCCGAGCGGATCCGGCAGGCCCTGGCCACCGTCGGCGATCCCGCGGCCGCCGAGGTCGAGCTGGAGGCGACCCGGGCCGCCGCCGAGCTGCGCGCCACCACTGCCGAGGCGCGGGCCGCGGCCGCCGAGCAGCGCGCCGAGCGGGCCGACCGGCTCCGCGGCCAGGCCGACCAGGCGGCCGAGGAGATGAGCGAGCACCTGGCCGCCGCGCAGGCCCGGACCAGCCAGGCCCAGGACGCCCTCGCCGAGGCCGCCCGCCAGCACGCCGCCGCCGCCGAGGCGATCCGCGCCGATGCCCAGGCCCGTGTCACCGCCGCCGAGTCCGACCGGGATACCGCGATCGAGGCGGCCCGGCAGGACAGCGCGGCAGCACAGCGGGCCGCCGCCGAGCGCGCCGCCCGCGCCGAGCAGCAGGCCCAAGCCGAGATCAGCCAGGCCCGCGTCGACACCGACACCCGGATCGCCGCCGCCGACGCCGACCGGGACCACGCCCGGGCGAACGCCAACCGAGAGCGCGAAGCGGCCCGCCAGGTCGGCCAGGAGGCCACCCGGGCGCGATCGGCTGAGGCGGCCGCCACCGCCGAAACCGAGCGGGTACGCGCCGACGCTGCCCGCGAGCGGGACGAGCTGCGCGCCGCGTTCGAGGCCCGCGCCCAGGCGATCGAGGAAGCCCGCGGCGACCTGCGAGCCAGGGCCGACCGCGCCGAGACCGAACTCGACACCCTCCGGCGCGAGCGAGACGAGCTGCGCGCCGCACTGGAAACCCCCGCCGGAGCCGAACAGCAGGCCACCGGGAAGACGCAGCACCGCACCCGCCGCGCCGTCACGCCCCCTGCCAATGGCGAGGCCTGACGCGATCAGGCCGGAAACCGGCACCCTCCCCGTGCGGGCCGGATGAGCGCTGCTGCCGGTGCGCTTTCCGGGGGGCGCGCGGGCGGGGGTGCTTCCCTTTTCCCATGCGTTCGCCGAATCAGCGCGGCGAGCAATGTGGCTGCGAGCACCACGGCTCTGTCAACGAAGCACCGGGGGGCCGGGCCCGCCATTCGCGTGCGCAGACGGTAACGGGCTCCTCTGTTGCTGCACTCCTCACCCCCCGCGAGCTTCGTGCACCGCAGTCGATTAGGGGACTATCGCCAGGCGCCCAGAAGGGCAGAGAGAGCAGTAAGGCCAACTGCCGCATAGACGTCCGAAGTGGTCGCTCACCTGCGGAGATAGCTTCGGCGCGTCTGGCCGGGAGTCATGGCATCCGATCCCGTTGGTGTCGATCGTGGGTGTCAGCGGCAACCCCCCTCCATGGAGGGGTTGCTGGCGAATCAGTCGTTGACCTCGACCCAGTCGAGGTGGCCGAAGATCACCGGCCTGCTCTGGGCCTGAAGGTATCGGGGCTGATCAGGGTCGCGGAGGCGGTGGCGGCCGCCGACCCGGACCGCGCCGAACGGCTCATCACCGACGCGGAGCGCGCCGCCCCGAGCGTGACCGCGTACCGGGCCGGACGGCGGGCCCTCCCCGGAGCCACCGGCCCAGTAGAACACGGGGCCCGTGGGGTGCTCTCTGCCGCCTGGAACACGGCCTACGCGAGGGTGACTGCCCCGGCGACATCCGCCGCCTCGACAGTCACTGTCACGCTGATCCGGACGTAGTCAGCGCCTCGCCGGGTCTCTGTGCTGACGGCGGCAGCCAGCACGGGCGGGGCTGCCTGCGCCGCCAGCTGCTCCCCGAACCTCCCCGCCGCAGGGTCCACTCGCGCCAGCCGGACGCCCGGGGTACGCCGAGCTGACCGCGTACCGGGCCGGACGGCGGGCCCTCCCCGGAGCCACCGGCCCCGTAGAACACGGGGGCCCCGGCTTTTCCCGTCCCCTGGCGGCCTTGCCGCGGCGGCTCGCCAGGGGGGCGGTCATCATCGCCTGCGGCGTCGCGAGACGACGATCGTGAAATGCCGGGTGGCTGTCCCCGAGGTATTCGTGGCGGTGATGGTGACCGGATAACGGCCGCCGCTGCCGACGGCCGGGGTCCCGGCGATAGTTGCCGTCCCGTTCCCGTTATCGGTGAAGGTCAGGCCGCCGGGCAGCGGCCCGGACTCGGCCAGAGCCGGAGCCGGGTATCCCGTGGCCCGGACGGTCAGCCGTAGCGCAGAGCCCACCCCGGCCCTGATAGTCCGGATCTTCCTGATGGCCGGGGCCCGGGTGACGGTCAGGGTGAACGCCTGGGTGGCGATCCCGTTCTTGTTCCTGGCGGTCAGGGTCAGGGGGTACACCCCGGCAGCTGCCTTCGCGGGAGTTCCGGAGATCGTGGCCGTACCGTCGCTCTCGTCGGCGAACCGCACGCCCGATGGCAGCCGCCCGGTTCGGGTGATCGTGGGTGCCGGGTCGCCGGTCGCGGTCACGGTGAAGGTGAACGCCGCCCCGAACGCCGCCGTGGCAGCGGAGCCGCTGGTGAAGGCGGGTCCTTGAGTAGCGGTGGCGGGCGTGATCGCGATGGCCCAGGGCTTGCTGCCCACCGTGATGGGCGGCCCTGCGGTGTTTGTAACGGTCGCGATCGGGGTCACCGTGCCCGAGCCTACGTTGGCGACGTAGGCGGTCCTCCCGTCCGGCGTGATCGCGATGCCAAAGGGGTTACTTCCGGTCGTGATCGGCGGGTCGGCGGTGTTAGTGGCGGTCGCGATCGGGGTCACGGTGCCCGAACCGGTGTTGGTGACGTAGGCGGTCGTCCCGTCCGGCGTGATCGCAAGGTTCTGGGGGTCGCGTCCGGTCGTGATCGGCGGGCCTGCGGTGTTGGTGGCGGTCGCGATCGGGGTCACCGTGCCTGGGACGAGGCTGGCGACGTAGGCCGTCTTCCCGTCCGGGGTGATCGCGATGTTATCGAGGTAGCTTCCGACCTCGGTGATCGGCGGGCCTGCGGTGTTGGTGGCAGTAGCGATCGGGGTCACCGCGCCCGACCCGTAGTCGGCTACGTAGGCCGTCTTGCCGTCCGGCGTGATCGCGATGACGGACGGATCATAGCCTTCGACTATGATCGGCGGGCCTGCGGTGTTGGTGGCAGTAGCGATCGGGGTCACCGTGCCCGAGCCGACGGTGGCGACGTAGGCGGTCCTCCCGTCCGGGGTGATCGCGATGGCCTGGGGGCCGTTGCCGACCGTGATCGGCGGGCCGGCGGTGTTGGTGGCGGTCGCGATCGGAGTCACCGTGCCCGAGCCGACGTTGGCGACGTAGGCGGTCCTCCCGTCCGGCGTGATCGCGATCGCATCGGGGTCGCTGCCGACCGTGATCGGCGGGCCGGCGGTGTTGGTGGCGGTCGCGATCGGGGTCACCGTATCCGAGCCGTAGTTGGCGACGTAGGCGGTCTTGCCGTCCGGCGTGATCGCGATGTGATAGGGGTCGCTGCCGACCGTGATCGGCGGGCCAGGGGTGTTGGTGGCGGTCGCGATCGGGGTCACCGTATCCGAGCCGTAGTTGGTGACGTAGGCGGTGACCGGGCTTGCCGACCCCGCCCGGGAGACCGACGAGCCGACCATCGGGGCCGCGTCGGCCGCAGCGTGCGGCGCGGGCACTACCGAGCCCAGCCCGGCTGCCAGGGAGATCAGCACCGCGGGCATGAGCAGCCATCGCAGCACCGCACGCCGTGCCGTCATTGTCCCGGCTGGCATGGGCTTCCCGTCCTCTCGCCGCGGGGCCAGTGACCCGGCACGACACTACTACTGTCAGTAATGATTCGTTACGTGTCGTGAGCAACCAGGTGCGGGGACGCGCCTGCCGCCGCTAACGGGCCGCCCCTCACTCCCGGCTGGTCTTGCCTCAGCTGTCGCGGCAGCGAGGTCCCACGCGGCGGGGTCGCCTGCGGCCGCCTGGAACGCAGCCCACGCGAGGGTGACTGCCCCGGCTACACCGCCTCGACAGTCACTGTCACGCTGATCCGGACGTAGTCAGCGCCTCGCCGGGTCTCTGTGCTGACGGCGGCAGCCAGCACCGGCGGGGCTGCCTGCGCCGCCAGCTGCTCCCCGAACCTGCCCGCCGCAGCGGTCCACTCGCGCCAGCCCGACGCCCGGGGTACGCCGAGCGTGACCGCGTACCGGGCCGGACGGCGGGCCCTCCCCGGAGCCACCGGCCCAGTAGAACACGGGGCCCGTGGGGTGCTCTCTGCTGTGCCAGATCGCCGGCTGCGGTCCACAGCGCATATCCGCCTGTTCAGCTGCGATTGCTGCCGCCAGGCCGGGCCGTGACCTGGACTGCGACATGAGCGCGACTAGCGAGCTGGTCGCCTGCGGTGCTCGCGGCGAAGGGGGGGCCAAGACCGCCCCGCTTGCCTCTGCCTGATAGTGGTGCTCGGCACCACACGGACGCTCAGCGCCTCGAGGAAGGCGCTCGCCGATGGCGTGCCTGTGCCTGCCATCCGCGATGCCGCTGCCGGCGGCCGGGGTCCCGGCGATGGTTGCTGTCCCGTTCCCGTTATCGGTGAAGGTCAGGCCGCCGGGCAGCGGCCCGGACTCGGCCAGAGCCGGAGCCGGGTATCCCGTGGCCCGGACGGTCAGGCTCAGCGGAACGCCCACCCTGGCCGTGGTAGCCGGGATTTCCCTGATGGCCGCGGCCCGGGTGATGGTGAGGGTGAACGCCTGGGTGGCGGTCCCGTTCTTGTTCCTGGCGGTCAGGGTCAGCGGGTACGCCCCGGCAGCTGCCTGAGCGGGGGTTCCGGAGATCGTGGCCGTGCCGTCACCGTAGTCGGCGAACCTCACGCCCGATGGCAGCCGACCGGTCCTGGTGATCGTGGGTGCCGGGTCGCCGGTCGCGGTCACCGTGAATGTAAACGCCGCCCCGAACGCCGCCGTGGCAGCGGAGCCGCTAGTGAAGGCGGGCCCTTGACCGACAGTGGCGGGCGTGATCGCGATGGCAACGGGGCCGGCTCCGACGGTGATCGGCGGGCCTGCGGTGTTGGTGGCAGTAGCGATCGGGGTCACCGTGCCCGAGCCGACGGTGGCGACGTAGGCGGTCCTCCCGTCCGGCGTGATCGCGATGGCCTGGGGGCCGTTGCCGACCATGATCGGCGGGCCGGCGGTGTTGGTGGCGGTCGCGATCGGGGTCACCGAGCCCGAGCCGCTGTTGGGGACGTAGGCGGTCTTGCCGTCCGGAGTGATCGCGATGTTCTCGGGCTGGCTACCGACCGGGATCGCCGGGCCGGCGGTGTTGGTGGCGGTCGCGATCGGGGTCACCGTGCCCGAGTTCCAGTTGGCGACGTAGGCGGTCTTCCCGTCCGGCGTGATCGCGATGGCATCGGGGTAGTTTCCGACCGTGATCGGGGGCCCGGCGGTGTTGGTGGCGGTCGCGATCGGGGTCACCGTATCCGAGGCGTCGGTGGGAACGTAGGCGGTCCTCCCGTCCGGCGTGATCGCGATGGCGACGGGCTCGTTCCGACCGGGATCGGCGGGCCGGCGGTGTTGGTGGCGGTCGCGATCGGGGTCACCGTGCCCGAGAGGACGTTGGCGACGTAGGCGGTCCTCCCGTCCGGCGTGATCGCGATGTTCTCGGGGACGCTTCCGGCCGGGATCGGCGGGCCGGCGGTGTTGGTGGCGGTCGCGATCGGCGTCAACGTGTTCGAGCCGGAGTTGGCAACGTAGGCGGTGACCGGGGTTGCCGGCCCCGCCGGGAAGGCGGGCGAACCGGCCATGGAGGCCGGGTCTGCCACAGCCTGCGGCGCAGGCCCAGCACAGCTGCGAGCGAGATCAGCGCCGCGTGCATGACCCGCCAGCGCGGCACCGCCCGCCGTGCCGTCCTTGTCCCGGCTGGCATGGGCTTCCCGTCCTCTCGGCGCGGGGCCAGTGACCCCGCACGACACTACTACTCTCAGTAATATCATGTTACGTATTGTGATCACCGGCAGGGGCGCGTCGGCTTGGGCGAACCAAGTTCCGGGAGTTGGCCCAGATCGCCTGTGGTTGCCCCAGGGCACAGGTGACGGACTCGCCGAGATGGAGGCCAGGCATCAGAGTGGCCGAGTGGCCTGCGCAGCGGGAAGCGGTGCGCAGGCGAGGATCGTGTGCCCTGGCTGACGTTGTGCGTTGCTTTCAGCACGTCGCAGAGCGTGAAGTGGCCGCACGCCTCGCAGGCGCGGACATGTCGCACCCTCGTTAGCGCCAGATGGCGCTAACGAGGTGGCTCAGCGAGCCCTCGGGCCGCCCGCCGTACGGCCGCCATCGCAGCCCGCGCCCGCGAACTGCTGGCCGTGCTGGCCGAGGATGCGCAGGTCACGGCGGACTGACCGTCACTGCTGCCGCATATCCTCGCGTCGGATAGTAACTACGTGGCATCCCGCTGTATTTACGGCACTGGTTTGTCCCTCCGCAGCACGGGGTGTCGTCGTGTCCCCCATCGAAGGTTTCTTGACAAGATCAGGGGTGGCGCGCACCGCTCCTCCCCCGTTCCGCCTGGACGCCAGCGAGCTCACCGCGGCGTAGTGTCTTCCAGGGTTGATCTTGAACTGACCATGATCATTGGTGATGCCCGGGTGATCACTGGCCAGGCTCGCTACCTGACCATTTGTGTCCCATGGAGGACTGGAAAGAGCGACCCTTGCCTGTGGGAGGCCGCTCTTTGAAGCGTGGCGGCGACGCAACAAGGAGGAGCAATGAAGATCGCCGCCCCTCTGGCCACCGCCGCCGCCGCGGCACTCGCCGCTGGCCTCGCTGCCTGCGGCGTGTCAGCGCCAAGCCTGCCGGGCACCAGCCAGCCACCCCAGCCTCCTCCCGGGCGGCAACGCAGCAAGCCCCGGCGCAGGCGTCAGCCAAGACGTCCGCAGCGGCCAAGACGACAGCCGCGCAAACGGCGGCGATGAACAGGTGGTACAGCGGCGCGACCGTGGTCCAGGCCGCCAACGTTTGCGGGGATGTCTACCGGGTCTATTTCGACAACGTCGCAGTCAACTCGGGAAGCGGATCGTCCAGCCTGGAAGGCGACATCACCAAACTGCAAAAGGACGTTGCCACCGCGCTGAGCAACCCTCCACCTGTCGCCGCCGATGCGGTGATCTGGAAAAGAGTCCTTAACGCGTACAGCAACGCCGCGGGCGGCCCGACCAACTCGGGGCTGGTAGCGGCCGTCCGGAGCGCTAAGAACGCTGCATGGACATGGACTCCGTCCTTCGGCGGAACGCTGCTCGTTTGCCTCAACGTGAGCATCTGACTGACACCGTCGCGCTCCCCGCCGCAATGACGACCGGGGGGCACAGTCGCCCTCTGGCAGGACGCCACTGGCAGCTTTGAGCCGGTAACGGACGTATCACCAGCCGCAAGCGACGATGAGGGCGAAGGTCGTTCGGCAGGCGGACCGGGAACAGGTCCGCTGCTACAGCCCTACAGCCGGCCTGCTTACGGCTCCTGTCTGCCCCTGCGGCGGCTGGCCGCCCGGGGAGCGGGCTCCCCTGCCTCGCCCTGATCTCCGCTGCCGTTGCGCAGGCGGTCCATCTCGGCCCGCGCCTGGCTGAGGTCGCGCTCGGCGCGCTCGGCAAGGGCCCGCAGAGCGCCTCGCGCAGCCCGTCCCGCTCGCGGGCAGCGTCGGCGCGTATCCGGTCCAGGTCGCGCTGGGCGTCCCCGCGGGCCCGCTCCGTCTCGGCCCGGGCGTGCTGCCATGCTCGGCTGTGCGGACATGCCGGTGTGCTTCGCGCTGCCGATCAGTGGCCCTGCGATGATCCGGCCTGCCTGCGCTCTGCCGGCGGCGAGCCGGTCATGGCTGGGGGCCTGGTGACTTTCATCTCGCCCTCGGGCCGGGGGAGGCAGCTCAGCTGCGTCTGGCACCGGGCCGCCCGGACCCGGCACTAGAGTCGCCCGGCTGGATCCGCGGCCCGGTGATCTGCAGCGACCCGGCCCTGACCGTGCATGAGGTCGACATCGCGCCACCCGGATGGTAAGCGTTTGGGGGCGATCGTTCCGGACAGGCGTCAGAGCTGAAGCTCGGGTTCGCGGTCGAGGCGGGCAAGCTGACCGCCCTGTGGGTCGGCGGCAAGGGCGAGGCGTCGCTCACGGTGACCCTGGAATGGTCCGAGCACCATGCTGCGCCTGCGAGCGGGGATGGCTGACCGGCTCGACGATCTCCTGCGGGGCTTCGTTGGCGGCCCGCTGATGAGGGGAGATTTACGAGCGGCCAAGCAGCAGCCTGAGCAGCCGCCTGCCCGGCAGCGACGGCCGGTGCTACGGTCCGGTGCTTCGACCATAGGTACACCGGTGGACCACCGTGGTCTTGTACCCGGACGAGCTAGGTTGGCTGCGTGAGGCGCTGCCCCTCAACGCCGTCAGTGACAACCCGGACGACGATGAAGACGATGAGCTGGACCAGCTCTGACAGCGGGAAGTCCAGGTGAACCGAAGGTAAAGGCTGCTTCCTGAGAGCCGACCCGTGAGGCGATAGGCGTACCCGCTACGGACCGAGGACGCCCGCTATCGACGTGGCTGCCACCAGGGGCGGAGTCGGCAGGCCGCCGAGGCCGAGGGTCCGTGTGGTCCACGGGCCCGGCAGAAGCGGCGAGGAAGAGCCCGGCGGAAGCCACAGCTCCGCAGCTGCATGGTGTTCCTGGCCGAGCGTCACGCCCTTGAGGATGAGCACCGCCACAGGCTGCGGTGGGGGCTGTCCCGGCCATAGCCCCCTGCTGCGGTCACGGCTGACGCTTATCCCGGACGGTCCAGCAGTCGCGGTCGCGGGCCCGTACAACATGGCAGCTATCTCATCATCGGCAGGCATGGGTGAGCTGACGTCGAAGACCACGACGAGCGGGTCAACCAGGCCGGCGTGCTGGCTCACCTTCGCCCGCACCGATGATCGCAAGGCTTCGGCACTCTCCAGGTGTACGGCCCCGGAGATGCTGACGCCAACAGTGCCTCCGTTCTGCCCGCGCAGGCTGGCCGACCTCGGGACGGCCTCCACCGCCACTGACCATCCGGGGCCGCTCCATGTCTGCAACGGCGGCTCGTATGGCTGGGTTCCTGCGTCGTAGTAAGCGGCCCGCTCGGCGGGCGGCGCATCGAGGCCTGGGGGTGAATCGTTGGCGGCGCGACCTTGCCGACGCTGGTGCTCAGCGTCTAGGCGCTGCCGCTCGGTTCCGTAGTTCAAGCTGGTGAGCCAGCTCTCGATCTGTTTCCGGACAGGCCTCATGCTCGGGATCTCGGGCCCTATGTCCACGTTGATCGCGAGCCAGAAGTCAGGTGATGGGATCTTTTCTAGCTCGGCGGCGATGGCCCGTCGGCGCTGAGCATCCTTCCGGTCGGCCACGGGTGCTACCGTCCGGCGCACTTCGAGGTGCGTGCGGCTGGGCAGCGTAACCGCGAAGTCCGTGTGGCTTGCGGGTCCGGCCGCTGGCTGGAGCTCCACAACGGGGTAGACAGAGTCGAGCAGGATGAAGGTGACAAGCTCGGCGAGTGCGGCACTGACTTGCGTGTCTTCACGGTCCTGGAGGCGGCGGATGAGTTCATCACGAGCCTGCCCAGCAGGCATCCGTGTCAGCCAGTTGTCCCATCGGGTCCGCGCAGCCACGGCTTCTGGTTCGCTGCTGCGCTGTAGGTACTTCCAAGCCGTCTCGCGCTGCCGCCTGGGCCCCAGGTCCTGGGCCCCGGTGTTCCCGAAAAAAGACACGCTGCGCTGACCTGTCATGGCCGCCCCGTCCTCCTGGTTCTCCCTTGTCATCACCACGCCCATCCCGGAAGCCTGGGTCGGCTACCACGGAATCCGCCCTCCCGCCCAGGGCAAGAAAGCTACGCCACTCGCGAGGCCGCCGCGCCGACCGCGGCAACCTCGCCTACTGGACCGGGGAGGCGGGGGATGCTCGACCGGGGCGGGGCTGCCCCCCGGCCCAGGCCCCCAGAGCGGGCTACAGTGCCCGCGCCTGGCGGTGGTCCTTGCGTGCTTGCTCGCGGGCGCGCAGCTGGCGCTGCATCAGGCTGACCAGCGCTCGGAACTCGTCCGACGGCAACTAGCAGAGCAACGCCATCGGATCACCGAATGAAGAGGGCAGGGACGCACTCCGAGCACGCCATGGCTATTCCGGTGCCACGGACAGGCGGGACGACCACGCCAACGGGACCAGCTCGCCCACGTCGGTCGCGTTGCAGCGGATACACGCATCCCCGGTGGCCTGGGAGTCTGCCAGCTCGCGGTCTACTGGCCGATGGCCCGCGATGGTCACCATGTAGCGGGCCTTTGGCACTTCTCTCATGACGAGGAAGGCTAGAGGCTTCCTCTGACACGCTGTCGCGTCGCGTATGCGACGCGATGCACGGCGATGAGGGATCGGCATATCGGCTGTTGCTATGTCCGCGCATCCGTTAGCGCCTTCCTCAGCTGACTGGCGAACCCGTACTCCGGAGCGGCCTGGCTCTGTCTCCGCACGGTCAGCTTGGCCCGCAGAGATC
>Ga0335081_10018678_pt1 | contig 11212 bp, 7 predicted proteins | sample Lox_Sample_35_FD_206713 | JGI IMG/M metagenome (GOLD analysis project Ga0335081, IMG submission 206713) | Soil microbial communities from Loxahatchee National Wildlife Refuge, Florida, United States - Lox_Sample_3.5 | ecosystem: Environmental > Terrestrial > Soil > Wetlands | place: USA: Florida...
TCCATTGTCCCCACTGGCTACCCTTGTCTTCGGCCACGATGACTAGCCTATCGATGCCTTCAATCTCAACCGCCCAAAACTGCCAGTTCCCGGGAGTATCGCTCAATTGTATCGACTGCACAAGCTGGCCGCTCCCGGGTTCCACCAGGCGGAGGGACTGGCCGCCCACGGATGGGCCGTGGGCCACCGGCAGCGCGATGCACGTGTGCCCGCTGACCGTAAACGGCGCGGAAGTCAGCACGCCCTGATTGGCGTCGTTGCCGCTATAACTGCCGTATAAGATTTCGCCGGCGAGGGTGCCCACCGAGGGATGGAATCCGTTTCGAGTCCACGCCGGATCGGCCTTCCATGCGGAAATGTGGATGGCGGCGCCCACCTGTTTTGCCGCCAGGAGTCTCGTGCCGGGGGTTGCGAGCGGCGGACCCAGCGCACAAGCCATCACGCCGCCGTGGACGACGGCGTATGCCTGGACAGTGCCGGACAATCCCGCGGACCTTGCAAACGCCACCCAGTCCCAATTCGAAGGCGGCCGCCGCGCCGGATCGTTATGCGGGTAGCCGCCGTGTCTGGTCTCGCCAAATCCAACGATAACGCCGGCAGCGTTGGCCAACACAATATCTTTGGGGGGGCGATCCGCGGCCCGGTCCCACGCCCATCCCGCGACGCGGTAACCACCGGTGACCGGCGATAATCTCTCCACAGCGCCGGAGCATAACGTTGCCGAACCCGGCACAAACACACCATTTACCGGCTGTCCGATCCAATCCTGGTGGCCCGAGGCGAAGATCGAGAGCCGCTTCTCCCGTATTGCAGGCACCATCTGCAGGGCAAATTGCGGATCCGGATAAAGCACCCGCATCAAATCCGCATCTTCGACGCCAACCACCAGGGCAATCCCGGATTCGTGCGCGAGCGTCTGCTGCAATTTGAACGTCTTTTCGTAGGAGTTCTGCCGGATCATCACCGTAACCAGAACGGCCAGAGTCAGGGCGGCGGCGGTCAAATGCAGCGCGAACGGCCGGCCGCGAGGGAGCCTGACCACGAGCCAGCCGATCAGCAGACTCAAGTTTGCGCAATAGGCGAGTGGCATGCTGTTATAGCGCGCGGCCAGCGCGGCCCCTACTGCAGGATCCGCGGGATTCATGCGGCCGAACGCTATCATCAGCGCGCTGCAGGCTACGTACAGGCAAAATCCAGCCGTCACGGCCAGGACTGGGTCTTCAGGCCGGCCTTGGCGGAAAGCGGTGGTCACCGCGAGCGCCACCGCCAGAAGCCCGCTCAGCCCTGCCACGCCGCCTAATGGGACACTGATATAGCTCAGCGGAGTTCCCAGAAACACGCCCACAAACCAAATCGCATAGAACGGATGGGTTAACAGAAGGATGGCTCGGCCTTGACTTACAAATGAGTAGCCCACGAAGTATGCCGCGATGCTCAACGTCCCGGCTACAGCCACCGTGGCTATGCGCAGCTTGGGGAGCTGTAGCAATACCGACAGCAGCACGAGTACGGGCCAGACCATCATGCCATTACCCGTGGAGTAAGTTGCGATCACGGCGGCGCCAATACACGCTGCCAGACTGACCCATCGCCCCGTCCGTGCCGATTGCCACAGAAACAGAGACGCCAGCAAAGCCGCCAACTCGCTCATATACCACTGCAGCGCGAACGTGGCGAGTAATCCTTGCACCTGCATAGTGGAGGTCATGAACAGGCTGCAGCAGACGCCCAGAGTGAGGCGGAACGCCAGCGGCACGTCTTTCATCCGCGACAGCAGCCACCATACGATCGCTAGTTGGGCCAGTTGGCATGCGATATTGCAGGCAAAGGGGAACAGTTGCTCTCCCCGGAAAAGTATGTAGTCCAGCGCGTATACCATTTCCGGGAATACGATGCGATGCTCGTTATGCTGCATCCAGAAGTGTTTCAGGTCGAACCTGAGCAGTTGATCGACATACTGCACGCTGCGCCATGAATCCCAGATGGGAACGGGAGTGTAGTCGAGTCCAGTGGCGCGGATCGTGCAGAAGAGCGTGTATATCAGGCAAGGCAGGAGCACCAAAAGGTATAGGTACTGCCAATACGAGGTTCTGTGTGGCGGCTCCTGAGGCTTTTGCAAGATCTCAGTTTAGCGCAGCTTGGCAGGCTGAATGCCTGCGCTAGACACCCGCTCGACCTCCCGCATGACGCGCAAGGTGTTGCCGCCCAAGATCTTCAAAATGTCACCGTCCGAGTAGCCGCGCTCCATCAGCCCGCGCACCAGGTTGGGGATCTTCGAGATATCCTCCATGCCTTCCGGAAACAGATCGTCGGCGCCGTCGAAATCCGATCCCAGGCCCACGTGATCCACGCCCGCCACCTTCACGGCGTGATCGAAATGATCGAGCAGGCGGCTGAGCGGCAGGCGCCCCAGCTTGGCGATACGCTGCGCATTAATGGCGCGCACGGCGGGGCCCAGTTGGCTGCGGTCGCCGAACTTAGGCGCCTCGGCCTCGCGCGCATCCTGCTGCGCCTGCAAATCCTTGAGGCCGCCCAACCGGTCCATGAAGCCGCGATCCAGGAAACCTTCGAAGTAGTTGATGTCGACCACGCCGCCGTTCTTCGCCAGCGCGCGCAGCATGTCGTCGGTCATGTTGCGCGGCACATCGGCCAGCGCGCGGCAAGAGGAGTGCGAAGCGATCACCGGCGCGGCGGACGTCTCCAGCGCGTCGTAGAACGTCTTATCGGAAACGTGCGAAATGTCCACCATCATGCCCAGGCGGTTCATCTCGCGCACCACTTGCCGTCCGAAATCGGTAAGACCGTTGTGCGCCGGCGGCTGGCTGGAAGTATCGGCCCAGGGTGTGTGCTCGGTGTGCGTGAGGGTCAGGTAACGGACGCCTAACTCATAGTAAGTCCGCAGCACGGCCAGATCGGAATCGATCATGTGCCCGCCTTCCACGCCCATCAGGATGGCGATCCGTCCGCGTTTCCTGGCCGCCATCACTTGACCGGCGGTAGTGGCCAGCGCCAACTCGGCCGGATGCTGCGCCACCTCCCGCCGCACCACGTCGATTTGCTCCAGCGCGCGGCGGATGGACTCGGCTGGCGTGTAGCGCTCCGCATCGGTCCAGATCGATAGAAACACACCCGCGACGCGGCCCTGCCGCATGCGCGGCACATCCACCTGCCCGTAGTCGTGCCGCTGGGTAAGGTCGTAGCCTTCATCGACCATCATCTGCGTGGTGTCGTCGTGCAGGTCCAGCACCACGGCCCGCCGCAGCAGGCGTTCCACGCGGGCGGGATCGACACTAGTTTGCCCGCCGCTTTGGGCAAAGCCGCAGCACGCCAGAAGAAGAAGCGGAGCCAGCCGGGCGGCGCCTCGCACTTACGCCTCTCTCTTCCGCAGCACCGCCTCCACCACGTCCTTACCGCGCGCATAAGCCACCTGGTAAGCGTCGCGCCTTTGCCGCCGCGTATAGCCGTAGCCCACTCCGTGGAAATGCTCGAGGCCTTTGCCTAGCACATAGGTGGCCGCATACGCGATGGCGCCTTTGGGAATCAGCCCGCCGCCCAGCGGGATAAATCCCACCAGCTCGCGCGCCAGGGCGCGCCATCCGAACGCGCCCGCGGCAATGGATATCAGCTCGACCAACTGCTTGTCATATCCCACCTGCTGGTCACTGGCCGCCGCCACCAGAAACGCCATGCGCACCTGGTTCATGGTGATGAAGGCCGTGTCCGAAGCGAACTCTCCGAGGGCCCACGGCAGTTCCAACACGCTGGGCACCACGTTGGGCAGCGCGCTGGCCACCGCGAAAATGGCGTTCTCGCGCGCCACGGAAGTAACGATACGGTCCACCACCGGCCTGCGGAAGGGATAGAAGTTGCGGGCCAGGGCCAGCCCCAGATCGTCGCGCGCCTTCACGATCTCCTCCACCGTGCGCCCCGGATCGTCGCGGAAAAACGTGAATGCAGTATCGGGGCACGGCAGACCCTGCTCATACAGCACCAGGTCGTATTTCTCCGGAATGCCCACATCGCAGGCGCGATACACGGATTGCATCGCCTGCACACGCTTGTCGTGCGAGACCGCCCGGGGCATCAGGAAGTCTTCCATATCGGCGTAAGCGGCGGCTTCGTCCGCCACCAGCCCCACTACCAGGGGACGTTCCGCGCGCTGGCGCACTTCATCCGGGCTGAGCAACGACAGCGCGGACTTGGCTTGCTTGAGGTACCGGAGCATGATCGGTGTTCCACACCACGCGCCTACGCCCGTGGTTCGGTCGAGGGGCGTTCGGCTCCGCTCAGGCGGAACATCACTTCCAGCCCCTTACGCCATTCTACTCCGACGCCCACGCGCTGCACATCGATGGCCGGCGAGAAGAACCTGAGCAGGGTCTCAGTGGTGGGATGAAATTCTAGCGCGGGCGATACCAGGAACAGGCGCGGCGGCTCCGGCCGCAATTGGATGCCAGGGAAATAACCGTTCGGCGTGAACTCATCGCGGTCCAAGTGCCACTTGACGCGCAGCCAGTAGTCCAGGGCCTGCATGGGAAGGTGCAGATCGGCGGTGGCCTTCAGTTCCAGCACCGCCAGCCGCCCCGACCGCTCCACGGCCAGCAGATCCAGCACGCCGCGGTCGCCGCCCGCAAACGCAGGCACCTGGTTGTAGACCGGCGCGGATTCCAGCGGCGCATACACCTGTTCGATTTGCGCGCGGACCTGCGATTCGAGCCATGCTTCCGGATTCCGCCGGTACAGCGGATGCTCGCGGTCCTCTGCTGCGGGCGAGCGCCGCTGGGCCAGGTCCCGCGCCAGGCGCTCCACCTCCGGCACGTCGCGCGCGCTGGCGGCGGTGCGCTGCGCCAGGCCGAAACGCGCGCCGCTCTCCGCCACCTGCGCGAATTCCACCCCGCGCACCCGCAGGCTGACCGCGCCATCGTAGCGTGCCACGCGCTCCACCTCCGGCGACGTCAGCAGCCGCTCGAACGCTCCCAGCGGCGCCGCGCCGCGGCAGACCTCCACGCGCGTATCTACGTTGCCGTAATCGCGCGGATCCACGTGGGCCGCAAAGTCGCGCTCGTCGTAGGCGAACAACTCGTAGCGCGCGACATCTTCGTTCAGCCACCCCAGGCGCAGGCAGGTGTGGCGCTCCTGGCCGCGCGGCACGTAAAGCGCCAGACCGTCGATGGCCAGGCGCTTCTCCCGCCGGCGCAGATAGTCCAGCCAGATCAGCCCAAAGGCCAGCAGTCCCGCCGGATCGCTCTCCGGCGGCGCGCCGATCACCGCCCAGCCGTCTTGCCCGCGGCGCAGAAACGCGCGCGGATAGGTGGGCGAAAGACTGGCTTCCAGGTTCGGCTCGGCGCTGATTTCGGCTACGGTCCAACCCGCGAACTGCCGTGTGAGGAACTGCCGGAACCGCTCGCGAAACACCAGGCGCTCGCTGCGCCGCTCGAAATCCTGGCTCGACGGCCGCGCCAGGTCCACCAGGAACAGGCGTCCCTCTTTGCGGGCGAATTGTTCGACCACCAACTCCAGCCGGCCGCGCGCCTCATGCGCCACGCCCGTCACGCGCCGCACCAGGTTGCGCGTCTGGTCCCACACCTGGAGGGTCAAACGCGAGCTGCGCAATTGCAGGGTATAGTTGTCGGCCTCCAGCGGCAGCAGGGGCTCGCCCGGTTCCAGCAGAGCCGGCCGGCGCGACGATTTCAGAAAGCGCTCGATCGCCGCCTGCGCTTCCGTGGGTACCACAGCCAAGGCCACTAGGAGCAGTGGGTTTGGCGGGCCGTAGTTCTCGGGGGAAGTGGGCGGCGGGGCAGACGCCCGTCTGCGTGTGGGCGTTTGGATAAGCCGCCGCGAACCGAAGCGGGCTGCGGACGACGGCATCGCGTTTCGAACCAAGTTGTGCACTATTGGGCGGGATTGTGCAGAATTGTGCACCGGGGTGCGTTTGACGCTGCGCCGTGTTCTAGCCGAACAAAGCCAATTTATCCTTTGAAATCAATGAGTTGATATACAGCAACTACTTAAATCCGGCGGTTGGCAGGGGGCAGAGCCCGTTGTGGCCGGTCCGGGCGGCGGATTGTGCGAATGGGCGAACAAAGGTCGAAACGCCGGCCGCATGGCAATCAGGAGGGCTAAGGAATTCTTTTCTTCGATGAACCGATGGGGTGTCGGGAGGAGCGCCGAACGGCTGAGTTCGCGAGAACTGATTGCCCGATGCAAGTATAGCATCGTGGCGAAAGGGATTCGGCTCTGAGATTGGCGTTGGACATTTGTTTTCAGTAGATTCTCGTAGTGCCGAGTTGTGTAATCGTCGATTCGCTTGGCGAACATCGCTCGCCGTGCGGTCCTGGGCGACTGGAGGACAGACCCGACCGGAATTGGCCTCGCACCCAGGCTGGGTTGTTTGGTTGCGAGTTCACAGAAACTTCTGGCCCGCGAAGGTTCCAAATCCCCGAGATGCGCGTTATACTCCAAGTGCCGATTGCGTTCAGTGCCGCGCTGCCCAGCCGCCCTGCCGGAGAGCTATTACTGGTACTACGAGCGGAACCAGAAGAAATACCGATTGGCGCCGGTACTTAGCCATGGCCTGGCGCTTGTCGGCCAGTTCGTAGTTGATCCCAAGTAGAATAAGATATATACCCAGCGCGAGTTGCCAAGATGAACTGCTGCGCAGCAGCGTTAACACGCCAAGAGCTGGAGCTACGAGCACGCCTATTGCGTACTCGGCGATGATCAGCCTGGCACCGAGGAACACGATATCGATTGCGGCAAGTTTTCGCGGGTTGAGCACGAGTGCCATCCGAGACTGTACACCGCTATTGGCGGTTTGCCTCAACGCGAGTCAAATGACCGTATTGTCGCGTCGAAGTTCGAATGCATCCCCGGCGGAAAATGGCGTCGCGAACAACACGGCCACAGGAGATCGTCATATCGGGCCGCTCCGCCGAAACCGGAGTCCCTCGCGAGCAGTGCCATCTGCGCGTACGGCAGCGATCCACCACGGCAGCATATACAAGCCTAGCCAGGTTCGCCACAGACAGCCGGTCGCACAATTCGCCCAGGAAATTCGTTCTCCAGCCAGCATAACCAGCACGGCCACCGCCATGATCCCGCGAGTTTAGGACGCGGTATGCGCGATAGGCGGCTTCCTCTACCTCCTTGTTACCACGCCCACGAACCAGCGCCGGTAGCCCCAAGGCCGCGATATGGACCCGTACACGCTCGCGTATTTCGCCGGACACAGCGATTTTGCCACGACGCGCCGGTACGTACACCCGAACCTGGAAATCGGCCGGGAAGCCATGGAACGGGCGCGCGCGGCGCAGGGTAGGCACAATTCTGGGCACAGTCGCAAAAACGAGGCTTCCAATGGAGCGTCTGCCGAGGGCCGTAAGGGTATGAATGGAAAAGGTTTAGACTGGTACGCCCGAGTGGATTCGAACCACCGACCTTTTGCTCCGGAGGCAAACGCTCTATCCAGCTGAGCTACGGGCGCACACCCAGGGCTGTCCTTTATTGTATCCGAATTCGGGGGCACCGACCGGCCCCGCGCGCGGAACTATAATGATCGGCGTGGCTTTTGCCGCACAAGGAGGCAGTTATGGATCAAGCCGGAGACGGGCGGATTTCACGGCGCGCGTTCGCTGGAGCGGCGGCGGCTTTCACGATCGTGCCGCGGCATGTGCTGGGCGCGCCGTTTGTGGCGCCGAGCGACCGCATCACGCTGGCCAGCATCGGTCTGGGACGGCAGGGGCAGGCGGTGACCATGGAGCTGCTGGCGCGTCCGGACGTGCAGGTGGTGGCGGTCTGCGATTGCAACCGGTTCAGCAAGGACTACGCGGAGTATGGCGAGAACGACCTGTTGAACTCGGCACGGGCGCTGCTGGGCGCGGGCTACGAGAACTGGGGCGCGGACCTGGCGTCGCCCGGCTTCGCGCAGCTCACGCACGAGTTCCGGACCAGCCTGGGCATGGGCGGCCGCGAGCCGGCCAAGCGGCTGATCGAAGCCTACTACGGCTCGCGCAAAGGCTCGGGCTCCGGTTCGTATAAAGGCTGCGCGGCGTACAACGATTACCGCGCACTGCTGGAGAAGGAAAAAGACCTGGACGCGGTCTACGTGGCGACGCCCGACCACTGGCACGCGCCGATCTCGCTGGCGGCGATGAAGAAGCGCAAACACGTGTTGTGCCAGAAGCCGATGACGCACACCATCGGCGACGCGCGGCGCATGGCGCAGACGGCGCGCGAGATGAAGGTGGCCACTTCGCTGCCGGTGAACAATCCGTCGAGCGAGCCCACGCGGCTGATAGCGGAATGGATTGCGGATGGCGCGATCGGGCACGTGCGCGAGGTGCACAACTGGTCGAGCCGGCCGTTCTGGCCGCAGGGAATCGACCGTCCCGCGGAAGCACAGCCGGTGCCCGAGGGACTCGACTGGAACCTGTGGCTGGGGCCCGCGCCGGAGCGTCCGTTCAATCATATCTATCTGCCATTTTCATGGCGCGGCTGGTACGATTTCGGCTGCGGGTCGTTCGGCGATATGGGCTGCTACAGCTTCGCGGGTTTGTTCAAGATTCTGGGACTGACGCCGCCGGTGGGCGTGGAGGCGTGTTCCAGCGAGTCGTACGACGAGAGCTATCCGAAGGCTTCCATCGTGCACCTGGACTATCCGGCGGTGGGCGAGCGGCCCGCGGTGAGCATGTCGTGGTACGACGGCGGTCTGCGGCCCAAGCGGCCGGCGGGCTTGCGCGCGGAGGACCAGCACTACTTCGAGGCGGGCGAGGACAACGAGGGCATCTTGTACGTGGGCGATACAGGGATCATCCTGGCCGGGTTCGATGGGAACAACCCGCGCGTGTATCCGGAATCGAAGAAGTATCAACCGCCGGCGCGGCAGCCGCGCGGACAGCGCCCGCGCGATGTGGCCATCGACCAGTGGGTGGCGGCGGCGAAGGGCGGGGCGGCGGCTCCGCTGGCGAACTTCGAGATACAGAGTCCGGTGACCGAGGCGTTCCTGCTCGGATGCATCGCGCAGCGGTTTCCCGGCGAGCGGATTGAGTGGGACACAGCGAACATGCGGATCACCAACTCGGAGAAGCTGAACGCGTATGTGGACCCGGCGGGGCGGGCGTTGCCCGCGGGGGCTGAGGGCTAGCGGCCGGGGTCTAGCTGTTCAGCTTGCGGGTGATTTTGGCTAGCATGGTGCGGGAGGCCAGGCGCGTTGAGAGCACCGTCAGCTTGTTGCTGACGCCGGCGATAGCCACGCGCTTGCCCGCCATCAGGCCGTCATAGCCAACACGCGCGACGGCGGCGGCGCTCATCACGGTGCCGGTGCGGAACAGGAGCGAGTGCTCGTTGCCGGCGGTGGATGCGAAGCCGGTTTCGGTGGGGCCGGGGATCAGTGCCGTGACGGTCACGCCGGTGCCTCGCGTTTCTTCGGCGAGGGCCTCGGTAAACGAGAGCACGAACGCTTTGGATGCGTAGTACACGGCCATGAAGGGTCCGGGTACGTAGGCCGCGGTGGAGGCCACGTTCAGGATTTTGCCGTTGCGCCGCGCCAGCATGGCCGGCAGGAACAGGCGAGTCAGATGCGTGAGGGCGGCGACGTTCACTTGCATCATGCGCGCTTCCACGCCGTAGTCGATTTCGGCGAATGCGCCGGTGGCGCCGAAGCCGGCGTTGTTCACCAGGATGTCGATCGAGACGCCCTGCTCGCGGAGCGTCTCGAAGATGCGCGGGGGCGCGGCGGGGTCGGCCAGGTCGGCGGCGAGGGCGCGCGCCTGGATGCCGTGCGCGCGGGCTAGTTCGCCGCTGAGGGATTGGAGCTTGTCTTCGGTGCGCGCCACCAGCACGAGATCGTGACCATGGGCCGCGAAGAGACGCGCAAGTTCTTCGCCGATGCCTCCCGATGCGCCCGTTATCAGGACGGTGGGGTTCATATTTCGATAGGCTAGCAGGATTAGCTGGGCGGCCCGAGAGGCCGGCTGAGAGCCTGCCCCACGAAGCGCAGGACCGCGGCTTTGGACCGCCAGGGGAATTGGCCGGCGTTGGCCAGTTTGGCGATGCCGTGCACCAGGGACCAGGCGTGATAGGCCAGGCGTTCGGGATCGCCGGCGGGCATCTGATGTGCGGCCTGGCAGTCGCGCACGAAGCCGAGCAGGGTTTCGAAACAGCGTTGGGCGGCGGTGGCGCATTCGGGATAGTCGGGCTGGCGCCAGGGCGCGTCGAACATGGCGGCGAAGTGCTGCGGCCAGCGCAAGGCGAAATCCACGTAGGCCAGGCCGCTGCGGCGCAGGCGGTTAAGCGGGCTGGCCTTGCGGCTGCCGCGGGCCATGGCGCGCGTGAGGCGGTCGAAGCCATCGGTGGCTACGGCCGACAGCAGATCGTCGCGATCGCGGAAATGGCGGTAGGGCGCGTTGTGGGAAACGCCGGCGCGCCGGGCCACCTCGCGCAGGGTGAAGCCGCGCGGGCCGGTCTCGGCGATCAACTGGACGGCGGCTTCCAGGAGCGTCTGCTTCAGATTTCCGTGATGGTAGGGGCGGGCGGCTGCGGGCACGCTCCAATTGTAGCAAATAATGTTGACAGCAGCAACTTTGCGGGCGTATAATGTTGCTGATGTCAACATTAACCTCTACATTAGCCAGGGACCACGACACTATCCAGGGAAATACCGGGCTTTCATACAAGCAGCGTCCGCCGGAAGGCGAGTGGGACGCCATCGCGATCGGATCGGGCATCGGCGCGCTGGCAGCGGCGGCCCTGCTGGCGCAGCGCGCCGGAAAACGCGTGCTGGTGCTGGAGCGGCACTACACGGCAGGCGGATTCACGCACGTATTCCACCGCCCCGGATACGAGTGGGACGTGGGCGTCCACTACATCGGCGAGATGGGCGCCGGCTCGCCCATGCGCGGACTTTTCGACGAGATCAGCGAAGGGCGGCTGAAATGGAACGCCATGCCGGAGGTCTACGACCGCATCACGATCGCGGACCGTTCGTACGATTTCGTCAGCGGCGCGGAGCGGTTCACGGAACGCCTGCGGGAGTACTTTCCGCAGGATGGCGCCGCCATCGGCCGGTATATGGCGCACGTGCGCGACGCGGCGCGCGCCAGCGGACTGTTCTTCACGGAGAAGGCCCTGCCCGCGGCCCTGACGCGCGTGGCGGGACCGTTGCTGCGGCGGCGTTTCCTGAGCTACTCCCGGCGGACGACGGCGCTGACTCTGG
>Ga0335081_10018679_pt1 | contig 11212 bp, 8 predicted proteins | sample Lox_Sample_35_FD_206713 | JGI IMG/M metagenome (GOLD analysis project Ga0335081, IMG submission 206713) | Soil microbial communities from Loxahatchee National Wildlife Refuge, Florida, United States - Lox_Sample_3.5 | ecosystem: Environmental > Terrestrial > Soil > Wetlands | place: USA: Florida...
GGCTTCAATCGATAGTTAAGACTGGGTTATGCCATGGAGCCCTGAAAAGGTGTCAGGTGGAAATACTTGTGTGTTGGACGGGTAATTCTTAAAAACGTAATACTCTTTAGAGAACACAGAATAAAAAGGTATATCTCGTTATTTCTTGCTAAGGATTGCTAACCTGTCCCACATCGATCCATTCGGCTAAAAAGGTTGCATAATCTGGTTCCAAATAAAGGGTAGAAAAGAGAAAAACTGTGCCGATGGAGGTGGTTGTCCGTCGAATGTCCTGATATTCTTGTTGATCCTCTATCCTGCTCAGGCACAAAGAGATCTCTCCGGGAGTCAAGCCGAAGAGAGAGTCTTCAAACATACGGAGAGGTATGGGACGGGGATACCGTTTGGAGTTCTCACGAACCATCTCCACCATCAGAAACAAGGGCTCCTCCCCTTTCCGGATAAGGATCTTGGCATAGGTTTCAGCCATCGTTCGGGCACTGTAGTAATGGATAAGTCCCCTTCCATCCACGATCTCCTTCAACTCTTCATTCTGTTTGACCGTATCTTTGAGAAGGTTCGCAAATTCGGCAAACGGATTCTCTTTCTCCTTCAGAATTTTCATTCTCAGGAATTCGCCATAGATCTCTTGCGCCGTGACCAGCTGCCCGGCCTCGCTCCACCTTCGAATGAAATCGGTTATCTCGAGACCGGCAGCGTCTTCTTGGTTTTGTCTCCTCATCGGCGATTGCTTCTCTCTCATCATTAAAGGGCTCCAGACCTTTCAGACTTACCAAGACCGGTTAGACGCAGCCCTTCACCGTTCGTTTCTTTGGCAGCCCAGGGACAAACGTCGCAGGGTCTCGTGACGCATGAGAAAATAATGACGTCGTCATCTATGGATTACGGCAATAGACGCTTTTTCCCCAAATCTTTTGCCATGTATCCAAGCCCTAATTTCTGATAGGTTTCAACAAAGGGGGCTCCTGTGGCCCGATCCCAGCCCATCTCTCGGTAAAACATGTCAATGGCCAATTGGATGTCATCTCTGTCCATGTGGATTGTGCCCTTGGTATAAACAGGCTTATCGGAAGGATCGCGGAAGACCCATTCCGGAATCGTGTCATGTTGTGCTCTCATCTCCTTCGTCCCCACGCCTCGAATGGTTAATGCCCGATGGAGGACAAAGATGCGTTCAGCCACCTGATCCAGTTCCTGTCGATCCTTTTTATCTCCGGTCGCGAGGCTGTAAAACACCGACTCGATGGAGTCATCTCCGCGGTAACCACGCTCTTTGAGCGGTGAAGCGACCCAAGGCCCCATCCAGTTGCAGAGGGAAAGCGAATCATGGAGTTCTTTTCGAAGCAACGACCACTTGGCCATTTTCGCCTTAGAGGGGTGCATCGGTGTGTACGCGCCTACGGCATCGGCGGCATCGGGTGAGCCCCAAATCTCGGTTGCCAATGATTTCTGAACGGACAACGGAAGGCCGTTCCGTATGAAGTTGACGTGGGAGTGACACTGGGGGTCACGGTTGTACTGCAAATTGATCAAGACTCCGCATTGGCCCGCGTCTTCTGTGGAATGGTGTTTGGGGTGGCCCATTTTCCAGTAGGCGAGTTCTCGATCCTTTCTCCATGCCTCCTCCGGTATGGACCAGCGTTGCAAAAGATAGCCCGTCCCGAGACCAAGAGCCGTCCCCAATTCCCCCTCTTTGAACGCGATCCTCGGAAGCAGTTCGAAGAGAAAAGACGGGTCTCCCTTCTCATACTTGTCCCAGGAGTAGCTCTTGAACTCTTTCTCCTCCACCTTGTTCTTGATAAAGCCCTCATAGTAAAGCTTCTTGAAGTCACGCTGCAGCTGGCCATAGTTGCACCAGATCCCAAGATCGTCGGCGAGGTGCATGCCGACCATGCAGGCTTCCATGGTTGTCATGCACCTGTCGCCATCAGGGAATGCCTTGAAGAAAGTGCGACCAAAATTGAGGCCGGCGCACGTATTTTGACCTACCTCAGGAATGTCGTATTTTACGGCTACGGACGGGATCCTGATCATCGTATGGCACCGGATCGGGCAGCCTGAACAGCCATTTCCTCGAACGGTGTACTGCCACGCGACGTCGCCCAAGTAAAAGGCAGCATTGTTCGTTCGGTATGCGATCCGGTTCAGATTGTGAGGTTCGCACGTTCCCGTTTCTACCGGACGAGGAGCCGCTCCCCACGCACGGCCCTTGGACGCCCTCCAGCGGCTGCTGTGGTCGTAAAACTCTGCCCACGGTTGCGGCGAGCTGGGCACCACATGCTGGTTGTTTGCCCCAAGGAGCGAGAGGTGGTACTTGATTAGCCTCTCCCACTCGTCTTTGTTGCCTGCAATCCGAATGCTGCCGGTACCCACGATCCCGATGGCCTTAAGGTTCTTGGATCCCATTACGGAGCCGATTCCCCCGGCCGAATGAGAAACCGAGTTCATCACCACAGACATGGGGACGAGGTTTTCACCGGCCTGACCGATCGTTGCCACGACTGCCGCGGGACCCATCACCTGAGAAATCGCTGCCGTCGTCCAGCGAATGCCTTTCCCCCAGAGATGGCGGGCATCCTGAACCTCCACATGGTTGTCTACGATGGACAACCAGACTGGGCGGTCAGCCTTCCCCTTGATGACGAGCGCGTCGTACCCTGCGTATTTCAGCTTGGCGGCGAACTGCCCGCCCATGTGTCCGCTCGCCACGAGAGGCACTGGCCAGCAGGTCGGCCAAAGAGTTGTGATTGACGTTCGGCCGTTACAGGGGGCACCGGTCCCCGCCAGCGGTCCCACGGCGAAGACAATCCTGTTGGCAGGATCATAAGGCTTTGTGCCCTCCGGGACCTCCTCCCACATGATTTTGTACCCGATGCCAGTACCGCCCAGGTAGTCCTTATACTTCTCTACGGTATCCTCAGCCCAGATACGCCCGGTCGATAGATCAATATGAAGAACCGTTCCTGCCCATCCTCCGAATCTAGGTATCGACATTGGCTCCTTCTTTTTCTGTGTGACATTCTTCGAAAGTTGCAGCTTGCTCGGGCGGAATCATCGCCTCGGTCGTATCAAGTTCACTGAGCCCTTCCTTATCGCTCACCACCCTCTCGGGTTCGTCAGGTTCCTCCTCATAGCCCACGACCATTGCCTTAATGTGGGAAGATGCCTTTCGGCCAAGGGTCGCCATGTAAATGTGAACAATGAGGTAGAGAATAAACAGATAGGCGACCATCACGTGGATGGCGTCCAGTACCTTCATGACGTTCAAGAGCAGAACATATTTGCGGAAGAACGGGATGTCACTGAAAAAGAGCCCTGTGACCACGATGATCGGGGTGAAAATGCACATGATGGTTCCATAAGCAAGCTTCTGAAGCGGATTGAATTTCTCGTCGGGTGACGCTCGGAAAGGGTTCTCGCCTCCCCTGAAGATGGAGAAAAGATAAAACTTCACCTGCCTCGAAATCCCTTTGAGGTCTCCCCTCCTGATCCCATAATGTCGGCTCAGATTTCCGCTCGTAAGGCTATAAACAACCCAGAAGAGAAAAGAAATCGCCATCGCCCAGCCCGTGTACCGATGGACAAGGAGTGGGGGACTATTCACCCGCAGAGCCGTTACCCCCGGAATACGGAGTTCGATACCGGTAGTGAGGAGAAGGATAATCATGAGGGCGTTCGCCCAATGCCATATCCTCACAGCTAGGGGATGGAGATAGACCCTTTTCATCGTTTCACCACTCTCCGCAGTCCGGCGTGAAGGATCACGAGAATCAGCGTGAGGGGGAGCAAAACCACGCCGACGAGGTCGATCCATTTGAAACCGATCGCCCGCACGGAGACAGGTTTGCCGTCCTTCACCTGCTCCCGAAACATGCTGAGAATACCTTGCCTGAGGTTCTTCTGTGCGCCGGGCAGATGGCATTCCTGGCAAGCCGCATCTTTCCTGGGTGGAATGGCAGCCGTGGTCGCAATGCGACGGGGCACCTTGTTCGTCAGGTCACGCCAGGACACGTAACTGAGTGACTCAGCAGGGCACGCCTCAACGCATTTCGGCTTCCCATTGCAGAGGAAGCACTTGGTGGCTTTACGAGAATCCGGGTCAAACGAGACCATCTCCCAGGGGCAGGCTTTCAGGCAAATCTTGCAGCCATTGCACTTATTTTGGTCCACCACCCGCACATTGCCCATAGGGGAAACGACAATGGCATCCTCTGGACAGGCATCGGCACAAGGCACAGGGTGCGGGCACTGAATACAGAAGTCCTGCACAACCAGCCCGTCGCCCCAGTTACCCGGTCCTTCTCGGAGGGCGAACACGTCCTTGGGCCCGAAGTTGAGGTTCCGGTCAACTTTGATCCTCGCTCGTGTCGGTGCAGCTTTTCCGTCATTAAATTCGGTACAGGCTAATTCGCAACGGCCGCATCCGACACACTTTATCGGGTCAGCGACCACGATACCCTGAGCCTTTTCCATAATAATCAGGGGCTTTGTCTCTCCCCTCGCGAGCATCGGCCCTAGCATCGATATCCCGATGATGGATACACCGCTCACTTTCAAGAATTGCCGGCGGGAACAGAAAGGATTCAAGTTGAACGAACCGGGTATAAGTTCCAAAATCTCGGTTTTTTTATCGTGCTCGTCCGTTTGTCCGGTACCTCCTTGGATAAGCCCAAACTGATGGTAGGCTCTCCTCTTGCTCCATTGAGCAATCATGGCTTAATGGACATCCGTCCGACATCGCTTGAATAAATTGGCAGAAATGAAAACGCACGAAAGCAAGAAATGCCCACCCAACAGACAAATCGTAGCACCCTATTCGGAAAGATTCAATGTACAGAAAATTACCGTGCCCTCCCCCAGCTTTTCTTCAATGTACACAGTAGCTATCGACACAGAGGGGCTTCATCGGCCCAACCGCTTCAGCGTATAGCTGCCAGAGCTTGAAGGGGGAGGAGTAGGTATCCATGTCATGGCGGGCGTTGATCCAGGTTACCCTCAATGCGGGCCTGATGAAGACTCGGAGGGGATTTACCCTGGTCGCGGGCAATGAAAAGGGGGAGGGCGAACGGCAAATGGATATTGACAAAAAATAGAAAAAAGGGATAAATGGGTTGGTTGTCTTTTAACTAGAGTTTGAAATGGAAGGGAACGTCGGGCGAGGAGGATTGATCATGGAGGATTGGCGTGAGCGTATATCGCAGCCGAAATACGGTGTAAAATCGGAAAAGAATGTCTATGTCACCATGCGGGATGGAAAGAGATTATGCGTCGACATTTATCACCCTGACGGGCCCGGAAAATTTCCTGCGCTCCTTGCGATATCGCCTTATGGGAAGGAATTGCAGGCACTTCCAGCCCCGGTCCGGCCTTATGACTTCTTTCATGGCGCCGGCGGTGTCGAGGCGGGCAACACAGCCTTCTGGGTGTCGAGAGGGTACGTTCATGTCATCGCGGATACCAGGGGATCTGGGGCATCGGAAGGAGATTACTCTTTTTACGGAAAAAAGGAGGGCGAGGACGGGTATGATCTCGTCGAATGGGTCGCAAAACAACCCTGGTGCAACGGCAACGTGGGAATGATCGGAATGTCCTATTTTGCCGTGATGCAGTATCATGTCGCAGGCGAGAACCCTCCTCACCTCAAGGCGATCGCTCCCTGCGAAGGGCTGACAGACCGTTACCGTCAATCCTGTTACCATGGCGGAATCCTCAATTACGGATTTTATGTGCGCTGGTGGCCGCTTCTTGCGGTGCCGTCTCTTACTCCGCTGAGCACGCAGGAGTTTTCAAAGGATGAATTAAACCAGAAGATCCAAGTGCTGAAAGACCATCCGGACTTTAAAGGATTTCCTGCTGCTTACTTGTCTCTGATCTGTCCGGAGAAGAGCCCCATCCATTTTGACCTCTTCATGCATCCGCATGATGGCCCTTTCTACTGGGAACGCTCAGCTTATACGATCTATCATCAAATCAAAATTCCGATTTATCTGATGTCCCGCTGGAGCGGGTGGGGCATCCATCTGCCCGGCGCCTTCAGCGCTTATCAAGGCATCGACGCTGTCAAGAAACTGGTCATCTTCAACACCAGCGTGAAAGGACCAGATCGTCCCTGGAATCAGAATCATGAAGAAATTCTGAGATGGTATGACCACTGGCTAAAAGGGATCGATACGGGCTTAATGGAGGAACCTCCGATCAAATTGTGGATTGAAGGAGCGAATCGATGGCGCTTCGAAAAGGAATGGCCCCTGGCCAGGACGAAATGGACCAAATTCTATCTCCGGGAAAAAGGAAGACTCTCAACGGAGCCTCCTCGGCAGGAGGAGGGGACCGAAAGTTTTGTGAATCGTCTCTACTGGGACGCCAAGGAAGCGACCCCGTGCGTGAAGTACACCACAGAACGTTTTAAAAACGATGTGGAAGTGACGGGACCCCTTGCCTTCTATTTCAATGCTTCGTTGTCGACGCAGGATGCCAACTGGATGGTCGATATCAAGGACATCGCCGAAGACGGATCTGAGCGGCTGGTCTCGAAAGGCTGGCTGAAGGCCTCTCACCGGGCACTCGATCCGAAAAAATCCAAGCCCTATCAACCTTTCCATCCTCATACGGAAAGCATCCCCGTTCCTCCGGGAGAGGTTTTGGAGTATGCGATCGAGGTGCGCGAGACCTCCAACGTCTTTAAAGCGGGCCACGCGATGCAGGTCGTCATCAAAGGAGAGGATTCACCCTATGAGGATCGTATTTGGTATCATCTCCCCAATATGAGAGAGACGAAGCATACCGTATACCATAGTGCAACGCACCCGTCTTATCTGCTTGTGCCTATGATCCCGGCGTAGGGCTTACCCTAAACGCCTGTAGATGGTTCCTCAGGTTCTTGTTGGTTTGTGTCTCTGGGAAGAAAGAAGATCAAAGGAGGAGTCAATATGAAAAGAAAAAGTTTCAATTTGGTACTCGCATTGGCGCTGGGTCTCCTTTTTATCACCCTGCCCTTCCAGGCAAGAGGGCAAACGTTTCCGACGCGTCCGGTCACGCTCATCACCCCTTTCCAGCCGGGTGGGGCAACGGACGCTTCAGCCCGTCTCCTGGCAGATGTGGGACAGAAGTACCTTGGACAGCCGATTATTTTGGAAAATAAACTGGGGGCAAGCGGACAGATTGCTGCCGACTTCTTGGCCCGTCAGAAGCCCGATGGTTATACGATGGCGGCTCTCTTCTACAGCACCACACACCCTGAATATTTCAGACACTTCAGGGAAGCGACGTCCACGAGCAAAGATTTTCGTATAGTCGCTCAATTTACATCCCACTACCTGGTGGTAATTGTCCGGGCCGACGACCCCCTCAATAATTTGAAGGATCTTGTCGCCTATGTCAAAAAGAATCCAGGCCTTCCTTACGGACCCGGAGCCGGAAAGGGAAACCTTTTTCATGTCTCGATGACCGCCTTTGCAGACATGGCAGGGATCCAGTTGGTCGACGTTCCCACCAAGGGCGATCCGGACATTCTCACCCAGATCTTGGGAGGCCATTTGAGGATGGGGCTCGGAAGCCCGGGATTTTTTGAGTCCTACGTCAAGTCCAAGAAGCTGAAAGCCTTGGCGATCTTCGCAGACCAGCGGATTCCCGAGTATCCGGATACGCCCACGTTCAAGGAACAGGGATTCGATCTGGGCTTTAACGAAATCTACCTCGCGACCCATGTTCCGGCCAAGACGCCTGATCCGATCGTGGCCAAACTGAGAGACGTCATGAAGAAAACCTGCCAGGATCCGAAATTCATCGACGGAATGAAGGGATTGGTCCAGCCTGTGGTCTATTGCGATGGCGAAGCCATGGAGAAGAAAGCAAGCGACTTTACCACCGTCTTGGTCCGGGTGTTTAAACAGCTGGGTTATCTCAAGTAGGAAAGGATCCATGGGTCCGGAAAAGAAGAGCAGCCTCTTCCTGCTATTATTCGCCATCGCTACCCTCGTCGGTTCGGCGAGGCTCGGCCTGGGAAAGACCAGTGCCCCCGGGCCGGGTTTCCTTCCATTCTGGGGAGGAGCGGTCCTCTTTTTGGCATCGCTGATCCAGTTCCTTTCGAACGTTTTTTCAAAACCGAAGATCATCGAGCCGGGATCACGGAAAGGGCTCTTTACAGAACCGGGATGGCGGAAAGTGCTTTACGTCATTCTCGCGCTTGCCGTCTACGCATTCTTTTTCGAAAGCGGAGGGTTTCTCATCTGCACATTCTTTCTGATGATCTTCCTGCTTGCGTCGACGGCGAGGCGCTGGCCGATCGTCCTGATGGGAAGCCTGCTCATCACGCTGCTCAGTTATCTTCTCTTTGAAAAGGTGCTGACGGTCGGCTTTCCAAGAGGAGTTCTCGGATTCTAATGCGATAAATCATGGACCTGTTGACTGCTGTCTCTTCCGGCTTCGCTGTGGCGATCCAGCCGGTCAACCTTTTTTACTGCTTCATCGGCGTCTTCATCGGCACCTTGGTCGGTGTGCTCCCGGGAATCGGACCTGTCGGAACGATGTCCCTGCTCTTGCCTGTCACCTTTCATGCTCCCACCACCTCGACCCTAATCCTGCTTGCGGGGATCTACTATGGAAGCATGTATGGAGGATCGACCACTTCCATTCTAGTCAACGTTCCAGGAGAAGCGGCTTCTGTCGTCACCTGTCTCGACGGTTACCAGATGATGCTCAGGGGAAGGGCCGGACCGGCGTTGGGAATTGCCGCTTTCGGCTCCTTTATCGCTGGAACGTTGAGTTTAATCGGACTGATGCTGCTTGCCCCTCCGCTCGCCGAAGCGGCAATCCGGTTTGGCCCGCCCGAGTACTGCAGTCTCATGGTCATGGGGCTGATGATCCTCTTCATTCTCGCCTCTGGGTCTGTCCTGAAAGCGATCTCCATGGGTGCCGTGGGCGTTATCCTTGCGACGGTCGGGCAAGATCCTGTTTTGGGAACGCCGCGCTTTGCATTCCATATTCAAGAACTCTTGGACGGAGTAGGCCTGGTTCCCCTGATCATGGGCGTCTACGGTATCTCTGAGGTTTTTCTGAATATCGAAAAGACCGTGATCGTCAAGGTGGCCCGTGTCTCGATCAAAGGCCTGCTACCCAACTTGAGAGACTGGCGTGATTCGATGAAACCGATTTTGCGCGGAACGGGGCTGGGTTTTGTCCTCGGCATCCTTCCGGGAGCGGGGGGCATCGTTTCGACATTCGCTTCCTATGCCCTTGAAAAGAAATTGTCCAAACACCCCGAGCAATTCGGAGCAGGGGCCATCGAAGGCGTCGCAGGCCCGGAATCGGCCAACAATGCCGCTTCGGGAGGAGCCTTTATCCCATTGCTGGCCCTTGGAATTCCGTGCAATGTGGTCATGGCAATGCTCTTGGGTGCCTTGATGATTCATGGCGTGAGACCCAGTCCCCTCCTGATGAGCGAGCATCCGGATCTCGTTTGGGGACTGATCGCAAGCATGTATGTCGGCAACGGCATGCTCCTCCTTCTCAATCTTCCCCTGATCGGAATATGGGTCCAGATTCTCAAGATCCCTCCGGGATGGCTTTATCCTTTTATCATCCTCTTCTGCATCATCGGGGTGTACAGCATCAATCTGCGGGCTTTTGACATCGGCATCATGATCTTTTTCGGGGTTGTCGGATACGTCATCCGAAAACTGAACTATGAAGCGGCCCCGTTGGTGTTGGCCTTCATCCTGACGCCGATCCTCGAAACCAATTTCAGGCAGGCCCTGATCTATTCCAAGGGGAACTTGGAAATTTTCATTACGAGGCCGATTTCCGCGGTCTGTTTGGGCCTGTCTGCGGCCATTCTGCTCTCAGCCTCATTCCCCTGGTTGAAAGCGAGATTTCTCCCCAAAGGCAACCTGGATGCCGACGCTTAGGGGAGCTGCGGTTCCCCGTCAGGCGGAGGATTCATTTCGGAGCAATGAGGAAAAGATATCTTTCTGACGGCACGCTTGCTTTTATAAATCCCAATTTGGGTCAATGGGTAAAACCCTTTTTCCCTTCCCCCTTCTTAAGGGCTTAGGACACTTCCTGGGGTAGGTCCCCGTGTAGAATTGACTCAGATAAAAGAAATTCCCATCTCTCATCCGTCGTAATTGCCTGGACACTCGAAACGGAATCCCTCCTTTCCTCTGTTCAGAGAAAGAGGAATTACCCCTCTTTGGCAAAGAGGGGATAGGGAAGATTTTCTGATGAACGGCAGACCTTGCGCGTTCAGGAAGATGAAAAGATCAAGCTTGAATAAAGCATAAATCCGGAGTAGGATTTGGTTTGATCTTTTCTTTCATTTTTGGTAGAGTGGGGCCATCCAATTCAGGGGTAGTTCAAGTTGAAAATTTGATGGGACGCTTTAGCCTGTTCTCGCAATCGGGGATGGGCTTTTTGTCTTTAGTCTTTGAAGTCTTATGACAAAATCCGTTCAAATATCAGACAGTCTGTTCCAGGATTTAAGAGCCCTGATCATCGAGGCCCGCCGTCTTCGGCCCCGGTAAGGAGAGGGGGACACGGTCACGGTTTTAATGAGGAGCGGACACCGGAGCCATGGAAGGGTGAAGGCGTGGAGTGAAGAAGTAGTCAAAATGTCAACGGGTTAAGAAATAAGAAGGGGGTAAGAAATGATCGGGAATCGGAAGAAATACGCTCTCTTGTTCCTGTGCTTTTGCTGGTTGGGGGCGGCATTCGGTTGTGCTCCTCCACCCTATCGAATACACCCTGAATTTGAGACCCGTACGAAGAACATGAAGGCCTTAGGGCTTCTTTCTCCCGACATTAGAATTTATGAATTTACAGCAGGCGGATTGCGGGATCGCAGGCCTGATTGGTGCGCCCTAGGGAAGGAAAACGTCCAGGGAGCGCTCATCGAATGTTTCCGCGAGAAACCCTTTGATGTCAAACCCCTCGTGGTCGATAAAGAAATGGAAGAGGAAATGGAGGATATTCATGCCCTTTACCGGGCTGTGGCCAGAAGCATCAGGGAGTGTACCTACGGTGATTTCAAATTTCCTGGGAAAATGAAACATTTCGATTACTCCATCGGTCCCATCGATCAAATTTTGCAGAAACACGGAGCGGATGGGTTGATATTCGCTTCCGGGTTTGACGAGATATCTACGGCTGGAAGGAAGGCGCTGCAAGCTACCGCAGTCGTTGTCGGGGTGCTTGCAGGGGTTGCCGTCGTGCCGAG
>Ga0335081_10018682_pt1 | contig 11211 bp, 8 predicted proteins | sample Lox_Sample_35_FD_206713 | JGI IMG/M metagenome (GOLD analysis project Ga0335081, IMG submission 206713) | Soil microbial communities from Loxahatchee National Wildlife Refuge, Florida, United States - Lox_Sample_3.5 | ecosystem: Environmental > Terrestrial > Soil > Wetlands | place: USA: Florida...
CAGTCCCGCAACGCGCGGCAGCCACAGCGCGATATCGGGGAATAGGGTCACCGCGACGACGATCGCCAGCATGGCGAGGATGAAGGGCGGCATTTCGCGAAAAATCTCGGCAAGCGGCGTGCGCGCCAGCCCGCTCATGACGAACAGCAGCAGTCCGTGCGGCGGCAGCGTCAGGCCGACCATCATGTTGAGCACGACGACGATGCCGAAATGAACCAGATCGATACCGAGCCCCTGGGCGATCGGCACGAGCAACGGCACGATCACCAACAGGATCGTGACTTCGTCGAGCACGATGGCGAGCAGCAGCATCAATAGATCGACGCAGAGCAGAAACGCCGTCGGCGATAGATGCCATTGCAGGAGCGTAGTTTGAATGAGTTGTGGTACGCCCTCGTTGGCGACCGCGTAATTGAAGACAAAGGCTCCTGACATGATCAGGGCGATCATCGCTGTCGCGCGCACCGTATCGGATATGACCGTCAGGAGTTGCCCGAGGCTCAAGGTGCGGTAGACGATAAGGGCTAGCAACAGCGCATAGGTAGCGGCGATCGCCGCCGCCTCGGTCGGCGTGGTCACGCCCGAGTAGATCAAACCGAGCAGGATGCCGGGCAGCGCGATCGGCAACAGCGCCCGGCCCAGAATGGCCGGCATGGCCGACCACGATGCCCGCGGCTCGCGCGGAAAGCCGCGGCGGCGGGCCATGACACCGATGACAGCCATCAGGGCGAGCGCCATGAGCCCTGCCGGGATGAGGCCGCCGAGAAACATGGCGCCGACCGACGCATTGGCGATCAGCGCATAGAAGATCATCGGGATCGAGGTCGGCATCAGCGGGCCGAGTGTCGCCGAAACGACCGACGTTGCCGCCGCGAAGCCGCGCGGGTAATTGCCCTGTTTGGTCATCATGCGAGCCAGCACGAGGCCCGGGCCGGACGCATCGGCGACCGCGCTGCCGCTCATGCCGGAGAAGATGAGATTGGTGACGACGTTGACCTGCGCGAGCCCGCCCGGCAGGTGGCCCACCATGGCCGCGCCAAACTTGAGCAGCCGCTCGATCACCCCGCTCGCGTTCATGACATTGGCGACGAAGATGAACATCGGCACGGCAATCAAAAGGTAGCTGTTGTAGAGGCCGTTCATCGTCTGATCGACGACGAGGCCGACGTCCTGGTGGGTGGCGATCAGATAGGCATAGCCGGCCGCCAGCATCGCCAGCCCCAGCGGGGCGCCGAGCACCGCAGCGAGCGCAAACACACCGAGCAGGACCCAGAGCCCTTCGGACACTGCCCCGCCCTTTCAGATTTCGTCCGCCCAGCGCGAGCCGAGCAGTTTCCATACGCCGAATACACAGCGCACGATGACGGCGACCAGGAACAGGCCGAAGCACGAATAAACCCAGTCGAGCGGCAGATTGAGCACCGGCGTGTGCTCCCGCCAGAGAAACCGGATGTAGCCGAGCGAACCTGGAAGCGACCACAGGAAGATGCCGCCAATCAGAACGAAGCGCGCCAGCGCCGAAACGCGCCGGCTTCGCGCCGGCAGCAACCGATAGACGAGATCGAAGGTGATCTGATCCTTGTCGCGAACGATGAAGGACTGGGCCCAGAAGATGATCCAGATGAACAGGATCACCAGCACCTCGTCGGCCCAGACCGCCTCGCTGTGTTCGAAATAGCGGGTGAAGATCTTGTAGTTGAAGATCAGAAAGACCCCGGCGAACATCGCTGCGGCCAGCCGGTCGGCCGCCTGGCTCAGCCGCGCCGCGAACGCGGGCTCGCGGCGTTCGGCGTGCTCGGGTGCGCCGTCCGGCCGTTCCATGGCCGGGCCGTCACGCCTTCTGTGCGCGCGCTAATCCGGCGGCATCCCATTGCTTGGCGAGGCTCGACTTGGCGTAGACGCGATCGGCGTTGGCGCGGAACGGCGCAAGATCGATGGTGTCGACCGTAAGGCCCCTGCCCTTGAGCGCGGTCACAACGGCCTGTTCGTCGTTAAGCCGTGCATCGTCACCGCCCTTGGCTGCCTTGACGCAGGCGTCGCCGAGAACTTTCTTTTGCTGGGCGGTGAGCTTGTCCCACACCGGTTTGCCGATGTTGAAAAATACCGGTTGCACCATATGCGCGGTCAGGACGATCTGCGCGGTGACCTCGTAGAATTTCGCCGCATTGAGGATGGTCAGCGGGTTCTCCTGGCCGTCGACTGTCCCGGTCTTCAAGGCCAGATAAACCTCCGGCATGCCCATCGGGATTGGGGTAACGCCGAGCGTCTCGCCGAGCAGCAGCCACTCCGGACCGGCCGGCATCCGCATTTTGATGCCGGCCAGATCGGCGGGCGTCTTGACGCTGCGCTTCTGGCGGATATTGACCTGTCGCGTGCCGAGGTAATGGGTCGAAAGAATTTCGATGCCCATCTTGTCCGCCACGGCCTTGCGCACGTCGTCGCCGATCGGCCCGGAGAAAACCCGGCGGAGCTGATCGTAGTCCTTCAACAGGTAGGCGCGATTGAAATAGCCGAGCTGCGGGATCTGCTGCGCCACCTCGAAGGTGGTCATCGTGCTCATTTCGAGGTTGCCGCGCTGAATGGCGGGGACTTCGGTGCCCTGCTTGAACAGCGTCGAGGCTGGATGAACCGTAACGGCAAGGCCGACGCCGGCCTGATTGACCTCGGTCGCAAGCGCATTGAGTGCCTTAGTGAGGAAATCGGCTGGCGGCGCGGCAGTCGAGATACGGATTTGGATAGGCGATTGCGCCCGGCTGCGGTCAGAGACAGCGGCGGTCGCCAGCGCGGCCGCACCGGCGATAAATCTTCGGCGAGTTGTCATTGAAATGTTCCTCAACCCTTCGCGTTACCCTGCACCGATCATACACAGTTCACGCGCCGTCGAGGAATTTCAGGCAAGGAAGTTCAGGCAAGGAAATTCAGGCAAGGAAGCTCAGGAATGGGCGAACCGCTGTCGCACAGCATCCGCCCGGTCGGCCGCAGCGCGGACCGTCATGGCGATACGGCCGCTTTTTTCATCCAGGGCCTTGTGGATCACCTCGGTATGGCGGTGCAGCCAGCTGACGCCGGCGCCGTCGGCGGGATCGAGTTCAAGCTCGATCAAGACGCGGCCGGCCGCGAGCCGCTCCTCGATTGTAGCTGAGAGCGCGTCGAGGCCCTCGCCCGTCAGCGCCGAAACCAGCACCGGGCGTTGCGCCTCGGGCCTGCGGTCGGCGAGGTTCTTCAGCCGCGTGCGCTCAGCATCGTCGAGCCGATCGATCTTGTTCCAGACTTCGATCAGCGCGCGCCCGACGCTGACGCCGCCCTCGCTCTCGATGCCCAGCTGCCGCAGCACATTCTCGACATCGTGCAGCTGCGCCTCGGCGTCCTCATGCGAGACGTCGCGCACGTGCAGGATCACGTCGGCCTCGACCACTTCTTCCAGCGTGGCGCGAAATGCCGCGATCAGCATGGTGGGCAGATCGGAAATAAAGCCGACCGTGTCGGACAGGATGATGCGGGCGCCGTGTGGCAGATCGACCGCCCGCAGCGTCGGATCGAGCGTCGCGAACAGCATGTCGGCGGAAAGCACGCGCGCCGCCGTCATGCGGTTGAACAGCGTCGACTTGCCGGCATTGGTGTAGCCGACCAGCGCGACGATCGGATACGGCACGCGGCGGCGGCTGTCGCGATGCAGCGCACGGGTGCGTTTCACCTTGGCGAGCTCGCTTTCGATCTTGGCCAGCCGTTCTTCGATCATGCGGCGGTCGGCTTCGAGCTGGGTTTCGCCGGGGCCGCCAAGAAAGCCGAAGCCGCCACGCTGGCGCTCCAGGTGCGTCCACGAGCGGACGAGCCGGCTTTTCTGATAAGTCAGGTGCGCGTGCTCGACCTGCAGCGCGCCCTCGCGCGTGCGCGCCCGGCGGCCGAAGATTTCCAGAATGAGGCCGGTGCGGTCGACGACTTTGGCGTTCCAGGCTTTTTCCAGGTTGCGCTGTTGCACCGGGGAGAGCGCGCAGTCCATCACCACGACGCCGGCTTCGAGCGTTTTGACGAGGCCGGCGATCTCCTCGACCTTGCCCTTGCCCAGATAGGTGGCGGGGCGCAGCGCACTGAGCATGACGATGCCGGACTGCTCGACCTCAAGATCGATGGCTCGAGCAAGTCCTACCGCCTCGTCGAGCTTTGCCTCCGGCCCGCGCTCTGCCGCAACCGCGCGCGCGCCGTCAGCGCCCCCGCGGCGCAATGCGGGTTCGATGACAAGCGCGCGGCCAGTCGCCGAGCCGCCGGATGGCCTGGAAGGGCTCAGCCGGTCAGCGTGGGTATCGCGGCGCGGCTCCAATCAGACCTTTTCCCCCGCTGGCGCTTCCTCAGCGCCTTCGAAGAGCTGCACGGGGTGTCCCGGCATGATGGTCGATATGGCGTGTTTGTAGACAAGCTGCGAGTGCCCATCCCGACGGAGCAACACGCAGAAATTATCGAACCAGGTCACGACGCCCTGCAATTTGACCCCGTTCACCAGGAAAATCGTGAGCGGAATCTTGTTCTTACGGACGTGGTTGAGGAAGGTGTCTTGTAGATTTTGTGCGCGGTCGGCTGCCATGGCCGTGTTTCCGTTCTTGCCACGCGGGCCCCTGCCCCGCGGGTTTGTTTCTATAAGCCTTCTATAAGTAGGGGTGAGTTGAGCCCAGCGAAACCCACCGTAAAGCCCCGAGTCTAAGCCAAAACCCCCAAGTCTTGACCCCAACCCCGGGCCGCGTTGCGCCGCTCAGCCCACCCTACGCGTGTTGTCCCGCTCGCCGGCAACGCCGGGCGGTAACAAGTTGAGCATTAGAAGGCCCGGCAAGGGACTATGCAAGCCCAAGTTTCCGGCCGCGATCAAAAGCGGTGAAAAGGCCGTGTGGCGCGCTTTCGCGCTAAGCCATTTCTGTAAAACGATGAAATTCACAGCGCAGCGCCGTAGCGACTGGACCGGGCTTGCCGTTGCCGATCGGGCGGTCATCGAGCCGCACCACCGGCATCACGACCTGAGTGGCCGACGTGACAAAAGCTTCGCGCGCCCGGTAGGCCTCCTCCAGCGTGAACGGGCGCTCTTCGATGTGGAGGTTCATCTCCTTGACCGCCTCGAACACGACGGCGCGCGTAATGCCGCCGAGAATGGCGTGATCGGCATTCCGGGTGACGAGCTTGCCGTCGTCCGTCACGATCCAGGCGTTGGCGGAGGCCGCTTCTGTCACGAAGCCGCCCTTGTCGACAAACCAGGCGTCGCGGGCGCCTTTGTCGAGCGCGCTCTGCCGCGCCAGCACATTGGGGAGCAGGCCAACCGTCTTGATGTCGACGCGGCCCCAGCGGTTGTCCGGAACGCTGACGGCCGTGATGCCTTGCGCTGCAAGCGCCTCGATCCGGTTCAGGTTCAGCGAACGCGCCGTCACCACGATATTCGGCGCCACGTCGTGCGGAAACGGCAGGTCGCGCCGCGCCACGCCGCGGCTAATTTGCAGATAAACGTTGCCGTGTGCGATGCGATTACGGGCGACGACTTCGTGCAGCACGACGCTCAGCGCCGCGCGGGTCATCGGTGGGTGGATGCGCAGCGCGTTGAGCGAGCGTTCCAGCCGGTCGAGATGGCGCCGCTCATCGACGAGCCGCCCCGCCCTTACTTCGCAGACTTCGTAAACGGCGTCAGCGAATTGATAGCCGCGATCCTCGACATGGACCTTGGCGTTGTGGAACGGCAGGTAGCGGCCGTTGACGTAGGCGATGCGGCTCATGGGTCCTCAGTCGATACCGAGGGCTTTGAGCTTCCTGTGCAGCGCCGAACGCTCCATGCCGACGAATTCGGCGGTGCGCGAGATATTGCCGCCGAAGCGATTGATTTGCGCCAACAGATATTCGCGCTCGAATACTTCGCGCGCTTCGCGGAGCGCCAGGCTCATCAGGTGCTCGCCGCCGTTGCCATTGGGCATGTTCGGGATCATGGAGCCGACATCCTGAGGCAGCATTGCTGCGGTAATCACTGCCTCGGGATCGCCGCCGGCGAGTATCATGAGCCGTTCGACGTTGTTGCGCAGCTGCCGCACGTTGCCGGGCCAATCGTGCGATTGCAGCACGGCAAGCGCGTCGGCGCCGACCGTGCGCTTGGGTAGCCCGGTGGCGTGAGAAATCTGCGACATGAAATATTCGACCAGCTCCGGAATATCCTCGCGCCGCTCCGCGAGCGACGGCACCCGGATCGGCACCACCGAGAGCCGGTGATAGAGATCCTCGCGAAATTTTCCTGCCGCGATATCGGCCTCGATGTTGCGGCTGGTCGAGGAGATGATCCGAACGTCGACCGTCACCTTGGTGCTGCCGCCCACCCGCTGAAACGTCTGGTCGACCAGAACGCGCAGGATTTTGTTCTGGGTTTCGCGCGGCATGTCGGCGATTTCGTCAATGAACAGCGTGCCGCCATGCGCCTCTTCGAGCGCGCCGACCTTGCGGCTCTGCGTGCCGTTGCTGGCTTCGACGCCGAACAGCTCGATTTCCATGTACTCGGGCGAGATGGCGGCGGCGTTGATGACCATGAACGGGGCGTTGGCGCGTGCCGAACGGGCGTGGATGGTGCGCGCCGCGAGCTCCTTGCCGCTGCCTGAGGCGCCGACAATGAGGATGCGGCTGTTGGTCGGCGCCACCTTCTCCACGGTCTGCCGCAGCTGATTGGCGACCGGCGAATGGCCGACAAGCATGCTCGTTGACGGCGCGAACTGCTTGAGTTCTTTCACTTCGCGCTTGAGCCGCGAATTCTCCAGCGCGCGTTCGGCGACGAGCAGCAGCCGGTCGGCCTTGAACGGCTTTTCGATGAAGTCATAGGCGCCGCGCTTGATGGCAGACACGGCTGTTTCGATATTGCCGTGCCCAGAGATCATCACGATCGGCAGTTCGGGATGCTCCATCTTGAGCAAGTCGAGCAGCTGCAGGCCGTCGAGCCGGCTGTTCTGCAGCCAGATATCAAGAAACACCAAGTTGGGCCGGCGTGCGACTACGGACGCGAGCGCGTCATCACTGTTCGGGGCGGTACGCGTGGCGTAGCCCTCATCCTGAAGGATGCCGGACACGAGCTCGCGGATATCGGCCTCGTCGTCGACGATGAGGATGTCGGAAGGCATTGTCAGCTCACCGTCTCAGGCTTGGGCTCGGTCGGGGTGGTGGGAGCGGCCTCCGCAGTGAAGCGGAGTTGCATCCAGGCGCCCCGAGCGCCGGGGATCTTCTCCGAAGCGTCGCGCAGTTCGAGGCGCCCGCCGTGCTCTTCGAGAATTCGGCCGACAATGGCGAGACCGAGGCCGGTGCCTTTCTCGCGAGTGGTGACATATGGCTCAAGCAGCCGCGCCCGATTCTCCTTCGGCAGGCCGATGCCGTTGTCGATGACGTCGATGATGACCTCGTTGCCTTCGCGTTGCGTGTTGACGACAATGCGGCCGCGACCGAGTTCAGCAGGCGGGACGGCGCCGATCGCTTCGGTGGCGTTCTTGACGATGTTGGTCAGCGCCTGCGAGATCAGCCGCCGGTCGAATCGCGCCGGCAGGGGTTGTGGCGGCAGTTCGGCCTCGAAATCAATATCGGGATGGGCGACGCGCAGCAGGAAGACCACCTGCCGCACCGTTTCGGCCACGTCTTCCTCGGCAATGACCGCCTTCGGCATCCGCGCGAAGCGTGAAAATTCATCGACCATGCGTTTGATGTCGTCGACCTGGCGTACGATCGTGTCGGTGCATTGTTGGAAGACGGCAGCGTCTTCGACGATGACTTTGCCGTATTTGCGGCGCAGGCGTTCCGCCGACAATTGAATCGGCGTCAGTGGATTCTTGATCTCGTGGGCGATACGGCGCGCGATGTCCGCCCACGCCGAGGATCGCTGTGCGAGAACCAGTTCAGTGATGTCGTCGATCGTGATGACGTAGCCCTGATCCGACTCAGGCGCCTGTTCGCTAGTGACCCGGATCGAAAAATTACGCTCCTGCCCGTCACGGGTCACCGCGATCTGACGCTGGATCAGGCGCTGATTGCTGCTGCGGGCGGCGGTAAAGACCTCGCCGAGTTCGGGCGCGATATCCTGGAGCGGGTGGCCGAGCGCCTCGGATTCGGTACAGCCGATCAGGCGTTCTGCCGAGCGGTTGAGGATGGTGATACGCCCTTCTGCGTTGACGCCGATGACGCCGGCGCTGGCGCCGGACAGCACGGCCTCGGTGAAACGCCGCCGGCTGTCGATCAGATCGCGTGCGCGCACGATGTCCTCATGCTGCGTGCGCAGCTCGGCCGTCATCTTATTGAATGTCTCGCCGAGGTGGGCGAGATCGCCTTCGGAGCGGTGCACCGGCACCTGGATATTGAGATTGCCGGTCGACACCACATTGGCGGCGCCGATCAGCCGGCGAATCGGGGCCACCAAGCGGTTGGCAAAATCGAGCCCGATCCAGGCCGACGACAGCAGCACGATCAGCGCGATCACCGCGAACATCAGCGCAAATGCGATCTGTATGCCGAGCTTGCGCGCCTCAAGGTTGGCGTACTCGCTGATGCTCTCTTGCGTCGCCGCCAATTGCGCGACGACGCGCGGATCGAGCATTTGCGCCGCATAGAGATACAAGTCCCCGTAGCCGTGCAGCTTCACTGCCGCAGCGACGTGGTCGCCCTGGGGAATGAGCGCGACCTGCGGCTCCGTCTCTGAAATATGGCTCAGCAGCTCCGGCGAAGGCAGCACGATCGGCTTATTCATGGTGACGTCGGCGCGCTCGACGGTCTCACCCTTGGAGGTGATGATGATGGCGGCGGAAAGACGGCGCCCTTTGGCCTGATCGGTGAGAAACTGCCGGAATTGGGCGCGGTCCTGGTCATACAGCGGCTTGGCGCGGGCGACGTCATAGGCCATCGCGAGAATTTCGCCGCGAATGATCTGGGCGTGATCGGACACATAGGCATTGGCCACGATCAGCGACTGCTGGATCATGGCGCGGGTGCGCGTCGAGAAAAAGCTGTCGAGACCGCGGTCGAGAGTGGTGCTCGCCACCACCGAGACCAGTACGGCGGGAACTGCAGCGATCACCGCGAACAGGCCGGCGATTTGGACGTGAAGCCGGGAGCCCGCGTGGCCGCGGCGGCGCGCCTGCACCACGACCCAGACTTCACGCCCAATGATGGCTAGCAGCAACAGCCCGGTGATGACGTTGCCGAGCAAGAGCTCCTTTACAACGGAGTCGACCGGGATGATCGGCGTCAGGCCAGCCATCACCAGGAAGGTGGCGGTGGCTGACAACAACGCGACGAAAAGGACAATAGCGCCGATCAAGCGTGATGCCGCCGGCATAGGCGTTGCCGACGCCGGTTCGATGGGCGCGACCTGGTCGATAGTTGTCATGGACGCCTAAGAGGGCGCCGGGTCGCAATAAGGGTGTCGATTGAATGGAACCCGGCCATCCATTCCCCCAAGTGATGCTTTTATACAACAATGTTGCCCGATTGCGACAATTCTCGGGCATCATTTTTAATAAATCGCAGGGGGCCTTAACCGCCGCTCGTGCGGTAAACTTGGATCTCGAGGTCGCGAATTTTCTTGCGCAGCGTGTTGCGGTTGACGCCAAGGAGGTCAGCGGCCCGGATTTGATTGCCGTGGGTCGCGGTCAGCGCAGCCGACAGCAATGGCGCTTCTACCTCGCGGAGGATGCGGTGATAGAGCCCGGGCGGCGGCAAGCTATCGTCGAAACCGGAAAAATAGCGCGCCAGGTAGCGCTCGACCGCGCTCGATAAATTGTCCTCTGTGCGGCCAGGTTCCGCCGGCGTCACGAGCATGGGCTGCGCCAGCTCGGCGTCGACGACGGCCGCGGTGATCGTTTCCTGCGGATAAAGGGCAGCAAGCCGCCGCGCCAGGTTTTCCAATTCGCGCACGTTGCCCGGCCAGCGATGGCGTTTGAGCCGGTCGAGCGCGGCTTGATCGATCTGCTTGAGCGGGAGCCCCTCGCGCGCCACCAGCGTGAAAAAGTGGCGGATCAGATCGGGAATGTCCTCGGTGCGTTCGCGCAATGGCGGCAGCCGCAGCGGCACGACATTGAGCCGGAAGAACAAATCCTCGCGGAACAGACCCTGCTGGATCAGCTGGCGCAAATCCTTGTTGGTGGCGGCGATGATGCGCACGTCCGCCTTGATCGGCGTGCGCCCGCCGACCGTGGTGTATTCCCCTTGCTGTAGGACGCGTAACAGCCGCGTCTGTGCCTCCATCGGCATATCGCCGATCTCATCAAGGAACAGCGTGCCGCCTTCGGCCTGCTCGAAGCGGCCGGCACTGCGGGTGTTGGCGCCGGTGAACGCGCCCTTCTCGTGGCCGAACAATTCGGATTCGATGAGGTCGCGCGGTATGGCCGCCATGTTGATGGCGACAAATGGTCCGGTGCGGCGCTTGCCGTAATCGTGCAGCGCGCGAGCCACCAACTCCTTCCCGGTGCCGGATTCGCCGGAAATCATTACCGTGAGGTCGGTTTGCATCAGCCGTGCCAACACGCGGTAGATTTCCTGCATGGCCGGCGAACGGCCGACTAGCGGAATCGAATCGAACTCCTCGATTTTTGCCGTCTGGCGCGCCTTTTCCTTCGGCTCCGACAGCGCCCGGCCGACGATTGCGATCAGCTCCTTCAGATCGAATGGTTTCGGCAGATATTCATAGGCGCCGCGCTCCGAAGCACGAATCGCCGTCATGAACGTGTTCTGCGCGCTCATGACGATGATCGGCAGATCGGGTCGCGCCTTCTTAATACGCGGCAACATGTCGAAGGCGCTTTCGTCCGGCAGGAGCACGTCGGTGATGATCAGATCGCCGTCACCTTGACTGACCCAGCGCCACATTGTGGCGGCGTTGCCGGTCGAACGCACTTCATAGCCGGCGCGCGACAGCGCTTGATTGAGCACCGTCCGGATCGCCGCATCGTCATCGGCGACGAGAATGCTTCCCGCGGGCATTAAAGATCCCCTATTTGCCGTGAGGTGCGGTCCGGCCCGGCGCCTGCATCGGCGGTGTATTTAGGCATGAGAATTCGAAAGATGGTGCGGCGCGGCTGCGACTCGCATTCAATGATGCCGCCATGATCGCCGACGATTTTGGAGACGAGCGCGAGGCCAAGGCCCGAGCCGCTCGGCTTGGTGGTGACAAACGGATCGAACAGATGCGGCATCAGCTCATCGGGAACGCCCGGACCATTGTCGCGCACG